>Ga0185317_100094_pt1 | contig 35939 bp, 27 predicted proteins | sample DevilsHole_FD_128020 | JGI IMG/M metagenome (GOLD analysis project Ga0185317, IMG submission 128020) | Groundwater microbial communities from Devils Hole, Nevada to study Microbial Dark Matter (Phase II) - Devils Hole (SPADES assembly)... | ecosystem: Environmental > Aquatic > Deep subsurface >...
AACCCAGACCGCAAGACCGCTACGCTAATGCTGCAGAAGCTTTAGCAGCCCTCAAACCCCTCGATGTCAGCCGGTTGCCGAAAGTTAGGCTCACCCTGGATAAAGTGGAATTAGAAGCGGTTGAACTGGGAGAGAAACTGAGGCAAACCATCACCGTCAGCAACCCAATTCCAGAGACAGTGCTTTCTGGCCGGTGGGAAGTAGCGCCCCATGCGAGCGACCCGCCCCACACCCCGTATGACCACGCTTGGATATCGTTTGAGCCGGTGAAGTTTGAGAGCAATGAGGCGGTGTGCCAAATGACGGTGGATACCAGCCAGTTGCTGGCGGGTGAAACCTACACTCGCCAGGTTGTATTGCGGACAAACTCTCAGCCGGAAACTTATCTTATCCCGATAGAGGTGAAAACTGCACCCCTCCCTACAGGCGGAAAACGCCTCTTTTTATTTGTGAGATGGCTGGGTTTTATGCTGTTCTTTCTATTTGCCGGCTGGCTGCTTGTCGGTTTGATGAATTTCTCCATAGCCGAGCCACATCCCCTAGCTATTATATTTTCTCTGCCCGCGCTTTTACCTGGATTTCTGGCAGCCGAACAAACGATGATAGCAAAGGCGACTGGGGCAGAGGTTAATGGGGTTGTAGTTACGCTTCTGGCTGCGCTTGGGAGTACGCTTGCGTTTTGGGCTTTTATTGGTCAGCCGATAACAATATGGACAACAGCCTTGCAGCTGGTAGGCTCGGCGACAGGAGCTTTCCTTGGCTCTTTAATAGGGGCTGTTATTAATAATAGGTGGATACTCTCAATAGCTGTGGATAATAGTAGAAGTGTAGCAATAACGATGGGAGTTGCTTTCCTAGGGGTATTTATTCTTTTACCTCTGTATGGTTGGGGAGAACAAGCGCTTGTCTTTGGGCCACTTTTCTCGTTGTTTGCTTGGCTCTCTATCGGTTGGAAATTCGCATTTGAGAGAATCGTTAAGTCCAGGTTTAAAGGCGATAGCAAGAGAAAAATTTACGATAAAGAGGCTGTATGTGTGGCCTTTTTATCGATTGGATTTAGCATTAGCTTAGGAGCGGCATTTCAACTTTTGTTAAATCTGGGAGCTCAACAAAAATTCGTGGAGCCGTTAGAAATGGCTATCGGAGCCGGAATGGCAATTGCCGGCTTAGCCGCAACCGCTATCCCACTGCTCAGCCTGAGCTTCAAACGCTCCAGAATGATTGCCAAATACCGCAAGCCTGACCCCACTTTGATTAGACCATAATTGACCTCGAACTCATGCGAGCGCCAGGAAATAACGACGGATGTTGAGGTGCAGGGGGCATCTCGCTTTTGTATATAAGTCCTGGCGATTGAAATCGCGGCTCTACAGACGAAACCCGCCTGCGCGGGTTTCAAATGCACCTCTAATAAGGAGAAGGAGAAATTCTTATGAGCGATTTCCCTGATTTTACCAACTACGGCTATCAAATCACAAGAGAACTCGGTCAGAACCGCGCCGGCGGGAGAGTTACCTACCTCGCCACGGAAATTAACACTCAACGCTCGGTTGTCGTCAAGCAATTTCAGTTCGCACGCACGGGTGCTAGCTGGTCAGAGTATGACGCTTTCGAGCGGGAAATTCAAGTCTTGCGAAGAATTGACCATCCCAGCATCCCCCAATATTTGGATTCATTCCAAACGCCAGCCGGTTTCTGCATGGTGCAGGAATATAAGGATGCTCCTTCCCTGGCAAGTTCGCGCCGGTGGAATCCCCAAGAAATCAAGCAAATTGCCATCTCTGTTCTGGAAATCCTCAAATATCTGCAAAGTCAGATGACTCCAGTGATTCACAGGGATTTGAAACCGGAAAATATCTTGGTGGATAAGCGGATGAATGTTTTCCTGGTGGATTTTGGCTTCGCTCGCACCGGCGGGGGAGAAGTCGCCGCCAGCAGCGTTGTCAAAGGCACTCTGGGATTTATGCCTCCAGAGCAGATGTTCAACCGGCACCTCAGCGCCGCATCGGATCTTTACAGTCTCGGCGCTACGCTGATTTGCTTGCTGACGAACACAGTTTCCACTGACATTGGCACCCTGGTAGATGATGCGGGGCGAATTAATTTCAAGCAGCGGGTGCCCAAACTGACTCCGGACTTTATTGAGTGGCTGCAAAAAATGGTGGAACCGAATGTCAAACAGCGCTATGCTAACGCAGCTGAAGCTCTAGACGCTCTGATTCCCCTTCAGGTGCTTCGCCAGGATGAAACTTTTAAAGTGCCGGTGGTTGCTGCCGGTTTGCTGGCGGTGGGTGTGGCTCTTTGCGTGCCGGTTTTAATGAAATTTAGTGCCCCTGAAGTTGAACCGCAGAAAGTAGAAGAACCGCAGAACCTAGGAGACGTGACTGTTACCGCCGGTCAAAAATCAGTGCAGGAGATAGACAGGAGCTTGCTGAATCAAAATCGGGTTTACTTTTCCGTAAAACTTCACCCGAATCTCCAAAAACTTCAAGCTGTCGGGAGTTGCCAGCTGTTCGATGGGGCAGGAATCATTGTAGCAATGGGTCAGTCCCAGCTTCAAGTTTCGGACAGCGGATTGTTAGAAGCTGCCTGCTCGTATGACTTCAAAAAACACGATATTCCCGGATATTGGACGTTTAACTTTTATGTAGACGGCCAAAAAGCGGCGCAAAAAAAGTTGCGAGTCTTCTAGACATTTAGCCACAGCCAACCCCTCTGGAAGGAAGAAGGATAAATAAAGAGTTTCTGTCTTCCCCCTTCCTCCCTCTGCCCCCACCGGCATTCCGGCAGTTTCACAAAGGGGTTTCGATGGCGAGCGCTTCTCCAACTATTTAGAATAGCAAATTTCGATTTTATCTGCCCGTATTTTTGATTTTAAAACCAGGCATAAAATCTTTTGGTAGTGCTAAAAAGTAATGATTTTTGCCTTTTGTCTCGCGCTAAGCGGGCAGGTTCCATAAGAGCGCATCATTACTTATACAGGACTATCAATATTTTCCTGATTCCACCAGGCTCGTTCCGGGCGCACATTTTATTTCCCCAGCCTTAAGAGTTGGCAGAGTAGAAGGCAAAGGAGTCCAGCTGTCAATTTCGCAAATTGCAGAATTGACTAAAGTCTCAGACTTCCCTTGGTTTATTCCTTTCTGGGAGGTGTGCACCACTCCGATGTAACTTGGGTAGCTGGGATGTTTAGCTTGGGCAAGCATAAAAACGATTTCGGCAGCCGGTGTTGCCGGCTGTACCCGATCCTTCAATTCTTGCGCCGGCACCATTGGCGACAAAATTCTGTAGCTGTATCTCTCTGTATCCCTGATTCCCGCACCCAGTTTTTCAATGGAATCGCTAAAAAAATCACCTCTCTCTATATAGTAAGCTTGCTGGTATCTGTTCAAGCTGGAAATACGGTTCTTTCCGTTGTCTATTCTTTTTTCCTCATCAAAATCAGCCTTCCACTGTAGGCCGTGGGACTTGAAATCGTACAAAGGCAATAACAAGTTCACCAGAACGCCACTGTAAATTAAAATCCGCAACAGCAGCCCTTTCATGCAACCCCCCAGGCTTTCATTTTTATTGAACGAAGCTTGCTGCAACTTAGGGTTGGTTTGCACTTGCATGGGATGTTCCTCCTGTAATCGCCGGCTCTGTGGGGTGGCTGACAGCTTAACTCTCAGCCTTGGGGGAGCCAGCTTCCTATTATAGCTTACCCATTTGGCGACTGCAATATATCACTGGGGAAAATGAATTCCCCTCGTTCCCAAGCTCTGACTTGAAAAGGTTTGTAGTTGGGCTTTAGCCCAACCGAGGACAGGCGTCTCGCCTGTCCTACGCCTTATATTTGTTTCCTCGTTACGGGACTCTGACTTGAAAATAGTCTTGTAGTGCCGATGGCACCCACGGAGATCGCCCAGCCAGCTGCGACAATTTTCATTGGTGGCGGTGTGCGCAGTTCATCGTGACTGCCTCCTTAAGTTGTAACTTGGGTAATTATAGCTTACCCATTAAGCGACTGCAATATATAGCAGTAGGCAGTCAGTGCGCGGACACGGGATCGGAGGGAAGGCATAGGTACGGCGTTAGCGAAGCGGCGCGGAGTGCGCTACGCCCTAGCCTAAAGGTTTCTGGGACAGGCGAGACGCCTGTCCTACGGCCTAATCTAAGTGGCTACTGCTATATCAATTGGGAAAAGGAATTTCTTGAAAAACCATCCCAGCAACCAGGTTTATTTTAATTAAAGTTGCGACCTACAATTCCAAGCATTCAGATACCCCCTTTCCCCCCCTTAAAAAGAGGGGCTTTGAGATGTTCCCCCCCTTTTGAAGGGGAGGCTAGGGGGGGATCAATCCTGACTCACGGCTAAGTAGCAACCTCAGCTGGCGGAGGCGAAGGGATTGTCAGATAAGGACTGGGTTTTAAGGTTTGATTAAAATAAAGATGAAAAATTTATTCGCCGCAGGCGTCCACTTTCGACAGATTTGAGGTTGTCACAGGAACCAATCAACCTGTCCACTTGCCGGGAAAGCAACTGGCCTGCCCCTTGTCCATCATCTTAGCTGCGGAGGGCAGGCTCCACCGGCGTTTCCTTCTCCCAGGCGATCATATCTTGCAGACCTTCCCAAGCCGGTACAAACGGTGGGACAGCCAGAGCACAAGCCTTCCAGCTTCCTTGCACCGGCACATTGAGCTGCATACATTGGCCACCTCGCCGCCCAGCGAGGCTATAGAACCGGCAGTTGCGACAGGAAGAAGCTAGACACTTGCTGGTACTCATGGATGTCTTACTGAAACTCTCCGCTTCTACTATGCAACTTTTTTTTAAAGCAAATGGTAGTGTAGTTATCAAAATCAATGTGATAATTTTCCAAGCTTGCTGTGATCTAAATCTCTGAAAACCTGTGACGCTAAGCTTGAGGGCAGGCGATCGGCGTCACTGGGGGTGTGGGGTGCGTCAATCACGCACTACCGTCGCTGGCGCACCGGCACTGCTACGTGCTACCGGGTGCTGCCGTACTGCCGGTGTCAGACTGGCCACAGTTTTCGCTACCGGTTTGGCGGGCCGCACCGCAGGCGCTCAATAAACAAGCACACTCGGCATTGACTGCTCAACTCTTGGTAATCTAAAATCTAACAAAAAACTGAAATTCCCTGTTGCCGGTGGAGAACATCTGCCTTGGCAATCTGCGGCGGACAGCCAAGCGACATCTGTCCCTTGCCAAATAGGGGCTGTGTGATCTCGATCGCCCAGTCAGCCTTGTATTGTCACAACCTTTCAGAGATTTAAATCACTCCCAGAGCTAGAAAAGCACGGCAGTATGGAGTTAGGGATACAGATAAGGACAAAGATGCTGCCATTCAGCTGAAAGTGTGGGGAGATTCATATGCTGGAAAAACTACTGCTAGCCGCCGCCATCACATATTCACTAAACCTGTTTCTGGGAATGAGTGTTCCAGCAGCAACCCAGCACGATTCAGAATTGAACCGGCAGCCCGGGGCACCTCAAATGGCAATGGCACAGCCCAACCACTAGACGGTGGAGATGTGGCAATCAGGCAAGCCCAGCCAGCCATTTGTAGAGGCGGGCTCACCCGAATAATTTGGGACACCATAAAAACTCTTATAGAAATATGCACTTAGGTTAGGACAGTAGGATCGGAGGGAACGCCTGTCCTACGAATTTTATCCCTAGGCCACTGATGTCCGCACCCAATATGACTGCTGCTATAATAAATCGGCCCCCAAGGGCGGTAGGGGCGGGTTTTGCCGAAATATAGCGGTTTTCAGTTGGATGAAGCACACGCCAGAAACCCGGTTTCTTGAAGAAACCGGGTTTATCAATCCCATTTTAAACTTTTAATCTGCTTATTCTAATAATTGTCAATACACTTCATATCCCCGTAGCAGGAGTATCCTGTAAGCGAGACATATAGATAAATAGAGCAAACTAAATGCAAAATAGCAAGCGTGACGGCAAAGAGGTGTAAGGTTTTGGGAGTGGGGTGTGGGAAAAAGCAGAAGCAGAAACCACTTCTGACTGATATCCCAACTCTAGAACGCGAAAGTCGCGGCACGCGCCACAAGCCCAGAACCCATGATTCCCAACCTCTACACCGTAACAGAACTGCAAAAAGCACTGGCGGCGTCCCCCGAACGCTGGCGACCGCTAGTGTTCACCAATGGCTGCTTCGACCTGATCCATGCCGGTCATGTCCGGTACTTACAGGTTGCCAGATCCCTAGGGCGAGCCCTAGTGGTAGGGTTAAATAGCGATCAATCCGTGCAAAGCATCAAACCGCAGCGGCAGGGATTTCCCCCCCGCCCGATTGTGCCAGAGATGCAGCGGGCGGAAGTGCTGTGCTACCTCAAACCAGTAGACGGCGTGGTCATCTTTTCCGAAACCACAGCCACCGCACTCATCGAAGCGCTCAAGCCCGACATATACGTCAAAGGTGGCGACTATAAAATAGAAACCCTGCCGGAAGCGCCGGCGGTGCAGGCGTATGGTGGCCACCTAGAGCTAGTCAGCATCGAAATTCCCACTTCCACCACCGCGATCGTAGAGCGCATCTTGCGTGCCACAGCACTGTAAGACAATGGATCGGTGGCAGCAACCTTAAACAGAAGTGGTTTCATGACTGACTCGAAGACAAATTCAGCCCCGATCGCCGCACCGTCCGATCTTAGCGGTCTTGGCTCGCAGTTGAGGTCGGCACCTGAGAAAACCCAGATGCAGCTGATTGAGCAGCTGGCAGATCCCAGCAATGCCGGTTTGGACATCTTAATGGAATTTCTAATGGAGCAACCGCCGGCACCGGCTTCAGTGGTGGCGGGGAAAGCCTACCAAACCCTGTACCAGTCCAACTCCCCAAAAGCAGCAGAATTCCTCAAAACCCACTTTCCCACGGGAGTGGTGCCCCTGCGCTCAGAGCGGGGCGCGGACTACACCGAGCTGCAACAGCTGCTGGCGCGTCAGGACTTTAAAGCCGCCGACCGGCTCACCCTGCAAAAACTCTGCGAACTGGCCGGTGCCCGTGCCGTGCTCAGAAAGTGGTTTTATTTCACCGAAGTTGACAGTTTCCCGATAGCCGACCTAGTTACCATCAACTCCCTGTGGCTGGCTCACTCAGAAGGCAAGTTTGGCTTTTCCGTGCAGCGGGAAATTTGGCTGTCTCTCGGCCAGAACTGGGACAAAATGTGGCCCAAAATTGGCTGGAAAACAGGCAACAGCTGGACGCGCTACCCCAATGAGTTTACCTGGAACCTGACGGCACCGCGCGGTCATTTGCCCCTGTCCAACCAGCTGCGGGGAGTGCGGGCGATGGAAAAGTTGCTCTCACACCCGGCTTGGAGCTCAACCTGACGGGCCTGCCGGCGCAGCACTGCCGTCACGCACCCGACGAGTTGGGATTAAAAACAATTAACCGAGCTCTCCTCGTGCGGCTGTGTTCGCGCTCCACTTCAATTGGGAAAAATGTATGTAAGTCAACGCCACCCTAAACTAGAGCGAGCGCGTGACTGCGTTTCAGCAGCAGGACAAAAGAGCGCGAGTCAGTGTGCGCACCGAAAATGTACGGTTTCGGCAGCCTCCCCCTCGCACCCTTACCACAGGGTTGAAGCTCAATTGCCCACAATTGCCGGCATGAGTCTTCTCCTGTGCCGTCCGCCGTTGAAATGGGTCAGTCCTGTACGGTTGGCTAACAGCCCCAGCCTTGGGCGAAAAGCGCCTCCGCAGCTGCAGGACACACCCTGTGCAGCCCAAAACAAAGTTTCTAATGGTTGTAGGCCGCCACCCAAAACTGCTATGATAGCACCCGAAAACAAAGGAATTAGTTGTCTTAACGATTTGGCAGAGGCAGCACGAGAAGAGCAGCGCCTGCTGGCTCTGGCTGAATCGGGCTTGCTAGAAGCACAAACGGTGCCGGTCTTCGAGGAAGCAATTCAAGCTACAGCGGACTTTCTCGAGACACCTATCTGCATCGCCGGACTGCTGGACAAAGACTGGCACTGGCTGAAAGCCGGTGTGGGGATGTCCGAACTGGGCCACATGACTCAGCTGCCGCCTCCGTGCCAGATTAAGCGCAGCGAGTCCTTCTGCGCCCGAGTGGTGGAGAGCGGCCAGGTTTTGGCCATCCGCGACACAGCGGCCCATCCAGCTGTCTGCCATCTTTCTTTGGTGCGGGAGTACGGCATCCGCGCTTATTTGGGAGTGCCGCTGCTCACCGAGGGGGGCCACTGCCTGGGGGCGCTCGCCGTCATGGATCTCGCACCTCGCACCTTTACCCGCAAACAAATTCAGTTTTTAGAACTGACCGCCCGCTGGACGATGAGTGAGTTGGATCTCGAGCGGCTAAAATCTAATTTGCCGCTCAGCCGTCTCGCCACTCAGCTGTTTCGAGACAGGCAGCAACCCACTTCACTGGTCACCGCATCGCTTCTCCTCAATCCAGTTAAAGCCGAAATGCTGACTCACCTGACACAGGATCTGCGCAATCCCCTGACTTCAGTTATGGGGATGACCAGTGTGCTCAGCCGTGGAATTTATGGCCCTTTGACCAACAAACAGAGAGAGTACCTGGGCATTATCAACGACAGTGGCCGGTACTTGCTGTCTCAGGTAGAGGCCATTTTGGCCCTGGAAGCACTCTCTGAGAGCAGCGCCGCTGTGGGGCAAACAGCCGCAGACATTGAAATGCTCTGCCAGCAGGCGATCGGTGCCCTGGAAATTGATGCCAGCCGCCGAGAGCAACAAATTCGCCTGTCAGTAGAGCCGGGGAATCGCATTTGGGTGCTGGATAAAATTAAAGTCCAGCAAATGCTCTATCACCTGGTTTACAGCGTCATTCAAGCCGCCACCCCCGGCAGTATCGTTCGCATTCACGTCTGCCGCAAATTAACAGGACTCAACATAGCCGTTTGGGTTTCCCACCCCTGGTTGGGAGAAGGTATCCCCCTTGCCGATCTCTCATCGTGCCCCCTATCGGTGCCCTCCAGGCCAGCCCCTGACGCCGCACTCCCTGACAGCAGGGAGTTGCTAACGCCCGAAGAACTTTCCGCAAGCGAAGCGGCAGGCGACAGCTTTAAGGTGTCCCACAAGTCAGATAACGGACACGGGCCGGCCCAGTCGGGTTTGGGTGTCCTGGTTGAGCCAGAAACATTGGAGAAGGCATTACCGGCTCTTCGCTCTCGCGAATCTTTGGGGCTATTGCTCAGCTGTCTGCTGGCGGAAATCCAGGGGGGAGATATCACTATTCAAGGCTCCTCCGAGTCCGGGTATCGATATACCGTCAGCTTGCCACAGCTTTAAGGGCAGAGGGCATGGGGCAGAGGGCATGGGGCATGGGGCATAGGATGCAAGGATTTGGGATTGATTGTTGTCCCCAGTGCCTAATGCCGGATGCCCAATTGCCCCACAGGCCATATTGACAGGACGCCTTTATTCCTGTTAAACAGCTTGCCAAGTCGTTTTCAAGGATAATGGCGTATGGCTTGTGCCTACGCCACAACGATTGTTTTTCCGACTTAGCAGGCAGTCCATGAACTCTGTTTGGCAACAGTTAACCCTTGAAAATTTTTCCCTGTACCGCTGGCAAGATGCCAGCTTCTTCTATCGTTTGCTGGGAGACCCCCTGCGAGCTTGGCGACAGGGCAGTTTCGCCCTCCAGTGGGGCGATGCCATTGCGGGACTGTTAGTTAGTCTGGTCTTCGCTCTGGCTCCTTTTGTGTCTAACGATCTGGTGGGCGTCTTGCTGATTGCCTGCGCTTGCTTTTGGCTGCTGCTGACGCTCTCGGACGAGCCGACGAACACCGGCGTGACTCCGATTCAGTTGCTGGTGCTGCTCTACTGGAGTATCGCTACGGTGGCGACGGCGCTGTCGCCGGTCAAGAAAGCGGCATTCACCGGCTTGAGCAAGCTGACGCTCTATTTGCTGCTGTTTGCGCTGATGGCCAGGGTGCTGCGCTCGCCCCGCATCCGCTCTTGCTTAATTGCGCTCTATTTGCACATTTCTCTGATTGTCAGTGTCTACGGGATGCGCCAGTGGTTTTTTGGGGCGGAAGCGCTGGCAACCTGGACAGATCCGGAATCTCCCCTGGCTAAAACGACGCGGGTTTACAGCTATTTGGGCAACCCCAATCTGCTGGCTGGCTATCTGGTGCCGGCGATTGCTTTCAGTATTGCGGCTATTTTTGCTTGGCGCAACTGGGGTGCGAAGGCTTTGGCGGTGACAATGGTGGTGGTGAACTCCGCTTGCTTGATTCTGACTTTTAGCCGGGGCGGCTGGATTGGCTTTGTGGTTTCTGTTGGTGCGCTGACTCTGTTGCTGGCTTACTGGTGGAGTGTGCGTCTGCCCTCTAAGTGGCGCACTTGGGCGCTACCGGCTGTGTTGGGAACTACAGCGGTGCTGCTGGTTGTGGCGGTTGTGTTTGTCGAGCCGGTGCGCGATCGCGTTTTCAGTATGTTTGCCGGTCGGGAGGACAGCAGCAATAATTTCCGCATCAATGTTTGGGCGGCTGTGCGAGAGATGATTGCTGACCGCCCAATTCTGGGTATTGGCCCGGGCAATGCGGCGTTTAATAAGGTGTACCCGATTTATATGCGCCCCCGCTTTAGTGCGCTGAGCGCCTATTCTATCTGGTTGGAAGTGGCGGTGGAAACGGGTTTTATTGGTTTTTCCTGTTTCATTTGGCTGCTGCTGGTGACGTTTAATCAGGCTCGGGTGCAGCTAGTCAGGCTGCGCCAAACCGGCAGTTCTGAGGCGTACTGGCTGATGGCGGCGTTCGCCACTATGCTGGGCATGCTGGCTCACGGCTTTGTGGACACGGTTTGGTATCGCCCGGAAGTCAGCACTCTTTGGTGGCTGATGGTGGCGACGATCGCCAGTTATTGCGCTGTCTCGCACCGGCATCTGGGAGATGTTATTACGCCCGCAGAGCCTGCCGGTTGAAATTGGGAATTGGGCATGGGGCATGGGGCATGGGGCATTGGGCATCATCGCATTGGGCAAAACAGTTAATCCCCAATCCCCAATCCTTGCATCCCCAATCCTTGCATCCCCAATCCTTGCATCCAAAATCCTTGCATCCAAAATGCTATTGCCACGCTCTGCTATAGCCGTCTTGATGGAATTCGCTTCCGAGGAGCGAATCGAGCGCCACGCCAATTTGAGACGCGCTACTGGTGTCTGCGTTGAAGATCCCATTCTCTGCAACACAACTCTGCCAGATGGGAGTATAAGGAATGATGGCTGCCGGTTCTAAGGACAAATATTTATGAATTCTGTTTTTTCTTTTTATTTTTAGCCTTTTATTCATCGATATCAGCGCCTAGCTGGATGACATTTTATAGCTGAAATTACAAACTTTTCACTGTTAAATCTAGCGAACGCCAGTTACTTATAGCGTTTTTCGTATGAGTGAGGTACTGAGAAACCCGTATTCTTAAAGATACGGGTTTCTGGCGTGTACTTCATCCAACTGAAAACCGCTATAAATCTCTCGCTCGGAGAAGATCAGCTATTAGGCTTTTAATCTGTATTCCCCTTCAAAGGAGGCTCTGCCTCCGTAAAGGCGTTCCCCACAGTGCACGCAGGCTTCCCCTAAGGGTGGCTGGGAAGGAGGTAGGAAAACTAGAGGTTTCCGGTCAAGCATTTTGCAAACAATCAGCGATGGGTGATATTAAAGCCGGTGGATTCACCTTATTTTAAAGGCGTGCGGCGGGGAAAGCCGTCAGGGCTGGAGGCAGTCGCTTCGGAACGGCGCACACCGCCACATACGAAAACTTGGCCTGCTGCAGGCTTTTCCTTTGGGCTAAAGCCCAACTACAAACTTTTTCAAGTCAGAGTCTCTGGAATTTGCTCTCCCACAAGGAGCCTCGGAACGAGGAACGAGGGTAAATTCTTGTTACGGACTGACTTCTAGCACTCCGCTGGGCGCAAACACGACCGTAAATTGACCGACAGGCGCTGCTGGGTTGCCGGTGCGCTCCGAATTGAGCAAATTTGGCAGGGGAGTTTCTTGCAGGTACTCTTTTGCAGGCTGATTCACCGGCTCGAAGCTGGCGAGCGCCCCATCAGCGCTGGCGATGACGCGGTAAACTAAATTCCGGCTAAAGGTGGGGACAGTTTGCCAAGCTCGGTCTATTTCGTCGTACACTGTCTCGCTCAGCGCCGCCAGCTCGGCGGCATCGGTAATTTCTGGCGTGTTGCTAGCCAGACTAACAGCAGCCACCTGCTGTGTCGCCGCACTGGCATTAATCTGGGTAGCACCGGCATCTGTCTGTGCGGGGGGGTTGCTCGCTGCTGGCTGAACCGCAGGCTGAACCTCTGCGGCGGCGGTTTCTTGCTGTGCCGGCTTGTGATCCAGCGTCAGCGACTTGACGTGAAACCCGGCAAATTTTTCTTTTTGGGCGACTCGCATGAACGCCACCGGATAGCTGCCGGCAATCAGGGCAAAAACTCCCAGACAAATCCAGACAATTTTGTGCATCTCCCTGGCTGGGAGCGGCTTCAGTTGTGTTTCCATTTGTCAGAACCTCACACTTTTTTTACGTCAGCGGCAAATAGGGGAATAGGGGGTGCCAGCTCATGGCGGTGGCAGCAATCAGCAAGACAAACATCCAGAAAAATATCGTTTTGGCTTTGACTTGCTTGTTTTTCAAGAGCGGGTAGAGGATTGCCCAGCTGACTAGCCAGCCAATCAGCAAGATTGTTTCTTTGCCGGTGTAGCTGCCAATGTTGCCCCAAACGGGATCGGGATTGTGAGAGCCTGGTATCCAGCTGCCCAGTGCCCAAATAAATTTTTCTCGCGCTTTGGATGTGTCTGACAAGTGGTGAGCCACCATCATGGTAAAGCAGCCAATTGCCGCACTAATCAGCGCCGCTGCAGCAGGGCCAGAAACTGCCGGCGGGTTCCCAGAACCCTCTGCCAAGCCTTTTGGGAATGTCTTTACCCGATCCCAAATTTGAGCGTAAACAGGTTCTGATCCTACTTGGGGTGGGCGGGACAGGTGTCGAGTCATTTTACCCTCCTTTGAAATTCAATTATTCTCGTTTATGGTTTCCCGGCGGAGGCTGGGAATGCCTGAAAAGAGGCTCTGCCTTGAAAAGGTTCGTAGTAGGGCTAAAGCCCTACTGAATCGTCCGCCGCCGGCCAAGTTTTCATTGCTGGTGCGCACCAAGAGAAGCGACGGCCTCGTTTTTTTGTCTCGTTCCCAGACCCCAGCCCGGGCACCAGCTAATTTATAGCGGTTCTCAGTTGGATGAAGTGTTCCCCAGAAACCCGGTTTCTTTAAGAAACCGGGTTTCTCAGCACCTCATTAATAGGAGAAACGCCAGCTCACAAAGCGTGGATTTTTGCAACACCCAGCCCGCTGACTAAGCCACCCATCGCAAAAAACATCATCGCCATCAAAGCCACACAGGTTGCGGTCAGCACCGGCCTGTTTTGCTTTTCCAGAATTGAGTCGCCGTACTTCCACAAAATCCAGGTACAGGCAACGCCCAAGGGCAGGGTGAACAGCACGCTAAATTCGTGGTATTCCATCAGTACGTACTGCCCTAAAGGTGAATTTTCTTTCAGCCAAGCGCGAGCGCCGCCGAACTCTATGCCCGCTCGGTAGCGCATGTAAGCTAAGTTGCCGGTGGCGATTCCCAGAAACGCTATCACAGTTGACCAAAAGGTCAGGGTGCGCATTTGGGGCAGGATTTTACTCGCGCCGCGCAGCAAGGGAAAAGCCAGGTGCCCTGTGTAAACCGCCACAACTGTTGCCAGCAAGGCACCAAAGCCGTGAATTGTCCCCATCCACCGCTGCCAGGGGCTCGGATGCAAGAGGTTAACAAAGGGCAAAAACAGAAACAAACCCGCAGACAAGATGCTCAGCCCGTAGACGCAGACTTGAGCGATGTCCAGCTGTTTGGGAAATGCAGCTGAACTTGAATCAGCACCGGATTGCAGTACCATAAGAAACCCTCCTCGGGTGTAGATTACACCAGACTCCAGCAGTTAATAAAAATTTGCAATAATTGTCCGTGCGCTCTCAGGAGTTATTCCTAAGAGTGTTCTGGCTGGCTTGAGCCGCTCACCAGACTTGGCTCAGCCATCCGCTTACCTCATTGGCCCACCTCCTGTGCTGATTGACTGCAGGCAGGCACTATTTGAGAATATATCGCTTTTTAGGCTTTGAGCGAAAGTCTCAACAATTTTTTCCCCTCAGCTAGCGGGATGTTCATAAACTTACGGTTTTGCAAGGCTTTGAGCGATATATCACAGGGTGCGAGGAAAATTATCAGGGAAACAGGCCACAGTTAATTGCGATAAATTATCACTTGCTGTGCTGGGGCAGCCTGGATCGGGGTTCCTGTCCTGGGGTGAGCGCGGGCAGTCCTGTGACAGGCGGTGGCCCTGCTGGTGGGGTGGCGAGGGCCACACCGGCAGCCACGGGACTGTTGACAGCCACTGGGCTGGGCAGCTGCTCCCAGCAATTTACTGGAAAATTTTTGCAATAAAGATTTACAAGACAGCAGTATAAACAGCCAAACAGTCACTGTCAAGAACTTGAGCGCGTACAGATTGATGTGCTAGAAGTAAGCGGGCCAATAAGTTTCATAAATCCGTGTAATTAATCATAAAAATAATAAAGATAAAATAAAAATAGTGGGCTATTTAAGGTTAAGTGATTAAACGTAGAAAAAGGAGTGAGCGGTCGGGGGTGGATCGCGAGAGTGAAAAAGCCCCGGGCGGGGATTGAAAAGTCTGCCGCCAACCCGTTTCTGTAAAGAAAGACTCCTGAACATAATGGAGGACAGTAATGCACATCCCAGATGGGTTTGTTTCAGTGCCGGTGGCGGCGGCAACCGGCGTGGCGAGTGCGGCGGTAGTGGCCGTGGCCCTTTCCCGGTCGCGGGAGGCGCACGGTATTCGGCAGGCACCGGTACTCGGTATAACCACAGCCTTTGTGTTTGCCGCGCAGATGATTAATTTTCCAGTTGCCGGTGGCACTAGCGGGCACCTGCTGGGGGCGACTCTGGCGGCGGTGGTGCTGGGCAGTCCTTGGGCAGCTACCATCTGCATCACCACAGTTTTACTCATTCAAGCTGTCCTGTTTGCCGATGGCGGCATCACCGCCTTGGGCGCGAACGTGCTCAACATGGGCGTGATTGGAGTGTGGGCCGGCTGGGGACTCACCCGTGTCTTGCACCGGCTCCTGGGCGGGTCAAAAAATCGCCTGCCCCTAGCAGGGGGAATAGCTGCCGGCATCAGCGTAGTAGCTGCAGCAGTCGCCTGCAGCATCGAGCTGGCCCTTTCCGGAACCGCACCGGCCAACCTGGTTTTGCCCGCCATGACCGGCATCCACATTCTGATCGGAGTCGGCGAAGGCGCGATCACCGGCGGCGTCCTCACCTACCTGGCCACCGCACGCCCCGACTTGCTGCCAGGAGAGCAGCCAGAATTCCAGAAGTGGCTCGTGCCGGTGGTGAGCGTCTTCCTGATTGCCGGCGTCCTCTCCCTAGTCGCCTCAGCGTGGCCAGACGGGTTAGAAAAAGTGGCCGAAGACCTCGGCTTTATCCAACTAGCGGAAAACGTGCGCGTAACGGTGCCCTCGCCCCTAGCGGATTACGAGATTCAAGGCTTGGGGCCAATCGGCACCAGCATCGCCGGCATTTTGGGGAGTGGCGCTTCCTTCGGGGTGGCATTTGGACTCGCCCGGCTGGTAAAACCGAAACATGCGTAAACTCTCCATCCCATTTCGGCTGCGGCTGTCCCTAATCATAGTCATCGGGGCAGCTTTCTTGAAAACCGGCGCTTGGACTGCCCTGAGTGGCTACGGCGCAGTCGCACTCCTGTGGGCAGTGGCCTTGCGGACGCCGGTGCGCTCGCTGTTTCAGTTGCTGGGCGCAGAATTGATGTTACTGAGCTTAATCGCCTTGCCCCTGGGGTGGGAGCGAGCCAGTTTTTTGCTGCTTCGCTCCCTCGTTTGCCTGCTAACGATGAACAGCTTCCTGCTCAGCTTGCCCCCCCACACCTTCGGCATCGCCCTGAAAGGCTTGCCCCTACCGGCTCGTTTCCAGGAAAATGTCCTCCTAGCAGGGCAATATCTGGAAATTTTGCTTTCCGAAGTCACCCGCATGCAGCGTGCCGCCCAATGTCGCGGTCTTTCTGGGCCGGCAGGCTGGCTGCGCTACACCAGCGCCGCTATGATTGGCTCCCTGTATATCCGCAGCCTCCAGCGAGCCGAGCGAGTGTACGGCGCAATGGTGGCTCGCGGCTATCAGGGCTTCCTGCCGGTGGACTCCAAATCGACCCCCTTTGAGCGTGCCAGTTTGGCCAGTGGGGCTCTGGTTGCCAGTTGGCTAACCCTGGCGTCATACTTAAAATTGTGAGTGGTGAAATTTCCGGGCGTTGCACAGTAGAAGGATGATTAAAACTTTTTCCACTCATCGAAAACTCCCTCTTACTCCCCCTCCCCGCACCCGGGGAAGGTGGGGCCCCCTCTGATAATAAGGGGAAGAGGGTTGGGGAGTGGGGTTCTTCATCCCACAAATGTGCAACCCCAATTTCCGTTTCGATCTCATGTCCGGCCAATTGCCCATAATTCCTTTTTCCCTTGCTGGGAGACGCTATTTATCGCGTCTCCACAAGAGATAGCCCACAAACTAGCCTCAGGCGCATATTACGGGAAATTAACCAGACATGATATGAGTGTTCTAACCCCTAACCACCAATACCCAACACCCAATCCCCGCACAGTTGGAGTTGCTGTTGATAATTTAGTATTTTCCTATCCCCAGCAGCAGCCGATTTTGCGGGGGATTTCTTTTACTGTCAATCAAGGAGAGCGAGTTGCCCTGCTCGGACCCACAGGTTCCGGCAAAAGCACCTTACTGGAAAACCTGATTGGTTTAAAATCGCCCAACTCCGGGCAAATTTGGATTCAGGGCACTCGCCTCGAACCGGCAACCCTGCCGCAAGTGCGCCGGCAAATAGGTTTTTCCTTCCAAGACGCCAGCGATCAGCTGTTCATGCCAACCATCCTGGAAGATATCACCTTTGGCCCGCGCAATTACGGTGCCAAACCGGCAGCAGCTGCCGAAAAAGCGCACAAACTGCTTGCAGAATTTGGTCTGGAAACCTACGCCAACCGTTCCGCGCACGAACTTTCTGGCGGTCAGAAACGCCTTGCCGCCCTAGCTGCTATTCTGGCATTAGAGCCTTCCGTGCTAATTTTAGACGAACCCACAACCGGCCTCGATCCGGGGTGGCGGCGTCACCTAGCCAAAGTGCTGTCTAAGTTGCCGGTGCGGGTGCTGCTAATTGCTTCCCACGACCTGAATTGGATTGGCAAAACCACTGACAGAGCGCTAGTTTTGGCCGGTGGGGAAATTCAGGCAGATGCGCCAACCCGCGAACTGCTGCGAGATGGCTCAGTGCTGGAACAGTACGGTTTGCCTTTGGATTATTAAAGGTTGAATTTGCGCACGGCTTCTTGGTAAATCGCCACTGCTAAGTCTCGGATGATTTCTTCGTTATCGAAGGAATCTCCCATTTTTATTTTGGCTGTCTCGACGCACAGTTTCATTAGTTCTGCTGACTGCTCGATGTGACCGGCAATCTCCTGTTCTCGCTCTGGGGATGGTTCTGCCGGCTGTGTTTCTGCTGGGGGGGGGATGTCGTTGTGCTTTCTTTTTTGAATTTCTTCGGAGAAACCGGAAGCGATGATGCCGGCGGGGAGGGCAAATAATCCAATCCCTATGAAGGCGAGCGCCGCGCCAAAGAATTTGCCCAGGGTAGTGACGGGGTAAACGTCGCCATAACCGACGGTTGTCAGGGTGACTACTCCCCACCACATGGCTGCCGGGATGTTGGGAAATGCTTCGGGTTGAGCGCCATTTTCAGCATAGTACATGACCGATGAGGCAAATATTAACAGAATTAATACGGACAGGAATGTCATCGCTAACTCATCTTTTTTGTTGGCGATTACTTGTAAAATTGCTTGCAGGGACTGTGAGTATCTAATCAGTTTTAACAAGCGGAGCAAACGAAATATTTCGGTTTCTTTTATCAGCGCCACATCCGGAAATAGGGCCATTAAGTAAAAAGGCAGTATGGCCATTAAGTCTGCGAGGACTAAGGGGGTGAGGGCGTATCGCAGTCTCCCCCAAATCGGATGCCGGTATCTGGCATCGGAGGTGCACGACCACAGCTGCAAAATGTATAAAATTGTAAAATATATTAAGACAGTCAGCTCAATGCCTGAAAACAATCGGTTGTACTGAAAGGAGAGACTCTGGGATGTTTGTAAAATAAAGGCGCTGACATCTAAGATGACTAAGACAGTGACGCTAATGTCATCAAATCTGCTTAGCCTGTCCTGAGGGTCTGAGGATTCTAGGATTTCATAGACTCGGGTTTTTAAGGAGGGACTCATCTGATCGTTACGGCAGTTAAGTGAGGGAATTTATTTTTTTATATTATAACACATGTCGGGAATATAATGAGTGGAAAAACGCTCCTGTACGGCGTCGGTTTATTAAAAAAGCTACCTCCCAGCGGCGCTCTGGTGCGGCGAGAGCTTGGCTGCCGCCGATGCTTTCAAATGCTATGATAATCTAAATCCCGGAAATGTCTTCAGCAATGGCCTGATATGACGATGAAAATTTCCTCACTGGCTCAACGGTTAACCGGCTTGGCAATTGCACTGGGCAGTACAGCCACTTTCAGTCACCCTGGTGCGGCGGAAGGTACGACCTTTTTTTGTGGGACGACTGACGGCATCCCCGCAACCATCGCCCGCATCCGGGGGGAAGAGGTGCCGGTGATTCTCTGGAATTCTCCAGATATTGGCGATTCCGGCGATCCCCCCCAGCAACGCTGCCAGAATGTCTCTGAAAAATTCCAGATTTATTACAACACCGGCACGCTGAATTATATCACGACGGCGAGGAGGGATGGCCAAGTGGTGGCGTGCGCCGCTCAGGGTGCGGGGGAGCCTTGCTCCGAGGTGCTGTTTCCGCTAAAGTCGGATGAGAAGAACCCCAAAAGTGCTCTCCAGAGGATATTGCGCATCCGCGTACCCGCTGACGGGCCAATCAGCGAAACGGATCTCCGTGTTTACATCAGTCTGGATAAGTATCTTAACGGTCAGTATCCCAGCTTGGATCTGACTCGCATCCGCACATCTGGCTCTCAATCTGAAAATTCACCACCGTGATCGCTATTTTCCATATCTGGTGCGGCGAAATTCTCCTAACCAGGTGAAAAGTGACGGTAAATTCAAAATTACGGTTTTATTACGGGTTTTAATTTTTACTGCAGAGTGCGGGGTAGTCATGGGATGAAAAGGGAATATGTCTGGCCATGAATTCACAATAAAAATAGTAAGGGCTGGGATAATTATATCTGCCCTGGGGGTGGCGGATTTTTCTCTTGCTAAAAACCAGGAACAAATTAAGCTATTGCAGGACACGAATCAATGTCAGGGATGCGATCTCAGAGGTGCCAGTCTCAGTCGCGCCAACCTTAAGGGGGTCAACTTGAAACGCGCCGACTTGAGCGGTGCCGATCTGAAGTCTGCTAACTTAGAGAGTGCTGACTTGAGCGACACTAACCTGAGAGATGCAGGTCTGAATTTTGCTAACCTGGAGAATGCGGACCTCAGAGGTGCTGACCTCAGCAATGTCAACCTGTCTGCAGCCAGACTCAAAAATGCCAGAATTGATCGAAGGACAAAAATTGACGTTAAATGGCGTCTGGTTTGGGAGATTGTCAGTCTGGGAGGGCGAGGGCGAGAGATGAGCGGTGCCGATTTGAGTCAAGCGAATTTGCAAGCCGTTAACTTGAGTGGTGCTAACTTAAGTAGAGCGAACTTGAGTGCCGCCCAGCTCAATCATGCTAACCTCAATAGCGTTAACCTGAGCGGTGCTAAACTGGTTAATGCCGACTTGAATCGCGCCAATCTAACTCACGCTAATCTGAGTAATGCTAACCTGAGTAATGCTAACCTGAGCGGAGCCGATCTGGGGGCTGCCGACTTGAGGGGTGCTGACTTGAGGGGTGCTGACTTGAGGGGGGCTGATTTAAGGTTCGATTCTTACTGGGGTAATACCCGACTGGAAGGGGCTAACCTGGAAGGGTCTAATCTGTGCGGGGCGATGGTGAGCGATGAGAAAAGATCCGATCAAGGCTGTGATTAGAACGTTAGTGAGTTAGCGCAGACTGATACTGCGGGGAAGCTGAACTCTGTTTTAAGTTTTAAGTTCAGGTAGGGTGATGGGAGAGACAAAATTATGGGCGTTAATTTTTTATACGGACTGCCAGCGGCGCTAATGGGTGCCGCCCTCGTGGTGGCGCAACCGCAAGTCGCAGTAGCTCAAACAGTGAATGAGCAAGCCATCGGCAGTATGGCCAAAGACGTTACGGTTGTGATCAACGGGCAAAATCCGGGTTCGGGGGTGATAATTGCCAAGCAAGGCAACTCTTATTACGTCCTCACCGCCAAGCATGTTGTGGCCACCAAAGATGAGTATGAAATTGTCACCTCCGATGGCAATTCACATCCTCTAGACTATGGCACTGTTAAAAAATTGCCTGGGGTAGATTTAGCTGTCGTGCAGTTTACCAGTTACCAAAACTACCGTGTCGCTCAATTAGGAGATTCTCAAGAGGTGACAGAGGGCGCGGCGGTTTATATTGCGGGCTGGCCCCATCCCGGACGCGCCATTAAACAGCGCATCTACCAGATGACGAAAGGCAGCATTTCCGGTCGCTCCCTCCAAGCTTTAGAAGATGGCTACGCCCTGGTTTATACCAATATCACCCATTCAGGCATGAGTGGCGGGCCCGTATTTGACGCCCAAGGTCGCGCGATCGGTATTCACGGACGGGCGGAGGGGGAACCTATTTACAATCCTGACACTGGGCAGACGGTTAATGTCAAATCTGGGTTTAACTTGGGCATCCCTATCAACAGCTTTCTCAAGGCAGCCTCACAGGCAGGAATTAATTTGCCTTACTTGGGGGATAACTTTACTTTTGCGAAAAGCCTTGAGGAGGGTAAATACAAGGTTTTTTCCGTCGCTATCAGCCCCGATGGCCTGACTGTGGCAAGTGGCGCTGCAGGCGGCAGTATTAAACTGTGGGATAGGAACACCGGCAAACAGTTGCGCACCTTTACCGGCCATTCAAATACGGTTGATTGCCTGACGGTCAGTCCGGACAGCCAATTCCTCGTCAGTGGCAGTCGGGACGGAACCATGAAAATTTGGAATCTGCGCACCGGCGAAATGTTGCGGAGTCTCACCGGCGACCGCAATTATGTTACGTCTGTTGCCATTAGCCCGGATGGCAAGACAGTCGCTAGTGGCAGTGCGGAGGAGGCAAATATCAAGATTTGGAACCTGGAAACGGGCGAACTGTTGCGAACTCTCAAGGGGCATTCAAACTATGTTAATTCGGTCGCTTTCAGTTCGGATGGCCAGACTGTAGTCAGCGGCAGTTCGGACAAAACTGTCAAGATTTGGAATCTGGGGACGGGCGAATTGAGAAGCACCCTTATCGGGCATTCAAATATTGTTACTTCTGTCGCCGTCAGCCCCTATGGGCAAATCCTCGCCAGTGGCAGTTATGATGACGGTGCTATTAAGATTTGGAACTGGCGCACCGGCGAATTGCTGCACACCCTGATCGGGCATTCCCAGACAGTTAAATCTGTTGCTATTGACCCCTATGGGCACATCTTCGCCAGTGGCAGTTATGACGGTACTGTCAAGATTTGGAACCTGCATACCGGCCAGCTGTTGCGCACTCTGGAAGTCCGCAGCCCCAAAGGGTATGCTGTGGCTGTGTTTTCTGTGGCTTTCAGTGCTGACGGCCAGACCCTTGTCAGTGCCGGTGATCATGGGACAGTGAGAGTTTGGCTGGTGGCAAGGCGCTAACTTCCCTGTTCAGTTGAGAGGGCTTTTCTGCCATACCGACTGCTGGCTGTAAATTTCAGAAACCGGGTTTCTTAAAGAAACCGGGGTTATGGGCTCGATCGCGGTTGCGCAAATCATTGAGAACTGCTATATAATTAAGAATTAATTTATAGCGTTTCTCATCCTTTATGAGGGACAGAGAAACCCGGTTTCTTAAAGAAACCGGGTTTCTGGCCCATCGTTCATCCAACTGAGAGCCGCTATATAAATCACCTGCCAAAGCTGCTTTTAGAGGACTTAAATGCTGCCTTCCCACTTTCGCTCCCTCCCCCTTGTGACGGCCATTCTGTTGCTGCCGGCAATCCTCGCACTCCCCTCCTCGCCTTATGGGAGAGGAAGTTGGGGGGTGCGGGTCGCCACAGCAGCACAGGAACGCAGCAGCAAACCGGCAATCCCCAGCGCTGCTGAAGCCGACCGGCTCTTTCAACAAGGTGCCGAACAATTGCGCACCGGCTACTTTCGAGAAGCCCTGCAAACCTATCAACAAGTTATGGAAATTCGCCTAAAACTCAACGACAAAGCAGGCGTGGCTGAAACCCTGAATCGCATGGGAGAAGTTCGCGCCAACCTCAGTGAATACGAGTTAGCTATTTCAAATTTAAATCAAGCCCTCGCCCTTTACAAAGAGGTGAATGACCGCGCCGGTGAGGCGGAAGCTCTTAACTTTCTCGGGTTTGTTTATCGCAAGTTAGGCTATTATTACCGAAGTTTGGAATTGCACCGACAAGCCTTGCAAATAGCTAAAAAAATTGCTAAGCTGGAAGTGGAAGGAGAATCCCTCCACAACATCGCCGCTGTCAGCGCCGATTTGGGCGAGTATGGGGAGGCGCTGGAACTGTACCGGCAAGCTTTAGCGATTCGCCGGCAAGTGCGCGACAAGCGGGGCGAAGGGCGCACCCTAAATAATATAGCCGGCGTTTACGACACTCTGGGAGATCAGAAGCAAGCGCTGGAATTATACCAGCAAGCCCTAGCCATTCGCGAGGAAATTGGCGACAGAGCCGGTGTGGGGCGAATTCTTAATAACATCGGGGTATTATACCGGCAGCAGGCAGAATATTCCCAAGCTATGGCCTACTTCGAGCGAGCTTTGCCTGCGCTCCAAGAAATAGGCGACAGGGCGAGTCTGAACAGCACTCTCAACAGCCTTGGCGCTCTTTACGAAAGTGCCGGCAAGTATCCGGAGGCGCTGGCTTCCTACCAGCAAGCGCTGGCAATTGCCAGAGAAATTGGCGACAAACCGGGCGCGAGAAAAGCGCTCAGCAATATCGGGTTTGTGTTCGCCCGACAAAACCAGCCAGAGTTAGGGATTGTTTTCTACAAACAAGCAGTCAATATCACCGAGTCGATCCGGCAATATTTGCGGCAGCTGTCTCGGGAACAGCAGCAGTCTTATACAGAAACAGTTGCCGACACTTATCGCAGTTTGGCTGACCTGCTGCTCAGGGAAAATCGGGTGCTGGAAGCGCAACAGGTGCTGGATTTGCTCAAGGTTCAGGAACTTGACGACTATTTGAAAACCGTGCGGGGAAATGAGCGGACCTCTGGCGGGGTGGAGTTGCTGCCCCAAGAACAGCGCCTTTGGGCTGAACAAACAGGCATTCAAGACAGGGCAATTCAGCTAGGGAAAGAACTGGCAGAACTGCAAAAAATTCCCCCGGAACCGATACTCCTCAGGTATTACCAGCAATTGCGGCGAGCGGAACTGGAGAAAATTCAGCAGGAAATTCGCCAGCAATTTAGAGACTTCAGCCGCCGTCCCGAGGTGGTGGCGCGGGTGCGGGAGCTCGACCAAACAGCAGCCGGAGAAAATCTGAATTTGCCCAGTCTCAACCGGCTGCGAGAGACGCTGCAAAAACTGGAGCGAAGAGAGAGCGGAAAGACGCCTGTGGTGCTGTATCCGCTGGTGCTGGAAGACCGGCTGGAATTGGTGATCGTGAGTGCGAGCTCGCCGCCGATTCACCGCACAGTGCCGGTGCGGCGGGAAGAACTCATTAAAGCGATTGCAGCCTTTCGGGAAGCGCTGACCAATCGCACAAAATCAATTATTAAAGTTCAGCAGTCAGCGCGTTCGCTTTACGGTTGGCTGATTCAGCCGGTAGAAAATGACCTGGCGCAAGCCAGCGCCGAAATCATTCTCTACGCTCCAGATAGCCAGCTGCGCTACATTCCCCTCGCCGCTCTTTTTGATGGCAAGCAGTGGCTGGCGCAGCGCTTTAGCGTCAATAATATCACTGCTGCCAGCCTGACGAACTTCGACTCCCCTCCGCAAAATCAGCCCCGCATTCTTGCCGGTGCTTTTACCACCGGCAGTTACAGCATCACGGTAGGAACGCGCCAGTTTCCTTTGGTTGGTTTGCCGTTTGCCGGTCGGGAAGTGGAAAATCTGGCGGCTCTATTTCCGGGTACGACAAAATTGCTAGACCGGGACTTCAGCCGCGACGCCACTGTTTCCCGCATGAATCAGTACAGCACTGTCCATCTGGCGACCCATGCGGAGTTCTTCAGCGGTGAGCCAGAAGATTCTTTTATTCTTTTTGGGGATGGCAGTCGCGCTACGCTCAAAGATGTGGGAAACTGGAAATTGTCGAATGTGGATTTGGTGGTGCTGAGCGCCTGCAAAACTGGCGTCGGCGGTGTGCTGGGGAATGGGGTGGAGATTTTGGGATTTGGCTACCAGATGCAGCAAGCCGGCGCGAGGGCATCGGTGGCTTCTCTGTGGTCTGTGGACGACCGCAGCACGCAAGTGCTGATGGATGCTTTCTATGCGGCGCTGAAAACCGGCACCGCCACTAAAGTCGAAGCCTTGCGAACCGCTCAAATCTCCCTGATTGCCGGCAACTACCGCCACCCTTACTACTGGGCACCGTTTATTCTGATTGGCAATGGTCTGTGAGGGGAAACAGCCACAAAAAACCGGGTTTTTTGTACAGGGTAAGCGAGCAAAGTGAGCGAATAAACCGGTTTTCGCCGAAGTTACCCGGTTTCTGAACTGGTTTATGGCCCCGGGGATTGCGCAGATTTGGTATTTTAACTCCAGTTGCTACCTACAAGTGAGTCACGGTAGATCCCCCCCTAGCCCCCCCTTAAAAAGGGGGGGACATTCTCAAAGCCCCCCTTTTTAAGGGGGGTTTGGGGGGATCTGGATGCTTAGACTTTTAGGTTGCAACTTGGGTTATTTTAGGTAAAGGAACCGCAGATGAACGCAGATGAACGCAGATAGCTGTAATTTATGTCCAGTTGACTGACCCCAGGAATACCCCCCTCACCCCCTCACCGCCCGCACCTTGGGCTGAGGGGGAGTGAGAAAAAACTGGGGTGAGAGTCTTTTTTTAGCGGCGTCCTGAAGTGGCGGGCCAAACCCGATTGAACCGCGCTGACCTGACCCGTGTCAAAATTTCGCACTTTGGTTATAATAAGAGTATAATCGCAATAGATGAGCCACTTTTAACACGTTAGGGAAGGGTTTTTTAGAAAGCCCGTAAAATTATAAAGCCAAATCCCTATTGTCGTCAACCCCTAAACAAAAAAAAGTAAGTCGTAATGGCTAACCGCAAATCAAAAGCTCTCAAAACCACTAGCTCGCAACTGGAAGCCAAAAGGCGCGAAAGTGAAGAGCAATTTCGCCAGATGGCTGAGACAGCCCCATTCGCGATCTGGATCGCAGATAGTGCCGGGGGCTGGAATTACTGTAATTCTGTCTGGCTGGAATTGAGCGGGCGTTCCCTCTCGGAACAGCAAGGTATGGGCTGGTTGAGCAGCATCCATCCAGAGGACAGACAGGGGTGTTTGGACACCTATCTCGCCGCAGTTAACTCCCGGGAAAAGTTCCAAATAGAGTGCCGGTTGCTTGGAGCGGGTGGGGAGTGCCGATGGGTTTTGTATGCCGGCGCACCTCGAGAAGCCCCTGATGGTAGTTTTACGGGTAACACCGGCACCGCCACGGATATAACAGACCGCAAAACAGCGGAAATCGCGCTGCTGCGGGGAAATGAGGAGCTGGAGCGGCGAGTTGAAGAACGCACAGCTGAATTGCAGCAACGCAACGCGCAATTGCAGGAAGAGATTGCTGAGCTGGTGGCGGCTAAAACTGAGCTAGACCGGCTGTTCAGCGTTTCCACTGACTTGCTGGCGATTGCGGGTCTTGACGGGTATTTTAAGCGAGTCAATCCTGCTGTAGAAAGTATCTTGGGCTACACAGCAGAGGAATTTTTGGCAGCCTCTTGGATAGAACTGGTTCACCCAGACGACCGAGCTCTAACTGTGGCTGAAGCAGAAGGGCAAATCGTCTCTGGAAAGCCATCGATTCAATTTGAGAATCGCTATCGCAGTAAAGATGGGTCATACAAGTGGCTGGCGTGGAATTCAATGCCGGTTCCTGAGGAAGGGTTCATTTATGCGGTGGCGCGTGACATCACCGCTAATAAACAGGCAGAAGAAGCCTTGCGCGAGAGCGAACAGCGATACCAAACTTTGGCGAGACTGTCGCCGGTGGGAATATTCCGCTCCGACGCCGAAGGGAACAATATATACTCCAACGAGCGCTGGTGCGAGATTGCCGGACAGACCCCAGAAACTGCCGGGGGAAATGGCTGGGCAGAGGCAGTGCATCCTGAAGACAGGGAGCGAGCTTTTACTTCCTGGCATACTGCTGCAGTCAGCGGCGTGCCGTTTCAAAATGAAATAAGGCTGCTGCGTCCTGATGGCACTTTAGTGTGGTGCTTGGTGCAGGCAATTCCTGAGATTGGGGCGGATGGGAAACTCCGAGGCTATGTGGGGAGTGTTACAGATATTAGTGACCGCAAACAAGCTGAAATCGCTTTGCAAGAATCTGAGGCGCGGTTCCAGGGGCTGGCGGAAAATGTGCCAGGACTGATTTACCAGTACCGCCACCGTGCCGGTGATTCCAGAGGAGAGTTTCCTTATATCAGTGCCAGTTGCTGTGACCTTTTTGAGTTAGATCCAGAAGCAGTTCTGGAAAATGGTGACTTGATTTGGCAGCAAGTTCACCCGGAGGACGAGAGCGCCTTGAGCGAGTCTGTTATCGTCGCCGCACAAACTGGGCAGTGGCGCAGGGAGTGGCGCAGCATCACGCCATCTGGCAAGATCAAGTGGATTCAAGCAGTAGCCAGACTCAAACAGGAAATCAACGGCACTCTGCTTTGGGATGGCTTGATGCTCGATATCACTGATCGCAAATTGCTGGAACAAGAATTAGCCCTGCGGCAAGCGCAATTTGACGCTTTCTTCACCGCTGCCCCCGCCGGCATGGTCATTTACGACACCGAGCTGCGGTTCGTGCAAATAAATGCCATTTTAGCGGGAATGGGGGGGCGGACAGTAGCGGACTATCTGGGCAAGACGCTCAGCGAAGCCGAGCCGCAACTGGCTGCTGTGGTAGAGCCAATGTACCGGCAAATATTGGCGACGGGCAAACCGGTTCTCAATCAGGAGGTGAGCAGTGAAGTTGCCAGCCAGCCAGGTGTCGTTCGACACTGGCTGTGCTCTTATTTTCCCCTTCCCGATAAGGACGAAAATCCCATCGGTTTGGGCGCGGTAGTTGTGGAAATTACTGAACTCAAGCAAGCCGTGCAAGCTCAAGCCCGATTGACTGCTCTCCTGGAAGCCACCACGGATTTTGTTGCCATCTCTGATGCGGCTGGACACATGCTTTACGTTAACAAAGCAGGTCGCTCAATGGTGGGAATTGGTGAAAGTGAGGACATTACCGCCCTAATTTTACCCGATTTTATCCCAAATTCAGCATTTGAGAAGGCTTTCAGTGAAATTATCTCAGCATGTGTGAGCGAGGGGGTGTGGAGAGGCGAGTTTACTCTGCAACATCGCAATGGGACTGTAATTCCTGTATCCCAGGTTTCCATGTCCCACAAATCGGAAAACGGCGAGGTGGAGTTACTGTCGGTCATCGCTCGCGATATCACGCAGCGCGTACAAGCCGAAGAGGCGCTGCGCAAAAGTCAGGAACTGTACCGCACTTTGGTGGATAATTTTCCCAATGGAGCGGTGTTTTTATTTGACCCCGACTTGCGCTACATACTTGCCGGTGGTTCCGAGTTAGCGCGGCATGCAGTTGACTCAGCCTCTGTAGAAGGGAAAAATGTCCTGGAGTTTTGGCCGGCAGAAGTTCGCCAGCAGATTGCCCAGCTTCACCGCGCGGCGATCGCCGGTGAGATGCGGGCGCAAGAAAACGCCTGGGGTGGGAACATCTACTACATGCAAACGCTGCCGGTGAAAAATCACCAAGGAGAAATTTTTGCCGGCATGCTCGTCTCCCAGAATATCACCGAGTTCAAGCAAGCGGAAGAGGCGTTAAGGCAATCGGAAGAGCGAACCCGCAAAGCTGCCCAAGAGGCGACAGCAAAAAGCCAGGAGTTGGAACTCGCCTTGCAGCAACTCCAGCGCACCCAGTCCCAGCTGATTCAGAATGAAAAAATGTCCTCCCTGGGCCAGCTTGTCGCGGGTGTGGCTCACGAAATTAACAATCCGGTTAGCTTCATTTATGGGAATGTTAATCACGCCCGAGAATACGCCGACGATCTGTTAAGACTGATTCAGCTATATCGCGACACTTATCCCCAGCCCGCACCTGCAATAGAAGCTGAAATAGAGACAATAGACCTGGATTTCCTCACAGAAGACTTGCCAAAACTGCTCGATTCTATGAAAATGGGAGCGGATCGCATCGGTGAAATTGTGCGCTCTTTGCGCACCTTTTCCCGGCTCGACGAAGCGGCGGTCAAAGAAGTCAACCTCCATGACGGCATCGACAGCACTCTGATGATTCTGCAAAACCGCTTGAAGCCGCGCCCCAATCATCCCGAAATTCAGGTGATTAAAGAGTACGGCGACTTGCCTTTAGTTGAGTGCTGTGCCGGTCAGCTGAATCAGGTGTTTATGAATCTCCTCAACAATGCCATTGACGCGCTGGACGAACAGCAAGCAAAGCTGACGCCAGAACAACTTAATGCCAATCCCAGCACTATCAAAATTGTTACCTGCGCCCTCGATAAGGAGCGGGTCGCTATCTCTATTGCCGACAGCGGTTCCGGAATCCCAGAGCCGGCAAAGAAACGGCTGTTTGACCCCTTTTTCACCACTAAACCAGTGGGCAAAGGCACGGGTTTGGGGCTGTCTATCAGCTATCAAATTGTGGTGGAAAAACACGGCGGCAGTTTATATTGCAACTCGCAGCTGGGTCAGGGGGCGGAGTTTGTGATTGAAATTCCGGTTCGGCAAAGCCGGTGAGTTGCTGGCGCATTTGGCTGTTTTTTTGCAACAGTAGGGTGCCGTACTGCAAGCGCGTAAGGCACCTATAGCGGTTTTCAGTTGGATGAAGTACACGCCAGAAACCCGGTGAGCGTAGGGGCGGGCCCCCGTGCCATTGGTGTCAACTTAAGCTCCTGGCGATTGAAAGATGGTGTTGGCGAATTGATAGGGGGTTTTACCCCACCCCCAACCCCTCCCCGTGCTTCGGGGAGGGGAGCTTTCTGTGACCCCTTGTCCCCCCTTTTATTGTCTTTACTGGAAAAAAAATTTCCTCGTTCCCAGGCTCCTTATGGGAGACGCCTGAAAGGAGGCTCCGCCTCCCTCTCTCCAAGCAATTCAGCGATATTCCACGGGCGCTGGAGGTATAACCCCCCATTAATTCGCCAACAGCTTCTTGAAACTCACGCAAGGACAAACTTTCGTCCGCCTAAGAAAGCGGGAAGGGCGAAAGCGAAAACGCGGACGTTCGAGAACAGCAAGAATCTTAAAACCCGCGCAGGCGGGTTTTGTCTGTATAGCTGCGGTTTCAACCGCCCAGAGACTACGGGACACAGCTTAATTTGACACGCTTTGGCCCCCGTGCCCGCCCCCTTCCGGGTTTCTCAGTACCTCACTCATACGAAAACCGCTATAAATATCCCTGTCCGTAACTCTCGCGCTCGCTGGCGCAGGTGGTGGGCGATTGGCAAGGGTGATTTGGGGGAAACCGCTGGCGGCGGCGGGGCGACTGTTGGCAATCCCGCTGTTGGCGGCGTCTATACCGCCCAGATGGCAGCGCTGTCCATGACCTGGGAGAGAGATTTGAGGTGATTCGATCCCCCTGTAGGGTGCCCCACTCAGTACGCACCCCACTTTGACTTTTTCCAGCCATTGAGATTACTCTATCCTAGCCCTTACCATTTTTTATGGCAAAGGTTGGTAAATTACCTGTTACATTGTTTAAACTATCTTACAGTACGGGTAAAGTACAGCTCGGCACGAATCCGGCTCAGTTACCCGCTCATGCAAGAGTAAAAGGAGATTCAGTAAAGCTATGCAGGAACTAATTGGCGTTATCATTTTAGTCATCGCAACCTTTGCCTTTACTTACATGGCGGGAATCCTGGGTCTTGTCTTCAATGGGCTGTTTGGGGTACTTGGCGTAATCCCAGAGTGGATTTGGACAGCTGCCTTACTGTCGCTAACCATTTCGGTTTCTAGATTTGATAGTTCCTTATAAATGCTTGGGGCATTGGGATTTCAGGCGTTATGGCTATGGTAATTGGGTATCTTGGCGATTGGCCATCAATACCAAAAACATCTATCCTGCATCCTAAAGCCCGCATGACTCATCTGGCAACTCACGGTATGCTGGATGATATCCGGGGATTAGACAGCGCCATCGCCCTCGCTCCATTGGGCAATGATAATGGCTTGCTCACCTCTGAAGAAATCCTCGATTTGCAATTAAATGTCGAATTAGTTGTGCTGATCGCCTGCAACACCGGCAGGGTAAAAATCCCCGGCGACGGCGCGGTTGGGCTGTGGCGATTCTTAATCAGTGCCGGCACCGCCAGCGCCAGAGTTTCCCTGTGGTCAGTGCCAGACGCCCTCACCGCCTCTTCATAGCAATCGACAGTCAGTCCAATGGACATTGGGACTGGCCGTTAGCGTTGCGGCTCCGCAGGAGGGTACTGAGAAACCCGGTAACTTTGGCGAAACCGGGTTTCTGGCGTGTGCTTCATCCAACTGAAAACCTCTATATAGCGGGCAAGCATCTGGGTGGAGTACAGTCTGGAGATCCCCCCTTTCCCCCCCTTAAAAAGGGGGGCTTTGAAATGTCCCCCCCCTTTTTAAGGGGGGGCTAGGGGGGGGATCTAATATCTGTACCTCACTCGGGTGAAAACCGCTATATATCCGCAGGTACGGCGGATCGCGTAAGCTGCGCCCTAGCCGCACTCCCACCATCGAGGTCTAATGTCCGTTCCCTAAGTGGCCACTGCTATAATCGCTAAATTTTCCCCAAATCTGCGAAAAAACCCCGACAAAGCCCGCGCCTAGCCAGAAGCAATGCTGGCCACAAAGCAACAGCACCCCAACCCGAGACACTGGGCTGCTTTGCCTTCGCCCCGGAGTTTCTGCATTGCTCTCGGGCCATTGAAGTGCGTCTTTATAAAATAATTATTAAGGCCGACCTCAGTTGAAAAATCGGTTTTTTCCAATACACCCACAGGGAACAAAGTTTGGGTTTTCTTAACTTTTTATTTATAAAGACTCTCTAAAAGTTGATGTTTCAGAACCATAAGATTTACTTATCGCATTACCGGAGATCGATTGCATTTTTCAATCGTAAATTTTGATACATTCCCTGTTGAATCGTTTAGAGTATGAACCTGTGCGGGTACAGTACGGCCAGACACCGGCTGAATGGCCCGCTGATGCAAGAGCAAGAGGAATGCTGCTTGTAATTTCTGGCGAAATCCCAGAGTGGATTTGGACAGCTGCTCAGCGTGTGGCTGACAGTGAATTTCGGGGATTCCTCACGTTGTACGGCGTTTGTTGAAGGGGCCGAAAGGCTTTCACACTTCTGCATAGAAGAGAGCAGATTTCAGGGAAAACACCCTAACTTTTAGCTCGGACGCTGGACGGTGGCCAATATTTCACGGGCATCACATCCTGCCTCAAAGTTCAACACTTAATCCCAATCAGGGAGCTACAAAACACAATGGCAACAACAGCCGAAACCCTGCTCCAAGAGTACGCTGAAGGTAAACGAGAGTTTCAGTCCAGCTATCTGGCCAAAGCTGACCTCAGCCAAAAGACCCTCCAGGGTTCTGACCTCGGCTTTTCCTACCTGTCTGGCGCTAACCTGTTTGCTACCAATTTGGTTGCGGTCAACCTGGGCTTTGCCTTCTTAGGCTATGCCTATCTCGGCTATAGCTATCTGTCTTATTCCAACTTCAGTTACGCCTACCTGTGCAATGCGGATCTTAGTAATGCGGATCTGAGTAATGCTAACTTCAGCAATGCGGATTTGACGAATGTCAAGTTCAATGGGGCCAAACTCACGGGTGCCAAGTTCGACGGGGCGAAACTCACGGGTGCCGACTTTAAAGACGCCAAACTCGATGGTGTGATCTTCCCGGAAACCCCTGCACCGGCGCTGGCTTCTGGCCAATTTAGTGTGCCGGCGATTCAGATAACTGGAGTGAACTTTACCAACCCCGTCAATGCTGAAATCACGGTGGTATTTACTCCCTCAGGATGGTGGTCACTCGCTGGGACTGGGCGTGAGTGGGCATGCACATCGGCAGGCTATATTCACCCCTCCCTAGACGGCCACAAACGGAATTCTCTCTATCCAAACTGCAACTTAGGTTCCCTGGTAGCGGTGAGCCAACTATCCAACGCAGTGACGGTAATCGATAATGTAAAGCGGATTCGCATGAAACCGAATGAAAGCTTGACATTCCTTATGAATGACGACAAGGCATGTTACAGGGATAACCAAGGTTCTGTCACCGTCAGTTGGGCAGCTGTAGTCACCAGTTGATCCTGAAAACCGCGAGCTACCTGCTTCGGGACAAGAGTGGCGAAATGTGGCTTTTGTCGCTCTTGGGCTGACCGGCTTTCGCCTGACGCGCCGGTTCTGGACATGATATGAGGTACTGAGAAACCCGGTTTCTTTAAGAAACCGGGTTTCTTTTGCGCACTTCATCCAACTGAAAACCGCTCTCATTGTGTCCACCGGCTTACCCCCGCCTGTAAACTTTTGTAAATTTCTGTCCCACTAGGCAACCCAGCTGTGTTAAGGTGATTTCTTAATCCGCTCCAACGAGGCATTTACCTGTGAGCAGTCGGTGGAATGTCCAGCAGTATGACCGAGGTTGATTGACAGAAACATTAGAGACTTGGCAAAAAGTTATAGCCCAGGCACAAGAAATCGGCCAACGTCTAGGCGTTGGGGCAGCGCTCAACTATCTTGGGACATTTTACCGCAATCTGGGTCAGTATGCCAAAGCTTTGCAATTCTACCCGCAAAGCTTAACTATTGCCAGAACTCTCGGCGACAGTGCCGGTGTCGGAACAGCGCTCAGCAATATTGGGACAGTTTACCACAATCTCGGTCAGTACCCCAGAGCTCTGGAATTCTTCCAGCAAGGCTTAGCTATTGCCAGATTTGTCGGCGACAGAGCGGGGAAAGGGAGAGCGCTCAACAATATTGGGTTAGTTTACTGCAGCCAGAGTCAGTATGCCACAGCGCAAGCCATTTTACCAGCAAGGACAATGCTCAGCAATATTGGCCTCACTTACCTTCTCACCGGCAACTTCGCCGAAGCAGAAACCGCCCTGCTCGCCGCCGTTGAGGTTAAAGAATCCCTGCGCCCCGGATTGACTGATGCCGATAAAGTATCCATTTTTGACACCCACCTTAACGATTACCTAGCGTTGCAAAAAGCCCTGATCGCCCAAAATAAGAATTTGGCCGCTTTAGAAATTTCCGAACGTGGTAGGGCGCGGGCGTTTGTGGAATTATTAGCTAAACGGTTCTCTTCCGCTACTGCAGACACGCGAGATGTTGCCTCTCTACAACCGGCGGTCAAACCACCTACACTCTGGCAAATTCAACAAATCGCCTACCAGCAAAACTCCACCCTTGTTGAATACTCTATTTTCCATCAATTCAACCCAACCGGCAAACAACTACTGTCCCCGGCACTCTACATTTGGCTCGTCAAACCCACTGGCGAAATCGCCTTTCGCTCTGTTGACCTCACATCCCTCAATACCATTCTAGCCAACCTGATTGCCAGCAGCCGCGAATCCATCGGGGGCTTCCCGGAGCCGCCGGTGTCTGGCACCTTTGCCAGACCGGCATCTCAACAAACACAGTCACCAAGCCAAACCGAAAAATTGCAGTTCCTCCACAAACTGCTCATTGAACCCATTGCCGACTTGCTGCCCAATGACCCTAACGATAAAGTCATCTTTATCCCCCAAGACGATTTGTTCCTTGTTCCCTTCCCCGCCCTGCAAGATAGAGCGGGAAAATTTATAATTGAAAAGCATACCATTCTCACGGCTCCCGCCATTCAGGTGCTGGAATTAACCCACCAGCATTTGCGGACTCGACCTGTGGCGTCTCCATGCGATGTCGTTGTGGGAAATCCCACCATGCCCAGCGTATCACCGGCACCAGGAGAGCCACCGCAACAGCTACCTCCCTTAGCCGGTGCGGAGCGAGAAGTTTTTGCTATCGCCCAGCTGCTCAACACCAAACCCATCACCGGCAATCAAGCCACCAAATCCGCCATTTTGCAACTTTTGCCCAAAGCGCGAATAATTCACCAAGCCACCCACGGATTGCTTGATGATATCCCGGGATTAGACAGCGCCATTGCTCTCGCCCCTTCTGGAGATGATAATGGCTTGCTCACCGCTGAAGAAATCCTCAATTTGAAATTAAATGCCGAATTAGTTGTACGAGCGCGCCTGCAACACCGGCAGGGGAAAAATCACTGGCGATGGCGTCGTTGGGCTGTCGAGAGCCTTAATCAGTACCGGCACACCCAGCGTCATCGTTTCCCTGTGGGCGGTGCCAGACGCCCCCACCGCCGCCTTAATGGCTGAATTTTACCACAATCTGCAAAAAAACCCCGACAAAGCCCGCGCCTTGCGCTCCGCAATGCTGGCCACAAAAAAGCAGCACCCCAACCCCAAAGACTGGGCGGCTTTCACACTGATTGGCGAATCTGAGTCAAGTTTTATTAAAATTATTTAATTGCTTTTTATTCGGCACTTCCGCGCAAATATGAAAGAACCCGGCGGTACAGAAACCGGGTTTCTTAAAGAAACCCGGTTGCTTCGCATACTTGTGGCTTCACTTTTTGTTTATAAATCAGCTCTAATCCACAACCCTTAATCCACAACCCTGAGCAAGCCTCGGCGCAGGGCGTCGAATACGCGGTCGATATGCTGCTGTTCGTGGGGGCTGAGAGCATCTTTAGATAACAAAGTATTCATAAAAAGTTGTTGGTCCCCGCGCGTAATCCGGTGAGTAGTAAAGATTCGCTCGACGACCTGCTCTAATGTGGGTTTGGGTGGATGCCCTTGGTATTGCATGGAACTCCCGGAACGCTACAAGTTATCCTTCAGTGGTTCGATCGGGTGAAACAGCCTATCCCTTTCCAAAGAGCGGATGATAGGTCACACCCCTGCAGGCCCTTACCTAGTCTACCCATTACCCCCCGAAATTATAAAAGTACAGCTCAACCTGTTTGACCTGTCGCCTCGCAGGAAAGTGCCAGCCGTCCACTCCCGGCATCTCACGCCCCACTGGGGATTGAAAGCCTGACGACCGGGCGTCTCGCCTGGACTGCGCCCGCCTGACCTCTGCCAGTGTTAATTGCGCCCAGACAGAAATGCCATCCCCCGCTCATCCACCAGGCGTGCGAATTGCCAAACCGAGATTTTATACTTTCTTTTTTAGTAACTGTATTTCACCGTAAAACCAATAATATAATTTGTTTGCAGCTTTTATTTGCTGTTTTAAAAATTAAAGCAATCAAACGGATTTTACCGATGCCCGCTGGGGAATGCCGACCGGCATCTGCAGTGCCGGCATCTGGGCTGCGATCTGCGCCGACGAGCGCCGTCACAGGTGGCACACCCAGTGCCCAATGCCCCGCACAAGCCGCTGCCCCATGCGA
>Ga0185317_100095_pt1 | contig 35360 bp, 34 predicted proteins | sample DevilsHole_FD_128020 | JGI IMG/M metagenome (GOLD analysis project Ga0185317, IMG submission 128020) | Groundwater microbial communities from Devils Hole, Nevada to study Microbial Dark Matter (Phase II) - Devils Hole (SPADES assembly)... | ecosystem: Environmental > Aquatic > Deep subsurface >...
TCCTGCTGGCTGTGCGGTTCGGCCAACGCGCGAATGTCTTGCTCCAGTTCGGGGCACTTCACTTCCGTCTTCTTGTTGCCGCGCGCCGAGAAGTTGTCGGGGCGCGCGATGCCGGTGCGCAGCTCCTCCAACCCCACCTCGACCGTGTGCCGTCCCCCACCCAAAAACCCGTTCCGCGCGGCGTGCGCTGCCATCGAGATAATCGATGGCGACCTGCGCCTGAAAGGCCCTTCGCTTGGCCCCGGTCAATTTGCTCGCGGCATCCTTGATCGTCGCCACCATGGCTTCCGTCAGCCCCCCGTCCATCGTCTCCTCCTTGAGACTTCTCAAACTTCAACCAAATCGCAACCAAGGGGAACGGTAGCCCAAAAAACGAAATCAGGGGAGACTATTTTCCAGGAGTTGCCTAAGGTCCGAGATTGACAGCCATCAAAGCCGACTTTGGCTGTTGCCTTTGACCATCGGGCTGAATAACTGCTGCACTAAATGGCTTTGCGTGATTCTGGGAGTCCGCAGGGACAGTAGCCCGACGCGCCAGCGAGGGACCGGGCCTGATTTCTTGTGATTTCGCCATGTGCTCCCTCGCTGGCGCGTCGGGCTACTGTCCCAGAATCGTGCAAGGCTATTTAGCAAGCTCTCAGACGTCGGATGTCTCTGCCAAGTCTTCCTCCATGCGCATGGGCTCGATCCCGGCTGGCGGCAGCTTGGGCCAAGCCGGGTGTGGTTCGGGCGCGGCAGCGGCCGCCTCTGGTTCGTCCGTGATCGGCGGCTGGTCGGCCTCGCGCAGGTCCTGCCAGAGGCTTATGTCGAGCGACCCACGGCGGCGGTAGAGCACGAGCACCAGTGCCAGCGCGATCGCCGCTTCGGCCGCCGCGACAGTGAGCGCGTACACGGTGAACACCTGACCGTGCCAATTGCCCCACGCGTTTCCGAACGCCACCAAGTTGATCGAGACGCCCTGCAGCATCATCTCGGCGCACAGGAACATCACGATCATGTTGCGGCGGGTCAGGAAGCCGACCGCGCCCAACGAAAACAGAATGGCGCCGACGATCAGGTAGTTCGTGAGCATCAGGCGCCCTCCCTGCGCGCCGCGATCACGATCGCGCCGACCATCGCGACCAACAGGATCGTGCCGGCGACTTCGAGGCTCAGCCAGTGTTCGGTGAAGAGCGCGGCGCCCAGGCCGGCGACTTGCGGTGCGTCTTGGGCCGGGTTCAGTGTGGCGGTCTGAGAGACGGCGACGGCGGCCGGCGATGGCGCGAGCGGCGGTGTCACGCCGCGGTAGCTGGCGAGCGCCGTCGAGAGCAGCACCGTGGCGAGTACGCTGCCGGCGCCGACGGCAAGGGCCGGCTCGCGGGCCAGACGATCGTATATCGCACCGCCCGACTGTTGAGCGAGCATGATCACGAACAGGAACATCACGATGATCGCGCCGGCGTAGACGATCACAATCGCGACGGCCAGGAACTGGGCGTTCTGCATCAAGAACAGGCCGGCCGTGGCGATCACCACGCTGGCGAACCAAAGCGCCGAGGCGACGGGATTGGTCTGTGTGACGGTCATGACCGCGCTGGCGACGGCGGCGCTTGCCATCAACCCGAAGAGCACGCGTTCGCCACGCGCCGCGTCGGCGGGGCCGGACAGCCAGAGCATCCAGAGGAAGAGCAGGGCGGCGCCGCAGAGGCCCCAGCCTGTGCGCGACCGCGCCGCATCGCCGCGCGGCATGAGCAGAAACACGCCCATGCCGCCTGTCGCAGCGACCGCCAGCACGAGCGCCTGAGTCAGTCCGGTCATCCGTGGCTCCCCCCTCTGGCCGGTCCAGCTCTCAATTCAAAACCCTTCGATCGCATCGGCTCAGCGTCCTTGGTGGCGTCGAAGACCGAGAGCAGCTTCTCCTTGTCGAAGATCATCTCCTCGCGAGTTCGGCCGGTGAGGTCGTAGAGGCTGGTCAACTCGATCGCGTCGACGGGACAGGCCTCTTCGCACATGCCGCAGTAGATGCACCGCAGCTCGTCGAGCACAAAACGCTCCGGGTATTTCTCGCGATCGGGCCAGGGGCTTTCGGCAGCAACGATGTCGATGCAATGAGCCGGGCATGCCGTCGCGCATAGGAAGCACGCCACGCACTTGACCCGGCCTTCCGCGTCTCGGTTGAGGCGATGCACGCCGCGATACTTGATCGGGTCGGGCGGCTCGTGACGCTGCTCGGGACACTGCACCGTGACCTTGCGCTGCGCCGCGTGCCGCGCCGTGATGCCCAGACCCGACACGATCGCGGGCAGGTAGAGTTTGTCGAAGAGGCCGAGCTTCGGCTCTTCGATCCACAGGATGTTGGGGTCGTCGGGTTTCATCGCAAATCAGTTGGCAGAGTTGAATGAGTTGAAGAAGTTGGATCCAAGGCAGTGTTCCTCAGTTTCGTCGCCTCGTTCAACTGCTTCAACTGCTTCAACTCATTCAACTGCTCCAACTCCTTAGTAACTGCACCACCACCGCCGTCAGCACCAAGTTCGCCAGTGCCAGCGGAATCATGACTTTCCACGCCAGGTTCATCAACTGGTCGAAGCGGAAGCGTGGCAGCGTCCAGCGCAACCACATCATGAGCAAGATCAAGCCGAACACCTTGGCGGCCAGTACGGTCAGTTTGATAAGTGCGGCGGCGAAACTGTCGTCGTCGGCGCTGACCAGCCACGGCAGGTCCCAACCGCCGAAGAACAGGAGCGCCGTGAGGAAGCTGACCGTGATCATGTGCGTGTATTCGCCAAAGAAGAACATAGCCCACCGCATGCCGCCGTACTCGGTGTTGTAGCCGCCGATCAACTCCTGCTCGCACTCCGGCAGGTCGAACGGCAGTCGGTTCGATTCGGCCAGCGCGGCGACAAAGAACAAGAGGCACGCGACCGGCTGATAGAAGACAAACCACACGCCGTCGGCCTGAGCCGCGATGATGCGTTCCAGATTCAGCGACCGAGCGATTAACACGACGCCCAAGATCGACAGTCCGAGCGGGATTTCGTAGCTCACGAACTGGGCGCTCGACCGCATGCCGCCCAGGAAGCTGTATTTGTTGTTCGACGACCAGCCGCCGAGGATCACCGCGTAAACGGCCAGACTGCTAACCGCGAAGATGTACAGAATGCCCACGTCGATGCCCGGGGCGATGATCCATTGTGGAGAATTCGGGTTGGCAGGATCGGCCGGCCCGAACGGTATGACGGCAAAACCGATCGTGGTCGTGAGCACCGAGATCGCCGGCGCGAGCAGAAAGATCGCCTTGTTCGCCCCGTCGGGGATGAACGGTTCTTTCAGGAGCAGCTTCCCGCCGTCGGCGATCGGCTGCAACAGTCCGAACCAGCCGACGCGGTTCGGCCCGACGCGATCTTGAATGAACGCGCATACCTTGCGCTCTACGTAGATGAGGTACGCGACCACGCCCTGCAGAACGAGCACGACGGCAAGGACCTTCAGGATGACGACGATCAAGTCCACTGCGGGTTGTTGACTCCTGTCAGCGTCTAACGGTCAGTTGTCAATGGTCAACTGGGTCATGTGGCGGCGATGGTTTCGAGCCGCACGCCATGCTCGGAGACCTCGCCCGCCGTGCAGGCTGCGAAGTAGGGAACCTCAGCGGCCAGTTCGCGCAGTACGTCGCCGGCGTGGTACAGTCGCGGTCGGCCGGCGAGTTCCCAGAACGTGCGACCTTCGGCGCGGGCCATGCCAGGCGGGCGCACGGCCCGCTCGGTGGATTGCAATAGGCCGGCGTGGTTCACGTACGAGCCTTCCTTTTCGGCCCAGGCCGCACCGGGCAAGACGTAGTCGGCGCTCGCGGCGGCCGGCGAGGCCGCGATGTCGACCAGCACGATCAGGTCCGGCTTAGTCAACGCTTCCACTTCGGGCGCCGTCAGCCATTCCTGCGGATATCCGCCCGTCAGCACAATCGCTTGGACCTTGCCGGCATTCACGTCGGCCATGGCGTCGTCGAACGAACGGACCTGACCATCGAAGGCGGTCAGGATCGCTTCGATTCCGCGTCGGTTCGGACATTTTTCCTCGCGAATCGTGAACTTGGGCGACGCCGTCGACGCACCGCCATTCTTCGGGTAGTGGTCGTCGTGGCCGGCGACAGGAACGCGGCCGAGGGCGAGCCGAACGTCTGGGCTAAGCGACTTGAGGAACTTCGCGAGCAGAAACGCCTCTTCGCACGCGAGCATGGGCGACAGTACGGCGAGCACGGCCGCGCCGCCGTGGCGACGCACCGATTCGGCGAGGTCGCCGCGCAGGGCTGCGATGAGGTCGGGCCATTCGGCGTCGGTGAGCGCCGCCCCCGTGCGGCGTTGCGGCGCGGTTAGCCGGTTTGCCGCCGCGACGAACTTGTAACCCAGTCGGCCCTCGTCGCACATCCACCAATGATTCACGCTGGGGTTGTGTCGCGGTTTCAATCGAAAGATCGTCCCGCGATTCTCGTCGATCCGCACGCTGCAGCCGGTCGAACATCCCGTGCAGATCGAACGATGCCCCTCGATGAACCAGACTCGCTGCTGGTACAGGAAGTCTCGCGAGCAAAGTGCGCCGACCGGACAAAGGTCGACCACGTTGCCCGATAGCTTGTTGTCGATCGGGTAGCCGGGAAAGATGTCGATCTCGGCGTGGTTCCCACGCTCGACGACTTGCAACTCCGCAGTGCCCGACACCTCGCGAGTGAACCGGACGCAGCGGCTGCACATCACGCAGCGGTCGACGAACAGCGTCACTTCGGGGCCAAGATCCTTGCGCCGGCTGGTGAACGGGTGCGGCAGGTCGCGGCGTTGGCTGCGGCCGTGCTGGAAGTAGTAGTCCTGCAGGTAACACTCGCCCGCTCGGTCGCAGATCGGGCAATCGACCGGATGATCGAGCAGCAAATACTCCTCGACCGCTCGGCGGTTCTCTTTCACCTTCTCGCTGTTGGTGATCACGACGGTGCCATCCTTGGCGGGGGTCTGACAGGCGGGCACGAGGCGCGGTTGCATTTGAACCTTGCCCTCTCTGTCCTTCTGCCCGATCTCCACCAGACACATGCGGCAACTCGCGACGACCGACAGGCCCGGATGCCAGCAATAGTAGGGAATTTCCACGCCGGCCCGCTCAGCCGCCTGGATTACGTTCAGGCGGTCCGAGTCGGCGAGTTGGATGTCTTGGTTGTTGATGGTAACGGTTGGCACACTACCCTGCCTGTCTTGTTCCTGTCGGCCCGACCGGGGCGACTTGTTCGGCCTCCACTCGGACGATGCGAGACTTTTGAGGTCTGATTTCTCGGATATGCACGAGCACGAGTGGACCGGGATTCTTGTCCTTGGAGCGATTGTGTTCGGCGACCTTTCGTGTCCATGCATTGAATCCGGCGTCATCGGTCTGCATCACAACCGTCGCATCATTGGGAATATTCTGTTCAAGCCAGTCGGGATGCTCGAAAGTGAAAAGCGTGAACTCGCAAGCCAATTCTGCGTTGAGACCACGATAGAAGTCTTCGTTCATGACTTACTCCTCAGAAACTCTCGACTCAGTACAGGCCAGTCGCGATTGATCACGTCAATGGCATGAGTCAACGCTGCCGCTAAAGTTGAAACGGGCAACGGTTCATGCCGACTGACCGTGCCATCCGGAGCATATCGATCACGGTGCGGAAAGCCGTGCGCTGAATCATAGCGAACTACGGGCGTCCAATGCTCGCCTACTTGCACCTCAAGCTGCACGACGAACTCGGTGACGTTTCCATGCTCCGTGTGAAAATGGACACGGTATCGTACGCCAGGTTCAAACTCGACTACGTATTTCCGCTCCATCGTTAAATTTTCGATTCTACTGATGCTCGCTTCGTTCGCAGAAAACCACCGCTCAAGCAACTCGTTCGTCCTTCAGCTCAGTTTTACCCACGGCGGCTTGGAACTCCGCCCGAAACTTCGTGATCGCGTTCTTGACCGGCCAGCCGGCGCCGTCGGCCAAGCCGCAGATCGTCGTGCCCGGCATGATGCCCATCGAGTTGGCGACTTGCACGAGCAGGTCGAGGTCCTCGGAGCGGCCTTGCCCGTTTTTGATTCGCTCGACGATGCGGAGCATCCAGCCGGTGCCTTCGCGGCAGGGGGTGCATTGACCGCACGATTCGTGGGCGAAGAAGCGGCAGGTGTTGTGCAGGACGTCGATCATAGAGGTCGTCTCGTCGAACACGACGACTGCGGCGGTGCCGAGGCCGAGGCAGCCGACTTTGCCGAGGCTCGAGAAGTCGAGCTTCGTGTCAAACTCCGCTTCGGTGAGCAGTCCCATCGACAGCCCACCGGGGATCGCCGCCTTCGCCTTGCGGCCCTTCCACACGCCGCCCCCAAACTTTTCGATCAGCTCGCGGCAGGTGACGCCCAGCGGCAGCTCGTAACAGCCGGGGCGGTTCACGTGGCCGCTGAGACAATACAGCTTGGGGCCGTAGCTGCCCATGTCACGCGGATTATTCGGGTCGGCGGGCACGCCGATCGATTTGAACCAATCGGCCCCACGTTCGATGATGTGCGGCACGCACGCGAGCGTCTCGATGTTGTTTACGACCGTCGGCTGCCGGAACGCACCTTCAATGGCCGGGAACGGCGGCTTGATGCGCGGCCACGCCCGTTTGCCTTCCAGACTCTCGATCAGCCCCGTCTCCTCGCCGCAGATGTACGCCCCCGCGCCGCGGTGCAGGTACACGTCGAGCGAGAACGGCGTCCCCAGTATGTTCCGGCCGAGGTACCCGGCCGCGTAAGCCTCATCGATCGCTCGCTGCAACGTGCGGTACGCCTGCACGAACTCGTAGCGGACATAGATGTACGCCGTCGCCGCCTTGGTCGCGTAGCAGCCGATGATGATCCCTTCGAGCACTTGATGCGGGTCGCCTTCCATGAGGATGCGGTTGTTGAACGTCCCCGGCTCGCTCTCGTCGGCGTTGACGCACATGTACGTCGTCGTCCGGTTCGGCGGGAGGAAACTCCACTTCTGTCCGCACGGGAACCCCGCCCCGCCGCGGCCGCGCAGCTTCGAGTCGGTGACCACCTTGACCACGTCGTCCGGGCTCAAAGAGCGCAGGGCCTTCTCGACCGCCCGATACCCCCCGCGGCCCTTGTAGACGTCAAGCCGCTGGGCGTCCGGGACGCCAATGTTTCTTAGGAGTATGGGTTCGAAGTTGGACACGCTGCGTACATCCTATTCACCAACGAACTGCCGACGTTAGCCGGCTGGTGAATCGCCGTGATGTTCTGCTCTCACATGCATTATGCTGGCCAACAACAGCTCAACGTGAGTCCCTGTAAAGTAGATTCAGCATCGTACTCTGAATAGTCCATTGACCGGTTCGTGAATCGTACTCGCACCCCTCCAGAAACTCGGTACGGAAACCGACTCGGTACCACCCCGATTGGCCACTTCGAATTCGACTGCAAACCTGCCCATTGTTTTGGCTCCCGCGTGCGTCATGGATGTGCCTCCGGCAACGAAGGTCTCTTGTCTGACAAACGCCTTTGTATTCTCGTCGCCGGCGGTGCTCAGTCCAAGCCCTTCGCCAATTCGTCAATCTTCTCATCCGTCAAATCCTTGTGCAGCACGCCGTCCACGAGCAGGCAGGGGGCGAAGTCGCAGCCGCCAAGGCATTCGGCGAACTCGACCGTGATCCGGCCGTCCGGGGTCGTGCCGCCGGCGCGGACGCCGAGCTTGTGGCACAATGCGTCGAGCATCTTTTCGCCGTCGCGAATCGCGCACGCGATCGACCGGCACACCCAGACGCGATGCCGGCCGAGCGGATCGTCGGCCGAGCGAAAGAACCCGTAGAACGACATCGTGTCATGTACCTCGGCCGGCGCGAGGTCGAGCATCTCGGCGATCTCGACGATGGCCTGGTTCGGCACGCACCGCAGATGTTCCTGCACGATGTGCAGTGCCGGCAGCACAACGGCCCGCTTCGTAGGGTAGCGAGGCAAGTAGGCTTCGATCTCGCGCCGCATGGCATCGGTCAGGATTGGTTCGGTTGCTGTAGTCATGCCCGATCTCAGGTCTATCGATCCAACTCCGCCGCAATGATGTTCAGGCTGCCCAAAACGACAACGACGTCGGACAGCAAATGTCCGCGTATCAGCTTGGGGAACAGTGCAAAGTGAATGAACGACGGCGGCCGGCAGCGGGCGCGATAGGCCACGTTGGAGCCGTCTCCGACAAGATAGAAACCCAACTCGCCGTTGGGGCTTTCAATCGCCGCGTAACATTCGTCGCGGGGAACCTTGAACCCGCGGTTCCACATGATGATCTCGAAGTGCTGGATCAGCCCTTCGATCGTGTTGTACACGCGCTCCTTCCCCGGCAGCCCGGCGCGTTCGGCGGCGTCGACGTTGACCGGACCGACGGGCAGATTCTCGATCGCCTGCTCGACGATCTTCGCACTCTCGGACATCTCGGCCACTCGCACCAGGTAGCGAGCGAAGGCATCGCCCGTCGTCATGCAACAGACTTTGAAGTCGAAGTCGGCGTAGGCGAGGTACGGCTCGTCCTTGCGCAAGTCGCGAGTCACGCCGCTGGCCCGCGCGATCGGGCCAGTCGCGCTCCAGTTGGTCGCGTCATCCTTCGAGAGCACGCCGATGCCCTTGAGTCGCTCGACGAAGATGCGGTTGCGATTGAGCAATCGCACCACGTCCGAATGGGCCTTGCGGAACCCGATCAGGAAGGCGCGCACCTTCTGGATGAACCGGTCGTCAACGTCGTACATCAGCCCGCCGACTCGGGTGTAGCTGGTGGTGAACCGGGCGCCGCAGATGAGTTCGAAGATGTCGTACAGCACCTCGCGCTGGTAGAAGGCGTAAAGGAACGCCGTAAACGCCCCGACGTCGAGTGCGGCCGCGCCGACGCACAAGAGGTGGTCGCTGATGCGGGCGAGTTCCGCCAGAATCGTGCGGATGTACTTGCAGCGCGGCGTCAGCTCGATGCCCAACAATCGCTCGACCGCATGATGCCAGGCGATGTTGTTGGCCAACGGCGAGATGTAGTTCATGCGGTCAGTGACCGTGACGTATTGGTTATAGTCGAGATGCTCGCCGATTTTCTCGAAGCCCGAGTGCAGGTAGCCGATGTCCGGATCGGCGTCGACGACGCGCTCGCCGTCGAGCTTGAGCACGAGCCGCAGTGTGGTGTGCGTGGCCGGGTGCTGCGGTCCAAAGTTCAGCGTCCACAAGTATTCTCTCGTGTCGGCTGCTTCGGCATCAGGTTCGGCCAGCGTCAGTGGCATCGGTCGAGGTCCGTCGTCGGTTGTCGGTAGTCGGTGGTTCAACGCAGCCGGTACACGAGGCCGCGCTCAGCTTTCGCCCCGCCCGATCACGGGAAAATTATGGCGCTCGCCGCGTCCGCGCAGCGGGTAGTCCTTGCGCAGCGGATAGGCGGCGAACTCGTCGGGCATCAGGATACGCCGCAGGTCAGGATGTCCGTCGAATCGGACGCCGAACATGTCGAATACTTCGCGCTCGAGCCAGTTTGCCCCATTCCAAATCGACACGACCGAGGGCACGACCAAGTCAGGCTCGTTCAGGAACACCTTCACGATGAGCCGCTCGCCGGTCGTGGTAGCGGTGAGCGAGTAAATCACGGCGAAACGATCTCGCGAGCCGCCATACTCGATGTAGTCCACCGCCGTGATATCGACGAGCAGGTCGAATCCGCAGTCGGTCCGCAGAAAGGCCAGCAACTCACCGATTCGGTCCTGCGGGCACGTGACGCGGCCGTCGGATCGGAAGTGCGACACAGGCAATGCGGCGGGTCCGAATCGCTCGTGCAGCTTGTTCAGCGTCGCCTCGTGGCTCGACGCGGAACTCGCGAGTGCTGACGATTCCGTGGACTCCATTCCTGAAACGCCTTACAAGGGTGTGACGGTCGGCAAGGGGCGGTAGTTCGGGAGGTCAGACATCGACACTGTGCCCTGGAGCGAGGGGCCATTGAATGTGCCGCGTCGCTGGATTCTCTCTTGGAGATCGATGATCCCCTGAATCAACTGCTCTGGTCGCGGCGGGCAGCCGGGCACATACATGTCGACTGGAATGAATCGGTCGATGCCCTGAACCACGCTGTAGGTGTCGAAGACGCCGCCCGACGATGCACAGGCGCCCATCGAGATGCACCATTTCGGATCGGGCATCTGCAGCCAGATGCGCTGCAGCACGGGCAGCATCTTCATGACCACGCGCCCTGCGACGATCATCAGGTCGCACTGGCGCGGGCTGAATCGAAACACCTCGGCGCCAAACCGCGCGAGATCGTGCCGGCTGGCGCCCGTGGCCATCAGTTCGATGCCGCAACAAGCGGTCGCGAACGGCATCGGCCAAAGGCTGTTCTTGCGACACCAGTTCGCCGCCGCGGTCAGGTTCGTGAGGAACACGTTTTCGAGTCGGTCGGACGCCACGCGACATCATCTCCAGTCGAAGACTCCCTTGCGCCACGCATAGACATAGGCCAAACCGAGCAGGGTCATGAAGACTCCGACCTCGGCAAACACGAGCCAATCGCTTTGCAGATCACCCGCCCTGCGAGCTGCGGGAAGTCCCGCGTCATTCCAGGCGGCGACCGCCCACGGATAAAGAAACAGCAGTTCGACGTCGAACAGCAAGAAGACGATCGCCACCAGGTAGAACCGCACATCGAACTGCCCGCGTGCATCGCCGATCGGGTCCATCCCCGATTCATACGGCATCTGCTTCACGGGTGTCTTGCGGCGCCGGGCGACGAGGTGCGGGAAGAACACCATGCCGGCTACCACAAGGACGCCGATCAGCGCAAGCACTAGAACGGGCGCGAGAGAACCGTGACTCATGCTGCCGGCGAATCATAGCGATGCGGTTGCGTCGGTCAAGGCGGAAGGGACGCGACTGAATGTGTCCAAACGGCGCACCTGTTTGAGTCGGCGCTATTGCGAGCCGCTTGTGGTTAGCCGGTTTCAGAACTGCTTGCGTTCGCGAGACGAAGGGATGCTCATCTTCTTGCGATACTTGGTCACGGTGCGCCGAGCGATGTGGTATCCGCCGGCGGCGAACTTTTCAACGATTTCGTCGTCGCTCAGCGGGTTGGCCTTATCTTCGTGGTCGATGATCTCCTTCAGCTTCTGCTGAACGATCTCCCACGCGACCTCTTCGCCGCTGTCGGTCTTGGTGCCGCCTCCGAAGAACCGCTTGAGCGGGAAGATGCCGCGCGGCGTTTGAATCCACTTGTCGTCGACGGCGCGGCTGACGGTCGTGACGTGAACGTGAACGCGATCGGCGATCTCCTGCATTTTGAGCGGCTGGATGAACTCCGGGCCGTTGTCGAGGAACTCGCGCTGGTGCTCGATGATCGCTCGCGCGACCTTCAGGATCGTGTTCCGCCGCTGCTCGATCGATTCAATCAGCCATCGGGCGGCCTGGATTTTTCGCTGGATCCACTCGCGGGTCTCGGGCGGGGTCGAGCGGTCGCGCAGCATCTGGTGGTAGCGGCGACTGATGTTGAGGCTCGGCACATGGTCGTCGATCAGCCGCACCTGATACTCGCCGTCTTCGTCCTCCTCGATGACGAGGTCGGGCACGACGTAGGGGATGGTCTCGGAGGTGAAGGTAGCGCCGGGGCGGAAGTTCAGCGATTTGACGCCTTCGATCGCCTCTTTGATCTGCTCGATAGTGAAACCGGTTTTCTTTTGGATCACCGGGATGCGGTTCTTGCCGGCATCCTCCAGGTGATTGGCAACGAGCGTACGCAGCACTTCGGCGTTGGGCGTTTCGGGCGTGATCTGCAGCAACAGGCATTCGCGGATGTCGCGAGCGCCGACGCCAGGCGGATCGAGTCGTTGGACGACGGCGAGCGCCTCAGCAACCTTTTCCGGTGTGACGCCGTTGCCGAAGTCGCGGACGATCTCCTCAAGACTGGCCTTGAGCAAGCCGGTGTTGTCCAGATTGTAGATGATGAACGTCGCCAACTCGCGGACGTCGGCCGGGCAGTCGATGAACGAGAGCTGATGGGCCAGGTAGTCCTGCAGCGTCTCAGGACGCGACGCCATGTTCTGCATCGCATCATGCTTGCGATCGCCTTCCTCATCCATCGCCCCGCGCGACACGCGATGGTTGGCACGGAAGTGGTCGCTCCAGTCCTGATCCATCGCTTCGAGCCGCTCGTAGTCCTCGACGTTGTTGTTCTGCTCATCGACGACTAGCTCGCGCTCTTCGATCTGTTGCGCGTCGAACTCGTCGGTGGTTTCGGTTGGTTCGGGCAGGTCCTGATCGCTCTCGCGTTCCACGAGCGTCACGTTCTCTTCGAGTTCCTGGTTGATCCGTTCCTGCAGGGCCATGATCGGCAGTTGCAGAATCTCCATCGATTGGATCATGCGCGGCGCGAGCTTCATCCGCATCTCTTGCCGCATGTGTTGTGACGTGTCGAGTCTCATGGTGGTTTACCTGAGAAAGTTGCGAGAGTCAGACTAACTCATCCTTTGTCGGTTCGCCAGCGCGTCGGCGAGCATCTCTTTGTGGGCAAACTCCAGGACCATCCCTGAAGCGAGGCCCCGCGCCAGTCGGGTTAATTGTACGCCACAGCCCCCGAGCTGTTCAGTGACAAAAAGCGAAGTGCCGTCGCCTTCGAGCGTGGGGTTGGTCGCCATGATCACTTCGCGCACGCCGCCGGCCCGCACCCGCCGCACCAGCGCGTCGATCGTGAGCTGGTCAGGCCCGACCCCTTCGAGCGGGGCGATCCGACCGCCCAGCACGTGGTAGACGCCTGCATACGTGGCCGCCTTCTCGATGGCGATGACGTCCCGCGCCTGTTCCACAACGCAGATCACCGAGCGGTCGCGCCGCGGATCGCGGCAGATGTCGCACTCGTCGCTCTCGGCCAAATTATAACACGTTTTACAACGGCCGACCCGCTCCTTGACCGCCTCGATCGCACGGGCCAAGCCGATCGCCGCGTCGTGAGACGATCGCAGCACATGGTCGGCCAGTCTTTCCGCCGTCTTGCGGCCGATGCCCGGCAGCTTGGCGAACTCGTCAATCAAGCGAGTAACGGTTTCCGTGTAGACCGCCATGTCTGCGCTGCTCCTTGCCTCCCACCGACTGTTTCGATCGGCACGACCGACAGAACCCGCCCATCACGCTCCATCCTGCGCGCCGCCCAGGCTTCCGAGCGCCTCAGTCAGGCCGGGGATGTTCAACCCGCCTGCGGCCTTGCTCATCTGTTCACTCATCGACTCGCGAGCCTTTGTAAGAGCCTGGTTCATCGCGGACACCACCAAGTCCTCAAGGAACTCGGCGTCGTGATCGGCGAAGACTTGTGGATCGATCTTGCAGTCGAGCACCTCCTGCTTGCCGTTGACCCGCACCTTGACCATGCCGCCGGCCGCGGAGCCTTCGACGATCAGCCCCTTCAACTCATCGCTGATCCGCTTCAGTTCGCTCTGCATGCGAGCAGCCTGCTTGATCATTTCCGCAAAGTTGCCGATACCCTTAAGCACTCAACACCTCTCGGCTTGAAATTGGTTCAGAGCGGCTCCACTCGGACGATGCGTGCGCCGAAGACCTGCATGGCCTCGGCAACCAGCGGCTCGCGGCTGGCCTCGCTCAGCCGTTCGGTGTACGTCGAACGCTGAGCCTGCTGCGCCGGACCGGCGGCCGCAGGTACAGCGATTTCGAGCCGGATTCGCAACGACCCCGGGACACGTCGCTGCAAGTCAGCCTCCAGTTCACGAAGCCGCCCGGCCGTATTGTACAGCGGATCGAACTCGACAACTATCGAGTCGCCCGCTGGGCTGAGCGTCAGCTTCGCCCGGGTGATCGACTCGCGCACGAGCGGCCCGAGGTCGGCCGCCAGCTCGCGCAGCATCTGCGCGGCGCTCTCGGCCGTCAGCGGACATGGACATGGTACGTTCACGGCGGTATTAGCGATTGTCGCCGGCGCCGGTTCAGCCACTGGGGAGTCTCGGCAGGCTCGCGATTGCTGGGACTCTCGCCTGACGCGGCATCGAGACTATTCGACGCGGCCCCAACCGTCCGTCCGGCCGCCGTTGCCGGCCCAGCCGGGGAAACGGTTACAGGCTGTGGCGGCGTCGGAACAGACAGCGCGGTGGATCGGTGGGCTCGGTGACTGTCGAGACTGTGGCTCGCGTCCATTCGTCCGGCGTGCTGGCCTGCGTCACTCACCGGGTCGTTTTTTTTTACAGTTGGAGGCGGAGCGACCGCCACGCGCGGCTCGCTCGGCCTGGCCGGCCGCGCGTCGGGCGCGTTATGAGCGGCGGCGCCCGCGAGACGGTCGATGAGTTCGCCGATCGGCGCGAGGTCTTCGAGGCTGGCGATGCGCGTCAGGGCGATATCGACGAGCACTCGGCCGTAGTTGCTGCCACGCAACCGGCTCTTGGTCTCGGCGAGGATGTCTGCCGCAGCGAAAATAGTATCGAGCGCGAGGCCCGCGGTTTGTTCGACGATTCGTTCGCGCTGCCGCTTCGACACGCTGACGAGGCGCACCTTCGCACCGCCACTCTTGGCCACCATCAGATCGCGGAAATACTCGATCAGTTGGTCGAGCAACTCGCCAAGCTGCACGCCCTGCATCTCGGCCTGGTCGACGGCTTCGATCGCGGCGGCGGCGTTGTGCTCGACCAGGCTGGCCGTCAACTGCATCAACCGGTCCTCGCTGGCTGTCCCAAGCAGCCGATGTACCTGTTCCGCCGTGACCCGCTCGCCGCCGAACGCGAGCAGTTGATCGAGCAGCGAGAGCGAATCGCGCATCGAACCGGCGGCCCGGCGCGTGACCAGTTCCAGCACGTCGTCGTCTACGGCGATCCCTTCCTGAGCGACGATCTCGCGCAGCCGCGCCTCGATCCGCTCGCTGTTGATCGTGCCGAAGTCGAAGCGCTGGCAGCGCGACAGGATGGTCACGGGGATTTTCTGCGGGTCGGTCGTGGCGAAGATGAACTTGACGTGGGCGGGCGGCTCTTCCAGCGTCTTCAAGAGCGCGTTGAACGCCTCGCGCGTCAGCATGTGTACTTCGTCGATGATGTAGATCTTATAGCGGCTGCGCGTCGGGCGGAGGTTGGCGTTCTGCCGCAACTCGCGCACCTCATCGATGCCGCGGTTCGAGGCGCCGTCGATCTCAATCACATCCATGTCGTCGCCGCTGGCGATGCTCTCACAGGCGTCGCATTTGCCGCAGGGCGTGCGAGTCGGGCCGCTGGAACAGTTCAGCGCCTTGGCCAGTATTCTCGCGGTCGATGTCTTTCCGACGCCGCGGGCGCCGGTGAAGAGATAGGCGTGCGCGACGCGTTCGGCAGTGATGGCTCCCTGAAGGGCTTGAGCGATCGCCTCCTGGCCCACCAGGTCGGTGAACTGCTGGGGCCGCCAGCGCCGAGCCAGCACCTGATAGTGGATGCCCGTCGGCGACGGCGCCGCGGACTCCGAACTTGCCTTCGACTTCGCTGCCATCCTGTTTCTTAGCCCTCGCGCGATTGCCGACGACTCCACGTCGATCGCCGATCGGCAGGTAGCTCAGGAGAGGTGGTCCGAAGCACATGAGGAGCACCGTTTAGGGCTGCTTGGTTCCCCACCTGACCCGGTTCGCGGGTCCCCATTGCTCAGGTCCCCTCCGTCAACACCCCTTACCGATCGACGGTCGTCGTGGAGTCCATCGGACGTGCACAGCGGACGACATTCGATTCGCCACGGGAAGATAGCAAGTGACTGGCCGGCTGGCTAGGCTCCATCGATCAGCTTGTCCGGCGCCGCAGCAGGTCTGGCAAGTCGTCGGTGCTGACGCCGTGCTCGCGCGTGACCTGGCTGAGCGACTCAGCAACGTCGTTCATGCTGGGCGGTCGGCCGTGCGGTTGGGCGGCGCAGCAGCGGTTGACCAGATCGCTCAGGGTCCGCGGCACCGCCGGATTGATCTCAAACGCGGGCGTGAGGGCCGACTGAGATGGCACGAACTTGCCTCCGGCGCCGACCATGCCGCCCGACGCCATTCGGCCGGTGAGCACGCGATAGATCGTCGCGCCCAGATTGAAGATGTCCGTGGCGGCGTTGACGGTGCGGTCCTGCATCTGTTCCGGCGCGAGGTAGCCGGGCGTGCCCTGCACGCGATCCTTCTTCTGCCCGCGCAACCAAGCCAACCCGAAGTCGATCACCTTCACCTGGCCGCTCTTCGTGACCATGATATTGTTCGGCTTCAGATCGGCGTGGAACACGCCGCGGCTGTGCATGTGAGCGACTGCGGCGGCGACCTCGGCAAAGATCACCGCGAGCAGCGGCACCGAGGGTTCCTTGAGTTGCTCGACCGTCTGGCCGTTCACATACTCCAGCAGCGTTCGCACCTCGCGCTCGCGAAACCATTTGCGGATGACGCGGATGTCGTGAATCTTCAACAGCGCTGGATGATCGAACCGCGTGGCGACGTCGAACTCGTGCTTCGCCTGGTCGAGATACTTGTCTTCGTCCCCCGAGCGGCGCACCACGACCTTCATCGCGTAGTGCTGCAAGCCGTCCGGATCGCGAATGTGCAAGATGCGGCTGCCGGCCCCTTGCCCTAGTTCGCCCAGGACCTCGAAGTGGTCCAGTGCCTTGTAGCGTCGCCTTGGAACCTCGCTCATGCTTCGAGTCCGATCCGGCGGTCAGAACTTCTGGATGCGCGACACGACGTTCTGTTGGTCGAGCGGCTCGTTCGTCGGCAGTATCGCGTAGCACGCCGTCGTGTGGCAACAATCGAAGATCAGCTGCAACGAATTGGGCGTGAGGAAGCCCTGCTCGGTCGGCTCGTGTCCGCCCAACAACACATCGGCGCCGACGAGCGATGCGAACGCGCGTGCGTTCTCTTCGGAGTAGTCGCGGCCCCAGACTACATCGAATACGCCGCCGTGCGGATCGAGGTCCAGCTTCGACCACGGCCGCGTGAACACACCCATGTCAAACTGCGCGTGATCGTCCAGGGCCGGGATGCTGTGCGTAACGACCACGCCGCCCCAGCGAATCATCAGCGGACAACTGCGAATGAACTGGCAGTACGCGGCGAACACCCGTTCGGTCGCGGCCCCATACACGAAACTGATGCCGAGCCGGAACAGCAGGTTCAGTAGTGTACCGCCTTTCTGTATCGCGTATCCGGTCACCTCCGAGAGTTCGTGGTTCGAGAGCAGGAAGTGGACGCGGTCAGGAAAGTCGACCTTTAGCCTCGCCACATCCTCGAGCAGGCCGTGCGACATGCAGCCGCCGTTTTCGTACTTGGGTCCGCCGTGAATGACCTCTTGAATGATCAGGTGCCGGCGCGGGTGCGCGGCGAGGTCGGCGACCTTGCGAATCTGGTTGAAGTTCTTACGGTGCCCGTGCACATCGCCGGTGATCATGACCTCGTCGGCCGTATCAGGCGTCAACGTCACGACCGCAGCGTCGCGGCCAAGCGTGGCGAGATTGGCATCGGCTGCCTGCCGCATGCGTTCAACGATCTGCTCGGTGTATTCGGCTGTTGCGGGCATGGGAGGGAAGTTATCAGACGGGCGTAGGCGTCGCAACAAGCCGAACGCTCGGGCAGCGATCAGTCAGGCACCCGGCCTCATGACAGCAAAATAAGTACAGTGCCACATTGAATAGCGTCTGAAATCGGCCTCGGTCGTTTAACCCCGCAGCCGCAGGCGAGGCATGGCTGGCGCTTGTTGTGCCTCGCCTGCGGCTGCGGGTTAAACGAATTCGGACCCCTTTCAATGTGGAGCGGTAATAACAAAATAATTAGTTTGCACAATACGGGAGGGCTGAGTAGATTGGTTTCTACAATCACAACCATCGACTTGCTGGCCTCGTCGATCGGACTCGATCTGGGGACGGGACAGGTTGGCTGAGGTCACGAGCCGATGGTCTCCAGGAAACTCAACCACTCGGCGATCAGCCGACCTGACCGTCGGGTTTTCCTTGCATCTGCTGCACCTGGAAACTCCCGCTGACGGCCGGATCCCTTCGGCCTGTGTTTAGAACCGGTCCAGGATGAAGTGATTGCCGCGGTAGTATGGCTTGCGAACGCTCAGCCAGTTCCGCCAGCCGTGGCGAGTCTGGAACTCGCGCATCTGTTTCGGATAGCGGTAGTTGCCATCGTAGACTTGCTCGTATTGATAGGGCGTCCACTGGTACTGGTGGAAGTCGCTGTAGGGCCAGTGGTAGTAGCGGCCCCAGTCCTGGGCCTTGGCCGTCGACTGGGCCAGCCCCATGATTCCGCACACCAGGGTCACCACAGCAATACGCCGGATCGCACGCCTGAGCGTCATGGCCTTGTCCTCCCACAACCTGCGGACATCAATCGGTGGCCTACGTTAAACCCTGCCACCTGTATCGGATTTTTCGGCCGGGAAGGTACAGCGAGTTTTTCCGAAGGTTCAGTTGGGCATGACGCCGTCGACGATCTCGCGCTCCCATTCATCCATGAGCGGCCATTGGACCGTGCAAGTGCCGAAGTCGGCGAGGTATTGATAGTCCGTCAGTCGGTCGATGGCCTTCTGCAACACCCTCGCGTCGTTGCGGAAAATTGGTCCGTGACTGGGCAGCAGCCACTGCGCGTCGCAGTCGCGAATGCGTTCGAGCGACTTGATGAAGTCGGGCAGGTTCGATCCGTGGTGGGCGTCGATCACGCCGACCGAACTATCGCGGCAGATGTTGTCACCGGAAAAGAGCAGGTCGCCGAGTCGCAAGGCAATCTGGCCCATGGCGTGGCCGGGGGTGTGCCAGACGCTCAGTCGCTGATCGCCGACCGCGATGGTATCGCCCTCATTGAGTCGCAGGTCGACGCGGCAGCGCGGCATGGGAATGTCGATATCCTGCGCCTTGATCTGGGCGTACGTGACAACCTGGTCGCCGGTCTCGAGCGGCTCGACGGCCAGCGGGTGGGCCGCGACCTGAGTGCGAAGCAGTTCCTTGGCCTGGGCAAGGCCCTGGGTATGATCCGCGTCGGCGTGCGTCGCGATGATCATCTTGCAGGCGCTGAGCGGAAAATCCATCTGTCGGATCATCTCGATGATCTCGGCGACGGAATCGAGGTAGCCGATGTCGATCAGCACATACTCGCTGCCGCCGTCGACGAGGTACACGTTGCAACCGATGCGGCGGCGCGCCTGCAGATTCATCTCGATCACGCGTTCTTTCTCGAACGCATACCGACGTTTGAGCATCCTGGTGCCTTCCCGCTGGCCGCCCGTTAGTCGGCGACCGCTTCTTCGTAGTCGGCGACATCGACGCCGCGTTCGGTGTCGAGGTAGGCCTGAAGCATGATCTGTGCGGCGAGCATGTCGCGGCGCTTCTTGCGCGTGCGCCGCTTGGTGCCGGCGTTCTTGAGTCGCGACTCCGCCTGCATCGTCGTCAGCCGCTCATCGTAATAGGCGACGGGCAGCCCGAGTTCGGCGGCGAGCCATGCCCCGTAGCGGCGAGCCTCTTGGGCCTTCTCGCCCTCGCTGCCGTCCATGTTCATCGGCAACCCGACGACCACTCGGGCGATGTGGTGGCTGCGCACCAGTTCGCGGAAATACTCGCCGTCTTGGCTGGCCGACACGCGGTGCCGCAGTCCGAGCGGGCTGGAAATCGTGCCCGACGGGTCGCTCATCGCCAAGCCGATGCGCTTCGTCCCATAGTCCACACCGAGAGTTCGCATAAGAACCTCCATGTTTACAGAAAGGTTTCCAATCCGCTTCGTTTCATCAATTCGACCAACTGCTTCACCGATTCCTCGCGGTCGCGGTCGGCAACCAGTGTGGCGTTGCCGCATTGGACGATCACCAGATTGTGAACGCCAATCGTGGCGACCACATGATCGTCGTCGGTTAGCACGATACTCGCGCTGGTGTCCAGCCCGCAATGCCTTCCGGCGACCGTGTTGCCCGCGGCGTCCGACCCGCGCAGGCGCTTGATCGCGCCCCAGCTTCCCACGTCGTCCCAGCGAAACGTGGCCTCGACGACGGCGACGTGCGCGGCGCGCTCGAGCACCGCGTAGTCGATCGAGATTGGCTCGATCGCCGCGTACTCGCGGGCCAACACTTCGTCACGATCCGGCCCGCTCCACGCCGCCGCCACGCGCTCGACCGCCGCGTCGAGCGCCGGCCGAGCTTGCCGCAGTTCGTCGCGAATCGTGCGTGCCGACCATACGAAGATCCCGCTGTTCCAATAAAACTCGCCGCTGGCGAGGAACTTCTCAGCCAACTCGCGGGCCGGCTTCTCGCGGAACGACTGCACGCGGAACACGCGAGCCGAGTCGCCACGCGCCAATTGCTCGCTGCGGTGAATGTAGCCGTAGCCGGTCGCCGGTCGATCGGGCGCGACGCCGATGGTCACAAGCCGACGCCGATCTTCGGCGACCAGCGATTCGGCGACGCTTACACACTGCCGAAAGTCCGCTTCAGGCTCGATCACCTGGTCGGCCGGCATCACGACCATCGTCGCGTCGGGATCGACCTGCGCAATGATCGCAGCCGCCAACGCGATGCACGGCGCCGTATCGCGCCGGCAAGGTTCCGCCACGATCGACTGCGACGGAAGCTGCGGCAGTTGCCGGCGAACCTCGTCGGCGTGGCTCGCGCCGGTGATTACCCACGTTCGCTCCGGCCCGACCAGCGGGCTGATCCGCCGCACAGCCTGCTGGATCAACGTCCCCGAACCGGCCAGCGCGAGCAGATGTTTGGGTCGCTGATGCCGGCTCATTGGCCAGAACCGCGTCCCGCTGCCGCCAGCCATCACGACCGCGTGCAACATAGTTCAACCGTTCAACAATCAGACCGAACCGACGTCCGCATCTCAGTCGCTGGTGGCGCTCAGTTGCTCGACGTCGATCGGACTGCCGCCGTAGGCGATGTTTGCTTCCTGGAGCTGGTCGAAGGAGCCGATGTCGTACCAAACTCCGGCACTGGTCGGGATGCGGTGGCCATAGACGGCCGTGCGCTGGTGCAGCCACGCCACAAAGTCGCCGATCTTGTCGGGCGAGTTGCCCTCGGCGATGAAACGACTGACCGAATCCCGCACCTCGGCCCGGTACAAATAGATGCCGATCGAAACAAGCGTCGACGGCGGGCGCTCCGGCTTCTCGACGAACCCGACGACCCGGCCGTCGCCGTCGCAAGTGGCGATGCCCATGCGGCTGGCCACTTCGTTCGATCCAACGTCGTAGAGCGCGATCGTATTGCCGCGTCGGCGAAAGGTCTCGAACACGCCGTCGAGTGGGAACGTGAACAGATTGTCGCCGGCAAGCACCATGAAGTCGCCCCGCACGCCCGCCGCCTCCAGTGCGAACCGCAGGTCTCCGACCGCGCCGAGCCGCGTTTCATTGGTCTCGGTGCCGTCGTCGATGACTTGCAAATCGATCGCGTGAGAGCCGGCGCTCGCCCAACGCTCAAACGTGCCGGCGAACTTGTGGTTGGTCACGACGGCGGCCGATCGAACGCCGGAGGCGGCGAGGCTGTCGAGCAGATGATCGAGCATCGGGCGGCCGGCTACCGGCAACAGGTGCTTCGGACGGTTCAATGTCAGCGGGCGCAGACGAGTGGCAAAGCCGGCGCAGAGAATGACACATTGCACGAGCTGGGGCCTCCTTGTCGTGCGGCCAAGCGGCCCGGTTCGCGAGCGGGACAGCGGGATCAAACCGGGCGTCACCGATCTCAGACCGCCTGACGCCATCCATGCGGACGGCATGATAGCCGCAGTCGACAATCAGGGCAATGCAAAGTCGATGCCGAGGCCGTCGTAGGCCAGTTCCACTCCGGGCGGCAGCGCCGCGTTTGTCGTCGCGTGGTCCAACTCGTGAGCGATGTGCGTCAGCAGACAACGTCGCGGCCGAAGCTGGGCGACGACCTCGAGGCTCTCGTCCAGGCTGAAGTGCGTCGGGTGCGGTCGATCGCGCAAGGCGTCGAGAATGAGCACGTCGAGTCCCTGGAGCAGGCGCATACTTCGCTTGGGAATCCGATTCACATCGGTGCAGTAGGCGAGGTTGCCGAACCGGAACCCGAGCACGCGGAACCGCCCGTGCAGCAATCGGATCGGCACGCACCGCACACCGAGGACTTCAAACGGCCGTCTCGCGTCGATCGTGCGGAGGTCGAGCTTCGGTATGCCTCCGCCGGGCACTTGGTCGGCCCACTTGTCGAACACGTAACTGAACGATCGCCGCAATACGTCCTGCACCGCGCGTTCGGCGTAGACGGGCAGCGGCCGCCCCAGCGCGTGGTGAAACACGCGCACGTCGTCGAGCCCGAAGATGTGGTCGGCGTGATAATGCGTGAACAACAGCGCATCGACCCGATCGATCCGTTCGCGCAGCAGTTGCAGCCGCAATTCGGGCGAGGCGTCGATCAGGATGTTGCCGCTGCCGGTCTGGACAAGCACGCTGGGGCGAGTGCGATTGTTGCGCGCATCAGATGATGTGCAAACGGTGCAATGACAGCCGACGACTGGCACACCGCTCGAAGTTCCGCTTCCCAGAAAGATCAGCTTCATCGCCGCATGATGCGACCGCCCGCCGCCGCGTGCAAGAGATTCACGTCAGACGCCGTTCGCGCATCAGTTCGCCAAGTTGGTCGCCAGAGGCCAGCGAGAATGAGCTGAGACGAATTGGTCACGCAACTCATAAAGATGGTGCTGGTCTACCACCCGACCGAGCGTGGTGCCGATGAGTAAGGCAGCGTGACCATCGCCGTACGGGTTGCGCGCGCTCGCCATCGTCCTGTATTCGCCCGGCGAATCGGCGAGCCTGATCGTCTCGCGGATGATCCGGTGCGGGTCGGCGCCGACGAGTCGGGCGACGCCGGCGGCGATGCCCTCGGTGCGCTCGGTGTGGTCGCGAAGCACGAGCACAGGTCGGCCCAGCGACGGGGCCTCTTCCTGCAGGCCGCCCGAATCGGTCAACACCAGCCACGAGTCGGCGACTAGCCGCAGCATCGCGACATAGGACAGCGGTGGGGTCAAGCGGATGCGCTCGCAGCCCAGCAACAGTTTCTCTGCCGGTCGCGAGGCTGCCGGGTTCGGGTGGGTGACGAAGACGAATGAGAGATCGTTTCGCATGGCCGCGAGCCGGCGGACCGCGCGGCAGATGCGTTCGAGCGGCCGGCCATGATTCTCGCGGCGATGTGCGGTAACCAGAACCAGCTTCGTCGTGTCGCCCGCAGTCCTACCGGATGGCGCGCTCGCGATGCGGTCTCGCAGCAGGTGGACTGCATCCACGACAGTGTTGCCCGTGACGTGGATGGTCGCCGGGTCGACGCCCTCGCTGAGCAAGTTCGCCTTCGCGTCGATGGTCGGTGCGAAGTGCAACTGAGCCACGCGAGCGATCAGGCGGCGGTTTGCCTCTTCGGGAAACGGAGCCGCCAGGCTTTCAGTGCGCAGGCCCGCCTCGACGTGCGCGACCGGGATGCGCTGATAGAACCCGGCCATTGCCCCGGCCAGCGCGCTGGTCGTGTCGCCTTGCACGACCACCCAGGCCGGCCGCAACCGGTCCAACACCGGCGACAGGCCCTGCAAGCACGCAGCCGTCGCCTCTGCCAGTTGCTTTCCGGACAGGGACAGCTTCAAATCGTGGTCCGGACTCAGGCCGAAGTCGGCGAGGGCCGCGGCGGCGAGTTCGGGATGTTGTCCGGTAAGGACGATCACCGGCCGCAGTGACCCCGGGCTGTGACGCAGCCGCAAGATCACCGGGGCCAGTTTGATGGCCTCGGGGCGAGTACCGAGAACGAAGGCGATCGGCGTCCGTGCTGCCAAAGAGTTGCCTCCGGCCTGCCTAAGCTCGCGGGCATCCGGCCGCGGAGCGTCCAATGAGTGCGTAGAGTTGCTGAGGTTGCAAGATGCATCAAGATCAGTTGTCGGCCACGAACATGAGAACGAGCCCAACACGCCGCGATCAGAGTGCCATTTGGGTCTGTCTTGCGTTGTTCGCGTCGCTCGGCGTCGCTGGGCGTGCGAGGGCCGAGTCGCCCGCGGCGGTCGACGATCGTTTGGTGGTGCAACTGGTCGCCAGCGAGCCGGAGATCGTGACCCCGACCGGTGTTGCGGTGGACGAACGCGGCCGGATCTGGGTGATCGAGAACCAAACTCATCAGCGACCGCCCAGCTACAAGGGGCCGGCGGGCGACCGCATCCGCATCTTCGACGACTTCGGACCCGACGGCCGCGCTCGGCGAGTGAAAACGTTTGCCGAGGGGTTCAAGAACGGAATGGGCCTGGCCTTCGGGGCGAGCGGCGATCTGTACTTCGCGACGCGAGCGCAGATCATGATCTTGCGAGATCGCGACGGTGACGACGTCGCCGACGATCTGTGCGAAATCGTAAGGCTCGACACGCCCGGCGACTATCCGCACAACGGCCTGTCGGGCTTTGCGTTCGACGCGCTGCACAACGTGTACTTCGGTTTCGGTGAGAATCTCGGCGCGCCATACAAGCTGATCGGCTGCGACGGCACGACGCTGTCGGGCGGCGGCGAGGGCGGCAACATCTATCGCTGCCGACCCGACGGCGGCAAGCTGGTGCGCGTGGCGACCGGTTTTTGGAACCCGTTCCACATGACGTTCGACGCCTTCGGCCGCCTGTTCGCGGTGGACAACGATCCCGATTCGCGGCCGCCGTGCCGGCTGTTGCACATTATTCCCGGCGGCGACTACGGCTATCGTTTTCGCAACGGGCGCAAGGGCCTGCACCCATTCACGGCGTGGAACGGCGAGTTGCCCGGCACGCTGCCGATGGTCGCGGGCACGGGCGAGGCCCCGTCGGGCATCGTGGCCTATGAATCGAACGGCCTGCCACCGGAGTACGTCGGCGATCTGATCGTTACGTCGTGGGGCGATCACGTCATTCAGCGGTTCAAGCTGGCCGAGCGCGGCGCGTCGTTCACCTCGCGAGCCGAGACCTTCGTGCGCGGCCCCGACAACTTCTATCCCGTCGGCATCGCCGTGGCCCCAGACGGTTCACTGGTCGTGAGCGACTGGGCCGACAAATCGTACCCGTTGCACGGCAAGGGGGCGCTCTGGCGAATCCGTATGAAGCAGCCGCCGGCGGACGACGGACTGCGGCCATCACAAGTCGCCGGCAAGGACACGGCTGCTTTGATCAAGCTGCTGTCTCATCCGAAGAGAACGGTCCGCGACGCCGCGACCGCAGCACTCGCGAGAAACGAGGCCAACCGTGGCTGGTTGCGTCAGGTGATTTCCGAGCAGGGGGATCGACGCGCGTGCGTTCACGCCATGTGGGCAATGAATGCGATCGATTACAAGCGGCCGTATCAAGACGGACTGTACGATCGTCGTCCCGAAGTCCGGGCGGTCGCTGTGCAATACATCGCCGGTTGGGCGACCGAGGAGGCGAGCCAAGGCCAACTCGCTCGCATTATGGTCGGCGATCGGTCGGACTTGGTGCGATTGCAGGCCCTGGCCGGACTTCACGCGCCCGGAGTGCGCGAGGCGGCGTTTCCGTTTCTCTCACATCGCGATCCGTTTCTCGCGGCCGCAGCGCTCGAGTTTCTGGGCAGGCCGGAACACGTGAAGTTTCTTCAATCGCACGTTCGGGACGCCGACGGTCGCGTGCGGCTCGGCGTGCTCTTGGCCCTGCGTCGAGGCGGCAGTGCGGCCGCGCGGGCGGCGGTCCAGACATTCCTCAACGACCCGGACGCCAGCGTGCGCCGGGCCGCGATTCAGTGGGTCGCCGAGGAGAATCGCCGAGAACTTGAGCCGCTGCTGGAGGCCGCCGTGTCGCGCGCGCCGGTGACTCGCGAGTTGTTCGAGGCGTTTCTGGCCGCGAAGGAGATGCTCGCCGGGGTTGCACGCAAGCCGACGGACGAACCAAGCGGCGAGGACTTCATCGTCAAGATTCTGAGCGACGACGCGCAGCCGCCGACGCTACAGGCGATCGCGCTGCGGTCGCTCAGGCCCGATCATCCCGCGATCGGAAGCGACCGGCTGCAAAGGCTGTTGCACAGCGACGACGCCGGCTTGCGCATGGAGGCGCTGCGCACACTGGCCGCACGGTCCGATGCGCCGTCACAGGATGCGTTGCGCGGCATTGCGGCGGACTCGAAGACGAGCTTTGCGACGCGGGCCGAGGCGGTGCTTGGATTGGCTCAATCCGCCGCCACGTCCGACGACACCGCCCGTCTGCTGATCGAGCTGGTTGCCGCACAGAGCGCCGATCTGCGGCGCGAGGCGCTGAGGTCGCTACGCGGCGCGGCGGGGCGGCGCGATGTGAAGCAGGCGGTGCAGAACTGGCTCGCCGGCCACGCCGCGAGTGCGTCGCCTGAGGAGATCGAACAGGCTGAACTGGTGCTGAGACCGGGCGGTCCCAGTCGAGACGCCAGTCAACTCGCCCAACGTGCGGCCGAATTCGAGCGACTCGCTGCCGCAGCGGAACCCGGCGACGCTGCCGCCGGTGAGCGGGTCTTCTTTCACCCGCGCGGCCCACAGTGTTTCAACTGCCACCGAGTCAACGGGCGCGGCGGAGTTGCCGGACCGGACCTATCGGCCGTCGGCCACACGCTCACCCGAGAGAAACTCGTGGCGTCCGTACTTGCGCCGAGCAAGGACATTGCCCCACAGTACACCAGTTGGCTCATCGCCACGCGCGACGGGCAAGTCCACACGGGAGTCCTTGTGGAGGAAGACCCGCGCGGCGCCGTAACGCTCGCAGATGCTCAAGGCAAGCTGCGCCAGATCGTCGTGTCCGACATCGAAGACCGCCGGGCCCAGCCGCAATCGATCATGCCCGAAAACCTGATCGATCAGGTGACGCGCCGCGAGTTTCACGACCTGATCGAGTTCCTATCAAGACTCAGTACAGTGCCGCATTGAATAGGGTCTGAAATCGGCCTCGGTCGTTTAACCCGCAGCCGCAGGCGAGGCATGGCTGGCGCTTGTTGTGCCTCGCCTGCGGCTGCGGGTTAAACGAATTCGGACCCCTTTCAATGTGGAGCGGTACTCAGGTAGTCGCGCCAGTCCATCCGAAACACAGCGAACGGAGTACACAGAGATCGGGCGTAATGCAGCCCTCTGTGTGCTCTGTGCCTCTGTGTTTCCACATCAACCGAGCGAGCGCAGGTACTCGAAGCTGTAGATGCCGCTGTCGTGGCCGTCGGCCCACTTGATCTGATAGGCGTAGCGGCCGACCGGATCGATCGACTTGGGCCGGGCGGGCTGCGCTTCCTCAAGCTGGATGATGGGCAACAGCGGCGCCGGCTTCTCGCGCTCGGCACGGCACCCGGCGCACGGGCAGTTCTTGCGAAGCTTCGACCAGCTCAGCGTCGTGCGAGTCGAGTCGCTCCAGACGATGACCAAGTCGTCGCCTTCGGCGGCGAGTTGCAGCGGGTGAACGGGTCTAGTCGGCGGTGTGTTCGGCGGGTTCATCGGTTCGCTCATGATCGGGCGTATTATAGCGTCGCACCGCAGGTCGTCGCGAGAACGGCGTGGCGGGCATCTTGGCCTTGCAAAGCGACCGCGCGAAAACTTTAATCGGTGCAAACGACTCCATTCCCCCCGGAGGCATTTCATGCTCGACCGCATCGCGTACAAGGGCATCACTTTCGACGACGTCTTGTTGGAACCCGGCTACAGCGAAATCGTGCCACGCGAGGCGGACACGCGAACCAAACTGACACGCGATATCGCGCTCGGCATCCCGATCGTCGCCGCACCGATGGATACGGTCACCGAAAGCGAACTGGCGATCGCGCTGGCTCAAGAGGGCGGCCTCGGCATCATACACAAGAACATGTCGGCCGCCGACCAGGCACGCGAGGTCTACAAGGTCAAGCGGTCCGAGAGCGGCATCATCGTCGATCCGATCACGCTGCGGCCCAGCGACACGGTGGCTCAGGCCCGCGAGGTGATGGAGCGGCACAAGATCAGCGGTGTGCCGATCACCGACGACAGCGGGCGGCTGCGGGGCATCCTGACGCGGCGCGATCTGCGGTTCCTCGAGTCCAACCAGCTCCGGCTTGAAGACGTTATGACGAAGAACAATCTCGTCACTGCACCTGAAAGTACGGGACTGGAGGAAGCTGAGCGGATTCTGACGAAAAATAAGGTCGAGAAACTCTTGCTGGTTGACGAAGAAAATAGGCTGAGAGGGCTTATTACGATAAAGGACATCGACAAGCTGCAGCGCTACCCGGGCGCCTGCAAGGACAACCGCGGCCGGCTGCGGGTCGGGGCGGCGGTCGGTGTGTTCGATTATGAGCGGGTCGAGTCGCTGCTGGCGGCCGACGTGGACGTGCTCGTGGTCGACTCAGCCCACGGCCACTCGGCCAACATCGTGCGGACCGTGGCCGAGATCAAGCGGCGATTCAATGTAGGTGTGATCGCGGGCAACGTGGCAACGTACGAGGGGGCGCGCGACCTCATCGACTCGGGCGCCGACGCGATCAAGGTGGGCATCGGCCCCGGGTCGATCTGCACCACGCGAGTGATATCGGGCGTTGGTGTGCCGCAGCTCACGGCGATCGCTGCGGCGGCCAAGGCGGTGAAGGACACGGATATTCCGGTGATCGCCGACGGCGGCATTCGCTACTCTGGCGACATGACCAAGGCGATCGCCGCTGGAGCGCACGTGGTGATGATCGGCGGGCTGTTCGCCGGACTGGCCGAAAGCCCGGGCAAGATGATCATCTACAAGGGCCGCAGTTTCAAAGCGTATCGCGGCATGGGTTCGCTCGGAGCGATGGTCGAAGGATCGAGCGACCGCTACGGCCAAAAGGGCGTGTCGAAGTCGAACAAGCTCGTGCCCGAAGGGGTGGAAGGTCGAGTACCGTACAAGGGGCCACTCGCCGATTACGTCTATCAACTCGTGGGCGGCCTTCGAGCGGGCATGGGCTATTGCGGAACGGCAAACATCGAGGAACTTCGGACGCGGACCCGGTTCATCCAGGTCACGTCCGCCGGAATAGTGGAGAGCCATCCTCATGACGTCGCGATCACACAGGAGCCGCCCAACTACAGCTATTCGGCTGAGCTATCCGACTCGGACGGGGCCTAACGCGAGCGCAGGCGTTCCTGCCTGCGACCGCCCGTTCACACACACGAACGTCTGTTCTGCCAACTCCATTCTGACTGCGATCGCCTTCGCCTTGCTCTGCGGCGCCGCCATGGCTCAACCGCCAGACCAGTCGCGATCGGCCGCGAAACCGGGCAGGTCCATCGAGCGGTCGTCGTACCTCGCCGACCTCTCGCACGTAAAGACCGCAACGATCGAGAGCGAAGAGGTGTTCTTCGAACGCCTCGAGAAAGAACACAAGCTGGACGCGGCGCGAATGTCGTCCGAGGACGCGCGGCTCACGTTGCGGCGCGTGCAGCGTGGATTGAATCCGACCAGCCTCGACAGGATCGACCAGGCCGCTCAGGAGTTGGACCGGGCCGACCTGCCGATCGACGGGACCAGCCGCGCCCTGCAGGCGGCGCATCACGAGCTTCGGCGTTACCACGAAGGATCGACGCCTCAGGTTGTGGCCATCGCGCAGCGGCGCATCGACGCGACGCCGTTCCTGGCGCGCGTTCGTCGCTACATCAAGTCGGCGGAACGCGAGCTGCGCGCCGTATCGACGAATCTGTCCGAGACGCGACGAGTGAGCAAGGACGCCGCAAGTCGGCTCGATCGCGAGCGGCAGGCGCCCGCCGCCGCCGAACTGGAGAAGGCCGATGCGCTGCTGGCCGAAACAGCGAAGCTGGTCGAGGCGTTGCTCGCCGACCTTGAGGCATGCCGCGGTGAGTTCTTCCCCGACTGCCCGCCATTGCCCGCCAACGCCCAACCGGGCGACGGACCGGTCGGGGCCCTCGCGCTGCTCAATCAATCGTTGCCCGCGATGAACAGGCTTGCCGATGCGACCAGCCGGCTGGCGGACGTGGACGCGAAGATGGAACTCGCCGGCAAGTCGATTCAGACCGCGTCGGACAGCGTGCTTGCGGGCGACGCCGCCGAACGCCCGGTGATCGAGGCGGTGCGGCAACTGAACATCCAGGCGACCGAGCTGTTGAACCGTGCCGAGGACCAGTTGTTCGACACGCAGCGAGCCTTAGCACAGGACCTGCCGGGAGAGGTGAAACGCTGCCCGGACTGCGGACGTGAACTGGGCCGCACGCGACGCGTGCTCGACTCGGCGTTCCTCTGCGCTCACACGGATCAGTCGATGCTCAAGGCCGAAGACACGCTGAAACTGGCTCGCTCGCTGGTGGAACAGATGAACAAGGCACTCGTCGATCTGCAGGCGGCCGCAAGACCGGACGACGCAGCCAATCTCGCCGCGGCCATCAAGGAACTGAGCGGCGACAAGGGGGTGCTCGACCAGCTTGCCGTGGCGGTCGAACGCGGCGAGGAGTTCCGCAAACAGCGGTTCGACTTCTATCCGGGCGAGTCGCATCCGCCGGGCGAGTTGCTCGAACTTCCGACTCGCGACTTTCCGCCGATGTTCGCTACCTACGTCGCCCGTGTGAACTGGCACTACCCGGTCTACTTCGAGGACATCTCGCTGGAACGCTACGGTCACCACTTCGGCTGTTTGCAGCCGGCCGTCTCCACGGGCAAGTTCTTCATCGATCTGGCGATGCTGCCGTACAACATGTATTTGGATCCGCCCTGCGAGATGCAGTACACGCACGGACTGTATCGTCCCGGCGATTGCGTGCCGCACCTAATCTATCTGCCGCGGCCCGACCTGCACGCGGCGCTGTTCGCCGCCGGCGTGTGGACTGGCCTCTTGTACCTTCCGTAGTCCGCCGTTGGGGCAGGCTTCCAGCCTGCCGATCTCGTGCCGGGAACTGGCAGGCTGGAAGCCCGCCCCACATCACGCAACGGTCAGCCGCGGATGCCCGCCACGCGGTCGTCGTTGAGCCCATCCCAGAAGACGGCGATGGCGTCGAGGATTTCGCGCCCACCGAGAAAGAACCGGTCGGCCGAGAAGTCGGGGTCGAAGTATACCTCCTCCAATTCCTCGAGTGTGTGGCCGGCGTGCTGGGCCTCGACACGGTTGTGCCATGAGAAGAACGCGATACGCAGCTTCGGCAGCCGAGTCTGCTTAATGTGCATCAGGCCGTCTTCGAGTTCCTGCCAGAACCCCGCGGCGGCCCAATTCTCGACCGCGAAGCTGGCCCCTTGGGCGACCTGCCAGTCGGCGCTGCCGTACAGCCGCTGCAGCTCGTCGCAGAAGTGCAGCGTGCTCGGTCGGCCATGCGCTCGCTTGCCCATATCGCCGAACTCCAGACCCACCGCCTCGGCCGCGCCGCACAACCACTCGAAGTGCGCCGCGCGGAATCGGAAGACGCCGCCGTCGACGGTCCCTTCGGTGCTCACGAGCTCCGGGTCGCCCTCATGGTCCTTGTCGTCGTCGCTGAGCAAACCGCGCTGGCTCGCCTCCGCGCCCGGCCGCCGGTAGATCACGCCCAGCTCGTTCAACAGGATCTCCTTGGCCGCGCGCGCCTGGTCCACGGTCGGTGCGTTGATAACCCGCAGCAACGCAGCGATCAGGAACTGGTTCGAGAACACCGAAAACTGCCGGACGAAATGCCGCAGCTCGGCGTTGGTCGCGCAACCCTGCTGGAACCACCGCGTGTACTCGTTGCTACGAATGATCCGGTGCTGTAACAATTCGGCGTCGACTTCGCTCAGGAAACCGGCGAATCGTTCCACCTGATCCGCGGTCAGTTCGCCGCGCCTCAGCCGCTGCTCGATCCGCGACGAGACCGTCAAGCTCGACGCTCGGTTAAGAATGGCGGTCATCGAGAGCCCTCCTACTGGTGAATTGGTTGGAAAGATGCCGCTCGCCGTCATGATCGTAAACACCCAGGGCGCGGGCGGTCAACGGACGATCGAATCGAGTAGCCGTTGTGCGGAGTCACAGGCTCAACGAGGCGCGTCGATGGGACGACGCGCGTCGACGTCTTGTAGTGCTGTTGCTCGGCGCACCGGCTGTGAAACGCGGCGGCCAGCCGCATCGGCAGCCGTGCCGGTGGTGCTCGGTGGTCTGGTCTATACCGGTCTAAACCTGCTCGGCGTCATCGTGAGCACACAACAACGGGCAGTCGAACCGCCAACGAGCCGTTAGCGACGGCGACCTGGATGTTGCCCACAAGCGTGCCGTGAGCTGAATGCGGCCGGACGACCACTTGAAATGCCTGCTCGTCGCGCGCCGTCTGCGATTTCGCGTTGATGACGATGTACTCAGACGGATCGGCGGTCACATCAATTGGCCCTGCCAGTGGGCCATCCGTCGCTTGAACCACAAAGACGAAGCTGGCGGCGGTCTCCTCCGCCGGGAGGCTGGCGAACAAGGCTTCGGGTCGGAGTCGGTATCGACTTGGGACGACTACCGTGATGGGCACCTTCAGGTCAGGCGCTCTGGACGACAAGACAAGGCCTGGATGGGTGCCCGACTGCTCCAACTGGCCTACGGCGGCCCTGAGGGAGTACGTGCGGCGAACGAAGCCATCCTTGTAGGACGACTCCTTCACCGCCAATCGCTCTATTCGAGCAAACGGCAGCGATGAACTTACGTCGTCTAACCACGGCGCACTGGACGGTGCCTCGATTGTCTCGACCCAGAAATCGGTACTGGCGGAGGCACCCGAAATGAACACTCGTTGCGACGTGTTGGCGACAAACGGCGGCGTCCGTTCCGCGAATCCGGTGATACGCAGTTGCTTCACCGGATCAATCCGAGAGTCGCTCTTGATCGTCACGGTCACCGTCGACGGCCCTCCGGCCATGGGGCGAACCGCGGCAACGCGAAGGACGGAACTCTCATTTGGCTTGAGCACAGTCTTCGGCGCGTCGATCACAGTACAGCCACAACTGGAGAGGATGCGTTCGATGTGAAGCGGTGCCGTGCCCCCATTACTGACGTGGAACGCGACCTTCGGAGAAGCCTTGTTTCCTCGGGAAGGAGGAAGTTTGCGCACGGGATCGTCCACAATCAGGAGCGGTCCCCTCGGGCGAAACTGCACGAGATTGCCTGCTACTGAAACGGCCAAGCCGACAAACGCCACACCCATTGCCCCGACCAGCAGCGCAACGGATCGCGACAGGCCGCGCGTACGACCAGCGATGCTGGCAGATGGACGGCTGTCGCTGGTTTTAGGGTCATTCATCGACCGTCTCCCCGCCATCGCGCGTTCCCAGGGCGCGCCACAGGTGTAAGTCGATCGTGGACGACACGAATCGCACGTTGCCATCACCCATCAAGCACGACACTCCGCCGTTGTGACGACTTCGGGCGGCAAAGGAGCCGGGCAGTGGCTGTACTCCTGTCGCGATCATACAGTCTACGAACTCCGCATTGGGCGGTGCCGTGTGGGTGTAGGTCGTGAACTTGGAGCTTCCCACGGCCCATGTCCACCTCACGAACGAGTAGGGGTTCAGCGGCGGACTGGTAACTGCCCGGCACGGCGAGACGCGGTGAGCGTCGTTAGCGTAGTGCAGGCGGCCCGCCTGCAATGTCGTCAAAGGAAGCCGCAGGCGAGCCGCCTGCACTACGACTTCCTTGGGAGCGAGAGTAATCCTACGAACATTCCGACGAACTCGGCGCGGCGAAGCAATCTGTTGATCATCACACACCTCCAGGAAAGGGTAATGTCCTGTCGCGACCAAACTCAACTACGGGCCCACCGAACCTTGGCGGCGTAGAGCAGAATCAGCCCAGCGATCATCGCAAGCCCCACAGTCAGCCATTTGGTCCAGTTCACCGGCGTCCGAACGACAATGCGTGCGCCACCGGTCGGCGCCGGCTTGGGATCCTTTGACCAGGTTTCTTCAAAGGCCTTTCGACCGCCTTCGATATACTCCTTCGGAGCCGGACCGCGCGTATCGCGCACGCGCGCACCATATGGGATCGCTGGCGGTTGGAAGATGGCCGCATCGATCGGCTCATTGATGCGCACGTCAACCACCTTGACCTTGGCCAGAAGCTTTGCTTCGGTACCACGTACAGTCATCGAAGATTCTCGCGTGGATCTCATGGGAAACCACCGGTCGTTCACCCGCCCAAACTCGTCAACGGCGATGCGAGACACTACGCTGTCGTCTCTGAGAAACTCCTTTCGGCGACAGAGAAAGTCGTGCTCGGGATCCAGATACCAGACGACGCGCGGGGCCAGCGGTGGCTCGCGCACCTCTACGGCGTAGCACTGCACACCGTCCACCTGCTTCGCGCCCAAGAGTGTGCAATCCGATCCCCGGAGCAACTCGTAGAGAGGCTTGCCATATCTTCCGTAGAACAGACCGAGCAGCTCGGGCCGGAACGTGAGTTCCGCATTCTCGATGTCTACGGTCGTCCTCTTGTCGCCTTCAACCGTCAGGAACAGCCACAAGTCAGCGCCTGGTTTGTAGTACTTGCTTCGCGTCACTCGCCCAGTCGCGAGTTCTGTGACCGATTCGTAGTGTCTTGACGTCCCTTCGGAGACGTACACGTTGGTGGTACGGTCCCCTGGTCCATAGAGCGATTTGTCGAGCTCGCGAGGTCCTGGTTCCGGGAACTCCGACTCGGTCCGCAGCCATAGCGTGCGGATCGATTTGAAATAGGCTTCGGTGATGGTGGCCAACTCCGGCAAATCGACATCTTCGCGGCTTGGAGCCTCGGGCGGCATACAGAAAGTCGCGATACAGAAGATCGCAGTAACACCGCTGGGGGGCATTGGTCGTCTCCGCGCGACTCAATAACAATAGGAACAATAGGTTCAGTCGTTCCGCATCGGCTCCGGCTGGGGCGCAGGTTCGGGCACTGGCTCATGCGCTTCCGGGTTTTCGCCGAGAACCAGCAACACACACGTCAGTTGGAAGACGCGGTCGCCTTCTTGGTCAGACCCGGTGAGTTCCAGGCCCAAGTCGCCGCGGAACGCCGGCTCCGACCCTAAATGGCTTTGCGTGATTCTGGGAGTCCGCAGGGACAGTAGCCCGACGCGCCAGCGAGGGACCGGGCCTGATTTCTTGTGATTTCGCCATGTGCTCCCTCGCTGGCGCGTCGGGCTACTGTCCCAGAATCGTGCAAGGCTATTTAGGTTCAACACCAGTTCCGCATCAATCGAGCCGCCTGGCTCGATCCGCGTCCTGTAGTTTCGGACCTCCGCACATGCGTAACTGCACTCAATCTCCGCGAGCACTTATCGCTCGCTTTGCACTGCTCCTGATTTGAATGGGATGGATGGCGATTCCACCTTGCTCCATCTCGCCCAGATCGTACTCCATCCTGGTGGGTACATTGTCGCTGATGACGATCTGGATCCCGGGTGCAATTCCGCGAGCGGTCCCCTCGCACCCAGTAACGACAGTGAGAACTAGACCTACCGCGAGCACGCTGAAGGGAATTGATCGCGCGCGGCGCGGACAGCTACACACACACACACACACACACACACACACACACACATAATC
>Ga0185317_100096_pt1 | contig 34818 bp, 22 predicted proteins | sample DevilsHole_FD_128020 | JGI IMG/M metagenome (GOLD analysis project Ga0185317, IMG submission 128020) | Groundwater microbial communities from Devils Hole, Nevada to study Microbial Dark Matter (Phase II) - Devils Hole (SPADES assembly)... | ecosystem: Environmental > Aquatic > Deep subsurface >...
CCCCATGCCCATCGAAGTTGACTACCGCTTCCCACCCGGCGTAGACCCCGCCAAACAAGCCAAAATAATTGCCATCGGGCAAACCGCCGGCACCTGGGACGCCCGCTTCTCCCACCGCGCCGAGTCCCTGCGCTCCCATCTCGGCGAAGTCGTCTCCACCGGCACCGAACCCACCGGCAGCAGTCTGGCCACTGTCCGCTTCCCAGAAGCCAACGTCGAAAACGACATCCCCACCCTGCTAACCATGATCTTCGGCAAATACTCAATGGCAGGGGCGGCAAAAGTAGTGGCAGTCCGCCTTCCCGAAACCTATGGCCAGCCTCCCAAACTCGGCATCACCGGCATCCGCCAGCGCCTCGGCGTCCCCGACCGGCCCCCCATCATGGCCATTTTCAAACCCGCCCTCGGACTCTCAGCGGACGACCACGCCGCCATCCTCCAAGAAGTTGCCTTTGCAGGGCTAGATATTATAAAGGATGATGAAATAATTGTCAACAGCGCCTTAGCTCCTACCCTGGAACGCCTGCACGCCTGCCTTTCGGTGCTGGATCGCGTCAAGCAGGAGACGGGGCGCACAGTGCTGTATGCGGTGAACGTCACCGGCAGAGCGCCCCTGGAAATGGCCAGACGGCTAGTGCGGGAGGGAGCCAACGCCCTGCTGCTCAACGCCCTCTCCTATGGGTTCTCAGTGCTGGAACAGCTCGCAGCAGATCCAGAAATTAATGTGCCGGTGTTCGCCCACCCCGCCCTTGCCGGTGCGTTGTGCGGCGCACCCGAACACGGCATGGCATACTCGGTGGTGCTGGGAACTCTCATGGCGCATGCCGGTGCGGACGCCGTGCTGTATCCGGCGCACTACGGCAGTCTGCCCTTTGACCCAGAGGAAGAAGCCAAGATTAGAGATATCCTGCGCCAGCGCAATGTTTTTCCCGTCCCCTCAGCCGGCATCCATCCCGGAGTCGTGCCCAGAGCGCTGGCGGATTATGGCCAGGACGTCATCCTCAATGCCGGCACCGGCATCATGGATCACCCCGATGGCCCAGCAGCCGGTGTGCAAGCCTTTTTTGAAGCGCTGAAACTGGCGGCACCGGGGGAAGCGTTTAATTTAGAAAAGGTGCCGGTAGGAGCGCTGCGCACTGCTTTGGAAAAATGGGGCATCTAGTGAAACGAGTAGTATTTTGTGATTTCGACGGCACCATCACCGCAGAAGAGACATTCGCCGGCATGCTCAAGAAATTCTCCCCAGAGCTTTCCGCGCAGATCATGCCAGAGATGTACGCCTTGCGGATCACCCTGCGGGAAGGCGTGCGCCGGTTGCTGGAATCTATCCCCTCCGCGCGGTATGGGGAAATTCTCGACTACGCCCGCCCAAAGGCCATGCGACCTGGCCTGGAAGAACTGCTGGACTTTCTCGACGCCCAGGGAGTGCCGTTTGTAGTGGTTTCCGGCGGGTTGCGGGGGATGGTGGAGACCGTACTGGGCCAGCTGGCCAAGCGCGTCGGTGCCATCTACGCGGTCGATGTGGGCACCAGCGGCGAATATCTGCGCGTCCACTCGGAGTTTGAGGGCGGCACCGAATTGGTGTCCAAAGTGCGGGTGATGGAACTGTATCCCGCAGATGAGGCGGTGGCGATTGGGGATTCGATCACCGACTTGAATATGGCCATGCAAGCGCCGGTGGTGTTTGCCCGCGACCGGCTCACCAAGTACCTGGACGACCGGCAAAAGCCTTTCATACCCTGGAATGATTTTTTTGAGGTGCGAGAGATCCTGTCGCAGCGCTGGATATGATAAAAAAATCATTTTCCTCGCACAGACGCGAGATGTCGCGTTTCCGAGATATCGCTTCTCCGAGATGTGGCGTCCGCACACTGTTCTGGACTGTCAATTATTGCCTCAGATGAACACCGATCCGCGTCCTGGTTTAGTTGCTGCTTCCCGTTGCTTCTATGGGCATGGCTGGATGCTGGGCACAGCCGGCAACCTCTCCGCCCGCCTGCCTGATGGCAGCTTCTGGATTACGGTCAGCGGTCGCGCCAAGGGTGAACTCCAGCCCGATGACTTCATCCGCATCGCCCAGGACGGGGAGGTGCTCGACCGGCACCAACCGGGCGACAAACCCTCTGCCGAAACCAGCATCCACCAGGCGATTTACGGCTGTTTCCCGGAGGCGGAAGCGTGCTACCACGTCCACTCGATAGAGGCGAATTTAGTCTCCCGCCTCGCCACAAAAGAGGATCTGCCTTTGCCCGGTATCGAAATGCTCAAGGGGCTGGGGGTGTGGGAGGAAAACCCCAAGGTGACGATGCCGGTGTTTGACAACCATTTGTATGTGCCTCGGATTGCGGCGGAGATTTGCCAGCGCTTTCAGGTGTCGCCGCCACAGGTGCCGGCGCTGCTAATCCGCGATCACGGCATCACCGTTTGGGCACCCTCACAGGCAGCTGCCCGCCACTATGTGGAGCTGGTGGAGTATATTTTTCGGTATATGGTGTCCGCCCGCCAGGTTGGCTTTTGCGATATCCTGTGATATAATATAGCGGTTCTCAGATTAGTGAGGTACTGAGAAACCAGGTTTCTTAAAGAAACCGGGTTTCAAAGGCCACAGTACATCAAACTGAGAACCGCTATATTCGGCTGATTAACTGCATGAGGCAATGCCGGCGGGCAATCAGTTACTCCCAATGCCATGCATGCGTGATGCCCAACGCCCAGCGCGACGCGATAGGACAGGTATTCAACCGAACTTGATATGAGTTGCCTGCCGGTTGCAGAGTGTCGCCCCCCACACCGGCACAGCGCAGTTCTGCTAGGATAGCGAAAAACACAAATCAGCAAGGAAGACTGGACAGGTATGTCTAAATTCATCAGAATCCTCTCGATTGATGGCGGTGGCATCAGGGGGATTATTCCCGGACAGATATTAGTCTTATTAGAAGACAAACTCCAGAAGCGCACCGGCAACCCTGAGGCGAGAATAGCCGACTTTTTCGATTTTATTGCCGGCACCAGTACCGGGGGGATACTAACTTGTATTTACTTGTGCCCTGACCCGCAAAATCCCGCCAGACCTCGCTTTAGGGCCAGCGAAGCGGTGGAATTTTACCAGCAAAGAGGGAAGAAAATATTCAGCCGAACTCTGGGGCAGAAAATTCGCTCTTTGTGGGGCATAATTGATGAGAAGTATTCGGCAGAGCCTTTAGAAAAATTGCTGGAAAACTATTTTTTTGATTTGAAGCTGAGTGATTTGCTGAAACCTTGTTTAATTCCTGCTTATGATATACAGAAAAGGCGAGCTTACTTTTTCACTCAACATGATGCAAAAGTGGATGAAAAATCTGACTTCTTTATTCGGGATGTGGCGAGGGCAACGTCTGCAGCCCCAACCTTTTTTGAAGTGGCGAAAGTTACTTCACTGACGAATAATTTCTACCCATTTATTGATGGGGGAGTATTTGCCAATAATCCAGCGCTTTGCGCTTATGCGGAAGTGCGGACGAAATTAAAAGACAAGCTGAGTGAAGCCGAACTATCCGCAGGCAACCCTGAGGTCAAAACAGCGGTATTGTTATCGCTGGGCTCGGGAAATATTAAAGAGAGATACGACTACGAAAAAGCGAAAGACTGGGGGATGCTCCAGTGGGTAAGACCTGTGATTAATATCACGATGACAGGCGTTGCAGAAACGGTTGACTTTCAGGTCAAGCAGGTTTTTGATACGCTGAATAAACCGGAACAATATCTCCGAATAAATCCTGTAATTAGAAATAACAGTTCTATGGCTAGAATGGATAATACGTCTGACGAAAACGTTAATAATTTAAGCGAATTTGGTGCTGGAATAGCGCAAAATTACAGCAAAAAATTGGATGAATTTATAGAGTTTTTGCTGTGACCGGCACGAGCGAGAGGTAGGCGGTTTGAAGCCCAGATACGGGCCAGCCCCACAGCCGTCTCTGCCTTGATTGTGCTCTGCGCCAAGCCGACATAAAATGTATCGGCGTGCCGGCAGTTATTATACCAGAAAGCGAGTATTTTGTCAATACATTTTGAACGCCGGCAGTGCTGGACTAACATAAAAAAGGCACAGCCGGCTTGTGGGGTGCCGGTGCCGGCAGCAACCGCAGCCGCGCCAAAGCCAAAACGCCTCAGCCACGATCGGCACCGCGCCGCCGGTGGCCAAAGTTGCTTGGGGCGAGCCACCCCAGCCGAAGAAATGTCCAGCCGCCAAATACAGCCGGCACCGACCGCCCCGCAGAGGATACCCGCCATGCAGCCCAAGAGCGACGATACCCGCCAACCCTTCCTCTCCTCAGAGACGGACAGCCCCAACCTGGACTCGCCGGAATTCCAGCGGGGATACCGAGATGGGTACACCCACGAATCCCAGCAATCCCAGCATCCCGACTACCTTGCCGGTTATGTCCACGGCTCCAAAGACCGCGTGCTGTACCGCGACTGCTGACACAAAGCCGATGGTGGGATTTGAACCCACGACCACCTGATTACGAATCAGAGACTCCACCGCTGAGCTACATCGGCACTTTTTTCTACTATAGCACGGGTTTTTGGTAAGATCAACATCATGATAGTGCTGGAATATAAATTGCGAGGAAAAAAACAGCAGTTCTTGGCCATTGACGAGGCCATCCGAACGGCTGTGTTTATTCGCAACAAGTGTGTCCGGTACTGGATGGAGCGTCGGGGCGTAAAGCAAGCCGACTTGCACAAGCTGTGCGCCCAACTGGCCAAAGAATTTGAGTGGGCCCGCAAGCTCAACTCAATGGCCCGCCAAGCGAGTGCCGAGAGGGCCTGGTTTTCCATAACCCGCTTTTACGCCAACTGCAAAGCCCACAAACCCGGTAAGAAAGGATATCCCAAGTTCAAAAGTCGGGGTCATTCCGTCGAGTACAAGACCACCGGCTGGCACCTGTCAGAAGACAGACGGCACATCACCTTTACCGATGGCTTTCACGCCGGCACCTTCTCTCTGCTAGGCAAATACGACCTGCACTTCTACGCGATCGAGCTGATTAAGCGGGTTAGGGTTGTCCGGCGAGCTGATGGTTATTACTGCCAATTCTGCGTGGGCGTCGAGCGCACAGAACAGCATGAGTGGACAGGCCGGAGTGTCGGCATCGATTTGGGGCTGGAATATTTCTACACCGACTCAGACGGCAATACGGTTGAGACCCCCCGGTTTTTGCGCAAGTCTGAAAAAGCTTTGAAGCGGCTTAACAAGAGGATCTCGAACAAAAAGAAAGGGTCAAAGAATCGCAAAAAAGCAGTCAATCGCTACGCACGCAAGCACTTAAAGGTTAAAAGACAGCGCAGGGATTTTGCTGTAAAGACGGCAATGGCGTTAGTAAAGTCGGCAGACTTGATTGTTTACGAAGACCTGAAAGTGCACAACTTAGTCAAAAACCACTTCCTCGCTAAGTCGATATACGATGCAGCGTGGACACTGTTCATTCGGTGGGTCGAACACTACGCCAAGATTCACGGAATTGTGACAGTAGCAGTCCCCCCCCACTACACCTCGCAAGAGTGTTCGGGTTGCGGGCATCGCGCCAGAAAAAGCTTGAGCGACCGCACCCACCAGTGTCCCAAGTGTGGGCTGAGGCTGCACCGCGACCACAACGCTGCCATCACGATTAAGCTCAAAGGGCTCCTGATTCTGGGAGCCAGTACCGCCGGGCAGGCGGGAACTCACGCCTGGGGAGAGATGGCCGCTACTTTGCAGCGGGAAACCGCTGCGGAGCAAGTCAGCTCCTAGAACCAGGAATCCCTACCTTTTGGGAGACTGGGAGTGTCAAGAATCAAGAGCTCTGCCACTTGCCACCTCTCGCGGGGATGGGGAGTGTCAAGAGTCAAGTGCGCTGCCACTTAACACAATCTCCCAGGCATGGGGAGTGTCAAGAATCCGGTGCTCTGCCTTGAAAAGGTTTGTAGTTGGGCTTTAGCCCTACCGGCTCGTCTGCGGTGGAGCCAGTTTTCATTGGTGGCGGTGTGCGCAGTTGTAGCGCAGCGGCTCCGCAGGAGCATCGTGACTGCCTCAGAAGGCGACACCGGCACACACCGGCAGCGTCAAATTATAGCATGATTGCTGTAAATTGTCACATAGCAACCAAACTATATCAATAAGACTTAGGCAGAAACCGGGTTTCTCAACCAGACTCCTTGAATTTTAGCGCCCGGTCTGAAACCAGAAACCCAGTTTCTTTCATAGTTGTGCGCAAGTCCTGATCAAGTCGCCAGCAGCGGCTCTGGGCTCGTGAAGCCGATTGCCCCAGAATAAACCAAGCCCCGCTGCATGTCCAGCGTCAGCATCGTACCGTTGCGAATAATTTGGGTAGCATTCTTCACCCCCAAAATCACCGGCACCCCGAGGCGCATGCCAATCACCGCCGCGTGAGAGGTCAGACTTTCCTCCTCAGTAATCACCCCCGCCGCCTTGCGCATGGCCTCCACAAAATCCGCACTGGTGCGGGGAACCACCAAAATCTCGCCCGGGTTGAAATTGCCCACTTCCGCAGCGCTGGTGGCCACCCGGGCCCGACCGCTGACAGAACCCTGGCCCATGCTTGTGCCCTTGCCCAGCACTGCAGTCACCACCTCAACCTTAATCAAATCGGTTGAACCGGCAACCCCTTGCAGCGTTCCCGCCGTCATCACCACCAAATCCCCATCCGACACCAAGTGCTTCTCCTGAGCCACACTGATAGCAGCTTGGAAAGTCTGAGCCGTTGAGGGCAAGTCCAGCACCAGCAGGGGCTTCACCCCCCACACCAGTTGCAGCTGCCGCGCCACCTCCACATGAGGCGTCACCGCCAGTACCGGCGTACTCGGTCGGAACTTGGAGACATTTCGCGCCGTAGCGCCTGTTTTGGTGAGCGTCATAATTGCCGACGCCCCCAGCTGCTGGGCAATCTGGCCAACAGCTTGACTGATAGCGTTGGGTATCGACCGGCCCGATCCGTCGCTGGCCACATTGCAGGTAATTTTGTCCTGCTCAATCCGCTCGGCGATTCTAGCCATCGTCTCCACAGCGGCGACCGGATATTTGCCCACAGCTGTTTCATTAGAGAGCATCACCGCGTCCGTGCCGTCAAGAATCGCATTGGCCACATCCGAAATTTCGGCGCGAGTCGGGCGGGGGCTGCTGACCATGCTGTCCAGCATCTGAGTGGCCGTAATCACCGGAATGCCCAGCCGGTTGGCGGTAGCAATCAGGCGCTTCTGCAAAATCGGCACTTCTTCTGCCGGCAGTTCCACCCCCAAATCGCCCCGGGCCACCATAACCCCATCGCAGAGCGACAGGATGGCTTCCATTTGCTCAATCGCCTCGTGCTTTTCAATCTTGGCAATCACCGGCACCCGCTTGCCGGCGCTGGCGATAATCTCTTTAATTTCCAGCACATCTTCCGGGTTGCGCACGAAGCTGAGCGCCACCCAGTCCACCCCCTGATCCAGACCGAACAGCAAATCCTGCCGGTCTTTGTCCGTGAGGGCCCGAATCGACAGGTAAACCTGAGGAAAATTAACGCCTTTGTTGTTGGAGAGCGTCCCGCCGACCACCGTGCGACAGTACAGTTCTCCGGCGGCGCGGTCAACTTTTTCCACGCGCATCTCGACCCTGCCGTCATCGAGCAGAATCACAGATCCTGCCGGCACTTCATGTGCCAGGGGTTCGTAGGTGACAGAGGAGATGTGCTGCGTGCCGGGAATTATCCGGCTGGTCAAAATGAAAGGATCGCCTTTTTCCAGCACGATCGAGCCGGTTTCAAAGCGCCCCAAGCGAATTTTCGGCCCTTGCAGGTCTTGCAAAATGCCCACCGGCTGGTTGAGCTCGAAGGAAGTCTGCCGGATCAGGCGAATATTGCGCTGGTGATCTTCGTGACTGCCGTGAGAGAAATTGAGTCGCAGAGTTGTAGCGCCGGCTTGGATCAGCGCCCGCAACACTTCGGGGCTGCTAGTAGCGGGGCCAATCGTGGCCACAATTTTAGTCCGGCGCAGAGCGGAACGCAGATGTTGCATGAATCAAAATCCAGTGCGGGGTAGAGCGGAAAGGATTCCCCTAAGTGTTTCAATCCCCTAAAAGGGATTCAATCAAGCATCCTACTCTAGGAGCAGATAATTCTACAACAAGAATCCCCCCAATGGCAGACAGGTGGCGCGGCGCGAGGAGTTATCGGGCTTTTTTGAGGGCCTGCAAGTTCCCTGCCCGGGGGGGGAGAGATCACAAGTGTAGGTGTTTTGTAAAACCCTTATCCCACATGGATTTCAGCCATAAAGTCCCCTCAAGCCATCGAGTCCGGCGCAGTTCTGGGGTTGCATGGTGTTCAGGTGCCCCCCAAATGCCAGCTTCAGAGGGGATTTCACCTTGGCCACCGAGATCCCACTCGCTCTCTGTTCGGTTTACCGCATAAGGAATTACGGGAAACCGAAACAAGAGAGCAGTTTCAGGCACACCGGCAACCGTCACCCCCCCGAAATGCCACCCAAGAGGGGATTTCACCTTTGCCAGCGAGCTACCACTCGCTGGCTGTTCGGTTTACCGCATCAGGAATTACGGGAAACCGAAACAAGAGAGCAGTTTCAGGCACACCGGCAACCGTCACCTCCCAAAATGCTAGTTTCAGAGGGGGGACATCTCAGACAGATGTCCTACGCCTTTTATCCCAGGCCACGGATGTCCGCGCGCAATATGACTGCGGCTATAACAGTAGGTGCACGCCTAACACAGAGAAAAAACCCACCCCCGAATGGGGAGGGAGAGGGGCGTCGCGGGCCGCTCCCTGGCGAGCCGGTGCTAGAATGGGTGACGGGAGAGCCGGTCTAAAAGCGCCACCCTCAAGGCGGCTGTAGCGTTTAACCCCAGTTCAGCGGATTGCTCAAATTTCACAAAGCGAGTGCAGATTACATTTTTAGGAACTAGCTCTGGTGTCCCGACCCGGTCGCGCAATGTCTCCGGCGTCGCTTTGCGCCTGCCCCAGCGGGCGGAATTCTGGCTGTTTGACTGCGGGGAAGGCACCCAGCACCAAATCCTGCGCAGTGACCTCAAAATCAGCCAGCTGACTCGGATTTTTATCACCCACACGCACGGAGACCACATTTTCGGCTTGATGGGCCTGCTAGCCACCGTGGGGCTGGCCGGCAATCCCCACCGCATCGATATTTATGGCCCAAGTGGGCTGAGTGACTATCTGCAAGCCTGCCAGCGTTACTCCCACACCCATTTTTCTTACCCGATTAAGGTGCACAAGAACCAGCCCGGGGTGATTTATGAAGATGAGGAGTACACGGTTAGCTGTGGACGCCTGGAACACCGGGTGACTGCCTTTGGCTACCGGGTGACGGAAAAAGACCGGCCAGGACAGTTCAATGTGGAAAAAGCGAAGGAGCAGGGGATTCCTTCTGGCCCTATTTATGGCCAGCTGAAGCGGGGCGAAAGCGTGACTTTGCCAGACGGGCGAAAATTTAATGGGGCAGAGTTCTGCGGACTGCCGCAAGTGGGTCGCAAAATTGCTTACTGTACGGACACGGTTTACTGTCAGGGGGCGGTAGAGCTGGCCCGGGATGCGGATGTTTTGATTCACGAGGCTACTTTTGCCCATCAAGACGCGCAGATGGCTTACGACAGGTTGCACTCAACTTCGACGATGGCGGCGCAAGTGGCGCTTCAGGCGGGGGTGAAGCAGCTGCTGATCACTCATTTCAGCCCACGCTACGCGCCTGGGAATGATATTGTGCTTGACGATTTGCTGCAAGAAGCCCGCGCTATTTTCCCGAATACGGATATGGCTTATGATTTTCTCACTTGGGAGGTTCCCCGACGCCAGACTGTGGAACTGGCAGCAACGAGCAATTAGGAATTAGTGAGCCGCTAATCGGTCGCTGCCGATCTGGTGACTGTGGCAGGCGAGATGACACAGGGGAAAATCTAAGGGAATCACTACAGCAGGGGGGTTTTTGCTGCCGGCAGCATTTTCCTCGTTTTTCTCCTCCTGGGAGTGTGTGCGGAGCAGCCGCTGGCGAATCGAGTTCAGATGCTTCTGAGAGCTGACCGGCGCTCTCGGCATGGGAATCTCGGTGTTTGGCCAATTGCGCAAATCGTGGCACGGACAGGATTCCGCTGGCATGCCCACCGTCCTGACCGGGAGGGGCATGGGGCAGCGAGCGCACTGAATTATTTCCCACTCTGGCGTCAGTAACTGGGCGATGGTTTCCGAGGTGCCTTCCAAGTAGCAGTCTCCCGATTCGGGAGAGGTAATTATCTGCCAGCACTCTTCAAATTGACGGCTGTAATGATCACCTTTAAGCACCGGAACAGGGAGCAAAGATTCTTGTCCGTTGCCTGTGAAAACTTTCTTTCCCAGCTGAAACCAATAGGCGAGATATTGTCTGACTTTATTTGCGGATGCCATAACTTATTTTACTTTAGTTCATCACAAAAAAAAGATGGCTGCAACCCCTTTCGGCTGCGGGCGGATGCGACGGGAGCGCATCTGGCGGCGGTATTGATGCTTGTCTGTACATAATTTGCACAAGGGCGGGGTTTCGTACTACTTCAAATGGGTTAATCAAAATAGGCAAGCTGCAGATAAATTGCCTGATTATGGCAGCATAATTATGGGATACTTATCAAGATAGGCGCTCATATTCTTAGAAAGAAAATGTTTACTACTCACCGAGTTATGTTGCCTGTACCCGCAGCCTTATTTTGTTATGTCTGGTGCCTAACGATTGGGAAAATTTCCCAAAATAAAAGGCAAGAATTCCGCCTCTCCCTCTCTGCGGGGGCTGACTGTCGTTCGCCAGCTCGCTCTTCGTTCCCCCGCTTGCCTGCTCCCCTCAGCGGAGCAGTTTTGCCAAAATGGGATGTCGCCATTTTGTCTGGGCTGCCACCCCTGAACCTGAAGGAAGCTACTGCACGTTCCTAAGCCGGGTAAATGAATCAATAGGTCACCCTTTGTTTACAAAAATTTAAAAATATTCTTCCTACTTAGATTTTCGCTATCTGTCTTTAGGCGACAGGGGTGGCGGAAACGCATGCTGCCGGTGAGACAAATCACCAGAATATAAGGCTCCCAGTTCTATGCTAGCTGTTGCCAAGGATAATCTGCTCAGGATAACACTTTAAATAATGCAACATTTTTTAACTTTGCGGGGAGCGGGTGCTGTCTGGGGGCAGGGGCGAACCGAGGGCGCTGAGGTTGAGGGCGTAACCGCCAGTGACGAGGTAAACGGGATTGGCGATGGCACCCAAGCGGCGGACGAGCCGCCCGAGCCGGTCGCGGAACAGCCGCCCGGCGGCATAGGCCGGCACGACGCCCCAGCCGGTTTCTTCGCCAACGAAAATTACCTGACTGGCACAAGTTCCCTGCAGACTGGCGAGCAACTGTTGTTGGGTTTGCTCCCAGCCGGCACTGTCGAGCTCTAAGAGGTTGGCAACCCAAGTCCCAAGAGAATCAACCAGCAAGCAGCTGGCCATTGGCGCGGCGGCGATCGCGGAAGGCAGCTCGGCAGGCACTTCCAGGGTAGTCCAATTCTGGGAGCGCCGCTGCCGGTGGCCTTCAATGCGAGCCTGCCACTCCAGATCAGCTGGGTCAATCCGAGCCGTGGCCACATAGAGTACCGGCAAGCCCGACTGCATGGCCAAGGTTTCCGCCCACTCACTTTTGCCAGAGCGGGCTGGGCCATTTACCAAAATCACTTGTCTGGCAGGTGCAACTTCAGGGTTCATCGAGGTTAAACTGGAGATTGATTTTATCGGGGTTATTGGTTGTTCATCCGCTGGCGTGCGGGTCATTAGCCATGCTAACCTGAGTTAGGAGAACAAAGCCGAGTCAAACCAATTTCCTACTGTTTGCTTATCTGCACATTTCAAAAATAGGCAATCGCGCCCCTGTTAAAATTCTCACTTCAGTGGGAAAGTAAGGACTAAAAGCCAACAATTAGTTACAAATTCAGTTTATGCCGGCTCCCCTGGTTTCTGCGATTATCTGCACCCACAATCGGGACACCTATTTAGGCGCTGCCACTGACAGTTTGCTCAAACAGGATTTCCCTGATTTTGAAGTTGTAGTGGTAGATAATGCCTCCAATGACCGCACTGGCTCTGTGGTGGAAGAAAGGCTCTGCGATCCGCGCCTGAAGTATGTGTACGAACCGGCAATCGGTCTTTCTGTGGCTCGCAACACCGGCGCAAAAGAGTCGCGGGGCGGGATTCTCGCCTATCTGGACGATGATGCCGTTGCCAGTCCGGGCTGGCTGAGCCGCCTCTACGCAGCGTATCAAAGCAACGAAAAATTGGCAGTTGCCGGCGGCAAAGTCACTTTGCTCTGGCCACCGGGACTGCACCCGCCGTCGTGGCTGTCTGAGGGACTCGCCGGCAACTTGGGAGCTTATGACCTGGGGGATGAGGTGGTGTACATATCGGAGCCCGGACTGACGCCGAGAGGCTTGAACTACTCTATCCGCCGGTCATTCCTGGAACAAATTGGCGGCTTCGATATTAATCTCGGTCGGATTGGCAAAAAGTTATTATCAAATGAAGAACTGCAGGTAACCGAACTTGCCCTCCAGCTGGGGTGGCAGGTGGCCTATCTCCCCGACGCCATTGTGGCCCACAACGTCGCTCCAGAGCGGATCAACCGGTCGTGGTTTTTGCAGCGGGGCTGGTGGCAGGGCATCAGCGAGTGCTACAGGGAACAGCTGGCCGGTCGCGCCGGCATCAGACAGCTGGCGCGAGGGGGGGAAGGGTTTGTGCGAGGGCTTTATAAGTCTGTTAAATATTTTAGCAACCCCGCTTTGCGGTTTGAAAATTTTGTGTATGCCTGCGGTCAGATTGGTTATTTAAGTACCGCCATGAACGGCATGATATTGTCTCAAAAAACGGTTAGTTATCGGCACAAGTAAAGTTAAATTTTAGATCTTATTGTCAGGCTCAAATAGCCGAATGTCGCATCTAAAATAAAGCCGTGCCAAAGCTCAGTAAAAAATCCAGACGTTCTGTTATAACTTCCTACCATGACATCCAAACAGTCTAAGATTCCGGTATCGGTACTAATTCCCGCTAAGAACGAAGAGGCAAATCTGCCCGCGTGTCTGGCCAGCGTGGTTAGGGCTGATGAGGTGTTTGTTGTGGATTCCCAAAGCCGCGACCGCAGCTGCGAAATCTCAGAAAGTTCCGGAGCGAAAGTGGTGCAATTCTACTTCAACGGGCGCTGGCCAAAAAAGAAAAATTGGTCGCTGTCAAATCTGCCCTTCCGCAATGAGTGGGTGCTAATTGTCGATTGTGACGAGCGCATCCCTCCGGAACTGTGGGACGAGATTGCCGAGGCGATCGAGAATCCAAATTTTAACGGCTACTACCTCAACCGGCGCGTGTTTTTCCTGGGCACCTGGATTCGCCACGGTGGCAAGTACCCGGACTGGAATCTGCGCCTGTTCAAGCATACAAAGGGACGATACGAGAACTTGAGCACGGAAGAGGTGCCCAACACCGGCGACAATGAAGTCCACGAACATGTAATTTTAGAAGGCCAAGTGGGGTATCTGAAAAATGATATGATCCACGAAGACTTTCGGGACGTTTACCACTGGCTAGAGCGGCACAATCGTTACTCCAACTGGGAAGCGCGTGTGTATTACAATCTGATAGCAGGCACGGAAGAATCCGGCACGATTGGTGCCAATCTGTTTGGAGATGCCGTGCAGCGCAAGCGCTTTCTCAAAAAACTTTGGGTGCGGCTGCCGTTTAAACCGGCACTGCGGTTCATTTTGTTCTATTTTATTCAGCTCGGCTTTTTAGATGGGAGAGCCGGCTACATTTACGGGCGGCTGCTGAGCCAGTATGAGTATCAAATTGGGGTGAAATTATATGAGTTGCGTCAGTTTGGTGGTAAGTTGAATGTCTCAGCTGTGCCGGCACAAAAGCCGAAATCATTGCCGGTGAAGGAGTCTTGAAAAAAGTTTGTAGTTAGGGCTTTAGCCCTGATTGCATAAAAAATTAGACAGGCATTTACCTAAAAATAGGACAGGCAAGATGCCTGTCCTACAGGGAAATAAGCGAACTTCAGAAGCTGTTAAGCTTTTAATGTGCTTATTATAGAAAGGAGGCAGTCACTTCGGAACTGCGCACACCGCCACCAATGAAAATTGTCGCCAGGGCGGGGCGATATCCGTGGGTGCCATCGGCACTACAAGACTATTTTCAAGTCAGAGTCCCGTAACGAGGAAATAAATATAAGGCGTAGGACAGGCGTTCCCTCCGACCTCGGTAGGGCGTGCAGCCCAACTACAAACCTTTTCAAGTCAGAGCCTCAATAGGCTCGTTCCCAGGCTCCGCCTGGGAACGAGGGAACGAGGAATAGAGATGGATAGTAAAAATTAAATCTGCAACAACTTATGACAGATTCTATGAAAGCTTCTCACCCCGATCCGGATGGGGGGGCAAAAGATGCCGGCAATTCCAGTGCTGGAGAAATGCCGGTGCTGGACGCAAAACCCTGGGTGGACATGCGCAAATATGACCAGTCTTGGTTTGACAGGGGGCGTGCCGGTTGGTTTATTCTGCTGTGGTGGCTGGTGCAAGGGGTGGCTTTTCCCCTCAGCCCCCACTTTGCCCACGGGTTTCGCCGGTGGCTGCTGCGGCTGTTCGGTGCTCGTATCGGTGCCGGTGTCCTGATCCGCCCGACGGCGAGATTTACCTATCCCTGGAAAATTGAAATTGGGGATTGTAGCTGGATTGGGGATGATGTGGTTTTATACAGTCTCGATCGGATTGGCATCGGGGAGCACTGCGTGATTTCCCAGGAATGCTATCTGTGCACCGGCAGCCACGACATGGCCGATCCGGCTTTTGGACTGGTGACTGCGCCGGTGGAAATTGGCAACGGCGTCTGGGTGGCGGCGGATTGCTTTATTGGCCCGGGCGTGCGGATTGGGGCGAATGCCGTAATTGGGGCTGGAAGCAGCGTGTTCGGCAATATCCCCGCCGGTCAGGTTTGCTGGGGAAGTCCTTGCAAACCCAGGTATTCTAGGGAGATGAAAGGTTGAGGGTTATGCCCCTCGCATACTCTTGGCAATCTGCAACAGGTCTCCAGGTACTGGTGCCGGTGGCGAAAACGAGGGCAGATAGACAAAATCCGTTGAATCAAATTGCTAAAAATTAGCCCGCGCAGGCGGGCTTTGACTGTATAGCGTCCGAATTCATTCGGACGATATAACATCATACAACCGGAAAGGAGATTACTCGTTCATATTCCTGTAAGTGGCCACAGCGGAAGGCGAGATGCGATTCAGGTAGCGGAAAATCCAATACTTAAACACGGTGTCCAAAATCACCGGAAAAGTCGCAATAAACAAAAAGATAAATTGTCGATTTTCTGGGAGGCCCAAATGTCGGGATATGCCTTCGAGAATCACTTCCCAGCCGTGGGGCGAGTGGAATCCCACGAAAATATCCGTTAACAAGATAATGATAAACGCCTTAGCGCTGTCGCTCAGCCCGTAGACAATATTGTCCATAAACGACTTTAAAACCGTGATTTCCCGCTGGCTGTTAGCGATCACAAAGCCAAAAGCGAAAAGCGACATCAAATCCGAAAAAACATTCTTGATTGCGCTCGAACTTTCGCGCCGGAATTTTTCGGCAATTTCCTCTGCCTCTTCCTTCACCTTTTCTTCTATTTCCTCTGCAGTGAGTTGGGGGGCGGAGCCAACTAACATTTTAAATTTGAGGCGCTCTTCAAATTGCTGCAATTCAGTGAAGGCTTCCTCTTCCATCTCCTCGTTGATAAAAATTTCTGCGTGGTGGGGGTCACGAACGCGGTCAACAATCGGGCCAACAATAAAATTTTTGGAAATCTGGTGCGTGAGGAGCGGAATCAGAATCAGCAATAAAATGAACTTGAGCGAAACGACTGTCTTTGTTTTGGAACTGCGAAAATTCTCAACAACTTCTGTCTCAGATTTCGGGTCGAGTTCTTTCTTGAGCCGGTCGAGAGTTCTTAAAATTGACCTGGGCAAGAAACTGGTTTGAGACATCGTGTCAGAGGTTTTGACTCGGCTAGCACCAGAGGGAAGGGGGCTCGCACCGCTGTTTTGTTGCAAGTTAGAGACTGACTCAATCGGCACCAGGCTGTATGGCACTATAGATGTGGACGCCGCAGGCGACGGAGGAGCGGATGTTGGTTGCGAGGTAACTTTCTCAGGGCTGTACCCCGACAAGACCTGATCAATAAAATTCAGCTTCTCCAGAATTAATAGCTCTTTTTCCTTGTTTTCTCGGTTGCGCCAGTCAGGGGGGCTTGCCGGTGTTTCAAAAAAGATTGCTTTGGGAGTCTTGCCAGGAGTGTTTTCAACGAAGGAACGGGTGAGTTTGAATTCAGACAGTTTCAGCCTTGCCAGATTTAAATTTTTATTCAGCTCAGCCTGAAAATAAGCCTGTACGCTGTCGCTGTGGCCAGCTGATTCCGGAGAAATTCTTTGGCCATTAAAATGCTCATTCTCGATGGCTCGGATTCTCAAGGCGGCATCATAAGCGTCATCCAGCGCCCTTTCCGGGGTTTCGGTGAGCCACTGTCCGGCTGACTGCATGACTCCTTTAATCGCTTTAAACAGAGGTGTTTTCATGGGCAAAACTTGCTGCGCGTCTTTTCTTAGTTTAGATACATTAAATCAGGAAATGCGGCTGCGACTGAGAAAAATATAGAAAGCCAGCCTCCGCTTGTCTTTATAGGAGTTCAGCCATTAAAGTCTGAAAGGTTGATGGGGTAATAATTTCACAGATTTTCTTAAGGGAACGTAAGGTGAAAGAATTTCAGTGGGGCTGGTGGGGCTAAAGCCCAACTACAAACTTGTGGGCTAAAGCCCAACTACAAACTGTGGGCTAAAGCCCAACTACAAACCTGTGGGCTAAAGCCCAACTACAAACCTGTGGGCTAAAGCCCAACTACAAACCCTGGGCTAAAGCCCAACTACTGTCCTGTGGGCTAAAGCCCAACTACAAACCCTGGGGCTAAAGCCCAACTACAAACCCTGGGGCTAAAGCCCAACTACAAACCCTGGGGCTAAAGCCCAACTACAAACCCTGGGGCTAAAGCCCAACTACTTTCCTGTGGGCTAAAGCCCAACTACAAACCCTGGGGCTAAAGCCCAACTACAAACCCTGGGCTAAAGCCCAACTACAAACCCTGGGGCTAAAGCCCAACTACAAACTTGTGGGCTAAAGCCCAACTACAAACCCTGGGGCTAAAGCCCAACTACAAACGGGCCGCCGGCGCTGGCCAGCGTCAGGGTGCCCAACCCCTGTCTCTTGGAGGAGCCAGACACCAACATAACAGGACTGATTGGGGTGTGTACCATAATTTGTAGTATAGCGGTGCTGCCATGACAACCCCCATTCAGGGGAGGGGGGAAATTGGGGGCTGCCGGTAGCAACCCCAGAGTTTGTGCGGAGGAAACGAGAGTGCAGGCGCGTTCAATTTGGATTACTGGCCCAACTCGCAGCGGCAAGACGACTCGCCTGGTGCAGCAGTACCGCCTCTGGGCGGAGATGTTCGCTTGCGAGATCAGATCCCCTTTCGACCGGCTCTCACTCTCGACAAGTGCCGGTGTTCCAGAACATGGACTCTCGGAAGCGGGGGGGCAAAGGAACAGAAGCAGGCAAAACCCAAAATCCCAAATCCCAAATCCCAAATCCGACCTTCCTCCCTTGCCTGGTACGCCGGGGATGTTAGTCTTTGCCGCTAATGGCTGGGTGGAACTGGCAGATATGCTGGCAACCGCCACCCCTGCTTCCTGTCCAGTCCACGCAACCACACCCCTGCGCTTTTTCCGAGATCAAGTCATCCTGTTCTGGCCCTTATTAATCCAGCAATTAAACCTGAGAGCCCAATTCCCCTTGCGACTGCGCCCGGAAACTGAGCAGGAATTGGCCACATGGCTGTGGCGTCGCGAACTGGATGCTGGAACTTTGCGCCAAGAAGGAGTCAGCGAGTCGCGCCTGGTTCGCCGCACCCTGGACTTGTTGCAGCTGGCGGCTGCTAGCGGCACGCCGGTGGAAGATATTCCTCTGATTTTACAGCAGGGCTGGGCAGCAGGCGAAGAGTCCACCGGGATGCCGGTAGGGGCGGGTGAGTTGCTGCTGCGCTGGCGGAGTTGGTGCTTGGAGCGGGGGTTGCTCACTTATGGGATTATTTGCGAGCTCTACTGGCGTCACCTGCTGCCAGATCCCACCTACCAGATGCACTTAACTCGCCGCTACCGAGCTGTGCTGGCGGATGATGTGGATGAGTACCCCGCTATCGCCCGCCACCTGTTCGACTTCCTGCTGGATGTCGGGTGCGCCGGCGCGTTTACCCACAATCCCGAAGGTGCGGTACGGCTGGGGCTGGATGCCGACCCCGAGTATATGGCCGGTCTGAAGTGGCGCTGTCAGGTGGAAAGTCTTACCGAGCAGAGCGGTTTAGCAAAAGTCCTGGGAGAGCCGGCGGTGGAATTGGCGCTCAATTCCTTGACTGTTCACCCGAATTCTTTTCCCCTTGACGATTCGGTGCGGCTAATTCAAACCACCTCGCGGGCGCAACTGCTGCGGCGAACCGCCCTGATAATTATTGATGCCGTCAAATCGGGACAGGTGCAGCCAGAAGAGATCGCCGTGATTACCCCCGGTTTGGACGCCATCGCCCGCTACACTCTGATGGAAATTCTCGGCAGTAAGGGGATAGGGGTGGAGCCGCTCAACGAGCAGCGACCTTTGGCCAGCTCCCCGATTATCCGGGCGTTGCTGACGCTGCTGGCTTTGGTGTATCCGGGGCTGGGGCGTTTGGTGGACAGGGATGCGGTTGCGGAAATGCTGGTGGTGCTGAGCCGGCAGTCTCAAGGGAGTACCGACTCTGTTGCTGAGACGCGATTGCCCCTGTCTGGTAGCGGGGGAGAAACAGGAGATGAAATTTCCCCCTCGCTGTTTGAGACTTCAGACTTCACACTTCCAATTCGATCGCCGCTGACTGCTGACATTGACCCGGTGCGGGCCGGCCTGCTGGTGGATCACTGCTTTTACCCAGATATAGAGTACCCCCACTTGCTGCCGGTGACGGCGTTTCCCCGCTGGGATCGGCTGGGATACCGGGCAACCCGCGCCTACGAGGATATCGCCGACTGGCTAAAAACACAGAGACTGCAACTGGAACAGCGGCAGATTGCCAGCCCGGTTTCGGTTCTCGACCGAGCGATCCAGCAGTTTATGTGGAGAGGCGGCCATCTGCCCTACGAGCAGCTGACGGCTTTGCGGGAACTGATTAAGATGGCGCTGCATTACTGGGAAGTGGATGGGCGATTGCGCCAAACTCAAGAGCGCACTAGCGGTGTGGGCGCGGGCGTCTCGCCTGCGCACTCCACCGGCGTTGAGCAGTTTATTTTGCTGCTGCGCCGGGGAAGTATCAGCGCCAACCCCTACCCGAAATTGCCGGTTTGGCCGGCTGGCGGCGCTGTTACTCTGGGCACGATTTTTCAGTATCGCTTCAATCGCAAGTTTCACCGCTGGCACTTCTGGCTGGATGCCGGTTCGCCTTTGTGGCAAAGTAGCGGGGAAGCGGTGCGATTTGGGGCTTTTTTGTTTCTCCAGAGCCAGTTTGGCCGACCTTGGGGCGAGGAGGAGGCCATCTTGGCTGATGAGGGGCGGCTGCGGCGGATTTTGCTGGATTTGCTGGGGCGTGCCGGTGAGCGTCTTTTCCTCTGTCACAGTGACCTGGCTGTGAATGGCCAGGAGCAAACCGGCCCGCTTTTGTCTTTGGTGAATGCGGCTATGCCGGTTTCTGAGCCGGTGTTCATTTGAGATTCAGCCAGGTTTGGATTTCTTGTGCCAGCCAAGCGCATTCACGCTCGGTCAGTCCTTTGCCGAATGAGTATTCCTGCTGGCCGGTGTGGATCTTTACTATCGGTTTTTCTACTGATGGAGAGATTTCAGTGACACTTTTTAAAACATTTTGAATATCCGCAGTCCTTCCCTGCTGTTGGGAATAGCAAAATCCCCACCAATACCACTCCAGAGTAAAAACATTTCTTTGGAAAACAGCCCGAAAAATTTTTGTCGGTATCAGCATATTAACCAGGCCGTCTACTATTCCTATACTGCCGAATATCGCCAGCACTCCCAGGAAGCCATAGAGACCTCCCATTAAAGGAAGTCCAATGGCAATCCAGATAATAAATTTTAAGTCTGAGCCCGCGCCCATAAACAAACCAGTAAACAATAAAATAAAAAACTTAAAGAGCATAAAAAATCCGATAGATGAGAATACAGTACCCCCAAACTTTTGGTTAAATATAAGTTTCAAAAGTGCCCAACTTAAAGGCATCTTAATACTTAACTGTTTCGGAGATTTGGTGAGCCGCACACGGCTATTAGAGGGCTGAGGGATTGTTTTAGCAACGCAGGCAGAAAAACCCTTGGTATCAAGCACCTCAAGTGCTTGACTTCCAGTAGGCGGGAGAATTTTTCCTGCGGGGGGAGAATTAGTCAGTTGAGAGCTGCTTTGCGCAGTAACGCCAGATTGGAGAGCCGCCAGCGCTTCACCGGCACTCCTAAATCGCCGCTCCAAGGCTGGTTCTGTCAGGTGTCCGATCCAGCTGGCAAAGCTGGGACTCAGACTAACCCTGTCGCTAAATTGAATCCGCATATCGCGCTGGGGCAAATCTGCCGGTGAGGTGCCGGTGGCGAGATGAATTATAGTGGCTCCTAAGGCGTAGAGATCCGATGCCGGCACAGCTCGACCGCCAAACTGTTCCACCGGCGCATACCCGTAAGTTCCCACCACAGTAAAGGTAGCTCCCTCCGCCGCCGCCTTGTCTTGCACTGCGCCAAAGTCTACCAGATAAACCCGTTTGTCCTCACCCCAGATTAAATTGCTGGGCTTGATGTCGCGGTGGAGAACCGGCGGATTCAGTTCATGCAGGTAAACCAGGATTTTCAATATCTCCTCAGCGATTTTGCGGATTTCCTTTTCCGTGAACTTTCTGCCCTGATTCAGCAATTCCTTGAAGGATGAACCGGGGATATATTCCTGCACCAACCCGAACCAGAGTGTTCGGTCATCGATAGAGAAATAATCGCGATATTTGGGGATTCGGGGGTGGGAAAGCTGTTTGAGAACCTGCGCTTCTCGCTCAAAGAGTTTGAGGTCATCCCACTGGACATCGCCGCCAAAGGACAGGAGTTTGACAATCACTGGCTCCCCTGCGGGCTGTGCTGTTAAATCCTCAGCCAGCCAGGTTTGGCGACCGGCATTCTGTCCTAACTTTTGTTGCAGTTTGTAACGTTCGTGCAATACTTGTCCGGCTTGCAGCATAATGTTAACTCAAGTTTATACTTACAAGGTCTTTGCATCTCGATACCCCCAAACCCCCCTTAAAAAGGGGGGCTTTGAGATGTTCCCCCTCTTTTTAGGGGGGGGTAGGGGGGGATCTGACCTGACTCACTGCTAGGTAGCAACTTAGGTTAATGTTATGATTCCTTAACAAATCTTCCTCACTCCCAACCGAATTCTGTATTTTCCCCCCTTTCCCTTTATGGCGAAGGGTGCGGGGGGTGAGGGTGAAAATCTTTCTTTGCAACAATGGGATGCTGTCGCTGCGTGACGCTTTGGGGACAGCACCATATAACCAAAGTAACACAGGTTTTTGTTAATTTTTTTGAAGATATCGGGTCAAATCCTGACGGGGGTTTGGTTTTGAAGATTTAAGAAAGTTGTGAGAGAGGGCATGTAGGGGCGGGTTCATCCATAACCTTGGCCACACAGCCCCAAGGCCAAACAACCCGTCCCTAACCCCACCCTAACAAGAACGCGAATTCGCTAGCATGATCCAACTGAGAACGGCTATAAATGACTTCTAAGGGGGGGGTAGGGGAGGGCTGTTTGCTAGACTGGAGACTTAGATGAATCGAGTCTAACACAGAGCCGGTCTGAACAAGGAGTTCGGACTCTGGCCTGAGAATCGACCCCTAGTTTGAACTTTTGCCAAAATTATCCGGTCTAAAAAACATAATTTTTCAACTGAAGATGAAGAATTGGCCAGGAATGCTTGAATCTAGTATCAATCAGCCGGTGGGCCAAGTGGAGGAGCCAGAAGGTGACGAGAGACTTGGACTTGTTAAAGACAGGGTTAAGTATCCGCTGAAAGTCCCGAAATGGTTGCTCGGACTTTTGGTTCTCGGTCTGTTAGCCGGTGGGAGTTATGTTGGGTACAATCAGTTAGCTGCCACTCAGCGCCAGGAAGCCAGACGCCGAATTCCAACGGTCGCAGTGGAGCGGATCGATGTGCCGGTGAGCATTTCAGCGAATGGCACTGTCCAGCCAGAGCGCTCCGTCAATGTCAGTCCCAAGACTTCTGGAGTCCTCAAGGAATTGCTGGTGAAAGAGGGAGAGCGGGTGGAAAAGGGGCAAATTCTGGCATATATGGATGATTCCCAGTTCCAGGGACAGCTAACTCAGGCCAAAGGCCAAGTAGCAGCGGCTCAGGCGAACCTCGACCGGCTGCAAGCGGGGAATCGCCCCCAGGAAATCGCCCAAGCCGAAGCGCAGCTGGCATCCGCTCAGGCGAATCTCGACCGGCTGCAGGCGGGGAATCGCCCCCAAGAAATCGCCCAAGCCGAAGCGCAACTGGCATCCGCACAGGCGAATCTCGACCGGCTGCAGGCGGGGAATCGCCCCCAAGAAATTGCCGGTGCGCAAGCTCAAGTTGCTTCCGCAAAAGCCAATTTGCAACAGGCGGAACTCACCTACAATCAGAACCAGCAGCTTTATAAAGACGGTGCGATATCCCTGCGGGAACTTGACAGCTCGCGCAGCGCTTATGAGAGTGCGAAAGCACAGGTTGAAAAGGAAAAACAGGCGCTAAACTTGCAGCAATCCGGTGCGCGAAAGGAAGAAATTGAACAGGCAAAGGCACAGGTAGAACAGGCGAAACAGGCGCTCAACTTGGTGCGAGCCGGTGCCCGTCCCGAAGAGATAGCACAGGCAAAGGCACAGGTAGAACAGGCCAAACAGGCACTCAATTTGCAGGAAGCCGGTGCGCGAAAGGAAGAAATCGCACAAGCAAAGGCTCAAGTGATGAGTGCGGAGGGTTCTTTGCTTTCTGTGCAAACACAAATTGACGATACTGTAATTCGCGCTCCTTTTAGCGGCATTGTGACGCGCAAATACGCCGAGCCGGGTTCCTTCGTCACGCCTACCACTTCTAGCAGTTCTGTTTCGTCAGCCACTTCATCTTCTATTCTGGCGCTAGCTTCCAATAACGAAATTGTTGCCAAGGTAGCAGAGACGAGCGTACCAAAAATCAAAGTTGGGCAAAGCGTGACAGTTGAAGCGGATGCCTATCCTGGCAAGTCCTTTCAGGGAAAGGTCACGCAAGTAGCAACCCAGTCCACTGTCGAGCAGAACGTCACCAACTTTGAGGTTCACATATCGCTGGAAGATCCCGAAAATATGTTACAAGTGGGCATGAATGTCAGCGTCAAGTTTAACGTGAGCAAGCTGGATAATGCCCTGGTGGTTCCAACTATAGCAATCGTGCGCCAGCAGCAGGGAACGGGCGTTTATGTGGGGGGTAAAGGAGAAAATGGCCGGCCTAAATTTCAACTCATCACCACGGGCGTCACGGTGGAGGACAAGACGGTCGTTGTTTCAGGGTTAGAAGAAGGCGACAAAGTTCTGATTAGCTTTCCCAAGGGAGAACGCCCAGCTTCCAGAACGCCCCCGATGTTTCCAGGGATGGGTCCACCCGGTCCGGGCGGTTCTGGCGGCGGCAGAAGAGGTGGAGGATGAGGGTATTATGGGAAAGTTAAATCGAATTCGTCCGGTGAAAATTTCCATGCTGGAAGTGGTGACAATGGCAGTGGAAGCGCTGTGGAGCAATCGCCTGCGCACGAGTCTGACGATGCTGGGAGTTATTGTCGGCATTGCCTCTGTGATTACGGTAACATCGGTTGGGCAGGGAGTGCAAAAGGCAACGGAGAAACAGATCCAATCATTGGGAACAAATGTTATGCTGGTGCTGGCAGGAACAGCGCGTTCTGGCGGCATCGGTCAGGGATTTGGTTCGGCATCGACGCTGACTTGGGAAGATGCGCGAGCGGTGGCAAAACAGGTGCCGGCGGCGGAAGCGGTGACTGCCTTTTTGCAGCGGAATGGACAGGTGGTGTATGGCGAGAACAATACCTCCACTTTTATCCTGGGGGTTGACCTGAACTACCCCACTGTGAAAGAAATTTACCCGCAACAAGGGCAGTTTTTCACCCAGGAAGAGATGGATAATGCCCAAGCAGTTGTGCTGTTGGGCAGCAAAGTCTACAGTGACTTGTTCGCTGCTGGAGAGCCGGCAATTGGTGCCAGCCTGCGGATTCAGAACGCACGCTACACGGTGATTGGCATCATGGAGTCAAAAGGCTCTGTTGGCGGACAGGATCAGGACGACCGGGTTTACATTCCCCTGACCAATATGTCTTCCCGCATAGTGGGTAACAACTCTCTTACGGGCACGTCAATTAATGGATTTTGGCTGAAAGCAAAAGACCAGGTACAACTGGAAGCAGCGCAGTTTCAGGTGAGTAACTTGCTGCGAATTCGCCACAACATTTATCCGCCCAAACCGGACGACTTTCGCATCAGCAATCAGATTGACATCATCAACACCTTCAGCAGCGTGGTGGGGATGTTCACGGTTCTCGTGGGCGCGATAGCCGGCATTTCTCTGGTTGTTGGAGGCATCGGCATTGCCAACATCATGCTGGTTTCTGTGGTGGAGCGCACCCGCGAAATCGGCATCCGCAAAGCTATAGGAGCGACGAACAGTGCTATAATGAGTCAATTTCTGAGCGAAGCGATTTTGGTTTCTGTTCTGGGAGGGGCGCTCGGCGTCGCTATCGGTGTGGGCTTTGCTTTTGCAGCTTCTCAGGCATTTAGTTTTCCTTTTGTCGTCTCCCTTTGGTCAGTTTTCGCCGGACTTGCCCTCGCCTTAGGCGTTGGACTGATTGCTGGAGTTATCCCGGCTCGGAATGCGTCACGCCTCGATCCGATCGCGGCATTGCGCAGCGATTAAAGGGGGAGCATCCCGTTTTTCCCGATCCCCCCTGGCGATTGGAAATCGCGTCTATACAAACAAAGTCCGCCAGCCTTTTAAAACACAGAAATTAGAGCGCAGTATGGCAACTACGATCTGGATGGAAGAGATTACCAAAAACTATCGCCTCGGCGAAATGGAAGTCCCCGTTCTCAAGGGAATTAATCTGAATATTGAAGAGGGCGAGTATATCGCGATTATGGGCGTGTCTGGTTCTGGCAAGTCCACGTTAATGAACATCATTGGCTGTCTGGACCGGCCCACAAGTGGGCACTATATTCTGGACGGCAGAAATCTGACCGCGCTCAGTGATGATGAGTTAGCGTATATTCGCAATCAGCAGATTGGTTTTGTGTTTCAGCAGTTTAATTTGCTCCCCCGGGCTACCGCACTGGAAAATGTGATGCTCCCGATGGTTTACGCCGGCATTCCCAAGTCTGAGCGTCGCCGCCGCGCAGAGGAAGCGCTGACTCGCGTCGGTTTGGCAGAGCGGTTATTAAATCGTCCCAGTCAGCTTTCTGGCGGACAGCAACAGCGAGTTGCGATAGCTCGCGCTCTCGTGAACCGTCCCGCTCTTGTTCTCGCAGACGAACCGACTGGAGCGCTAGACACGCAAACCTCTGAGGAAGTGATGGATTTAATGAGTGATTTAAACCGTCAAGGCATCACTATAGTTATTGTCACGCACGAACCGGATATTGCTGCTCAAACTCGCCGCACGATTCACGTTAAAGATGGCTTGGTGATTGCTTAGAAGGAGAAAGTATAGCAGTTCTAGATGATTGGCGCAACCGCTGGGATACAGAAACCCGGTTTCTTAAAGAAACCGGGTTTCTGGGCCATAGTTCACCCAACTTAGAAACGCTATAAATATATCTCTGCCCATGAAAAGGGTAAAAAATTTTTGAAATTTACGGGCTGGGCCGGTGAGTTACGGCTGACGCCTAACCGGCACTACTTTTTGCTAATTTTTGCTGGTGGGTTACGGCTGACGCCTAACCCACCCTACTTCTGTAGCCCTAGTTGGATTGCTGTTGCTGCTGCCGGCGCTCACGCCGTTGCTGGCGCAATTCCTCAAGCTTTTGTTTTTGCTCAGCAGTCAAAAGGGCTTCCATCTGGCTCTGAGCATTTTCCCGAATCGCTTTCATTTTGGCTTTTTGCTCTTCAGTCAAATTGATGTTGGGCCGTTGCCGCTGATCCCGATCAGCCTGCATTTGTGCCTTCTGCTCGGGGGTGAGAATAGCATCCATTTGCTGCCGAGCTGCCTCGTGAATTTGTTTCATTTGTGCCTGCTGAGCTTCGGTCAAGTTCAGTTGATTGAATTTCATTCCCCGCTCACCCATCCCGCCTGGGCCAGCCAAAGCCGGATTGGTAAATGCGGGAATGATGGGGGAAACGGCTAGCATCAAAGCAATAGCGCCCGGCAACAAGGACAAAGCTTTCATCTTGTTCATAACTGCAAAAATTTCTAGTTTTTAGGTGTGCGGCAACAGCGCATTTGTTTGTTGTATAGGGTTAGACTAAACAAGAGTGAGGACGGTTCACTGTTGGTTGTACCAGTTGCCAAATTGGTTGGGACGCTAGACACCACAAGTTTTTGAGGCGCGATGCCGTACCAGGGGCTGTCTGTGCTGTGCCCCGCCTGACCGGCATCTTGTCTGTCCCACTGTCCTTGAGCGCACGCGACAGGTCTTGTCTGCAGAACGCCCAGTCGCGTCTCTTCTGTCCTTGGACTGTCCTAACTGCCGGCGGTCTGGATTCAGCACTGGTTTGTCAAAGCGCCACCGGCCATAGATAGATGGTGCCGCTCGCCTTGCAAGTGCCACCAGTGCAAGACCGGCACCGCTCAGCCGCTTGTTAAATCCTCTGCCGGTATTCGCAGGGTGGGTTGCGCCGGCGGCAAACGCACCCCCCAACCTGCTGTCACTCGCCCACTTTTATGGTATTTTCGCCACAGGCCAGGACACCATTTTGATAGGTTGGAAGTGCCGGTACAATTACAGCGGGGGACTTCCCCTCACACAGGATTGTCTTCATGGTCATTTCGCCCTTAATAGCGCCCGGATAGTCCGCCTGCACTGCGAAGACAGCGCCGATATAGCTCTTGTGATCGTCCTTCCGGGATATCGCGTAGTTAAATGCAGCTTGTGCGGAGGCCCTAGTTGAATATGCGTAGTTTCCTGAGGCACGTTTAAGGTCAAGTCCCAGACCGGCTATATTCCGGGAAAAGGCTTTTTTTTCTCTAAAGTAAGCTTCCTGGGCCCTGCTGATCTCATGGACTTGATAGCTCGCTGCTCTTTGGGTATAGGAAATGGGAAACGGGCGGAACGCCTCACGCAAAATAATGAAGCAAACACCAATGGCAGATACTTGGAGTAAGGCAACTATCCCCAGACGAAGGTAGCGAATTCTGCTCAGGGGCTGGGGGTCAGTTGAGCTTTTCTCTCCGGGGAGACGCCCTGTTTTAAGCGCCTCTAGGGCTTGGCGGGCAGTGCTGAATCGCTGTTCTAGGGCGGGGTTTGTCAGGGTTTCAATCCAGCGGGCAAACGCGGGACGGATGTTAACCCTGTCGCGAAATTGAATGCGCAAATCACTCTGCGGCAAATCTGCTGGTGGGGTGCCGGTCAGCAGGTGGATAAGAGTGGCTCCCAGGGCGTAGAGGTCGGATGCCGGCACGGCTTTTCCCCAAAACTGCTCCACCGGCGCGTAGCCGGCTGTCCCCACAACGGTGAAGGTGACGCCCTCGGCGGCGGCTCTGTCTCGCACGGCTCCAAAATCTACGAGATAGATTTTGCCATCTTTTCCCAAAATCAGATTGCTCGGTTTGATGTCCCGGTGCAGCACCGGCGGGCTGAGTTCGTGCAAGTAAGCCAAAATCTCCAGCACCTGGGTGGCGATTGAGCGCACCTGGGATTCCGCAAAGCGCTCGCCCCTATCCAGCCGCTGTCGCAGGGATTCACCGGCAATATAATCCTGCACTAACCCAAACCAAGGCAAGCCGGCACCTTCTGCCTCATCCAGGGAAAAATAATCGCGATAGCGGGGAATCCGGGGGTGATTCAGCTGTTGGAGGACTTTCGCCTCCCGCTCAAACAGTTTGAATTCCTCCCACTGCATCTGGGGGCTGAACGCCAGCAGCTTGACCGTCACCCGCTCCTGCGCTTCCAAATCCTCCGCCAGCCAAGTTTGCCGGCTGGCATTCAGCCCTAATTGCTGTTTGAGTCTATAGCGCCGGTTTAATACCTGTTCCGTTTGCAGCATGAGAAATTTATCCTCTGTCCCAACTTCAAATTTCCTTGACTATCGCTGCCAGTATCTTAACTCAAGATGCTACTTGCCAGTCAGTCAGGTGAGATCCCCCCCTAGCCCCCCCTTAAAAAGGGGGGGAATACTCAAAGCCCCCCTTTTTAAGGGGGGTTTGGGGGGATCTAGATACTTAGACTTGTAGGTAGCAACGTAAGTTATCTTATCTTTAACGGCTGTTTGCAGTGAGGGCTTTAGCCTCACCCCATCCTGAGAGGGAAGGACTAAAGTCCCCAGTGCGGACTCATTCTTGAGAGACCCAATTTTCTATCTCTCGCACTAACCAGTCGCGCTCAGCTTCAGTCAGCCCCTCGCCACAGGAATATATCTCCCTCTCAGTCTCGACAGTTACAGCTTGCAAGGGAATTCTTTTTACAGACTTAATTTTTGATTTTCGCCCTGTCAGCCAATTGTCGCCTTCTCCAAATATGTGTTGACGAAATTCAAAGCCCGTTCCATCGAACAGGAGCTGCTGCACACCGAAATAAGTCAGCAACACCCGTTCTAAATCAGATAGCACTTTGAGCAACTCTTTGCCGATAGCTAGCCACAGCAAAAACAGCCCAATTGTTACTGCTAATCTTCCCAAAAAAGGCAAAAGGACATCCTTAACTCCGCAGAAACCGCCAGGAAGCCAAATAAACATCATGAACAGGATATACATACCTAGCGCGAACTGTAATGGCAGGAAGCCTGCGAACAGAAGGAATCTCCAAACGATGGCCAGCAAGCCTCTCAACGATATTCCCCGTGGGGGAATTATAATGGTCAAAGCTGTGGCGGACTTGCTCAGCTGAATGCGGCTGCCGGCAGGCTTGGTGACCGGGGGGCGGCTGATGAAGCCGGCTTTCAGGCACTCTAGGGCTTGACCCGCGCTGCTGAATCGCCGGTTGAGGTCTGGCTCTGTCAGGTCTTCAATCCAGCGGACAAAATTGGGATTGACGCTCACCCTGTCGCGAAATTCAATGCGCAAATTCTTCTGCGGCAAATTTGCCGGTGGGGTGCCGGTTAACAAATGAATCAGGGTGGCTCCTAGGGCGTAGAGGTCGGATGCCGGCACGGCTCGCCCCCAAAACTGCTCCACCGGCGCGTAACCGGCTGTCCCCACAACAGTAAACGTGGCTCCCTCCACCGCTACTGGGTCCTGCACCGCACCAAAATCAACTAGATAGACTTGCTCGTCCTCTCCCCAAATCAGGTTACTCGGTTTAATGTCCCGGTGCAGCACCGGCGGGTTCAACTCGTGCAGATAAGTCAGAATTTCCAAAATGCCGGTGGCAATTGAGCGCACCTGGGATTTCGTGAAGTGTTTGCCGGTATCTAATAGCTGTTGCAGGGAGTGACCGGCAATATAATCTTGCACCAGCCCAAACCAGCACAGCCCGCTGCCGGCTTGCTTGTCCAGCGAAAAATAATCCCGATAGCGGGGAATCCTGGGATGGGAAAGCTGTTTGAGGACTTGAGCTTCCCGCTCAAACAGCTTGAACTCCTCCCACTGCATTTGCGGGCTAACAGCCAGAAGCTTGACAATTACCGGCTGGTGTGATACAATGTCATCCGCCAGCCAAGTTTGACGACCGGCATTCTTTCCCAACTGCCGGTGGAGTTGATAGCGCCCCTGAAACACTTGTTCAGCTTGCAGCATCTTGCAGCCATTCCTTACCAGCTTTATCTATTCCAATCTAGCCTGTCCCTGGCAATCTGTTCCTTAAATTTTGCTTAATAAAAGTAGGGTGCGTGCCGCGAGCGCGGAACGCTGCGGGGGAATTTCACTTCAGATCCTCACCCCAGCAGCGTGTGAGGACTAAAGTCCTCACTGCCAACTGCATTGGCCATCAGGGGTTCAGAAACCCGGAAACTTTAAGAAACCGGGTTTCTGGAAGTTGGTGATTTCAAGCGTAGGACAGGCGTCTCGCCTGTCCTCGGTAGGGCTAAAGCCCAACTACAAACCTTTTCAAGTCAGAGCCTCCAAAACGGCGTTCCCAGGCGGATCCTGGGAACGAGGGGACACGAAAAACCCTGTTTCTTACCCCCTGCCGGTCTATAATAAACCCGGAAACTTAAAGAAACCGGGTTTCTGGAAACTCTCACCGGCACCCTCAGTTATTTCCAATCTTCCCAAGATAGATTGAAAATCGAAGTATTAGGAAAAGCGACCGGATTGCCATTGCTTTGCAGGCGCTGCTGCAGCGCGATCAGCGCCGGATCGGAGACAGGAAATGACTGCACAATCTGATAAGGCATTATCCCAGTTTCCAGAGCAAAAGCCGCCGCAGTGCCGGCTGCAGCGCCCGCAGACCACTCAAAAGAATGCACCCGGTAGGCGGCGGCGGCGATGTGGGATGTGGCAATACTCTTACCGGCAACCAGCATATTGTCAATTTTCTGGGGAATCATCGCCCGCAGGGGAATTTGGAACGGATACGCCGTACCCTGACCCCGGCGCTCGCCAGAGCGCTCTTTATTGCCAGCAGCTTCCGGGGGGCTCCCCTCCATGCAGGGGTGAAAGTCAATCGCGTAGTGCCCAATCCCCACAGAATCCGGGTAGATAGTCGAGCGCGTTCGCTGCTTGGTTTCCTCCACCGGCTGCTTATCCGCAATCACCTTTAAGGCGTCCAAACCGGCAAGCCCCTCCCACAAATTGCGATACACTTCTGGCAGCAAATTCAAACGATACCACTCTTCCCGGAAGTCTTTGCGAGAGATATCCACCTCCCACACCATAAAACCTTCAGGCTGTCCTGGCGAAGGCCGGCCAATGATCCGGCGTCCTTCGCGCATATACGGATATTTAGACAGTCCGTGCGCAGTTCCCATAGGAGAGTCTAAACCAGCCAGAAAGCGGTTATTTAGTTGCGGCTTTTTCACCCCATTCCCCAACTGGGAATCAGTGGTACCGGCAACGAGCCAGTGAAAAAATCCGAGCGCCTTTTCTTCACCTTTGCGCAAGCTTTCCACCCGCAATCCGCCCATCCAGCCTCCGGGCTGCAGCTGGCTGGTTGCTTGCAGTTGCTCGCGGGTGTAAATTAGGTTATCAACCTCAGTTCCAGGCCGATAGTCGTTGCCCCACGTCCAATTTTGCATGGAGATATCGCCCGGATAGATAGGGTACTTCCGGGGATCTGGCGGCAGTTTTTCATCCGGCTTCACGCTCCAAATCCGCCGGTAAGTGAAAACCAGGGGAAAACTAGCCAGCCGCTGCAATTCGTAGCTGTAGTAGGACGCATATTGCGGATAGAAACTGGGCATTTTGTGCTGCTGGGGTTCCGCCGTAGCTTCCATCGCAAAGGTATAGGTGAATCCCTGGGTGCAGTAGGGGTCGGCGGTTTCGCTGGAAGAGGAGGGTTCCAAGCTGGAGCGAGGGTCGATCCCCAGCCGGTAGGGAACGTCAGCAAGACCTACGAGTTCACCGGTTTCTGTGGCGTCCACGACGTACCAGTCAGCGGGTTTCTGAGCCGGTCTGTCAGTTTTCAGAGGCGCGAAGCGGATAATTGTTTTGTCAAACCTGCGCGAATTATCGTAGCGATAGCTATCTTCAATGGTTTGAGAGAGGGGTTCGGTATTGAGAGGGGGTGCGCCAGCTGCCTGTTGGTGCTGGATGGCAATCGCGCCGGCAATCTGCTGCCCAGAGGGGCTAATTTCCAGTTCCTTGACGACAGTGTTGGGATACCATTTTAGCTTGCCTTTGCCCTCTTTGGCGGCATCTTTCAAAATATCCAACAGCAATTTGTGACCGTCGTAGGGGAGAAAACAGGACTCACTCACCCAACAAGCGCCGGGATTGAGCCGGTCGTAGCGCTCCTTAATTCGCTGTCGAAATTTCAGGTAGCCGCGAGGGTAGAACAGCAGCTGGCGCTGGGTGGGGCGTTCGTCGAGGGCGGAGGTTCCTTGGGATGAAATTTGGCCCCCCACCCAGTCGGTGATTTCGGTCATGCAAACCGTGCGACCGGCAAGCAAGCCTTCATAGGCGGTGGCTGCGCCGGCGAGCCCCCCGCCCACCACTAATATCTCGCAGGTTTCTTGTCTGTCGGGGGTGCGGGGGGGTGTGGCTGTGGCTGCTGGGATGAATGACGCCAGCCAAGTTAAGCCCAGGGTGAAACTGATCAGTGGTTTGCCGGTGATTTGCCAGCTCGCTGCATGCATGGTAAAGAGTCTGCTCGTGAGGTATATCCTTGTAGTCAAGACGCCATTGATTGCGTCCGCGAAAGACGCCGGGAGCGCCCAAATATTCATTGTGAACCATACGGAAGCCTATTTCTAGCCTCCGGATAGTGAAAGATCCCGATTGCGGTCAAGCCTGGATGCCCAAAATCGGAATTTTTCCCATGCTGTCCGAGCCCTGGCACTCTTGTCTAGCCGCACCGGCAAGTTTCAAAGCAACTTCCCACTCCCAGGACTGTCCGCGCAACCAAACTTCCTGTTTCGGTAGCAATTCTAACTAATATCCGTAGGATTACGGATGGAACTTATAAAAATTTGATTTATTGGGGCGACGGTTTTCTGTTTTAAGGAAGGTAGGGGCAGCCCCACTCTGGCCTTAACCTAGCCCGGGGGGATAAAATATAAAATTTTTCCCTAACTTTCCTGAATTCTTTTTAGAAGGGGTGAAAGCAACTAGCAGCAAGGTGAGACAAATAAGGAGTCATTCAAATGGCAACCTGGACAGGAACAAGTGCTGCAGATTCCTATTACTATAAAAGCGCAGAATCCATCGATATGAATGGTCTTGGCGGGAATGATACGCTGTTTGGCTATACCGCCAACGACACGATTCGCGGAGGTGACGGCAATGACCTTATAGATGGTTGGTCTGGGGACGACTATCTGTGGGGCGGCAATAATGACGACAAGATATTGGGCAACGTTGGTAATGACCGGGTGTGGGGCGACGCCGGCAACGATAGCCTATTAGGAAATTCTGGTGACGACCTGCTTTATGGCGGACTCGGTAACGATACCCTGGATGGCGGCACTGAGAACGACGAACTGTACGGCCACGAGGGGAATGACCTGATGTTGGGCGGCGATGGCAACGACCAGCTATGGGGTCACGAAGATAATGATAGCTTATCAGGCGGTGCTGGTAACGATAACCTGGTGGGCGGAACTGGTAACGACAGCCTGGATGGCGGCACTGAAGACGACAAACTGTGGGGGGATGCGGGGAACGACATCCTGCAGGGGGGAACTGGTAACGACAGCTTGGATGGCGGTACTGAAAACGACAGCCTCCTCGGCGGTGCGGGTAACGACAGTATGCTGGGCGGTGATGGCAACGACACCCTGGATGGTGGCACTGAAGACGACATCCTTGATGGCGGTGCCGGTAACGACAGTATGCTGGGCGGTGCGGGTAACGACAGCCTGCTGGGCAATGCGGGTAACGACAGCATCTGGGGCGGTGATGGGAACGACACCCTTGATGGCGGCACGGAAGACGACCGTGTGTGGGGCGACGCCGGGAACGATAGCCTATTAGGAAATGCCGGTAACGACCTGCTCTATGGCGGACTCGGTAACGATACCATTGATGGCGGCACTGAGAACGACGAACTTTACGGCCACGAAGGGAATGACCTGATGTTGGGCGGCGATGGCAACGACCAGCTATGGGGTCACGAAGATAATGATACCCTGTCAGGGGGCGCGGGCAACGATAACCTAGTGGGCGGAACTGGTAACGACAGCCTGGATGGGGGCACTGAAGACGACAAACTGTGGGGCGATGCGGGTAACGACAGCCTGGTAGGCGGTGCGGGTAACGACACCCTCGATGGCGGCACTGAAGACGACATCCTTGATGGCGGTGCTGGCAACGACAGCATGCTCGGCGGTGCGGGTAACGACAGCTTGCTAGGCAATGCGGGTAACGACAGCATGCTGGGCGGTGATGGGAACGATACCCTTGATGGCGGCACTGAAGACGACATCCTTGATGGCGGTGCGGGTAACGACAGCCTGCTCGGCGGTGATGGGAACGATACCCTTGATGGCGGCACGGAAGACGACATCCTTGATGGCGGTGCTGGCAACGACAGCATGCTCGGCGGTGATGGGAACGACACCCTTGATGGCGGCACGGAAGACGACATCCTCGATGGCGGTGCTGGCAACGACAGCTTGCTAGGCAATGCGGGTAACGACAGCTTACTCGGCAATGCGGGCAACGACAGCCTGCTGGGCGGTGATGGGAACGACACCCTCGATGGCGGCACGGAAGACGACATCCTCAATGGCGGTGCTGGCAACGACAGCATGCTCGGCGGTGATGGGAACGATACCCTTGATGGCGGCACGGAAGACGACATCCTTGATGGCGGTGCTGGCAACGACAGCATGCTCGGCGGTGATGGGAACGACACCCTTGATGGCGGCACGGAAGACGAC
>Ga0185317_100097_pt1 | contig 34646 bp, 23 predicted proteins | sample DevilsHole_FD_128020 | JGI IMG/M metagenome (GOLD analysis project Ga0185317, IMG submission 128020) | Groundwater microbial communities from Devils Hole, Nevada to study Microbial Dark Matter (Phase II) - Devils Hole (SPADES assembly)... | ecosystem: Environmental > Aquatic > Deep subsurface >...
CTGGGAGTCCGCAGGGACAGTAGCCCGACGCGCCAGCGAGGGACCGGGCCTGATTTCTTGTGATTTCGCCATGTGCTCCCTCGCTGGCGCGTCGGGCTACTGTCCCAGAATCGTGCAAGGCTATTTACATGCCGCCGTTTCTCAAGTTGCACGGTGTTCGTCGTTCTCGACGTGGTTGTCGTTCAACCCGTTTTCCTCAAACAACACTGCTTGTACTTCTTCCCGCTGCCGCATGGGCACGGGTCGTTGCGGCCGACTTTTTGACCGCGGTTGCGGATCGGCTCGGCCTTTTGCTCGCCCTTGCTGGCGTTGATGGCCGCTTGCTGCTGAGCCTGGATGCCGCTGCCGGTGGCGTCGGCGTGAACCGTCTGCATGCGCTCGGCCTGCCAGAGCGAGCCGAGGAACCCGGCGTCGACCTGCTCCATGCGAAACACCAGGTCGGTGACCTTGTCGCCCACGCCCGCCCACATCTCCTCGAACGCCTTCATGCCCTCGCGCTTGTATTCGACCTTCGGGTCGACCTGAGCGTAGCCGCGTAGCGACACCGACGACCGCAGGTGGTCCATCGCGTAGAGATGGTCCTTCCATGATCCGTCGAGTATCTGCAGCACCAGCACGCGTTCCATCTCGCGCATTTCGGGCCGGAAGTGGTCGTCGACCGCTTCGAGCAGTCGCGTGCGCGCGGCCGACCGGCTGCACGCGGCCAGTTCGGTCGCGGGGACCGTGCAGCCGAGCGAGTGCAGCGCCCAGTCGGCCAGCCGGTCGATCGCCGGCTGATGCGGGCCGGCCCCGTTGCGCTCGTCGCCGGCGGGGCCGTAGGCGTCGTTCAGATGCTGCTCCATTTCGCTGTGCATGCGGTGGACGTCGTAGTAGCCGCCGCTGAGCTGCATCAGTATCTCGAACATGTCGCTGCGAAACTTGCTGCGCAGCTCGTTGATGTCGAGTTGAGCGTCGAATCGCTGGTTCGCCCACTGCACGAGGCCTTCGCGGTCGTACTTTGATCCGGCGCCGGCCCGCTCGGCCATGAATCGGGCCAGTCCGACGCGCACCGGGAACTCAACCTCTTTCTGCACGTACAGCGACCGCGCCTTCTCGCAGAGCAGTTTCTGGATTTCGTCGCTCGCACGATCCTTGACGTCGCTCGGTTTCAGCTTGATGCCGAACTTGTGCTGCGTCCAACCGGCGAGGCTGCTCAGCCCCCATTCTTCGCTGAGCAGCATCTTGCCGTGCTCCAGGTCGACCTTGTCGATCGCCTGCCGCGCTTGATCGACCAGGTGATCGTACAGGTCGTCGCGGTCCATCTTGCGCAGTTCTTTGTCCTTGAGTCTCAGGCCCCAGCGGGTGTTGGCCCACTGGGCCAGGGCCTGCCAGTTCTGTTCCGATTCGTCGGCGTCGCGCGGCGCGTGCTCCTCGATCGCCTCGGCGATCTGCGAGCCGGCCTGGTCGAGCGCCGCCTCGCGAGCGATCGCCTCGGCCTGGTCGAACGCGGCGCCGCGCAGGTCGTTGGGTTCCAGTTCGGCGCCGAGCCGCTGCGACGCCCACGCGGCGAAGCTCTCGGTGCCATAGCGCGGGTTGGTGAACTCGGCGACCGCGCGGCGAATCTGTTCGTCGATCATTCCCAGGATGATCTCTTTGCAGTTCGCCCCATGCAGAATGTCCTTGCGGAACGAGTAGACCCGCTTGCGCTGTTCGTCCATGACTTCGTCGTATTCGAGCAGGTGCTTGCGTGTGTCGAAGTTTCGTTCCTCGACTTTTTTCTGAGCGGCTTCGATGCGGCGGCTGACCATGCGCGATTCGATCGCCTCGCCCTCCTGCATGCCGAGCCGCGTCAAAACGTTCTTGACCCATTCGCCGGCGAAGATGCGCATCAGATCGTCTTCGAGCGACAGGAAGAAGCGGCCGGATCCGGGGTCGCCCTGGCGGCCGGCGCGGCCGCGGAGCTGATTGTCGATGCGACGCGCCTCGTGTCGTTCGGTGCCGACGATGTGCAGCCCGCCGAGCGCGGCGACCTCGCGGCCCTCTTCGCGCATCCCCTCGGCCTTCTCGATCGCCTCGACTCGCTCCTTCCACACGTCGGGCGGAACGTCGAGCCGGCTGGCGTACTGCTCTTTCAGTTCGTTCCAGGCGACGAATTCGGGATTGCCGCCGAGGATTATGTCGGTGCCGCGCCCGGCCATGTTCGTGGCGATCGTCACGGCGTTCTTGCGGCCGGCCTGAGCGACGATCTCGGCCTCGCGCTCGTGGTACTTCGCGTTCAACACCTCGTGTTTGATCCCCTCGCGCTTGAGCAACGAACTCAGGTGCTCGGAGTTCTCGATCGACGTGGTGCCGATCAACACGGGTCGGCCGGTCGCGTGGACGTCCCGCACGTCGTCGACGATCGCGTGATACTTCTCGCGCTTGGTCCGGAAGATCACGTCAGGGTGATTGATGCGCTGCAGCTTGCGGTTCGGCGGGATGGCGACCACGTCGAGCTTGTAGATCTTCCAAAACTCGCTGGCCTCGGTCATCGCCGTGCCGGTCATGCCGGCGAGCTTCTTATAGAGCTTGAAGAAATTCTGCAGCGTGATCGTGGCCATCGTCTGCGTCTCTTCCTTGATCCGCACGCCCTCCTTGGCCTCGACCGCCTGGTGCAGCCCGTCGGACCAGTGCCGGCCGTGCATGAGCCGGCCGGTGAACTCGTCGACGATGATGATCTCGCCGTTCATCACGACGTACTCTTTGTCGCGGTGATACAGGTGCAGCGCTTTGAGCGACTGGTCGATCAGGTGGGGCCACTGCATGTTGCCGGGCGTGTAGAAGCTCTCGACGCCGGCGATCCGCTCGGCCTCGCGCACGCCTGCGTCGGTCAGGTGGCAGGTGTGCTCCTTTTCCTTGACCTCGAAGTGGACGTCGCGTTTGAGCTGCTTGGCGATCTGGTTGGCCTTGTAGTATTTGGTGGTGTCGTCTTCGGCGGGACCCGAGATGATCAGCGGCGTGCGGGCCTCGTCGACCAGGATGTTGTCGACCTCGTCGATGATGGCGAAGTGCAGCGGCCCCTGCACCTGTTGCTGCCAGGCCGGATAGCGCGGGTCGCCGCGCCGCGCGGGCTTCATGTTGTCGCGCAGGTAGTCGAAGCCGAACTCGTTGTTCGTGCCGTACGTGATGTCGCAGTTGTACGCGCGCTGCCGATCCTCGCCTTCCATCTGTGACTGGATGAATCCGACCGTGAGGCCGAGCGCCTGATAGATCGGCGCCATCCACTCGGCGTCGCGGCGGGCCAGGTAGTCGTTCACGGTGACGACGTGTACACCTTTGCCTTCGATCGCGTTCAGGTAGGCCGGCAGCGTGGCCACGAGCGTCTTGCCTTCGCCGGTGACCATCTCGGCGATCTTGCCCGAGTGCAACACCATGCCGCCCAAGAGCTGCACGTCGAAGTGGGCCATGTACGGAATCTGTTTGCCGGTGAACGCATCATCGACGATCTTGCCCTTGCCCAGCGTGCGGTGTGACGCTTCGCGGCATGCGGCGAACGCCTCGATCATCAGGTCGTCGAGCGTTTCGCCCGCTCCGAGCCGGCGGCGGAAGTCGGTCGTGACCTCCTTGAGCTGCTGGTCAGAAAGCAACTGCATCTTCGGCCGCAGTTGATTGATCTCGTCGACGACGGGCAACATGCGCCGTACCTGGCGCTCGTTGGACGACCCGAACAGCCCGGTCAGTCCGTGCGCGAGGCCCTCGGACATCGCCGTGGCGGCGTTGGTGATCTTGTCCCAAACAGCTTCCAGATCAATCGGCATGAGCAAACTACCTGACTCGGGAGGTGCGACGGACGACGGTGGATCCCCACACGCCAATAGAAGGGGACGCCTCGCGTGGGCGGTCTCGCCCTCGCAAACTGGCCCGAACTACTTTGTTGGCCGCAGTTTAATGGCGACCGGCGGTTTGGGTCAATAACGGTAGTAGGTCGGCGCTAAGTACCGCTCCACACTGAAAGGGGTTTGAATTCGTTTAACCCGCAGCCGCAGGCGAGGCACAACCAACGCCAGCCACGCCTCGCCTGCGGCTGCGGGTTAAACAACCGAAGCCGATTTCAGACCTTATTCAGTGTGGGGCGGTACTAAGCGACTTGCGCACGCCAATCTGCAGCCGCGGTCAGCAAAGCCGCTCTTCGCGCAACAGTCCGATGGTCGTGCGGAAGGCGTCGATGGTCTCGTCCACATCTTCCGCCGTGTGCGCGGCGTTACTCATGCCGGCAAGGCCGGGCAGGTCAACGCCGCTCAGAAGCATCGCCTGACGGAATGCGTGCTTCAGCTTGACGTCGGGCTTGGCGTCCAGTCGATCGAAGTCGCCGCCATAAGGAACGAAACTGCCCTCGGCCGTTTCATCGGCGTCGGTCGGGCGCGGACCGGTGTAATTGGTCAGAATCTTGAAGGTCGAGAAATCGCCGTACGCGATCCACGGCAGGTCCTCGGCGGCAAAAAGCCCGTTCAGCCGGCGGCGCAGTTGGCGGGCCGTCTCGTTGGCGCGGCGGTTCGGCTCGCCGGTCGCAACGGTCTCGAGCGTCGCGATGCCCGCCGCGGCCGACAGCGGATTCGCGTTGAAGGTGCCGGGGTGCGGCATCTTGCGGTTCGGCGCGTCGCCGAATTGCAGCAGCTCGAACACGTCGGCGCGCCCGCCCAGGCAACCGCCCGGCAGCCCGCCGGCGACAATCTTCGCCATCGTCGTCAGGTCGGGGCGAATGGCGTAGTGCCCCTGAGCGCCGCCCGGATGGACCCGGAACCCAGTGATCACCTCGTCGAAGATGAGCAGCACGCCATGCCGCGCGGTGACGTCGCGCAGCTCGCGCAAGAACTTGCCGCGCATCGGCACCTGGCCATAGTGCCCGCCCGTTGGTTCCAGGATCACGCAGCCGATCTGCCGGTCGCGCGCGAGCGCATCGGCGACCGCCGCGAGGTCGTTGGGCGGCACGACGACCAGGCTCGCGAGCAGTTCGGGGTCGAGGCCCGGCACGCTCGCGTCGTACGGCGGGTCGGCGGCCTGAATCAAAAAGTCGTGCCAGCCGTGAAAGTGGCCGCGAAACTTGAGCACCTTCGGCTTGCCCGTGAACATTCGGGCAAGTCGCAGCGCCATCAGAGTCGCCTCGGTGCCCGAGTTCACAAACCGCATCTTTTCGACCGACGGCTTCAATCGCCGCACGCAATCGCCCCAGACGAGCTCCAATTCGTGGCACGCGCCGGGATGGGTCATTCGCCCCATCATCTCTTGCACCGCCGTGACGACCCGCGGGTGCGAGTGGCCGAGCATCAGGGCGCCGTGGCCACACCACCAATCGACGAGTTCGCGCCCCTCGACCGTCCACTTGCGCGACCCTTCGGCCCGCTCGACGTACACAGGAAACGGCCGCAGGTACCTGAGGTCGTGCGTCACGCCGCTCGGAAACATCCCCGCGGCCCGCTCGTACAGTCTCCGCGACCGGCCAAACGTCTCAACGTACCGGGCTGCGATCGTACGCGTCGCGGTCGCCGTTGTGCTCATTGCATCGCTCCTTGTTGATTGTCTCGGCCAAGAGTCTACCAAAGTGGCGACACGAGTGTGCAGGCCTAGCGGCCAGCCGGACCCCTGGAGCACAATCCCGGCGACTGTCGCCCGAACCTCGCTGACCATCCAACAGCAGCCGACTGGCAGTCACATCTCCGATACGAAATAATAGTCCATGCCCGGTGCCACACGACCGACGAAGGTCGATCCGATTCTTGAAGGGTTTGGGGCATCAAGTAGGACAGGTCGCGCGTACTGAAGCAGCGGACGTCGCCCCCATGAGCCAAGCCCGAAAGAAAAAGCTGCGAAGACGCGAACGGCGAAGACTCAACATCGAAAGGAAGAGGCACGAATTGTTCGACGGGGCGATCAAGCGGGCCGGCCTGGAGTCGGCGTTTCGTCGCATTCCACAGAAGCTCAGCGAGATTCTCCGAAGCAATCGGCTCCCAACCCCGCAGATGCAGTTGGATGCGGCTGCTCAAAGCGACCCCAACGCTCAGGCGATAGTGCAGCGATTCGGTGAACTGATCTATGAACCGTTGGACGAGGACGAAAGCGGGCTGTGCTTTGTCGAGTATTTCTGCGTGGTTATTGCAACCGTTGTTGTATTGGAAAGTTTTGAGAAGGCGCTCCACGAAAGGCGATTGGATCCGAAGGCCGCGGCTTGGCCTGATATTCTGCACCTGACAAACCAAACCCGTGAGTTCCTTGAGCAACACGAAGCGAACATCAACGACGGCTTCCTATATCGCATATGGTTGGAGTGCACGGTCCGTTCACGAGTGAACGAGTGCATCTTCTGGTTCGATCTCCATTTCGTCGCGACTTCAGGACGGAAACGGGCTTTGCAATTCGTTCTCCGGAAGTACGTGCCCGAGCGCATCAGGATCAACGCCGATTCGGGTGCGCGACCAGCCTTTCGGTGCTGCGTCTTTGACGGCCCCAATGGCGTTAGAGAGGTTTCGTGGAATTCGACTGACATGGGCATCCCTGGCGAATCGCGCGAGTGCCCGGTCTACATGCAGAACCACGTGCTAGAACAACTGGTGCGACGGATTCCCTTCTATGACCACCTTTCCGTGGCAGACTCACTCCAGAATCCCTGCTTCGCGCAACAGCACGGTGACCACTTTCTCGTGGAGTACCGATACGGCGAGTACAAATTGGGTTACTTCGTCGGTCTGCACCTCGCGGGCCGAGTGCTTCTCAAGACGTTTCTCTTCCTGACGATGCAGGGGACTCCGGAGAGCGATCTTCTGCGCCGAAACCTACGACTGACCCGTTGCGACATCGAATTCATGCACCTCGATGAGCTATCTCCGTTCATCGAGAGCGATGTACGGAGCGACGCCGAGTTGACCAGAATCTTTCAGGAGTGCGGCTGCGGGCATCTTCTCGCCATGCAAACCCCTGGATTCCCAGAGCAGTGCCGTCGCGGCTACGCCGAGAGTCTGAGAAAGTACCTGTCAAGCGGGCCGAGCTGGCACAAGCTCGGGCGTCGACTGGGGGCGTCCGTCGAAGAATCGCAACTGATAAGGGACATGGGCGCTCCATGAGATTCACGGGGTGGCAGGGGTCGAGTCTGCGAGCCCCAAAAACTGCGAGTGACGCACTGGTCTCGACTCGCCGATTGCGACGCCCCAGTTCGCGAAGAATCCTTGAATGAATGCTCATGAGAGTCCTCCATTGTTGAGCTTCCGCTCGTGGAAACACAGAGGCACAGAGTTCACGGAGGAGTTCAATCACACCTCTGGGCTCTCTGTGACTCTGTGTTGATTCTTCGATTGGCCCGGCGGCAGTGACTTCCGCCCACTTCATCCGCCTTGAACGTCGTCTATGAAAAGAGACGGAAAAAGGTCGCACGATGGCCCGCGCCCAAGAAAAACGGAAGGAAGGCAAAAGAGGACATTCTGAATGGTGGTGCATGGCCGCCGACCAAGCCCCCAGTTGCTGTTGCAGCGTTTTCTGGACCACTTGGTGAAACACAGTGGCACGGAGAGCACGTAGAAAGAGCGACTGACAAGTCTCTGTGTCCTCTGTGCCTCTGTGTTTCAATCCCTTCGCCTCACTTTCGCGGGGTCCCTTTGATCGTCAAGTCCATCTGGATTCTGCCGTCCTGAGTCTTCGCGAGGATGTGGGACTCGGCGGCACCGCCGTCCAGCCGTCGAGTGGTGGACGTTCGCGTGATGCCCGACGGGATGTTGACTTGTTTCCAATCGAACACGCGATCCGCGTCGTTTCACTGGCCGATGTTTTCGTCGATGCGTCCGTTGCTGCCGAAGAGCACGTAGCGAAACGCTTTCTTCGTCGTGTCGTAGCCCATGACCCACATCGACTGGAAGTTGGGCCATTCTCTGTGCCCGCTGTGCCTCTGTGTTTCGTCTTCATTGCGTTTAACCAAGCTACAGGCCCGTGAATGATCGAGCAAGGGCACGAGCCCCGGCGCTGAGAATCTCCGTCCGGCCGCGTCCTCAGTTGGTTTCAGCGACCTGGCCACCAGGCGTCGATTCGACGGGTCAGGCTGGCAACGCGGGCGGCGTCGGTGGCGGCGACGTTTTGGGTCTCGTAGGGATCGGCCGCGACGTTGTAGAGTTCGATTTGGCCGGTCGGCTCACGCGCCGGGTTCGGCACGATAAGCTTCCAATCGCCGACGACCCCCCAGCGCCAGCGCAGCCCCGCGGCCGGGACGTCGAGGTCGATCGCATCGTGCGTGAAGCACGCGCCGAACACCGCGTCGCGCGCAGTGACGGCCGCGTCGTCCAGCAGGTCCACACCCGGCATGCCGTCGGGCAAATCGACGCCCGTCGCGTGCAACAAGGTGGGGACTATGTCGATCGAGCTCGCCAGCCCCGCAGAACGAACCGGCTTCACCCTGCCGGGCCAACGCACCAGGATCGGCGTGCGCAGGCCGCCGTCGTACGGCGACTGCTTGCTCCGCGCGGCGTACGCGGCCGTGTCGGGCGATTGAATCCAACCGTTGTCGGCGACGTAGACCACGATCGTGTTCTCGGCGAGCTTGCGATCGTCCAGGTAGTCGAGCAGTTGTCCGCACGTCTCGTCGAACCACTCGATCATGGCCCAGTACTTCGTTATGTGCGGCGATTCGGACTGGTTGCGATATCTGGCCAGCAGTCGATCGGGCGGGTTGTGCGGCTGGTGCGGGAGCAGGGGTGCATACCAGACGAAGAACGGCTTCGACTCGCGCTGGGCGTCGGCGATGAAGTCGTAGATCGGCTGCATGGTGTTGCGGCCGATCGCCAGTCCGTCGTCGCCGTGCCGGCCGCCGCGCGATTCGTCGCCGCGGGTCATGCCGTGCGTGAAGCCGCCGCGCGAGTAGTGACCCTGCCACCACTTTCCGGTCTGCAGGCAGACGTAGCCCGACCCGGCGAGCAGTCGCGGCAGGGTCGGCTGAGCGGCAATGATCGAGTTCATCCGCTCGCGACCCTCGCGAAACTGCGGCGAGGCGTATCGGGCCGCGCCGCGCAGGTCCGCGGGCATTGGCGGGTCGTTGCTCACGATGCGATGCTGGTGCGGGTAGCGCCCGGTCAGGATCGACGCGAGGCTCGGGCAGCACAGGCTGGCCGGCACGTAGCCGCGCGGGAACACCCGGCTCGCGGCGGCGAGTCGATCGAGGTGCGGCGTGCGCACCAGCCCGTGGCCCATGAATCCGTAGTCGGTCCAAGCCTGATCGTCCGAGATGATCAGCACGATGTTCGGCCGTTCGCGGGCCGGGGCGTCGGCGGTGCACAGGGCAAGCACACAGCACAGCATCGTCATCGTCGGCGTCTCCAGATTGATGGGTGGTTGGTCGGCGGCTTCCATTGGACGGACAGCCGCCACTATGATCAAGACGCGTTTACGACACGAACCACGTTTTGGCGTCGCGCCGTGAGACATTATCTGCTCATCAGCCTGATGATACTGCTGATCGCCTGGCCGATCGGCACGTTGGTCGAGACGTCGTGGTCTGGGCGAGCGGACGATGAGCCGTCGCTGGCGAAGTCGACGCGTCAGGCGTCGCTGGCAACCGAGACAATCAAGCTGGTTGCGTTGACGTTGGCGATGGCGATGCCGGTCGGCATTGCCACCGGGCTGGCCGTGTTCCGCTGCGACGTGCCGGGCCGAGTCGCCTGGGCGCCCGCGCTCGTAGTGCCGGCGCTGCTGCCGATCGACCTGCACGCGACCGCGTGGCTGGCCGCGTTTGCACCGCACGGCGTTGTCCATTGGCTCGGCGTCGATGGCGAGTTGAGCGGCGTGGTCGGTGCGGCCTGGATTCACGCGATGGCCGCGCTGCCGCTGGTGATCGGCATGACCGGTGTGGCCACACTGTTTGTCGAGGCGGAACTCGAGGAAGACTGCCTGTTGCTCGGCGGGCCGTTTCGCACGATGTGGCATGTGACGCTGACCCGGTCGGCCGGCGCGCTGGCGGGCGCCGCGATGATCGTCGGTGTGAACACCGCAGGCGAAATGACAGTCACCGATCTCCTGGCGGTCCGCACCTACGCCGAGGCGGTCTACACCGAGTTTGCGATTGCCGGCCGCGTGGGCGCGGCGACGCGCACGGCGCTGCCGGGCCTGGTCGTGTTGTTGCTGCTGGTCGCGCTGGCCGCGCGCGCGCTCGCCGGGCGGCTGCCGGCGGACGCTCAGGCATTCGTGGCGGCCCGCCCGGTGTTTCGACTGGGTGCGCTGCGTTGGCCGGCGGCTGGGTTGTGCTTGGTCAGCACCGTTGCCTCATGCGGTGTGGTCGTCGGCAGCCTGGGCTGGCGCGCCGGGCTTGAGTTTCCGGGGCGACTTGCCTCACCGAGTGCGATGCGTCAGGGACCGAGTTCCGACGAGGGCACGACCGTCGCTGCCCGCGGCGGCGACGGCGTCCCGACCGAACCGCGCTGGTCTCTTCGATCGTTGGTGTTGAACGTCGCGCGGAGCACTCGGTCGGTGGGTGGCGAGTTGTTGTACAGCCTGATGCTGGCCGGCGCGAGTGCGGCTGCAGTCGTGCCGCTCGCGTGGTGGATTGCCTGGGCCGCACGCGAGAGCGCGATGGGTCGTGTTCTGGCGATCGTCGTGACGTGCGTGCTGATGGCGATGCCCGCGCCCGTGCTGGGCATGGGGCTTGCGCTCGCGCTCGGCCGACCGACTCTCTGGTGGGGAACAGGCGATGCGACGTGGGGCGGGCAGGCGGCCGATGCGCTGGCGGCCGTGGCCGATTCGCCTGTGGTGCTGGTGTGGCTGTACTGTCTTCGATCGCTGCCGTACGCGCTGGCCGTGCTCTGGCCGGCGGTGCGGTTAGTGAACCGCAGCGTCATCGAGTCGGCGACGATCGACGGCGCCGGCGCGTGGCGGCGATTTCGCCACGTCGACGTACCGGCGTGCTGGCGAGCCGCGCTGGCGGCCGGGCTGGTGGCGGTCGTGTTGAGCGTCGGTGAACTGGGCGGGGCGGTCATCGTGGCGCCGCCGGGTCTTCAGCCGCTGAGCGTGCGTATCTTTACGCTCGCCCATTTCGGCGTCGAGAACCACCTGGCGGGCATCTGCTTGGTGCTGCTGTTTGTCGGGCTGTGCGGTTCCGCCACGGTGTACTTCGCCGTGCAACGCTGGTCGAGAGACGTGGCTCAATGAACGGAAAGGAGCAATGGCTGTGACTCGAAAAGGCGGTCCCATTTCGCGTCGTGGTTTCCTGGCTGGATCGGCGGCCGCGATGGCCGTGGGGCGGGCTTGCAGCCTGCCAGCCAGCCCCTTGGTCGACACGGGCAGGCTGGAAGCCCGCCCCGACGGTGATAAGGCACGGATCGCGATCACGCTCGATCTCGAGATGAGCCGGCACTATCCCACCTGGGACCAGATGCATTGGGATTATGAGAAGGGAAACCTGGACGCGGACACCAAGCGTTACGCGGTCGACGCGGCTCGGCGCGTCAAGGCGGCGGGCGGACGCATCCACTTCTTCGCCGTTGGTCGAGTGTTCGAGCAAGAGAACATCGACTGGCTGAAGGAGATCGTCGACGCCGGACATCCGGTCGGCAACCACACCTACGACCACGTCTACGTGCTGGCCACCACGAGCGAGGACCTGCAGTTTCGCTTTCAGCGAGCGCCCTGGCTGATCCGTGGCAAGCAGCCGCGCGAGGTGATTGTCGAGAACATTCGCATGACCAGCGATGCGATGGAATCGCGGCTCGGCAAGGGGCCGGCCGGCTTTCGCACGCCGGGTGGTTTCTCGAACGGCCTGGCCGAGCGGCCCGATGTGCAACGGATGATGCTCGACCTTGGCTTTGGCTGGGTGAGCAGCAAATACCCGGCACACCCGAACACGAAGCCGGGCGAGCCGCCGCCCGGCGACGTGTACGCCGCTATTGTCAAGGCTCAGCAGCAGGCGCAGCCGTTTCGGTATCCGTCGGGATTGGTCGAAGTGCCGATGAGTCCGATCAGCGATGTGGGGGCGTTTCGGTCGGGACGCTGGAAGCTCGATCAGTTCCTCAAGGCCGTTCGGTTGGCGGTCGAGTGGGCGATCGAACATCGCGCGGCGTTCGATTTCCTGGGGCACCCGTCGTGTCTGGTGGTCGAGGACCCCGAGTTCAAGACGATGGAATTGATCTGCGAGCTGGTGAAGACGGCGGGCGACGCAGCCGGGATCGTTTCACTCGACGAGCTGGCCGCGACCGTGCCGACGCGGTAGATGGATCAAGGCGAGCGGCCGTTGGAGACCGTACAGTGGACCATGGGGGTTGGTCCAGGGTCGGTCCGAGACGACGGCTTGTTTGCGCGACTCCTCATGGGCCGTGGACCTGTTGATCGGCCACAACGTACACGAATCACCCTCTCCGTCACGGCCGCGGCGCAACCTCCCAATGGGCTGGAACTTGAGGCCTATCTCGCGCCGCGCGATCAACTGGCACGCAATCTGAATAAGGAACACCGTCGCGAGAAATGGGTTTTACGGTGGAGGTGCACAGTGGCGCACATGCCGCGCTTTCAGATCGGATCGCAAACTCGGCTGACGAACGATATCGAAGAACTCGGCCGCAAGGTCAACGCCTTGCCCGAGCCTCACCGCCAGCAACTCACCACGCTGTACGACCGGGTCGTCGAGAACTTCCGGCTTCGCACCCGAATCATGAACGTGGCCAAAGAGGCGCTGGAACGGATGCGACTCGAGGTCGCCTGTCTTCAGTTCGATCTGGATATGACCCGCCGCGAGAAGGAGTCGCTTCAGAACGACCCTGACGACGACGCGCCGCCGCCCGCCAGCAGCCATTCATAGAGAGCCACGTATCGATCGACTATCTCCGTGATCGAAAACCGCTGCTCGACCAACTCCCGGGCCGCCCGGCCCATCTGCCGCGCACGGGCCTGATCCGTCAGGAGCCGCACGATCGCACGGGACCAACCCGCGACATCGCCGGCGTCGACCAACAGCCCCGACTCCTCATGCCGGACAAGGTCGTCGTTGCCGCCGATGCGCGACACGGCGGCCGGTACGCCCACGGCCATCGCTTCGAGCAACGAGTTGCTCATCCCCTCGGCGACGCTTGGCAGCACGAAGGCGTCGGCCGCCCGCAGGTAGTCGCGCGGGTTTGCCACAGGACCAAGGAAACAGACCGAATCGGCAACGCCCAGAGTGCGAGCCAGTTCGCGCAGCGGCTCGCTGTCGGGGCCGTCGCCCACAAGCAACAGCACCGCGGGCACATCCCTGCGCACGGCCGGCCATGCCTGCAACAACACGCGCAGGTTTTTCTGCGCGTGCAATCGGCCGAGGAACATGACGCGCGGGCGCGGCGGCAACGCGTGCTCGACCGACGACGAACCGGGCGCGAACTCGACCGTGTCGACGCCGCTCGCCAGCCGAGTGAGCCGCGCGGCGGGGACGCCCAGCTCGCGCAGCTCTTGTTCGATCTGGCCCGATATCGCCACGAAGTGCGAATTGTGCAAGATCCAGCGGCGCAGCAGACCTCGACCGCGCGTGCGGCCCAGTTGGCAAACCTCGCCGAACTCGCCGCCGGCGGCCGGCTGCACCACGCTCGGCTTGCCGAGGCGACCGCACATGACGCCCGACGCCACGGCCTCCCACAGCGCCTGGTGGCAGTGCATCACGTCGAACTCACGTCGCAGTCGCCACAGTCCACGACAGAGCGTCGCCACAAAGCTCAACCCGAACCCTGGCCCCAACTCAACCGGCCGAATCTGTCGCCAGATCGCGACGCCGTCCACCTCTTCGCACTCCGGCCGGTCGGCCACCGCCCGCGTCAACACATGAACCCGGTGCCCGCGCCGCACCAATTCGACCGCCTGGCGATGCGCCTGGCGCTCGGCGCCGCTCGCGATCGGGTGGTAATGACTAATGCAGTAGCAGATACGGAGCATCATCGCCAGGCTGTTTGTGGTGCAAGCTTGCGCCTGCCGCGTCGGTGATCCGATCGAGCCGGCTGAGCGCGTCGTACCGCGACGCCGTGATGTTGCCGCGCGGGTCGGTCGCGGCGACAACGTGCTCCTCGGCATCGTACTCGTAACGCGTGACGTTCCCCACGGGATCGGCCTGCGTCAGCATGCGGTCGAGCACGTTGTAGGTGAAGGTCGTGACGCGATTCCGTTCGTCGCTGATCGTCAGTTGGTTGCGTCATTGTGCTGGCCTCAACGAGCAGGACGCTGATGCCTGCGGACATCTGACCCTGAACAATCGTAACACTCTAGCCGAATGGGGTGTGGCCGTACGTCAGGCTTTAGCCGCTTTTGCCTGACCTGCGGCGTGGAGCGAGTAGGCTGGGTGCCGCACCCAGCCTACTCGCTACTCGCTTGCGGCGTGGAGGATCAGGCTAAAGCCATACCTCAAAGAAGGCAAGGAGGCAAGGAAAGGTTCCTGACACGCGAGTAACCCCGAAATTTGCCCAGCGGCTCAGGGCGACGTCTCCTTGAACGCTGAAACGGTCCGCGACGACGGCGCCGCCGACCAACTCACCGGCGCCGCCGGCCGCGATTGGTTCTTCGCCAACTCGTTGCAAGGCAAGATCACCGACCTCTGGGCGAGAGAGGCGGACCGAGGCTGATTTGAGGCTGCGGGGAGGCAAGGGCCACCGGCGATTCACTTCTGGCATTGGTCGCACAGATCGGTATCATGACTGGGCCGATTGGAGCGCCGACCCATCGCAGGTCGTCACTTTTTCAAACTGCGCCCATGAACCTAACCGATTCACTGCCCCTTGCGGGTTTGCGGGTAAACTGTTTCCCGATTGTCGGCGTGGAGGCGCGGAATGGTGAGCCGTTGGTCATTCGTGGTGGTGGCATGTGTCGCGGTAGGGGCTGCTCGTGCTTTGGCCGGGGAGATTGAGACGTCGCAGGAGGTGTCTGGCTGGCGAATGACACTGGTGGGCCAGCACAAGTTTTCGACGGGCGACGAAGCGGATTGGGTGCGTCCGGAGTTTGACGATCGCTCGTGGCGGACGATTCCGGCACCGGCGACGTGGGTCAGCCAAGGGGTGTCGTGGACGGCGTTCCGAGGCTGCTACCGCATGCGATTCGAGCTGCCGGCGCGTCCGGCGACCATGCGCGAGGTCGGGTTGGCGTTGGGCGTGGTGCTGGGAGCCCACGAGGTTTGGTTGAACGGAACTCGGATCGGGGGCGAAGGGCATCTCGGCGAGCGTTTCACCGAGACGCCGTGGCAGCGCGTCGTGCGGCGCGTTCCAGACTCCCTGTTGAAGTGGGGCGCCGAGAACGTGCTGGTCGTGCGTTGTCAGCATTTCAGTTTGGGTGGCATCTTGGATGGCCCGATCGCGCTCGGCGACTTTTGGGAGCTGTCATCGGAAGTCGAACGGCGGTCGCGTGTCGAGTGGCAGTGGGAGGCGGTGATCCTGACGTTTTACGTCATGGCGTTCGCCTTCTGCGTGATCGTGAGTGCCAGCGGCGTGCGCGACCGTGAGCATTGGTGGTTTCTGGCGATGTTGTTGGCGTTCGCTCTGCCGGCGTTCTACGAGAGCCGGCTGTTTTACTCGACCGGCTGGCGGACTCCGTGGGTCGAGCGTTTTTACCTGTTCGGCAGCACGGCGGGGACGCCGTATGTCGCCATGAAGTTCTTCCAATTCCTGTATCGCCGGCCGCGCAGCCGTGGGATGCAAGCGGCGTTTGTTGTGAACGGATTGCTCGCCGCGACGGCGTTCGTTCCGCTGGCCGGCTGGCTGATGGAATGTGTGGCGATCGCGTGGCTGGTGACGATCGAAGGGATGCAGGTTGTCGTCTGTGTGTGGTCGTGGCGCGCGTGGCGTGAGCGTCAAACGGAGGCGCTGCCGTTGCTCGTGGGGACGGTGCTGGCCAACGTGTTGTTGACGGTCACCTTTCTGCCGGCCTTCGGAGGTTACTGGTGGCAGGGTGTTGGCCTGTGGAACTTCGCGCTGGGGGCGTTCCTGGTCAGCGGCCTGGCGGCGTTGGTGCTGCGTTTTGTGCGGTTGCGAAACCGCTTGGAGTGGGTTTCGTCGCGGACGTTGCTGGCCCACGAGGAGGAGCGGAAGCGGTTGGCTCGCGATCTGCATGATGGCGTGGCTCAGTCGCTGCTGGCGATTCAGCTCAATCTGGAAATGATGCGGGCGCGCGTGAAGCAAGGCCGAGCGTTGGACGACGCGGCGCTGAATCAACTGGTGGACGAATCAAAGATGACAGTGAATGAACTGCGTCGTGTCGCGCGCGACCTGCGTCCGGAAACGCTCGAACGGACGACGCTCGCGGAGGCCTTGCGGTGGCTGGCCGAGCAATGTCAGTCGCGGGCTGGGTTGCGCGTCGCGTTTCGAGCGGACGAGACATCCGACGTGTCGTCCGCCGTCAAAGACCACCTGTATCGCATCTGCCAGGAAGTGCTGAAGAACGTCGTGACGCACGCGAAGGCGACCGAGGCGACGTTGCGGCTTGCGCGGCGTGACTCGCTGCTCGAACTGACGATCAGCGACAACGGGTGCGGATTCGACGCGGGAGCGATCGAAAGCGGGCTGGGTTTGGCCAGTGTGCGGGAGCGCGCTCAACTGCTGGGCGGAATGGCCCGGATTGACAGCTCACCCGGTCGTGGCGCCAAAATCAGCATCACCGTCCCGGCGTAGGCGAGCGGCAGGGCGGCGAGCGGTAGGGCGGCGAGCGGTAGGGCGGCGAGCGGTAGGGCGGCGAGCGGTAGGGCGGCGAGCGGTAGGGCGTCAGCCCTCCGAGTCCGTCGTTGGTTCTTCGTTGTCTGTTGTCAGTTGTCCGATTGGAACGTTCGGCAGATCGAGTTCGCCCGACGGTCGCGGGGGTTCGCTCGGAGGGCTGACGCCCTGCCGCTCGCCCTGGCGCTCGCCTCGCGCTCGCCGAACATTACGGAAGTGACTCTCATGCGCGTGCTCATTGCCGATGATCATTCGATTTTGCGTCAAGGGCTGGCGGCGCTGTTGGACGCCGCCGAGGGGATCGAGCTGGTCGGTCAGGCGAGTGACGGCGACGAATTGTGGTCGCTGGCGGTGAAGTTCAATCCCGACATCGTGGTGATGGACGTGTCGATGCCAGGCAAGCGCGTGACCGATTTTCCGGCCGCGGTCGCTCGGCAAGGGTTACGAGCGCGCGTGATCGCGTTGACGATGCATGAGGAACCGGCCGTCGCGTTGCCGGTCGTGCAGTCGGGTGTCGCGGGCGCGGGCTACGTCCTGAAGCGGAGCGCGTTCGACGAACTGACGACCGCGATTCGCGCCGTCGCCGCCGGCGGTCGATACATCAGCCCGGAACTCGCGCACGCACTGCTCAACGCGCCGACGGAACTCGACACCGACCCCAGCAAGCTCAGCCCGCGCGAACGAGACGTCCTGAAATGCCTCGCCGCCGGCCAGACGCTGAAACGGATTGCACGCGACTTGTCGATCAGCGAACGAACGGTCGAAACGTACCGCGCGCGCCTGCTGGAAAAACTCAGCGCCTCCACGACCGCGGACTTGATCCGCTACGCCGAACGGCACCATGTCACCTAGGCGAGCGGCAGGGCGTCAGCCCTCCGAGTCCGTCGTTGGCAAATCGTTATCCGTTGTCGGTTAACCGTTATCCAATCGGCGGATGTTTCGTCAGCTCCAAATCACAGGGAGGTTGCGCGTGGATGTCGATGTGCCCATGCCCGGGGCCGGAATCCGCTCACCGACCTCCGGGCGAGAGAGGCGGACCGAGTCTGATTTGAGGCTGCGGGGGGGGGCGCAAGGGCCACCGGCGATTCACTGCTGGCATTGGCCGCACAGATCGGTATCATGGCTGGGCCGATTGGAACGCCGACCCATCGCAGGCCGTCCCCCTTTTCGAACTACGCCCATGAACCGAACTGATTCGTTGCCCTTGTTGGGTCTGATAGGGCTGCTGTTGGTCGCTGTGGACGCGACACCGTTGCTCGGGCAGTCGCCGAGCGCTGTTGCCACCAAGGGACATGGGCTTGCTGTCACCGCCGACTGGTGGAACTCGACGTCGGCGCAGGGCGGTTACTTGCCGGTTCACGTCCAGATCACCAACCTGACGCCACGACCACGCACTCTGCGAGTCGCCGTCGAAAACCAGTATCCGTCGAAGGTCACGGCCAGCCAGCAAGTCGAGGCGCCCGCCAACAGCTCTGTGGACGTGACCCTGTCGGTCCCGGTCATCAACGCCAACGCCTATTCCGTACTCCAGTTCTATGAGCGCGGCCGGCGGCTCGACAACCTGGCTTTTGGTGCAGTCGGATCGGCGTCGTGGTGGGGCGGCGAGGCGATGCCGAGCGTGCTGCTGGTCGGCCCGTTCGCCCCCGACGTCCGCGTCTTCGAGGACGCGGCCCGGCGCATGGCCGGCGGGTCGGGCACTCAGGGAAACTATCAGCCCAACATCGCCACGCGCGACGCGCTGCCGACCAAATGGATCGACTATTCGATGCTCGATCTGGTGATGACGCCGCTGCGCGAGCTTGAGCAGATGTCGCAGCCGACGCGCGACGCACTGATCACCTGGACGTTGGCCGGCGGCAACCTGTTCGTCTTCGGCGTGAGCGAGCCGCGCGAGGACAACTCGGCGCTGAAGCGGCTGCTCGACATGGACAATCGCCCGCCGGCGGGAACGACCTGGGACAAGCCACGACCCGAAGACCGCGAGTTTCACGCGCCCGACCCGAGCGGCCAGCCGATGGTTTGGAGGAATGGTCGCCGCCGTGTGCGCGCGCGGGTCAATCCAGCCGGCCAGGTCGCGCCCGGCGCCAACGCCGTCGCCAAGGCCAACGCCGCCCAAGCTCCGGCGCCCAACTTCAGCATCCGGCAGTTCGGCATGGGGCAGGTCATCGCCAGTTCCACGGCCGATCCGTTTCCGGGCGCGCTCGCCGACTGGGCTTGGCTGTTCAACTCGATCGGCCCCGATTCGTTCTACTGGCACGACCGCCACGGCGTCACGCCGCGCGGGCAGAACCACGACTTCTGGAACTTCCTGATCCCCGACGTCGGCCGCGCGCCGGTCGGTGCGTTTCAGGTTCTGATCACGATTTTCGCGATCGTGATTGGGCCGGTGAACTACCTGGTTCTGCGGCGGCAGAAGCGACTCTACCTCTTGATCCTAACGGTGCCGGCGTTTGCCGCGCTGACCGCCGTGACGCTGCTCGGCTACGCGATCGCGTCCGACGGCTTTGGCGTGCGCACCCGCGTGCGCAGCGTGACCATGCTCGACCAGAAGCGTCGCGAAGCGATCAGTTGGTCGCGCGCAAGCTACTACGCCGGCCTTGCCCCAGCCGGTGGACTGCGGTTCTCGGCGGACACGGCCGTATACCCGATCGACCAGCCCGCGCGCCGAGCGTCGGATCGGACGCTCGACTGGACCGAAGACCAGCACATGACCAGCGGCTGGTTGCGGGCGCGGACGCCGACTCAACTGCTCGTCGTCGGGTACAAGCCGACCGACGACCATGTCGCCGTGGCGACCGAGGCCGGGGCCGCTCGCGTCACCAATCAGCTCGGTACGCCGATCCGCATGATCGTCGTGGCCGGCCGTTCGGGCGAGTGGTATGCGGCCCAGGACCTGGCGCACGGCGAGTCGGTACGCGTCGAGAGTCAGGACCTGTCGCAGATTCACCCTGAACTCCGCAAGCTGCTCGCCGCGCAGGTGCTCGATCTGCCGCCCGAGATGTCGGACTCGTCCGAAGGGTTTGGCATCTTCGGCAGTTCATATCGATACTACGGCGGCGCTCAGTGGGGGTCGGAGTGGAGCACGAGCATGCTCGAGCGAACGCTGGCCGCGCTGCGCGGCGACGCGCAGTCGCTGCAGGCCGTGGTGCCGCCCGGCGGCTACGTGGCGATTGTCGACCGCGCGACGATGGTGGAGCTTGGCGTGCCGCGCAGCGAAGACGCGGGCAGCCTGTACGTGATCGTGGGGAGTTACTGATGGTTGAGGTCTGTGGGTTGCACCGCTATTTCGGCCCGCTGAAGGCCGTGAACGACGTTTCGTTCCGGATCGGCCCGGGCCAGGTGTTCGGATTCATCGGACCGAACGGCGCGGGCAAGACGACGACGATGCGCATCCTGGCGACGATCGACGTGCCGACGCACGGCGACGCCTACATCAACGGTCTGTCGGTGGTCGACGACCCCGACCGCGTGCGCCGCTCGATCGGCTTCATGCCCGACCACTTTGCGACCTACCCGAACGTGAACTGTTGGGAGTACGTGGACTTCTACGCGCGAGCGTACGGCCTGTACGGCCGGGCGCGTCAGACGGCCGTGCGCCGCGTCATGGCCTTCACGGAACTCGACGGCCTGGCCGACAAGCCGATCAACGGCCTCTCCAAGGGCATGAAGCAACGGCTGTGTCTGGCGCGGTCGATGATCCACGATCCCAGCGTGCTGATCCTGGACGAACCGGCCGCGGGACTCGACCCGCGGGCGCGGATCGAGCTGCGCGAACTGATCAAGCTGCTCGCGGGCGAGGGCAAGGCGATTCTGATTAGCTCGCACATCCTCACCGAACTGGCCGAGATGTGCGATGTGGTTGGGATTATTGAGCTGGGCCAGATCGTGGCCGCCGGCCCGGTGGACCAGATCAAGGCCACGACCCGCACCGTGTCGTTGCTCGAAATCCGCGTGCTGCGCGACGCCGACCGTGCGGTCGAATTCCTCCGCACCCAGCATGACGTCGGCGACATCGAGGTCAAGGACCGCGACCTGGTCGTGCACTTTCCAAGCGACGAAGACGCCCAGGCCGACCTGCTGGGCCGCATGCTCGCGGCCGGCGTCGCCGTGGTCGGCTTCCGCAGCCGGCAGGAGAATCTGGAAGACGTGTTCATGGCGATCACCAAGGGCAAGGTGCAATGATCAGCGAACGCATCGAGATCTGGCTGGAACGGCTGGGCGACCGGATCAACCCGATCCTGGTGAAAGAGACGCGGCAGGCGCTCAAGAGCCGTCAGTTTTCGGGCACGTTCATGCTGCTGTTGGCCGCGAGTCTGCTGATCTCGTTCGCCGGCATCGCGCTGGCCGGTCCGGACATGGACTACCGGTCGGCCGGTGCCGAGTTCTTCGTCTTCTATTTCAGCGTGCTCGCGTTCGCCGTGTTCGTCGTCGTGCCTTACGGCGCGTACCGCTCGCTCGCCGCCGAGCATGAAGAACGTACGTTCGAGCTGCTCGCCATTACCACCCTGCGGCCAGGTCAGATCGTCACCGGCAAGCTGCTCAGTTCCGCGATTCAGATGTTCATTTACTATTCGGCCATCGCGCCGTTCATGGCCTTCACGTACTTGCTCAAGGGTATCGACGTCGCCTCGATCTTCTTCGTGCTGGCGATTTCGTTGCTGGCGTCGGTCGGCTTCGCCATGGTCGGACTGCTCATGGCCACGTTTGCCAACCGCAAGGCGATGCAAGTGGTGCTTTCGGTGACGATGATCACGGGCCTCGGCTTTGCGACCGTCGGGTCGATTCCGCTCTGCGCGGTCATCGTCGATGAACTAGCCGGCGAGCTGCGCGAACGGGAATTCTGGATCGCGATGAGCTGCCTGTTCACCGCCTACGCCACGACGTTTCTCGTGATATATCAACTCAGCATCGCGCAACTGACTTTCGAGTCCGATAACCGCAGTTCGAAGGTGCGGGCCGCAGTCGTGTTCCAGTTCATGTGCTTCCTGGCTTGGGTCGCATGGGGCTGGATCGTGGAGGTTGGGGGTGAGCGCGAGTATCTGATCGCGATGGCAATCGTCGGGGGCGTGTACTTGTCGGCGGTCGGTTCGTTCCTCTCGGCGGAGCCGCCGGGACTGTCGCGGCGAGTCGCTCGCGAAGTGCCGCGCAGCAGCGTGCTGCGATCGCTCGCCGCCCTGTTCTACCCTGGTGCGGGCACCGGACTGGGCCTGCTGCTCGCCACGTTGATCACCCTGGCCGTCTCGATCTTTCTGCTCGAAGCGACCGAATCCATCGTGGTAACAAGCCTGCGACCCGGACGCGGCACGCGATTCATGCCTACCGCCATGGCGGTCGTGATCGCGGCGTACGTGTTTTTCTATGTCGGACTGGCCGCGCTCGTCTGCAACTTCTTGCGGCGTTTTCGCCCGGTGCCGGCGGTCGCGGGCACGGCGGTCGGCGCGATTCTCGCCTCGATGGGCAGCCTTATTCCCAACTTCATCCAATTGTTTCGCCGAGTGCCATATCAATCGTACGAGCTGTGGCAAGTGACCGATCCGGTCATGACGCTCTCTGAGGTTTGGAAACTCCCAGCGCCCGACTCGCCGCTCGTCTTTATTCCGATTACCTTGGCCGGCCTGGTGTTGTTGGCCAACCTGCGGCTCATGGCCCGTGGCCTGCTGGAGATCGAGTGGGCCGGGCGCGGCATGCGACGGGCCGTGGAGACGCCGCTCGTCGCGGTGTTGCAGCCGGCCGCGTCGCCGCCCGTCGCCGAGCCGGCCGCCGGAGGGTGACCGTGCTCAGCGACCGCGCGATCCGAGTCTGTCGCGAACAATTTCGGCTCGCGTGTCCGCCGAGCGGCCGATCGCCCGCAGTTCTCGACGTTGTGCTGGACGCATCGCTGTCCATGACGGCCGGCGACGGCGCCAAGGAACAGGTCTCGCGCGAACTCGCCGCTCTGTTGCTTGACCTTGCCGCCGACGCCGGCCTGCGCGGCAGCCTGCTCGCGGCGCGTGGCACCGGACGCAACCGCACGATCGAAGCGGCCGACAGCGCCCGCGTGCTTCAACTACCGTTCGACGGGTGCCAGTCGCTTGTGGAGTGTTTGCGAGACGAATGCGCCGGCCTGGGCCAAGCGGCGATTCGCGTCGTCGTGAGCGACTTCCTGTTTCCGGACGACCCGCGCGGCCTGATCGGCCAATTGGCTGGGTCAGCCGACCGGCTGTTCGTGATTCAGTTGCTCGACGACGCGGAACTGCACCCCAGCCCGCTCGGCCGCGTCACGCTGTGCGACATTGAAACGGACGAAACGTTCGAGCGCGAACTGGACGAGTCGGCCGTTGCCGAGTACACGGCCCGACTGGATGGGTTGCGTGCGACGCTCGCCGAGGCCTGTAACACCGCGACCGCCGCAACGCTCGTGACCGTCTCGGCGGCCGACGGCATCGAGCGATTGTGCGGCGACCAGCTACTGGCGGCCGGGTTGCTGCAGCGAGTGGCCTTCGAATCGTCTGCTGGCTGAAACCATGTACATCGCCAACCCGATTGGACTCACCGCGGTTCTCATTCTTCCGCTCGTCGTGTTGCTGCACGTCGCGCGGCGGCGCGCCCCCGTGCGACGAATCGCAGGAGTGTTTCTCTGGCGGTCCGCGGCCGGCGCCCTTTCGCATCGCCCCGGCGCGGCCGTGCGATCGAAGGCGCTGGCGTGCGACCTGATCGCCGCGGCAGCCCTGGTCGCACTCGCGTGCGATGTGCGATGGGTCACAGCGACCGATCAGAGCGCCGATGGTTCGTGGCTGGTCGTCGCCCTGCGGCTCGCCCTCGCCGCCGCCGCGCTGGCATCGACCGCGGTCGCGTGGAATGAATGGGCGGCTGATCGCGAGCGAGCCAAGAGGACCTGACCGCCGTGGTTTCCCTGCATCACCCGCTAGTCCTGCTCGTGGTCATGCCGGCCGCGCTGGCGCTGGCGTGTTGGCGTTCGTCGTTGGCCGGCCGCCGCCCGCTGCGGCTGATTTGGGCCGGCGTGCTGGCGCTCATGGTGGCTGGGCCGGTCGCTCGCGCACCCGACGTCGGCACGACCGCCGTGCTGGTGGTCGACCGGTCGGCGTCTGTATCGGCCGGACTGGTCAAGCAGCGCGAGAACGACCTGTTGCGGCGCGCCGAGGTTGAAGCGGGGGCGACGGACGCGGCGGCGGTTGTCGGGTTCGGCAGTGAGCCGCGCGTCGAGCGGTTCCCACTGTCGACTCGGCCTCCGGAGGCGAATCGAGGCGGGCCGCACCAGAGCAACCTGCACGCCGCGGTGGCCCGCGCGCTGGAACTCATTGAGCCCGGCCAGCGCGGCCGCCTCATTGTGCTTAGCGACGGACTGGCCACCGACGCATCAACGCCGGACCTGTCGCAACGCATTCGCTTGCGTCGTGCGCCTATCGACTACGTTTCGATTCTGCGTCCGTCGGAGGGCGATGTAGCGATCGAATCGGTCCGGGTCCTGGAGTCTACTGCGGCTGCAGCGCCGCCTCGTTTCTCGGCGACGATCGCGTCGTCGCGCGAGGCAACCGGGCAGTTTGCCGTACTGCGCGACGGGGTCGTCGTGGGCGAGCAGCAGGTCAAGTTCATTGTCCCGCGAACATCGATCGAATGGCAGGCGGCCGATCAGGACGAGCCGGCTCGATACACGTTTCGCATCACCGCGCCGGGCGACGGCGTCGAAGAGAACAATTTGTGGGACATCTGGGTCGGGTCGGCCGGCGGCCCGCGACTGTTGATCGTCAGCGACGATGATGCGTGGCCGCTGCGGAGCGCAGCCGCCGCCATCGGCCTGGGCGTCGACGTGCTGCCGCCGAAGCGGTTTGACCACACGCTCGAACGACTCACGCGGTACAAAGCCTGCGCGCTGGCGAACGTGTCGCTCGACGACATCGACCCGCGGGCGCAACGTGCGATCGCTCGCTATGTCGAGCAACTCGGCGGCGGCTTGATCGTCACGGGCGGTGAGCGCGGTCTCGGCGCGGGCGGGTATCGATCAGGCCCGCTGGAGCCGCTGCTGCCGGTGGTGATCCGGCCGCTCGGCGCCGTCGAACGGCCGCCGGCGGCCGTCGTCGTCGTGGTCGATCTGAGTTCGTGGGACGCTGATGGGCCGCGACCCCAGGAACAGTACTCGCCGCTTCAAAAGGCACTCATCGAGTTCAGCCGGCAGCTCGACCCGGCCGACCGGATCGGCATCGTCACGACGCGCGTACCGAACCACGTCGTCCTGCCGCTCGTGAGTCCGTCGCGGTCGCAAGAAATCCACGAGGCGGTTTCGGACGCAGGGATGCCCAACACGCCGGGTTCTTTTCCCGACGCCCTCGACGCGGGCAATAAGCTGCTCGCTCAAGCACCGCAGCTTTCCAAACACTTGGTCGTGTGCGCCTCTTGGGAGCAGCTTTCCAGCTTGAACGCGATCGGCGTCGCCGCGACGAGGCCCGGCGCCGACACGTCGGTGAGCGTGATTGCGCGTGGGGCGGCCAATGAATCGCTGCGTTCGCAAGTGATCGCCGCGACGGCGCTGGCATCCGCCAAGTTGCGGGTGCGCTCGGCAATCGGGCCGGACGACCTCGCGTCGGTGCTGACCGACGACTGGTACGCAGCGACCGGCGGCGGGTTCCTGAGTCGGCCCGTCATGGCGGCGCTTGCCGAGCCGGCCGCGGCCGAGGCGATGCGGTTCCGTGTGCGCGGCTACCATGCGGCGCGACTTCGACAGCCGGCCATGGCCTCGATCGTTTCGGCCGACGATCGGTCGCTGCTGCTTGCGGCCCGCTGGGACCGCGGCCTCGGACACGTCGCCACCGTGTTGTTCCCGGTCGAGGCCGCGCCGGCCGACTCGCCAGACGCGGCGGTGTTGATCGCCGCGATGGGTGAGCACCTTCGTTGGACGTCCCGCAGCGACCTGAAGGTCGACTTGCCTGTGACCGTGACGCAGCAAGAAGAGGGCGTGGCGGCGACCGTGCGACTCGACGACACGGGCCTCGACAATTTGCCCGGTGGCGGACCGCTGGAACTCACGGTGGTCGCTGCGGACGGCGCCGCGGCCGGACGAACAGCCACGTTTCGTCGCGATGCGGGCGCACTGGTCGCGACGATCGCGCTCGACCACTCCGACACGCACATGCTCGTGATCAGTCGCGGCAAGACGCCGCTCCATCGCGGCATTCCGGTGTGCCTGCCGCGCTCGCCCGAGTTTCTACGACCGCACCGACCTGAGGCGGGCGTCGAGATCCTGAAGCAGCTTGCCGCTCAGAGCGGCGGCGCGCAGCGCGGTCCGGACTCGCCGCTCTTCGACGAGCCGCTGCGATCGTATCGCAGCCTGGTCCCGTGGCTGGCGACGCTGTGCTTGTTCCTGCTCGTGCTGGACATCGCCGATCGTCGCTTCGGCTTGTTGCAGTCCATCGCCGCGCAGTGGATCACCTTCCTGCTGCGTCGTCACAGTTCCCGCGCGGATGATGTCGTGGTCACGCCCGAAAAAGACGTCTTTCAAGCGGCAAAGGAGCGGTCACGCCACAGGATCAAGCGGAACTGAGCGAGGCGCTTGTGGTCAAGAGTCGTGTCGCCTCCCGCCTACGACGTTCGCCGCACCCACGCCTCGGCGATCTGGTGCAGGTCGGGCTGCTCGTCGCTGCCGCGGTCGAAGTAGAAGCGTTCGATGCGGTTGATCGATGAGCGAAGCTCGTCGCGGCCAGCATCGTTGAGGCCGTTGTTCTCGTCGATCTGCTTGAGCAGGCCGAGTACGGTGAACGGCGTGATGGCCTCGGGCATCTGGAAGCGAGCCCGAGTTATTTGCAACTTGCGACGCGGCCACAGCGCGACGACGACGCCCAACACGAGCACTCCGCCCACGACCGCGCCGACCACCCACGGCCAGCGACGGGTTGGCTCGCCGTAGCGCTCCGCCAGCGAAATCTCCGGTTCGGCCGTCGCCAGGTCGGCGTCTTCGTAGCGCTGATAAGTCATCTCGGCCACGCCTTGCCGGGCCGCAGCGAATCGGAACCTGGTGGGCAACCGGGTCAACCCGTCCTTTGCCTGCATGGTCACGAGCCAGGTGCGCTCCGAGACGATCACGTTTTCTTCGCTCTCGGGGTCGAACTTGGAAACCGAAACGCCCTGGTCGTCGACATTGACCACGTCGAACTCGGCCTGGGTGACGTCGAGGATCTGGTCCAAGTCGGGCGCCAGGCCCTGGGCCGTTGCCTTCACTTCCAGGATGAGCTTACCCTCGTGCGCCTGACGCTCGTCGAGTGTCTGGGTGACTGAGAGCTTTTCGATCGGCCGCGCCGGCGCATCGGTCGCGGCGGCGTCGAGCGGAACGGCGGGCGACTCGACCGGCAGAATCGCGTAGCCGCTCGTGTCGAGGAAATCGAGATCGAGCCGCAGCGGCGGCAGCTTATCGACCTCGGGACCGCGGGCCTTGAGCAGCAAGTAGGCGTACGGCGTGTAGCGCCAGCCGTACTCGCCCTCGATCGCGCGCGAGTTCACCTTGTCGTCCTGGAACGTCACCGACAGCACCTCGAAGTGCTCGTCCAGCGCCTGCTTGACGATGTCCTGGAACTTCTCGCGGTAGTTCTCGGTCGGCCGGCCGTAGTTGTACGAGAAGTACATGTTCGCGTTCTGGTTCTGCAGGTAGCGGCCGAAGCCGCCCGACTCGCGTTCGATCTCGCGCGTGTGGCGGATGTTGACGAACACGCCGAACGGCTGCTTGTGCCCGACGACGTCGCTGCCGTCGATCGTCGCCTGCAGTTTGATCTCTGTGACGAGGTCGTTGTAGTAGTCGAACACCTTGCGGGCCTCGTGCGCTTGTTTGTGCTCGCCGACGATCTCGAACCCTTCGCGCAGGTAGCGAAATTTGACGGCCGGCTTGGCGGCGCTCATGCGAGTGAACAGCGCGTTGGCGAACTTGCTCATATGCCGTTCCGCCGCCTCGCCCGGCAGCGCCCGAATCGCCTCGCGTATGCGCGGCGACTGTCGCAGATCCGGCTGGTCCTTCTCCGTGATGTTGCCGAGGTCGCACGCGCCCAGGCTGGCGTAGTACCAAATCTCGTAGACCTTGGTAGTCTCCTCGTCTTCGGTCAGTTCGGGGGCCTTCTCGGCGTACATCGCGGCGGCCTTGGCGAACCCGGCGAACGCCTGCTCGCGTCGCTCGGCGAACTGCGAGTCGGGTCCGAGTTCTTTGTGGTAGTTGTTCTCGTCGTGGTCGATCGCCGCCTTGGCAAGCTGTAGCGGCCATTCGCCAGGGTGTTCTTCCAGCGCGTTTTCGACCACCGCGCGGGCCACTCCATAACCGCGCAGCACCTCGGCCTGAATGTCCTTCTGTTTGCGATTGGTCTTCTTGTTCTTCTGCACTTCCGGCTCGCGCCACAGGCCGGCCAGGTTCGCGCGCATCTGCTGAGCCAGTTCCGCCAGCGTGGCCGGCTTCAGGTCGGCGATCGGCCCAAAGACCTTTTCGATCGCCTCGAGCCGATACACTTCAGCGGTCGAATGACATGTGGTGAACGCCTTGGCGAGCAGCTCTTGGTTCAGCTCTCCGAGCGGCAGCGACTTGAGCCGCGCGACCAGCTCCGACAACTCGGTCAGGTTGCGTTCCTGTTTCGATCGGGTCAGTGGAATGCCCTCGGCCCGCCGCTCGAAGCCGTACATGTACATGTAGTAGTTGGTGCGGTTGCGATCGGCGTTGGGATCGTGGTTGCGAGTCCAGACGCGCAGGAACTCTTCGACCAAGCCCTTCGCCTGCTCAGGATGCGTGCGAGCCATTTGCTCGACGTACGGGAACGCCTTGGCGTCCTCGCCGACCTTCAGATAGAGCTGCGCGAACACCATGTCGAACTTGGGCCGCATGCTCTGCTTGACCAGCTTCAACCATGCGTCGCTCGGCTTGATCAGCAGCAACTCGGCGACCTTGATCGCTTGAGGCTGGTTGGCGTCGCGTTGCACGTAGGGGTTGTACGCCTCGCCATCGTCGTTGACGTAGAAGATGTTGCCGAACGGGTCGCGCTGCAGGCGCGGGCCGAGGCTGGTCGAGCGGTCGTAGACGTACGAGTGCGTCGCCTCGCGCAGCCAGTTCGCCGCGAGCAGGTGCAGCGTGTCACGCCATTCGTCGGCCTTGTCGGGCGCGGCCTTCAGGATTGCTTCGACGGCGGTCGTCTGAAGTTGCAGTCCCTTCAATCGAAAGTCCGTGTTGTGCGGCTGGAACTGCATTCCCTGCGACGCGCCGGCGCCGATCGTGGCGATGATCTCCATGCCGCGCTGCGGCCGCGCGGTGAAACTTTCTTCGAGCCAAGCCTGCCCCAGCTCGTCTTTGATTTTCGGAGCCAGCTCGACCGCTCGCTTGAGTGCCTCGTCCTTCTCTTCCTTCTTGATCTCGGCCGACGCGAGCACCGCCTGAGTCACGAGCCAGGCTTGTTCCAGGTGGGCGATCTTCTTCTCCTTGGCGTGCAACGCGAGGTAGTGGCGCGAGAGCAGGTTCAGCGCCTCGTGATCTTTGTCCTCCTTGGCCTTGTCGAGCGGCGGCAAGAACTGGCCGGCCTCGATCGGATAGCTGGCGGCGAACAGCAGCTTGGCAGCCTCGCGAGTCGCGATCGCACGCTCGGCATCGGGCTTCTCCAGTTCGGCGCGCAGCCGAGCGACCAGGTTCTCGATCACGTTGCCGCCGTCGAGCGACAGACGAAGGATAGTGCCCAGGCTGGCGAGGTGTTCTTTCTCAAGTTCACCCGGCGCGGCGTCGGCCAAGGCGAGCACGTCGTCGAACGAAAAGACGTTCTTTTCGACATGCTGACCCTGCTGGCCTCCGCGAGCCTGCATGATCTGCGCGGCCATCTCGGGCGGGACGCCGGGCGGCACGGCGGCCGGGGCAACCTGCATCGCCTGCAACAGGCGGCGGTAGAGTGCCTTGCCCAGGTCCTTGTCGATGCTCGCGAGATACGCCTTCACGTCGGGCCAGTGGCCGAGCGTGACGTTACGCGCGAAGGTCTTGAGTTCGTCGTCGAACGGGTCCGGTTCCGCCGGCTTGGGCTGCGGGTTGGTCGGGTCGACCGGCTCGGCGGGCGTCTCGGCTTTCTTCTCCGGCTCCTTCTCGTCGCTCGCCGACCATGCCTTCAAGATTGCCGACGGTCTGCGATCGAACTGGGCCTGCTGAACCTTCTGAGTTCGCGCGGCCTTCTTCTGTGTTTCCTCAGTCTTCTTCTGCTGTTCCTCCGCCTTCTTCTTTGCCTCGGCGTCGTCGGCCGGTGTTGCCTGGTCGGCCGGCGCGGGGTCCGCCGTTTTCGTCCCCGCCGGTTGCAGCGACTTTGACTGAACAGCAATCTTGCGCAACGGGGGCGGCGCCTGGCCCAGCGCGGCCCAGTGAAGTCCAAACAAAGTTGCAACTGCGACTAATGAAGCAATGAGAGGTTTCATGGCGGACCCTTGGAGTGCGTCGCGAGGTTCAAGACGCAAATTCGCAGACTCGCGCCGAGGAGTTCTTGGCTCCGCGTTCCTCTGCGAGAACTTGCGTTCTTGGTCTTGAGTAACTCGAACTACGACCCGCTGTCGTCCGGCGGCGGGCCGGAGCTGGCGCCGCGAGCGTCTTTGTCTTTTTGACCCTGATTGCCTCGACTGCCCTTCGAGCCGCGACCGCGGCCCTTGCCGGTCCCGCAGCCCTGTCACTGGCTGGGCAGCGGCAGCCCCTGCAGATCGGTCAGGTCCATGCGCGCGAGTCGTACGGCGGATTCGAGGTCCTCGCGGCGCCGCTGCGCCGCCTCCTTGTCGCCGGACGTTTCGCCTTGCTCAGCGAGCAGCCGGAACGTCTGACGCGCCGCGTCGATCTCAGGTTCCCATTCCTCGCGCGGCTTGCCCTCCAGGCGCATGAGCCAGGTCATGTAGTACTGTGCGTTGGCGAGCGACTGGCGAGCCTCGGCGAGCAGTCTTGGGTTCGCGGCCGAGTCGGACTGCATTTCATCGACCAGTGCTTTCAAGTCGGCGTGGGCGGTGGGCAGTTTCTTGGCCATCATCTGTACCTTGGCCCGCTCAAGCCGCACGCGCTGGGCTTCTTCCAGTTTGTCACCCGGCAACACGACCAGTGCGGCCTCGTACTTCGCCTCGGCCGCGGCCCAATCTTCGGCCGCCGCCAGCCGATCGGCTTCGGTCAACAATCGGGCCGCATCGTCCAGCACCAATTGTCGTTGGCCCGGTCCCTTGTGATAGGCCCAGCCGGCCACCGGGATCATCAGCCAGACCACCAGCAAGAACTTTCGCATGACTGGCTCCTTTGGATGAGGAAATCGTGCCGCAGATTATACGGTCTGTACGTTTCGGGCTGTACTTTTTTCTTTGGCTCGGCCGTCTTGACGGTCCCGCGATCTCTGCGGAGCGGCCGGCCGCAGCACTCCAGGGCGCCATTGGGTGCCGAGGTAGTGCAGCAACAGGGGCAAGAGGGCGATCGTGCCGGCGCCGGCGGCACAGGCGAACAGTGCATACTCGCGACGCGTGTATCTGTCCAGCTTGCTGTGGCCGGTGACCGCGGTCAGTTGCTTGAGCACGGCCGTGCTCAGGTGTTTCTCATTGCCGTTGTGGTAGACGCCGCCGAGTCGGTGCGCGACCTGGCGCAGCACGGAGCTTTCCTGACGCGACTGGCGGCCGTCGATGAACTTGCCGGCCCGCGTGTCGCCGACGCCGACCACCAGGACGCCGCCGACCGCGGCCGGCATCTTCGGCATGCCCGTGGCCGGCACGGTGTCGCCGTCGGTGACGAGCAGCACGGTGGTGCTCTTCGGCCGCCACGGGCGAGCGATCTCGGCGGCCTCCGCAAGGCCCGAGAAGATGTCGGTCTTGCCCGCCTCGAACGCGTAGTGCATGGGCAAATCGTTCAGGATGTTCCGCACGACTTCGACGTCGCGCGTGTCGATCACCACGGGCTTGGCGCCGTTGTAACAGGCTACAACGCTGATGCGGTACTGTTCGATCGCGACTCGCTTGAAGAACGATTCCATGATGTCGGCCGCGCGCTGCATGCGGCTCTGTTTGGCGTCGGGTCCGGCGTCTTGCAGTCGCATGCTCGGCGACACGTCGAGCACGAGCACGACGTGGCGGAACTCGCTCTCGGGAATCTCGGCGACGTTGTGAACCTTGGGCTCGAGCATCATGAGCGTGGCCAGGCCCCAGGTGACGGCGGCCAGCGCGGCGACGCGCGCGAGTGGCGCGAACCAGACCCACGACGCGGGCCGACGCGACGGGCCGAAGGCCAGATGCGCGACGCGGTGTACTCGCCGCGCGTGCAGCAACTCCGCGCCCATGGCGATGACCACCACAAAACAGGCTGCCAGCTCCGCTACCACGGCGTGTACCTCAATCCGAGTGAACTCAACAGGCCCGCGGCCACGAGCGCGAGGCCGGCCACGCAGAACGGGACGAAGTGATCGAGCGTCTCGGCCGACGTTTTTTCCATCCGGGTTTTCTGCATCTCGTCGATGCGTTGGAACACGGTCTTGAGCGAGTCGGGGTCGCCGGCCGCAAACACCTCGCCGCCGGTCATGCTGGTGATCGTCACAATTGGTCCGGGCGGTTCGCCGTCGGCGACGTGAATGGCGTAGACGATGATGTTGGCCTCCTTCAGTTTGTTGGCCACGGCGACATCGTTGTCGCCGTAGAGGTCGAAGCTGACTCCGTCGGTGACGAGCACGATCATTCGGTCGCCTTCCTCGCGCTGTTCCATCACCTCTTTGCACGCGATCAGTGCCTTGGCGATCGCGGTGCCGCCGAACCAGGGCGGCACTTTTTCGGGCCTCATGAACGGCGGCGCGCAACGAACCGCCGACGTGTCGGTGGTGAGCGGCACCCAGTGCAGCACGTTGTTGCCGAAGAACGTCAGACCGAATGCGTCGCCCTCGCGGAAAGTGAGGAACTCGTCGATCGCCTTCATCGACCCGTCGTAGCGCGTGCCGTCGCCGAACGGCGCGGTCATGCTGCCGGAGATATCGACGCAGAACTCGATGTTGGTGAGCACGCGCTTGGTCTTCGGCTCACCCAGCCGCTGCGGTCCGGCCAGGATCAGGAGCACGACGGCAAGCACCAGCGCCGGCGTCGACTCGGCGACGTTGATCACGGCTCGCCACACCTTCCCCGCGCCCGACCGCGCGTGATCGAACGGCAGCGCCACGCGACGCGACTCGCGCCGCCAGACCCAAGCGACCAAGGCCATCGGTAAGATCGCGGCGAGGAACAGGATTGTGTAGTTCGAGAAACTCATAGAGATTGCTGATTCTCAATGCCCGACCTCAGATCTTGTCGGCGGGCAGACTCCTATAGGGTTCCAGCAGCTTGGCGATGTCCACGTCGCCGCCCGTCCCGGGTTGGTGCAGCCAGGCTTCGAGCTGGCGCACGAGCGGGGCGGAGTCGGCGTGGTCGCGCAATGTGGCGATCGCCTCGGCCGGCTTCGTGGCGTCGAGGTTCAGTCGCCGCCGCCAGAACGCAAGCAGCATGCGTTCCAACTCGGCCCGCTCGGCCTCGGTGATACGGCCGGCCATCGCCGCCTCGACCATCGGGCGCAACCGTTCGGCGAGCGATGCCGGCGCTCGCCCGTTGGCCCCCGCCGCCGACCTGCCACGTCGCCCGGCCAGCAGGATCGCGAGCAGGCCGACCACCCACACGGACCCAGCCGCAACGGCCAGTGTGCGATAACCGCCCAACCGCGGCGATCGCCTCAATTCGAGTGCGTTCGGCAAGACTTGCCCGGTCGGCAACACGGGCCGGACGGTCACCTTGATCGACGGAAGATCGTCGGTCGCGGTTCCATCCTTGCGCCTCAGGAAGTCCTTCAGGTCGAACTCGCCCGGATCGAGACCATAGTAGACGAGGTCGTATCGAAAGGCTAAGCCGTGCGGAAAGACTTCGGTGATACGCAGCACCACCGGCTGGCGGCGGTCGTCCAAGGGACGCACTTCGAGTTCCGGACCAGGCAGCACGAGCTGGTCGATCCGTGCCGGCATGCCCACGGTGGTCGTGCGCTGATCGTCGGCGTTACATCGAGACGCTGCGGTGAGCACAGCGGCGATAACGACCGTGAAGCCAAGCCCAAGTTCGCGAGCGCGGCGGCTCATCTATCGCGACCCTTTCCCCAGGACGCCGCGCGACTGGAAAAAATGCCTCAGCCGGTGCAGGAACGGCTGATCCGTGCGGACGAGCAGATGGTCGATGCCGGCTCGCTTCAGCGTGTGGTCGATGGCGAGTTGATCGAGCCACAGCCGGCGACTGCGTGTGACGAAGCTGCGGCCCGTCTCGGCCTCGGCCGCGCGCAGGAACCCGCCGCCACGCAGTCCGCACTCGGCTGGATCCTGCAGTTGCAAGACGACGACGTCGTGTCGCTGGGCCAGCAACTTGAGCGACGGCAGCGCTGTCGGATCGTGCAGGTCGCTGAAGACGACGATGAGCGCGCGATGCGTCAGGCTGGGACTCAACTCGGCAATCCGGCGGCCCAGCGCGGTCGGTTCGTCATAGCGGAACCGTCGTAATCGCAGCAGCCACTGCATGACCTGGTGCTTCGACAGGCTTGGCTCGACGCGCAGCTCGCGGCCGCCGACCCCGACCACGCCGACCGGGCTGATCCGGTCGAGACACGCCAGCGCGATGCCGCCGGCCAAGTGGACGGCCAGCGCGTACTTGCTGCGGTGGTGCGAGCTGATCGTCATCGACGCCGACGTATCGAGCAGCAGGAAGCAAGGCAGCCGCTTGGGCGACTCGTATTCCTTCACATACAGTCGCCGCGTCCGGGCCGTCACGCGCCAGTCGATGCTGCGGATCGGATCGCCCCATTGATACGGGCGCGATTGCACAAACTCGATGCCCGACCCCAGGAACGGCGAGCGGTCGGTGCCGTAGCTCAGGTTGTCGGCCAGTCGCTTCACGGCGATGAAGAACTGCCGCGAGTTCAGCGAGTCGAGTGTGTCGAGGTAGCCTTCGGTCATGGTCAGGGTTCGGGGTTCGGGGTTCAGGGTTCAGGGGTCAGGGTTCAGGGGTCAGGGGTCAGGGATCAGGGGTCAGGGG
>Ga0185317_100098_pt1 | contig 34441 bp, 27 predicted proteins | sample DevilsHole_FD_128020 | JGI IMG/M metagenome (GOLD analysis project Ga0185317, IMG submission 128020) | Groundwater microbial communities from Devils Hole, Nevada to study Microbial Dark Matter (Phase II) - Devils Hole (SPADES assembly)... | ecosystem: Environmental > Aquatic > Deep subsurface >...
CCGTTCGGCGAACGAACGATCTCGCTGCAGCCGAACCTGGCCGGGCGCACGTGGGCGCGCTTCGAGGTCTGGGACATCGCCGCCAACGGTGCATTCACGCAGCCGGTATGGCTGGAACGTCGTTAGCGTAGTGCAGGCGGCCCGCCTGCAATGTCGTCAAAGGAAGCCGCAGGCGAGCCGCCTGCACTACGACTTCCTTGGGAGCGTAGTGCAGGCGGCCCGCCTGCGATGTCGTCAAAGGAAGCCGCAGGCGAGCCGCCTGCACTACGACTTCCTTGGGAGCGTAGTGCAGGCGGCCCGCCTGCAATGTCGTCAAAGGAAGCCGCAGGCGAGCCGCCTGCACTACGACTTCCTTGGGAGTGCTCGCCGCGTCTTCCCAGCACGACGGCCGCGCTGTAGAGTCTCGTCTGCCAAACATCCACCGCCTTAAGCAACCTTCGGAGGAACCCATGAAACGAGAATCATCACGCTGCGGCGCTATCGTCGTTCTGGGTCTGGTCGCAGTCGTCTCGGCCGTGTGTGTCGCCGCACAGCGTAGTGCAGGCGGCCCGCCTGCAAGGTCGTCAAAGGAAGCCGCAGGCGAGCCGCCTGCACTACGACTTCCTTGGGAGGACAAGGACGAGGGCTTCACCCTCCTGTTCAATGGCAAGGACACGACTGGCTGGACGTACGGTCACAAGTCGGGCAAGGGTTACCAGGTAGCCGATGGCGTGCTGTACTGCACCAAGGAAGACGGCGGCAATCTGTTCACTGACAAGGAGTACGCAGACTTCGTCTTCCGATTCGAATTCAAACTGGAGCCGAATGCGAACAATGGCGTCGGCATCCGCGCGCCACGCGAAGGAGACGCCGCCTACGTCGGCATGGAGATACAGGTGCTCGATAGCGAGGGTCCGGCGTATAAGGACAAGCTGAAGCCGACGCAATACCACGGCTCGATCTACGATCTCTTTCCTGCGAAACGCGGGTTTCTGAAACCCACGGGCGAGTGGAACTCCGAGGAGATCACGGCCAAAGGGCGACAAGTCACGGTGAAGCTGAACGGCACTGTGATCGTGGACGCGAACCTAGACGACATCAAAGACGAGGCTGCTCTCAAACGCCACCCCGGCCTCGCCCGCACCAAGGGCCATATCGGATTCCTCGGCCACGGAACCCGCGTCGAGTTTCGAAACATGCGAGTCAAGGAGCTGTAGGCCGCTCGAAAGCGACGGCGGCTACTGACCAATGTGGAACAGCCGCTTCAACGCGTCGAGCAGCCCGTGCTGGTGTACACCGTTCGCCGCGGCGGAACGTAGCGCCGAGAGCGGTTGGTGCAAAAGCTGATTCTGGAACCGCTCGAACGTGCGGGCGATGGCCTCGCGGTCTTCGACGGATAGCCCGGGTCGTTGGGCAAACAACCGAGCCAGTTCGACGTCGCGTCGCGCGTTCCACTCGTGACGCAGTTGCGTGATCACCGGCCCGGCATGCCGCTGGTGCGCGAGTTCCGACAAGAACGAAGTCGTCTCGCGATCGATCACCGCGCGGGCCTTGACCATCTCGCGTTGCCGGGCCTCAAGATTCTTCGACCGCTCGCGCTCCAGGTCGTCGATGTTGTACAGGTAGACGTTCTCCAAGTCGCCGACGTCGGCGGCAAAGTCGCGCGGCACGGCGATGTCGATGACGAATACGGGGCGATTGCCGCGATGTCGCATCACCGCGGCAAACCGATCGCGCGACACCAACGGCTGCGGCGAACCGGTCGTGCTAAGCACCAGATCGGCCTCGCCAAGCCAATCGTCGAGCCGGTCGAACGCCACGGCCCGTCCGTTGCACCGCGCAGCGACCGCGGTCGCCTTGTCCGGACTTCGATTGGTCACCAGAATGCGGCCCGGCCGAAGTTCGCAGAGATGCTCCAGCGTCAGCTCGCCCATCTTGCCCGCGCCAATCACGAGCACGGTCTTCGTCGAGAACTGGTCGGCCTCGAAAATCTCGCACGCAAACTCCACCGCCACGCTCGACACCGAGACCTTCTTGCGCGCGATCTCGGTCGACGTCTGAATCAGCTTGCCGACCTCCATCGCCTTCTGAAACAGAGCGTTGGTAACCGGCCCGGTCGCGCCGCGGTCCTTGGCGATGCGATACGCCTCTTTCACCTGGGCGAGAATCTGGCCCTCGCCGGGCACCAGACTGTCGATGCTGCCGGCCACTTCAAACAGATGACTCACGGCGTCGCGATCGGCGAGGCAGTATAGGTGCTCGGCGATCTGGTCGGCCGCCACGCCGTGAAAGTCGGAAAGAAACGCCGCCAGCGGTTCGCTCCCGGGCGAGCGAACCGGCTGTTCGCTCCCGGGCGAGCGAACCGGCTGTTCGCTCGCGGTGTAGATCTCGACGCGGTTGCAGGTGCTGAGCACCACAGCTTCGGTTTGCGGGAACTGGTCGGCCAGCGCGTCGAGCGCGGCGTCGAGCTTTGGGCCGTCGAACGCCAGCCGCTCCCGAATCGCCACGGGCGCCGATCGGTGGTTGCAACCGACCAGTACGATCCTCATGGCAACCCCTTCGTCGCGACACGTTCGCTGGCGTGCCACGATTCGAGCAACAGGTCCACTCCAACGAACGTAAACAACATCAACCCGAACGCCACGATCGTCAGCAGCGCCACGCGCCGGCCCCGGAACTGCGGATGCGAACGCATCTGAAGCAGGAACCCGAACGCCAACCACGTCAACCCGGCGCAAATCACCTTCGGGTCGAGCAGCCGAATCGAGGCATCGCCCGCGCGACCCTGCTGAATGGCCAACAGCAGACCGATACCCAACCCGATCGTCAGCAGCGTGAACGCAACGGTGATGCCCTGTCGGTTCAGACGCTCCAGCAGTTCCAGGCTGGGCAGATCGAACGCCTCGCTCGGTAGCTGCTTGGCCTTGAGCCGGCGCGCCTGTACCAAATACATCATGCCCGCCACGAATCCCACGAACACAGCGACCCCGCCCAGGGCCAATACCGCCCCGTGGGCCGGACCCCACACACGTGCCCACCCACGCAGGTCGCGCTGGCTGTCTTGACCGAGAAGTCCCGCCAGTACGATGAGTGCGACGATCACCGGCAGCGCAAAGACGCCGACGGTGAACCGCGGGTAGTACCAGTGAATCGACAGGTACGTCACCGCCAACACCCAAGCAAGCACGACCAACGAGTCGAAACTGGTCGCCAACGGCGGCGTGTCGGCGGCGAGTGCACGGTGGCCCAGATAGATCGTGTGCGCTACGACCCCTGCCGCGGCGAAGCCCAGCGACGCGCCGCGCCGCCATGTCGCCGGCAGAAGCGCAGCGGCGGCTTCCGCCGCGAGCGCGACCGAATAGCTGGCACCGAAGCAGAAGAGTTTCACGCCTTCTACGATCATGGTGGTTTCAATTATGGGGCGAGCGACGTGCGAAGTCACGCCAGAACGACGGCTCCGGCGCGCACACGGTCACCATTTCCCGCCGCGTGGGATGCTCGAATCGAAGTTGGGCGGCGTGCAGTGCGATCTTTCCGCCGAGAACGATGCGCGAACCATACTTGACGTCGCCAATGATCGGAAACCCACGCGAGGCCAACTGCACGCGAATCTGGTGAGCGCGGCCTGTACGCGGCCGAATCTCAACGAGCGATCGGCCCGCGGCACGGTCCATTATCCGATACTCGATCGCAGCAGCTCGTGCATCCGCAGACGGAGCGGTTCCGACTCGGACGATGTTTCGAGCCGAGTCCTTGATCAAGTGATCGTGAAACTCGCCGTGTGAACGGCCCGGTACCCCTTCCACCCAGGCCCAGTACACCTTTTCTATCGTGCCGTCGCGAAACTGGGCCGACAGGCGAGCCGCCGCTTTGCTCGTCCGCGCGAACAACACGACGCCAGACACTGGCCGATCGAGCCGATGCACCAGCCCAAGGTAAACATGGCCCGGCTTGCGGTATCTCTCCCGAACGTACTCGCGCGCCAATTCCAGCAACGACACATCGCCAGTCCGGTCGCCGGCCGTCAACAACCCGCACGGCTTGTTGAAAGCAAGGCAATGGTTGTCTTCATAGATCACCCGGTCAGGATCCGGCTGGATGCGGCGGGTGTGCTTCTGGGTTGACATCACGCAATGATCATACGAGTTCAATGCCCACGTGTCATGTCATCCATGTTCGGAGTTGGACATGCGCAACTTGCGTCGTAACTATTCACGAATAATAGTCTTAGACCTTCAAGTCCGGGTGGCTTGTCAGATGCTGTGTCCGTACCTGAACGATACTGGTATTCCCGGCGATGAATCCCATCCCGTCAAAGAGAGCCACAACATGTTGATTCGGAATGAGTAATGACTGTTTTCTTGTTGGTTGATTTGCACTTGTAGACCGGCCTAGCAGTTGCATATGGCCGACACCGGCGGGACGGAATGAGGTCTGTGGGGGTTAACCGTTTTTCCAATCTGAGGAGGAGTCCAATGAAGAAGACGCGCGTTGGTTTCACCCTGATCGAACTGCTGGTGGTGATCGCCATCATTGCAGTTTTGATCGCCCTACTGTTGCCCGCCGTGCAGCAGGCTCGCGAGGCGGCCCGGCGCACCCAGTGCAAGAACAACCTGAAACAGCTTGGGTTGGCCATGCACAACTACCACGACGCCCACAAGCTATACCCGTCGGGCATCGTGGACGACAATCACAATGCCACCGGTGCGTACTTCACGGGCTTCCATATGTTGTTGCCCTTCCTTGAGGAGAGCGCTCTGTACAACGCGACGAATTTTCGCGCAGGCTTGGCACCAGTGCCGAACACCGGCGTCGCCGACGCAACTCTGGCTGTAACGTCGGCTCCGACTGCCGGAGGTAAGTGGAACGGCATTCACAACACAACGGTCATCACCAAACAGCTCAACCAGTTCTACTGCCCGACGAACCGCAGTGAAGGCAGCATTCTCCTAACCGGCACACCGTCGATTCGCATGGGTGCGACAGACTACGGCATGTCGAATGGAGCCTACTCGCACATGTGCGGCGACCCGCAAGATCTGTCGTATCTGAACGTGGCTGGCGGGTACTTTGGCATAAACACCAAGACCCGCGTGTCGGATGTCAGGGATGGGACCTCGCTGACGGTTTGCATGGGTGAGATCTCTGGAAATGAGACGATCCTGGGGTGGAGCAACCCGGCGACCAAGGCACCGCAGCGCAGTCCAGTGCCTGGAACTACCGGATTGTATGGCACAGCCCCGATTGGCGTTGACCAAGGTTGGGCACAAGCTTCGGTCGCTGGGGCCGGCGCCACCGGTGTGCCCGCGCACGGCGCAGTACTATACTCCGCGGCACAATACGGTTCGGTCCTCGGGGCAGGCGGACTCGGGACTGGCCCTGTTCAAACCACAACAGGTACGGCCAGCATCGGTTTCGTCAACAACCCAACCAACGAGTTCCACTCCAAAATGAATCCGGTGGTGGTGATGCACTCGCAGGATGCCGCGGCGACGGTGGCCGGAGAGTGTCACAATCCGGCTGACCGGCTGAGCGAGGCCCGCTGCTTCCACGAGGGTGGCGCTCAGTTCCTGTTTGGCGATGGCACGGTTCGTTTCATCACAGAGAATGTGGATGTCAAGATCTACGCGGCCATTCACACCATTCAGGGTAAGGAAATCGTTGACGAGGACGACTTCTAATCCACGTCGACGACAGTATCGACCAGTCGGCAAAGATCCCCGGTCGGCAACGGCCGGGGATCTTTCTTTTTTTTTGGGGCCCTCCGCCAACATTGGGGAGACCGTGGTGTGGCGTCGCGGCCGCGTTACATCGGGCGGGTGAAACAGCAGGCGGGACGCCTGCGCCCCAAACTTGGCGGCGAGCCTCTTTTTTGGGTCTTGGACAAGAATCGCTCGGCTGCCCCAATCAGGGTCACTCACGTCACTCACCCTTTTTTCGGGCCTCCCAGAGCAACTTGAGTTCGCCGAAGCTGCGGGCAGGTGCGGCGCCTTGGAGCACATCCTGGGAAAGAGATGGCGCCGGCCGCGGACGAGGCTTGCGCGGCGGAGACGAGGCGGGCGGGCGATGTACGGCGGCAGGTCGAACTGGCCCCGCTGGCGCGATGGCCTCGCCGGCTGGCTTGGCATCGACACGAACTACATCGGGTGGTATCGCGGCGACGGGTGGCCGAGTGGGCGCGGATGCGGCAGGGCGTGCCTGTTTCCTCGTTTCCCGGCGCGGGGTTCCCGGTCGGATCATCGTCAGCGACACTCTAGACCGCTCGTTGTCCACCCCAACTACCCAAACGGTCACCATTTGACCGATAGTCGCTACCTCGTGCGGCGACCGAATGAACCGAGTCGAAACTTGGCTGATATGGACCAACCCGCTTTCTTTGAGACCGATGTCGACAAAGACGCCGAAGTCGACCACGTTCAACACGCGGCCGTGCAGTTCCTGACCCGACTTCAGGTCCTCGATCCTCACGAGCGACTGCCGTACGATCGGCGGTGAGTGGCCGTCGCGTGGATCGCGGTGAGGGTTACGCAAGGCATCGATCAGGTCGGCCATCAACTCGGGTGTGATTTCCAGTTCCTTGCCCACCGTTTCGATGTCGGCCGTCGTGAGCTTCGTGCGAACTTCGGCTACGCCTTCGCTGGTATTCAGCGATTCGGCCGACAGACCCAGCTTGCCCAGCAGTTTGTCGGCCGCCGCGTAGTTTTCCGGATGCACGCAGGTGGCGTCGATCGGGTTTGTTCCGCCGTGGATTCTCAGGAATGCGGCGGCCTGAACAAAAACCGCATCGGTGACCCCTTCAACCTCTTTGATCTCGTCGCGGCGGGTGAATGGCCCCTTGGCTTCGCGCCGCTCAACCAGTCGCCGCGCCGTCAGTTGATTCAGTCCACTCACGAAACGCAGCAGGGGCACACCCGCCGTGTTCAAGTCGACGCCCACCTGGTTGACACACGACTCCACCGCGGCGCCGAGGAAATCCTTGAGCACGCGCCCGTGCAGGTCGTGTTGGTTCATTCCGGCCGCGAACTGCTGCGCGTCGATCTTGGCTAGTTCGGCCAGTGGGTCTTGCACGCGTCGGCCGATGGACACAGCCGTGCGGGCGTTCGCATCGAGATTCGGCAGTTCCTCACGACCGATCGCGCTGGTGGCGTAGGCGCCGGCCCCCACCTCGTTGACGATCGTATAGCTCAACTCACCGAGCGACTCGGAGATAGTCTCGGCGATGAGTTCCTCGGTCTCGCGGCATCCCGGCCCGTTGCCTATCGCGATGAGGTTCGCACCGTGTTCGCGGGCCAGATTCACAAGTGTCTGCTTCGCCTCAGCCCGTTGCCCCCGCGGCGGATGCGGATGAATCACGGCGTGGCCCAGCACCTTGCCGGCTTCGTCCAGCGCGGCGAGCTTGCAGCCCGTGCGAAACCCTGGGTCGATCGCCAGCACCCGCTTGCCGCGCTGCGGCGGCTGCATGAGCAGGCAGCGTAGCGTACGTGCGAGCAACGCTGCGGCATGCTCTTCCGCCTCCTCGCCAAGTTCGCGGCGCACCTCACGCTCGAGGCTCCGCGCGATGATCCGAGCGAGGGCGTCGTCGGCCCAGGCGCGCAAGCGGTCCGTGTGCGAGTGCTCTGGCGGCGGCAGCACGGCGTGCACCGCCGTTTGGGCCGCCGGGGCGTCGAACTCAATGTGCACGGTGAGCACTTGTTCCTTCTCGCCACGGCCGATGGCCAACACTCGCTGGGGCGCGATCCTCTCTAGCGTTTCTTGAAAGTGGAAGTAGTCGCGATAGGACTTGCCCTTTTCCTCGGCGACGTTTTCGACCTTCGATGTGATCAGTTTTCCGGTGTTCCAGATGATGCGTCGCACCGCGTCGCGGGCCGCGGCGGTTTCGGCGATCTTCTCGGCGATGATTTGGCCGACACCGGCAAGCACCTCTTCGGCCGTGCCCAGACCCTTCGTCGCATCGACCGCGGCGGCACAGGCTGCGGCAAAGTCGCGAGCCGATTCGGCATCGGCCCACACCGCCTCAGCCAGTCCCGCCAGCCCGCGCTCGCGAGCCTCGCTCGCTGGCGTTGGCTTCTTTGGCTTGAACGGCAGGTACAGATCCTCCAGCCGCTTGACGCTCTCAGCCGCCTCAATGGCCGCCCGCAACTCATCGGTCAGGCGGCCTTGGGCATCAATCGATCGCAACACGGTATCCTTGCGGTCCGCAAGCAGTCGCAAACGGACAAGTCGTGCCTGAAGGCGACGGAGCATTTCTTCATCGAGCCCGCCGGTCCGCTCCCGCCGGTAGCGGGCGATGAAGGGGATGGTGTTGCCCTCGTCGATCAAAGCCACTACGCATTCGACTTGAGCACGCCGGAGTTGAAAATCCTGAGCGACCCGACTGAGGTCGACTGAAACGGGCTGAGACATTGAGCGAGCCACCTCACGCGCGACGTGAACAACCGCACTGGCTGACTTCCGTGGTCGGCCAATCTAGGGAGATTTGGCGAGACTGTCAAGTCAAGGCGAAGCCGAGCGGCGCGTCTCGACACGGGGTCAACAAGTTAATCGCGAAGTTCGGATTGTTGCGTCGCGGGAAGCTGGTCCGATAAGATTGCGGCCCATGATCACGCGACGACGATTCCTCGACTCGTTCGCAACCGGGCTCGGCGGCATGGCGTTGGCCACGCTGGTGGCCCGCGACTCGTTGGCGAATTCAGCGACGGCCGAGGCCGCGAGCCCGAGGTCGCATCATCCGGCCAAGGCGCGGCGAGCGATTCAGATATTCTTGCAGGGCGGGCTGAGCCAGGTCGATTCGTTCGATTTCAAGCCGGAGTTGGAGAAGGTACATGGCAAGACGCCGCCGCCGGGCGCGCAGTCGTTCATGGGCCGGCTCGGGCTGATGCACCGGCCGCACTTCGCGTTCAAACGGCGCGGACTGAGCGGTCTGTGGGTGTCTGACTTGTTTCCCCACATTGCGGAAGTCGCCGACGAACTGACGGTCATCAACTCGATGTGGTCCGGCACCGGCAACCACACGCCGGCGACGTACGAGGCGAACAGCGGGTTCCGAACGCTCGGCTTTCCGGCGGCCGGCGCGTGGATTTCGTATGGCCTCGGCTGCGAAGTGGATAACCTGCCGACGTTCGTCGTGTTCCCTGACAGCCGGTCGTGGCCGACGGGCCGGGCGAATAATTGGTCGAGCGGGTTCTTACCTGCGCGGCATCAAGGAGTCGTGCTGAACACCAGCGGTCCGGCCGTGCGCAACCTGCACCCGGCGACGAAGCTGGACGACGCCACGCAAGCGGCTCGATTCGCCGCGCTCGCGGAGATCAATCGCCGACACTTGGCCGATCGCGGTCAGGACGACGCGCTCGAAAGTCGCATCCGGAGTTACGAACTTGCGGCGCGGATGCAACTGGCGGTACCCGAAGCGACCGATTTGACGCGGGAATCGGCCGCCACGCTGGCGATGTACGGCGTGGACCGCAAGGAGTGCGCGGACTTCGCGCGTGCGTGTGTCTTGGCCAGGCGACTCGTCGAGCACGGCGTCCGATTTGTGCAACTCTGGAGCGGCGCGGCGTTCGGGACCGAGGTTCATTGGGACGCGCACGGCAGCGTTCCGGACAACCATCGCCGCGAGTCAGCGAAGATTGATCGACCAGTCGCCGCACTGATCCGCGATCTGCGACAGCGGGGGATGTTCGACGACACGCTCGTCATCTTCAACACCGAGTTCGGCCGGACTCCGTACGCCGAGAGCGCCGGCGACAAGGCCGGGCCGGGCCGCGACCACAACGCCGACGGCTTCAGCGTCTGGCTCGCCGGCGCCGGTTTGAAACATGGAATCGCGTACGGCGCGACTGACGAGATCGGTTGGAAGGCGGCCGAGAAACCGGTCGATGTACACGACTTCCACGCGACGGTCTTGCACCTCATGGGAATCGACCACACGCGCCTGACCTTCTACCACGACGGCATCCAACGCCGACTCACCAATGTCCACGGTAACGTGCTGACCGACCTGCTGGCTTGATCGCGCGGGTTCGAGGTCGTTGCGATCAGAGGCAGGCCTACGCTCCGGCTCACCAAAGGAGACTTCGGATGGACCTGATGCTCACGTTGATGCAGATCGCCGCCCTGATCGTCGCGGGCATGTGTCATGCGCTGCTTGGAAGCGTGAAGGTGTCACTCGCGCGAAAACTTGCGATCGACGAAGCAAAGGTGGGCGGTCTCGTCGGCGTCTTTTGGATTCACACTTGTTCCGATGGCGCTGGTCGCCGGTTTTCTCGTCGACTGGCTTGGCAAGCACGCCGTGTTGTCCGGCGGGTTTGTTCTGCTGATCGTGAGCATACTCCTTCTGGCCAGACTCACGACCTATCCTATCGCGATGCTTGCTGTGCTGTTGTTGGGTTCCGGTTGGTCGGCCTTGGTGAACGTGCTGAACGTTACGTCGCCGCCGGCGTTTCTGCCGCCGGAAGACATTCCGCGGCGCATGTCGTACGCGATGAACATGGGTGATTTTGTGTTCGGGATGGGAGCGTTCGTCACGCCGATCATGGTCGTGCTACTGATACGCACGATCCGTCTGGAACGGACGTTTTTCGTAGTGGCATCGTTCGCTGTCGTTCCGCTCGTGCTGGGACTGGGGGTGTCTTGGGAACGGCTGGCCTCGCCGAGCACGGAAACCGTGGCGGGTGGGCTGAGCATTCTGCTCACCGACCCGATCGTTTGGCTCTGTTGCCTGGCGTTCTTTTGCCACGTGCCGATTGAGGCGTCGGTCGCCACTTGGGCCACGACGCTGATGACCGACAAGGGCGTCGGCGAGGGCGCCGCGTCGACGCTGCTGTCGGTTTTCTGGCTGACGTTCATGGGATCACGATTGATCACCGCGCTAACGCTGCCCGTGGGCGCCGACACGATTCTGGTTGTGACGATGGCAGGCCTTTGCATCGCGTTCACGCTGGGCATCGCTTTCAGCAACGCGGCTTGGTTGACCTGCGCGATGGTGGTCGTGGCGGGGCTGGTACTCGGCCCGATCTTTCCCACGTTGATCGCCATCCTGCTCACGCACGTCAAGCCTTTGCTGCATGGCCGCACGGTGGGTCTGTTCTTTTGCATCGGCGGCATTGGGTGGACTGCGATTCCGATTTTCATCGGCTCGTTCGCGAGGCGCACCACCGTTCAGCGCGCCTTCTTGCTCGCCACCGTTTCGGCAAGCATTCTCAGCGCGTTGGCGCTGGCACTCTGGCATCACCTGCCGAAATAACCGGGAGACCACTATGAAGTACCGCGTGTTGACTGTCGGTCTGATTGTGCGCCGCGTTGTTCTTGCACGGAGTGACACAATGGCTCGCAACACTTGCCTGAACGCCGCGTTGATTCTGGCTGGGTCGGTGCAGTGTTTCGCCGCTCAAACCGGTCCGGGACCGGTTGCGTCGCATCCGACGCTGCGGCCGCTGCCCGAAGTTTCGGCTCGGCCTATGGCCGGTGGGCGGGCGTTCTTTGTCGATCCCTCCGCGGGCAAAGACGACGCTGCGGGGAGTGAGCAGGCGCCGTGGCGGACGATCAACCATGGCATGAAACAGTTGATCGCCGGCGACACGCTGTACCTGCGCGGCGGGGTGTTTCGCGAGAACGTCTATTGTGCGGTCGCCGGCAAGCCCGACGCTCGCATCACCATCCGGGCCTATCCGGGCGAACGGGCGATCATCGACGGCGGGCTGCCCGAGTTCTTCAACGAGCCGGCCGCGGCATGGGTGCCGTATCCGCAGGGTGCGCCGGATGAGTACCGCTCGGCTCGTGCCTACAAGAACATCCGCGACGTGCTCGGTTTGTTCGGCGACTCGCACATCGCGCTGCAGACCTATTGGCACACGATGGACTTGCGAGCGACGAACGAGTTGTGGGCCGACGACCCGGAGAAAAAACTGATGGTTCAGCCGGTGTACTGCGGGCCGGGGCTGTGGTACGACCGCGACACGGGGCACATTCACGCTCGGCTCGCGCACACGAATCTGAAGACGCCCGGCCTGGCCAACTATCGCGGCGAGACCGATCCGCGCAAGCTGCCGCTGGTCGTCGCGCCGTTCGGCTCGACGCCGCTGCGCGTCGACATGGCCAAGCACGTTCGATTCCAGGACCTGGTGATTCGCGGCGCGGGGCACGATTGCGTCGTGATGCGCATGGGCATCGACGTCGAGTTCGACAACGTCACGATCTTTGCCGGAACCTATGGCATGCGAGTGCAATCAACCGGGCCGTTCCGCATGGTCGACTCAGCCATTCACGGCATGATTCCGCCTTGGGCGTGGCGCGACGAGAACAGCCTGTTCACCTACTCGCCGCGATCGTACGATCCGTTCGCCCCACCCGCAAAGCCGGCCAACGAACGCAACATCGCCCGGCTGAACACGCACGCGCTGCTCGTCACCGAGGGCAGCTACGAGTTCGAGGTCTTTTACTATCCGCACAACCACGATTGGGAGATCGCCCACTGCGAGTTCACCGACGGCCACGACGGCGTGTACCTCAGCGGCCGGGCGATCCGCTTCCATCACAACCTCGTGGACCGCATGCAAGACGACGGCGTTTACCTCAGCAGCCCCTCAAACTATTTCAACGACGACATCCACATCTACCAGAACCTGCTCCGCGACATCTTCACCACGTTCGCTTGCAACAACCGCGGCGGCCCGACCGGCGACATTTTCATCTATCGCAATCTGGTCGATCAGCGTCAGGGCGTGCCGTTCAGTCGGCCCAGTCCGCAGAAACCCGAAGGCGGCATGCTGCGCGGCCACGGCTTTCTGGCTCACGGCAATGATCTCTTGGGCATCGAGAACCTGCACTTCTACCAGAACACGTTCATCACCGAGACCTGGAGCGGCAGCTACGCCGGCCGCACCTGGACCGTGACACACCCGCGCACGCGCCGACGAATCCTCAACAACCTCTTCGTCTACATCAGCCGGTACCCCGACCCGGCGAATCCTGAAGAGCACGATATCCACATGGACGGCAACTTGCACTGGTGCGCCGCCGCCGACGCGAAGCTGCCCGACGGCTTCCTTGACAAGGTTCGCGACGCGAAGGGATCGAAGTCGATCGCGGCGAAGTATCCGGCCGGCTGGGAGGCGAACTCGCTGGTCGCCGACCCGCGGTTCACTGCCTTCGATCGTTCCCCGAGCGCGAAAAACGATTGCCGCTTGCAGCCGGGCAGTCCAGCGATCGGCAAGGGAGTTGTGCTGCCGAGCGATTTGGTCGATCCGCAACGTCCCGCCAGCGGCACTCACCCCGACATCGGTGCGATTCCCCTCGGCGGCGACGTGCCGAGCTTCGGAAGGAACGGACGGGTCACGTCACCGGTCGCCGGAAAGGGTGCGCCATAGTGTTGGTGCCCGCTCGTGGTGTCGAATCAAGACTCGTCGGCGCGATAGTATTGGTTTCATGAGTGAGGTAACCCGCATCTTGATCGCGATTGAGCAAGGCGACGCGCACGCGGCTGAGCAACTCTTACCGCTAGTCTATGGTGAGTTGCGGAAGCTAGCCGCACAGAAGCTCGCTCAGGAGCGGCCGGGCCAGACGCTTCAAGCGACGGCGCTGGTGCACGAGGCGTACATCCGGCTGGTGGACACGGAAAAGGCTCAGCACTGGAACAGCCGCGGCCACTTCTTCGCCGCCGCGGCCGAAGCGATGCGGCGGATTCTCATTGAATATGCACGTCGCAAGCAATGCGAACGGCACGGCGGCGGACTGCGCCGAGTCGAGATGCCCAATGAACTACCGGGCCTGGCCGACGATCGCCTCGGTCGAGTGCGTGGCGTTTCCTGCGGCCAGTTGCGTGATGGCGATCGTCGCATTGCCGTTGTCGTTATCCGCCCCAACCTTTGATCAAATGGAAGCGGCACTGTCGTTGACCGGCATCGCGCTGACGATCGCCAGTCTCGTGCTGGCGATCATTGGCATCGTCGAGTTTCGCCGCGGCCCCATGCGTCAAGCGGTCACGGCGTGGATCGGATTGCTGCTGTGCGGGCTGCCGCTCGCGTATTGGGGATTCATTCTGTGGATCATCTTGAATATGACCTCGGCCAACCCCTTTTAAGGCATTCGCATGGCTTGCTGTCGCGCACAGGAACGCTCAATTTCTCGCATTGGTGCTTGTTTGGCGGCCGGGTTTTGGATGACGCGCCGTGGTAGGTATCTCCCGATCCTCATGTCGGCGTATGCGCTGGCCGCGGGCGTCATGTACATCGCGTTCTTCTTGAACTTTGACCCCGAACTACCAGAGGCTGCGCGCGGGCAGGGCGTCGTGGTCTACTTGATCGGTCTGGCGCTTGGGGTCTCCGTCGTCGGACTGGTGGCCACGACTGTCGTGTGGTTGCATCAGGAACGAGCGACAGGGTGAGCGGGCGCGGTGTTCGACCAAAGAAGGTCAGTCGCTGGGCCGGTCTGTAGACCGTGCCCCTCGGGCGGCGGGGTCATGAGACCCGCGCCGAGCGCGCGTCATGAGACCCGCGCGGAGCAGCGACCCTCGCCGAGCGCCCGCCCGTGCTGCGAATGAAAACGGCCTCTGCGGTTTCGGACTGTTTCGCTAGAATGGCTGCCGGTTGAGGAACGACGGTATGCCGAGACCCCGACAAGCCTGGCTGGCGTGTGCGACGTTGTTCGCTGCGCTGGCAACCCTGCCGATCACCGCGCAATTGGATTCGAGCGGGCAGCGGACCAACACGGCATATCTCGACATCAGCATTGAGGCGGCGACGCACCTGCGGACCGCGGCGAGCTACGCCGCTGATCGCAACTGGCCCGAGGCAATCGATCTGCTGCAGAAGCTGATCGAGCGGTTCGGCGACAAAGTCATCCAGGTCGGGTCGAGCCCCGTCTATGTGAGCGTGCGCGACTATTGCCACATTCAACTCTGCGGCATGCCCCCCGAGGCCCGCCTGCTGTATCGCAAGCTTGCCGACGGCCAGGCCGAGATCTGGTACCGGACCGGCGTCGCCGAGCGCGACCGCGAGCTGTTGGGCCAGGTCGTCGATCGGGCGTTCGCCAGCTCGTGGGGCGACAACGCGCTCGACGCGCTGGCCGAACTCGCGTTCGAGGCGGGCCGGTTCGAGGAAGCCTACCTGCTCTGGACGCGCGTCATGCCCGAACTCGACGCGCGCCCGCCGGCCGCACCACCCCCGGCCGACAGCGCGCCCTATGCCGGTCTCGTCTATCCCGACAGCGATCTCGACCCGGCCCTCATTGAAGCCAAGCGAATACTCAGCCGTTGGTTTCTCGGCGAGCGCGAGCAGGCGATGCTCGACGTCGAGCGGTTCCGGCAACGGTATCCGAACGCGCGCGGAACTTTGGGCGCGGTCGCGGGCGTGTTGGCCGAGCGACTGACGGCGATCATTCGCGGGTCGGCCGCGGCGCCGGCGCCGCAGGAGGCCGTCTGGACGACGTTCGCGGGCAATGCGCAGCGATCGAAGGTGCAGCCGCAGGCCGTCGACATCGGCAGCGTGCAATGGACCGCGAAGCTGCCTCAGGCCTTCCACCCGCGCACTGTGTTGGGCAGCCGTCCGATGAGCGTGAACTCACCGGAAGACTACTTGAGCTTTCATCCGCTCGTGCTTGGCGACCAGGTAGTCGTCTGCGGCCGCGAGGAGGTTCTCGCGTACGATCTGCACGACGCCCCGAAGGAGCCCGACAAGCCGCTATGGTCGTTCCGGCTGCGCGACGGACTGGGCGCGACCGGGCCGGTCGCCGTGCGCCAGCCCCTCGGAGCGCCGCACTACACGATGACCGCTGATCGCGGGCGGCTCTACGTGCGACTCGGCGCCCCCGAGACCACCGTGCCGCTGCGCCGTGGCGGCCAGCCCGACAGCTACCTCGTGTGCCTCGACCTGGCCGCCGACGCCAAGGAGTTGTGGCGCACCGCGCCCGACGAACCGGAGCTTGCCTTCGAGGGATCGCCGGTCGTCGCCGATGGCGAGGTGTTCGTCGGCGTCACGCGCGGCGGCGCCATGACTCACTCCTACGTCGCCTGCTACGATGCAGACACCGGCGCGAAGAAGTGGCGGCAACTTATTTGTGAAGCGTCGTCGGCGATCACGTACAACAGCGGTACGATCAGCCACAACTTGCCCACGCTCGGCGCCGGCATGCTCTTCTACAACACCAACCTGGGCACTGTGGCCGCGATCGATCAGCAATCGGGCCGCGTGCGCTGGATCGCGACCTATCCGCGCGACGCACGAGACGAGTTCTTCACGACCCGCACGCCGGGCCGCGAGCTATCGCCCTGTCTGTATTACAACGGACTGGTGATCGCGATGCCGTCCGATACCAACGGCGTCTATGCCTTCGACGCATTGTCGGGCGCACTGAGATGGAAGACGCCCGAGCAGCCGCGACTGTCGCACATGTTGGGGGTCGCTCGCGGCAATGTGATTTGCACCGGCAAGCAGGTCGTGGCCATCGACGCGACGAACGGGGCGCACCGCTGGACATGGTCCGAGGGGCCGAACACGGCGCCCTATGGTCGTGGAGCGCTCGCCGGCGACTACGTCTACTTCCCTACCAAGACGCACATCTACGTGCTGGATCAGCGCACCGGACTGTCCGCGAAAGAGACCATTGCGCTGCAAGAGAAGCACCACCAGTCGCCCGGCAACCTGGTGATCGGCGAGGGTTACATGGTGGTCGCGCAGGCCAAGGGGCTGCTGGTGATGTGCCAGTACGACGTGCTCATCAATCGCTACCGCGACCTGATCGCCCAGAACCCGAACAGCGCCGAGCCGCACTACTCGCTGGCCCAGGCGGCCGAGAACACCGACCGCGCGTTGGCCGTTGAGCACTACCGCAAGGCGCTCGAGCTGCCGTCGCAGAGTGGGTTCGAGGAAGATCGTCGCATGAAGCAGAGCGCCCGCACCAAGCTGTACTCGCTGTTGTTGCAGCTCGGCGAGCAGGCCGCGGCCGATCGCCAGTGGGAGGCTACGGCGGCGCACCTGCGCGAGGCCGTTGCGATCGCGCCGACGACGCAAGGCAAGCTGGACGCGCTGCTGCGGCTGGCCGAAACCTGGGCTGCGGCCGGTGAGGCGACGAAGACGCTCGTTGCGTACCAGGAGGTTCTCGACGACGATTCGCTGCGCGCGCTGGCGATCCAGGTCGAGCCGAACCGTTCGGTGCGGGCCGATGTCGAGGTCACGCGGCGAGTCCAGGTGCTCGTCGACAAATGGGGCCGTGAAGTTTACAGCGCGGTCGACGCGCGGGCTGCGGAGTTGCTGGCCGAAGCTCGCGAGTCGAACTCGCTGGCCGCCGTGGCGCGACTGGTCCGCACCTATCCCAACGCCCAGGTCGTGCCGCAAGCGCTACAGTATCTCGGTACGCAACTGGCCGCTCAGAACCAGTTCGCCGAATCCATCGCCGCGTTCAAGCAACTGCTCGCGCAACCGAACGCCCCGGTCGCCGTGCAGGTCGCGGCGCATCACGGCGTCGCCGTGGGCTACGAGTCGCTTGGTTCCTGGGCCGCCGCGCGCGAGTGGTGGGAACGACTGGCCGCCGAGTTTCCCGGCGAGCCTGCGCCCGGTCGTGGCGATCAGTCGGTCTCGGCGTTTGTCGCGGACCGGCTGGAACAGTCGCCGCTGAAGCTCGCTGCGGTGCGCGAGCGCGGCGGATTGCGACTGCCGCTCGCACGCCGCTGGAACCGCGTCTGGAGCGACCGAGCACGAGTATTCATTCCGCACGGTGCGCCGCCGCAAGAACCCGGCTTTGCGGTGCTCGTGACCACGCCCGATACGCTCGATTGCCTCGCCGCTTCGTCGGGCGAGTTGCTCTGGAGCGCGAAGCTGACCGATTCGATGCGCTGGGCGGCCTTTCACGGCGACCTCATGCTCATCGGCACCGACGTGCGGATCATCGCCGCCGACGCGGCAACCGGCGCGGTGCGCTGGCAGCAACGCACAGCGACCGGCCTGCCTGGATTCAAAGAGTTTCGACTCGTCGACGATCGCGTGTTTGTGAACGAAGACGATCGAAGGCTCGTCTGCCTGTCGGCCGCCAAGGGCGAGATGCAGTGGGCCTTTTCACCGACCGAAGGGGTCATCGCCCCGAACACGTTCTTTTCGAGTCATCACGTCGCGCTACGCACGAGCAAGCCCGACAAGTTGATCGTGCTCGACGGCGACGGCCGACGGCGATTCGAACTGACCCAGGCCTCTGAGCTGTGGAAGCAGGCGCCGGTGGCCGTCGACGCACACCACTTGTGCATCGCGACCGATGCTCGAACTATCCAGCTCATCGACCTGAACGACGGCAAGCCGGTGTGGTCGTTCGGCACGCTCAACTCCGATCAGCGGGCCGTGCCGATGGTGGGCGGCGGATGCCTGCTCGTGCTGGTCGGCGGCAATCAGTTGGTGCGCGTGAAGCCCCAGACCGGCGAGCCGCTGTGGTCGACTCGCGTGAGCGAAGACGTCTTGCCCGCGCACGCCGGGTCGTGGATGGTCGATGGCCGGACGTTCTACTGTGTGACGCGGCAATCGAACCTCCGCGCCTTTCGATTGGACGACGGAAGGATCCAGTGGCAACAGTTCCTCGTGCCGTCCGGCGACTGGCAACTTGCGGCGCAGGGAACGCACATGCTGGCCCTGCCGCGTCGGCCTGATGCGACCGAGGGACTGCCGCTGGTGATCTGCCGGCAGTCCGACGGCAGCCCGGTGCAGCGACTGGTCTTTCGCCCGCGCGGCAACTCCGCGCTGGTACACGTCGCAGCCGATCACGCGGTCATCGGCTCGGAACACGAGTTGTGGGCGCTGGCAAAAGAGGACTAATCTAGTACTGACCGCAAGTTCAGAATCCGAAATCCGAATATCGAAATCCGAAGGAAGCACGAGACCTGGAAGGAACAAGTCTCAAATCTCGAAACCGTGCAACGTCGTTGTGACTTTCCTATTCGACCTTCCTTAGGATTTCGTATTTCGTGCTTCGGGTTGGCTTTGATTGGAGGTGCCTGTGCGCAACGTGGATGTGACCTGTGAGAAATGCGGGGCCGTGGTGCGTGTCACGGTTGGCCAGGTCGTTCACTGTACCTGCGGTCAGCAACTCGCCGCTCCCGAGCGACGCGAACCGACCGAGCCGCCCGGCAGCCTGGTGCAGGACGACGTCGCCGCCGTTCAGAAACTGCACCAGGCGTTCGAGGCGATGCGAGGCGAACTCGCCAAGGTGATCGTCGGACAGCAGAAGGTCCTCGAAGAACTGCTCGTCGCCATCTTCGCACGCGGCCACTGCCTGCTCGTCGGTGTGCCGGGCCTGGCTAAGACGCTCATGATCCGCACCCTGGCCGACGCGCTGAACCTCTCGTTCAACCGCATCCAGTTCACGCCCGACCTGATGCCCTCGGACATCACCGGCACCGAAGTGATCCAGGAAGACAAGACCACCGGCCAGCGGCACTTCAAGTTCCTGCGCGGGCCGATATTCGCCAACGTCATCCTCGCCGACGAAATCAACCGCACGCCACCCAAGACTCAGGCCGCACTGCTCGAAGCCATGCAAGAACACCAGGTCACCGTGGGTGGCGAGCGACACCGCGTCACCGAGCCGTTCTTCGTACTGGCCACGCAGAATCCGATCGAACAGGAAGGCACCTATCCGCTGCCCGAAGCGCAACTCGACCGGTTCATGTTCAACATCCTGGTCGACTATCCGGAAGAGGAAGAGGAGTTCGAGATCGTCCGGGTGACGACGGCTACGCACCAGCCGCGCGTGGACAAGGTCTTGGCGGCCCGTGACATTGTCGAGTTGCAAGAGATCGTGCGCAAGGTACCCGTGGCCGACCACGTGATCCGTTACGCCATGAAGTTCACGCGGTTGACGCGCCGCGAAAAGGGCGACGTGCCCGAGTTCATCACCAACTACGTGAGTTGGGGGGCCGGCCCGCGAGCGACGCAGTATCTGGTCCTCGGCGCCAAGGCCCGCGCCGTGCTGCACGGCCGCTACTACGCGAACTGTGAGGACATCCGCGCCGTGGCGGGTCCCGTGCTGCGGCACCGCATCATCACCAACTTCAACGCCGAAGCCGAAGGCGTCAAACCCGACGACATCATCGCCAGGCTCACCGCACTGATCCCGATCGACGAATCGCAAGAGGCGCAGAGTGGACGAATTCCAAAAATATTTAGATCCGGCCACGCTGGCTAAGATCCAGGGACTGGACCTGAAGGCCCGACTGATCGTCGAAGGCTACATCGCCGGACTGCACAAGAGTCCGTACCAGGGATTCTCCGTCGAGTTCGCCGAACACCGAGAGTACGCGCCGGGCGACGACATCAAGCACGTCGACTGGAAGGTCTGGAGCCGCACCGACAAGCTTTACCTCAAGCAGTACGAAGAGGAAACCAACCTGATCGTCTACTTGCTGCTTGATACGTCCGAGTCGATGCGCTACCGGTCGAACGGCGTATCGAAGCTCGACTACGCGCGGCACGTCGCGGCGGCCCTCGCCTACCTCGTGCTCCAGCAACAAGACTCGGTCGGGCTTGCCACGTTCGACAGCGAGGTGCGGCAGTACGTCCGACCGTCGAGTCATGCGTCGCACTTGCGGCAAGTGATCCACATCATGGACGTGACGGCCGCGCAGCAGAAAACCGACCTCGCCAAAATTTTCAACGACCTGGCCGAACGGTTCAAGAAGCGCGGGCTGGTCATCGTGCTGAGCGACCTGTTCGACGACGTGCCGCACCTGCTCGCCGGACTCAAGCACTTCCGGCACCGACGTCACGAGGTTGTGTTGTTTCAAGTGCTCGACCCCGCAGAACTCGATTTCCCGTTTGAGGACACGACGCTGTTCAAGGGAATGGAACAGATGCCCGAGGTGCTGAGCGAGCCGCGCGCGCTGCGACGTGCATATCAACAGGAGTTCGAGTCGTTCCTGACCGACATCCGCCGCGGCTGCCGTGGCAACCAGATCGATCACGTGCTGCTGCGCACCGACCAGCGGCTCGATGTGGCCCTGTCCGCGTACCTGGCCGCACGCATGGCAAGGAGGAAGTAGGCAATGGCTCGCGAATACCTTTGGAAGCGGGCGGTGCGCCGAGGGATGGCGCAGGCGCGGCGCGAGACCTGTCCGATGAACTTCGCGCAGGCCTGCGCCCTGTCCGACTTCATGATTGATTCGCTCCGCACAAACCTCGCCGGCTCGGAAGAACTCTCGGAACAGGAAATCGACCGGCGCGTATCTCTATACCACATCGAGTGCTCGCGACTGGAACAGCGGCTGGCTCGATCGTGGCGAAAGGTGATGGTCGTCGAATGAGCAACGGCAGCGTCCAAGCCGCACTGAAGGCGGGCGTCGCTCTGCTCGAAGAGCTCGGCGTGCGCCAGGAACTCGATTACCTGTGGAGTGAAAGCGAACGCTCGTGATGCCAGTAGTCTTCGCACTCGGGTTCGGCACGCCGGCCCTGTTGTGGGGTGTGGGCTTGGCGTCCGCGCCGATCATCATTCACCTGCTCAGCCGGCGGCGCTATCGCGAGCTGGAGTGGGCGGCGATGAAGTGGTTGCTCGCGGCGCTCAAGAAAAACGCTCGCCGCATTCAGCTCGAACAGCTTCTGCTGCTGGCCGTGCGCACGGCGTTGGTGCTGAGCGTCGTTGCGGCGATGGCCAAGCCGTTCCTGGCCGGCGCCGGAGTCGTGCTGTTGCCCGGCAAGCGGACGCACCGCGTGATCGTGCTCGACGGCTCGATGAGCATGGGCTACCGCGTCACCGACCGCGACCGCTTCGAGCGGGCCAAAGAGGTGGCGCTCGCGATCCTGAACGACTCACGCAAGGGCGATGCGGCCAGTCTTGTGCTCATGGCCGCTCCGCCGCGCGTCGTCGTGGGCGACCCGTCCGCCAATCTCGCCGCCGTGGCCGCCGAAGTGCGTTCGCTCGAACTGCTGCACGGCGCGGCCAATCTCGCCGCGACGTTCGAAAAGATCGACCAGATACTGGCCGATTCGACGCTCGACCAGAAAGAGGTGTACTTCGTCACCGACCTCCAGCGTGCGAGTTGGTCGGCCGCGGACGGCGGCAGCGACGGTTCCCTGCAGGATCTGGCGGCCAAGGTTGCCGACCGGGCGAACCTGGTTGTGATCGATCTCGGGCAAGGCGCCGCCGACAACCTGGCCGTCGTGTCGTTCGAGCTTCAAGAACCGTTTGTTACCACCGGGCGCGAAACCAAGTTCGCCGCCACGTTTCGCAACTTCGGTCGCAGCAACCGATCGGGTCTGGGTGTGACGTTCGCGATCGACGGCGTCGCGCAGGACCGCCGCACCATCGACCTCCCCGCCGGCGAACAGGCCAGCCTCGTGCTCAGCCACGCGTTCCCCGCCGCCGGCGCACACACGGTGGAGTTACAACTCGAGGACGACCCACTCGCGATCGACAACCGCCGGTGGCTCTCGGTCGACGTCAAGGAGCATGTCGATGTACTGCTGGTCGACGGCGAGCCGGCGGGCGAGCGGTTCGCGGCCGAGACCGATTATCTGCGAGTCGCGCTGGCGCCTGAGATCGAATCAGACGAAGTGCGATCTCCGTTTCGACCCGAGGTCGTCACGGAGTCTGAGGCGTTCGAGATGAACTTGACCCGTTACGACGCGATCGTGCTCGCCAACATCGGGCAGTTCACCGACCGAGAGGCCCGCGTGCTGGATGATTACCTGGCCGCGGGCGGTAGGGTCGTCTGGTTCCTTGGCGACCAGGTCGACGGCGACTCGTACAACCGCGTGCTCCATCGCGAGGGCCAAGGTATCTTGCCCGTGAAGCTCGGCGGCCGCGTGGGCGACGCCCGGGCACGGCAGAGTTTCGTACTGCTCGACCCGCGCGACTACGCCCATCCGATCGTGCAACCGTTTCAGGGCGCCGAGCAAGGCGGCCTGCTGCGAACGCCGGTCTTCGAGTACGTTCGCGCCGAGCCGCAAGAGGGTGAGCACACGCGGGTCGCCTTGTCGTTCGTGGGCGGCGACCCGGCCATTGTCACCGCCGAAAAACGGCGCGGTCGCGTCGCCGTCGTCACGACCTCCGCCGACATCGAATGGACCAATTGGCCGATTTGGCCGAGCTACGTCCCGGTCATGAACGAGGTCGTGACGTATGTCGCCGCCGATCGCCATCGTTCGCGACAGGCGCTGGTCGGCGAGTCGATCAGCGCGGCGGTGCCGCCCGCGGCGATCGATGTGCCGGTCACAGTCGTGTTGCCCAGCGGCGACTCGGTACCGCGTCGCGTCGCGCCGCGAGACGAAGTCGGCGCCTTCCTATTCGACGACACTGCTCGTAGTGGCGTGTATCGCATGCAGTTTGGACCGCCAGTCGCCTCGGAAGAGACCTTTGCGGTGAACGTTGACGCGAGCGAGAGCGATCTGGCCAAGCTCGAACGCGACGAGCTGCAGCAACTGCTACCCAGTTGGCGGTTCGAGTACCTGACCAACTGGCAGGCGATCGCGACCGGCAAATCGAGTGCGACCCAGAGTCGAGGCGAGCTGCACCGGTATTTCCTGTACCTCGCTTTGGTGCTCGCGCTGGCGGAGTCGTTTCTCGCATGGAAGTTTGGACACTACAACTGACGGCCGACTGCTGACTGCCCACACTACGTCCGACTGACGGTCTGACCGCTGACAAGTGAGGAGATCGGCTTGAATAGGTTCCTCGAAACGTGGCTAGGCGTTGAGCCTCCCGGACCCGGCCAGGATACGGCGTGGGAACTGGGCCTTCCCGGCGCGTGGCCAAGCTGGGTGGTGTTGCTGGTCGTAATCGCGGCAGCGGTATATTTCATCGCGATCTATCGTCGCGAAGGGACGCTGGCGTCGTCGCCCTACAAGACCGCCTTGGCCGCGATTCGCTGGGTCGTCATCGTTCTGATCATCCTGATGCTGGCCGAACTGGACTTGCGCGTCGACCGGCGGGGCCTGCCCTACCTGGCGGTGCTCGTGGACGATTCGGCGAGCATGAGCATCGAAGATCCGTACGGAGACGCCAAGACCGCGAGCGCGGCGAAGTCGCTGGTGCGGTCCGCCGGCCTCGATCGTCTCTCGCGCATGGACTTGGCCAAGGCGGTGCTACTCGCCCGCGACGCTGAGCTGCTCCACAAGCTTGCCGCCCAGAATCGACTGCGACTCTACACGGTGTCAAGCACGATGCGGCTGGTCGGGGAGTTCGACGGCACGTCCGACCTAGGCGCCGCTCGCAAGCAGATCACCGATCTGGCGGCAGAGCGAGCCGACAGCCGGCTCGGCCAGGGGCTGCGCGACGTGCTGAACGATCTGAGCGGCCTGCCGCCGACCGCGATCGTGTACCTCACCGACGGCATCACGACCGACGGCGAGCCGCTGGCCGACGCCGCGAGCTATGCCGCCAAGAAGGGAGTTCCGCTGCACGCGGTCGGCCTCGGCGACCCGCGGCCGGTGCGCGATCTGGAGCTGCGTGACCTTCTGGTCGACGACGTTGTCTTCGTCGACGACGTGGTGAACTTCGAGGTCAAGCTGTCGGCGCGCGGTCTGGACGGGGGCAAGGCCACGGTGCGGCTGGTCGAAAAGGGTCGCGAGGGAGACCTGGCCGTCCAACAGATCGACCTGCCGTCCGGTGATCCGACCGTGCCCGTGCGACTGCAGCACCGGCCGACGAGCGTCGGCGACGTGACCTACATGGTCGAAGTCGATCCGATCGATCGCGAGTTTCAGACTCGCAACAACTCGATCGAGCGTCAGGTCAGCGTGCGTCAGGAGAAGCTGCGCGTGCTGTACGTCGAATCGTATCCGCGCTTCGAGTTTCGGTTCCTGAAACACCTGCTCGAACGCGATCCGTCCATCGAGTTGAACGTCGTGTTGCTCGACGCCGACCTGGAGTATCCGGAGCAGGATCGCGTCGCACTCAGCCACTTTCCGACTTCGACCGAGGAGCTGCGAGCGTTCGACGTGGTCCTGTTCGGCGATGTGAATCCGTTCTACCTGAACGACAACCAACTGCGCAACCTGAGCGACTTCGTGGTCACGCGCGGCGGCGGACTGGCGCTGCTCGCCGGCCCACGCTTCATGCCCAGCTCGTACGGCGAGTCGCCGCTGGCGAGCGTCATCCCCATCCAGTTCGACGGTGCGCGACCCGCGCCGCCGACGCGCGAGCCGTTTCGAGTACAGTTGACCATCGAGGGCCGGTCGAATCCTATCTTTCGGCTCGGCAAGGACGAGGCCGACAGCCAGTCCATCTGGGACTCGCTGCCCGGCCAGTACTGGTACTTTGAGTCGCCGCAACACAAGCCGGGCGCGATGCTGCTCGCCGTGCATCCGACTCAGGCGGGCGACAAGGGGCCGCTGCCGCTCATTCTGCTGCAGCAGGTTGGTGCGGGCAAATCGCTGTTCCTCGGCATCGACAGCACCTGGCGCTGGCGCGATCGAGTCGGCGATCTGTACTTTGCTCGCTTCTGGGTCCAGACGATCCGCTACCTCAGCCGCTCTCGCCTGGTTGGTCAAACGCGCCAGGCTGAGTTGACCGCCGACCGCCGCGAGTACACGCGCGGCCAGCAGGTCGAACTGCGCGTCAGGCTGCTCGACGACTCGCTGATCGGCGAGGCGGCCGAATCGGTCGCGGTTCGACTCGAGCGCGAGGGACGCGATGAGCAACAGATAACGCTCCGTCGCTCGGTCTCCGTGAGCGGCACGTACGAGGGCGTCTTCGCCGGCGCCCAAGACGGTCGCTACTCGGCGTGGATGGTCTCTCCCGCGGTGAGAGGCTCGCCGCCAACCACAACCTTTGAAGTACTGGCGCCGCCCGGCGAGTTCCGCAAGATCGAGATGGACGAGGCTGCGTTGGCCGCGGCGGCTGAACGCACCGGCGGCCGGTTCTATACGTTTGCCAACGCCGCCGACCTGCTGCGCCGAATCCCGCCCGGACGCAAGATACCACTCGACACCGATCCGCCGATTCCGCTTTGGAACACCTGGCCGGTGCTGGCTCTGTTTATTACCCTGCTGGTCACCGAGTGGTTGCTCCGCAAGCGCAAGCGAATGCTGTGAGTCTGGCGAGGAGAGCCGAAGGCCGAACACACACCGTCCGGCAAGACGCGCGATCTCGCGGAGTTGAGGATGCACCGATGACCAACCAAGTTGATACGGCGAAAGTACACGATCGTCGGCGCCTACGATTCGGCAGCATTGACGAAGCACTTGCGGACATTGACCGAATCGTAGATGCCGATGCGGCCGGTACGCTGCGACGGACGGGCAACTGGACCGCCGGGCAGGTCTTTACGCACGTCGCCGCATGGATCAACTACGGCTACGACGGCTATCCGCTCGGCCCGCCCCCATGGTTCATTCGCATCATCCTGCGCTGGCAGTTGAAGAAGTATATGCGAGACGGTTTGCCTGCCGGCGTGCGGATTCCGAGGATCGACGGCGGCACGCTCGGCGCCGAGCCGCTCACGACGAGCGACGGCGCCGATCAACTGCGCAAGGCGCTCAGGCGACTCGCGAGCGACGAGCCGGTTCGGTACGACAGTCCGGCGTTCGGGCCGATGTCTCCCAAGGAAGTCGTAGTGCAGGCGGCTCGCCTGCGGCTTCCTTTGACGACATTGCAGGCGGGCCGCCTGCACTACGCTCACGAAGATCGGATTCAACTCCCAAGGAAGTCGTAGTGCAGGCGGCTCGCCTGCGGCTTCCTTTGACGACATTGCAGGCGGGCCGCCTGCACTACGCTCACGAAGATCGGATTCAACTCAACTTGCGCCACGCCGACCTGCACCTGAGCTTCCTCCACTACTAGCCGGCGCTCGGATGCACTCGCGGCTGACGCCATTTTGGCTCCGGCTCGCCTTTTCTGGCCTATGCTCACAGTGAGGTCCGGCCTCGTGATCCACGGCGGACCACTGGAACGGGAGCAGGATTGTGCGGACCATCACGGTATTGCTGATTCTGACGAGTGGCGTGGCGTCGGCATGGCAGCCAGGTTCAACCAGCCGAGCAGGCGAACCGGCCACAACGAGTGCGGTGCGGCCGACCAAGCCGGCGTACGTCGAGATCCAGTCGGGCCAGCAGGTGTACCGAGGGCTGGATTCCGGCCGCTCGGGCAACTGGATGCTGCTGCTCACTCGCGACGGCTACATGCGGCAGGTCCGGATCGACGAGACCGCCCGCCTCCGCAACTTGACTGAGCCGTTTCGCCCTGCGCCGCCCGCGACCGTGACCGGTCTCTTGAAGACTGAGTTCGGCGCGCAGTTCAAGTTCGTCAGCACCGCCCACTACCTGATCTGCCACAACACCGACGACTCCTTCGCCGCAGAAACCGCCGACCTCGCCGAGAATCTCTACCAATCGTTTCTGTCGCACTTTGGCGCGCGCGGCATGGGCTTCACCAGGCCTCAGTTCCCGCTGGTGTTCGTCGTGTTCGACCAGGAGGCCGAGTTTCGCCGTTACATGCAGGGGTCGGGCAGTTCGCCGATGATGGGCAAGGTCGCCGGCTACTACTCGATGGAAACGAACCGTGTCGCGTTCTTCAACGCGGCCGGCCCCGAGTCGGCCAAGTACGGCAACGCGCGCTGGCACAATCTGTCGACGGTGGTGCATGAGGCCACGCACCAGATCGCGTTCAACTCTGGCTGTCACCGCCGCTTTGCGGACAGCCCGCCATGGCTGGTCGAGGGCCTGGCGATGTATTTCGAGACGCCTGAAGTCCGCGGCAACAAGATCGTCTGGAGCGAGGTCGGCAAACTGAACCAACCGCGACTGCAGCGGTTCCTGGCGTTCCGCAAAAACCGGCCCGACTACTCGATCAAAACGCTGGTGTCGAGCGAGGAGCGGCTGAGCAACGACGCGACGGCCGCCGACGCCTACGCCGAAGCGTGGGCGCTGACGTACTATCTGATGAACGAGCGGGCCGGACAGTTCTATCGCTATCTCAAGCAGCAGGCGGCCAAGCCGACTCTGAAACAGGACACGCCCGAGACGCGGTGGGCGGAGTTCGAGGCGTCGTTTGGCCGCAATCATCGCCTGTTTGACGCGGCATTCCTCCGCTACGTCGACGGACTAGCGGGGCAGAAGTGAGTGGACTTCGAGTTGTTCATCGTCCGCATTAATCGCCAAGACCGAATCAACTGCGGCGGCATAGTTGGCCACGTGGTCGTTTGGTGAGTCATTACCAGACAGGCTCCAGACCGAATCGCCCTCGGCGAACGCTGCGACGGGAATCACTTGAGGCGCTGGAGGGCTTGCGCCGGGCGCCGGTTCTACTCGGACCACAGTCACTCCGCGTGGTCGCTGCTTCGCTGTGCGGGCGATGGTCAACTGATATGCACCCGTCGCCGAACGATATCCGGCCGCCTCGATGAAGTAAGTCTGGCCGCGACGCAATCGCATGTTCAATGAACTGTCGGTGCCGTTCTCGGAGTCGTCGTTGAATCCGATGCGGCGGCCACGCCCGTCGAATAACGTCAAGACCGTGTCGAACAGCCCGCCCGGAGCGGCCAGCGTGATCGTGGCCGGACCGCTTCGCGCGGCCGCGAACCGGAAATAGTCCTTATCGCCGACATGGCCGATCGTCCCAGCGGCGGTCACGACGCCCGCGCCGACGGCGTCCAGCACTGTCGCATCGGCTTGTGTGTCGCCGTGGTCGTCGGTGGCGATCTTCCCCTCTAGGTCGTACTCGCCCTGTTCGGCGTCGCCAAATGAGCCGACGGAAATGAAGTACACGCCAGGCCCGAGCGACAGCCCCAGTCGACTACTAACCTCGGCCGCGAAGTCGTCGTTTTCGTCGATGATCGCCGTCGTCGAGTCGAACACGCGCAGGTACGTGTCGAGCGTCCTGCCGACCCCTTTCAGCTCGATCAACACGCGACTTGCCGCGGCGAGTTCGATCTGGAACACGTCACGATCGCCCGCCTGCTCAAGAAAGCCAGTCGCCGCGAAGCGGCCGTCCGCATGAATCTGAAGCGGCGTTGCGCCGGGGCCCGGCTCGTCGGGGTGGTCGTCGGGCGTCGGGTCACCCGGATCCGGGTTCGGCTCGGGGTTTGGGTTTGGATCGACGGCGGGAGGGGGCAGCGGACCCGCGATGCTCTCGATCCAATCGGCGTAGGCGTCTACGCGAGTGTCGAACGAGTCGTCGCCGATCGCTGCGTCGGCACGATCGCCGCCCGACGTGACACCCGCGACATAGTAGATGTCGTCGACGAGCAAGAACGCCGGCCCGCCCGAATCGCCCGGCGCGGTGTTGCTCTCGCTGTTGTCGTCGAACTCCCAGCGAATCAGCGTCGCCGTGACCTGGTCGATCGGCGTGGTCCCGAACCGCTTGGTGCCGAAGTCGCCGTTCTGTCCGGTGTCGCCCGTGCCTCCGGCGCCGAAACCGACCAGCGTCAACACCTGACCCACTTCGGGAGTGTCGCGGTAGATCGGGCTGGGTGTCACATCGGTCACTTCGCTGCTGAGTTCCATGATCGCGATGTCGTTTGCGCGATCGGTGCCTAGTCGGTTCAGCCGGTAGCTCGGATGCACAAAGAGTCGGTCGCTGGCGTACACATCTCCGGCGACGGTGAAGCGAGCTTGAGTGTCAGCGAGATCGTCGATGCAGTGGCCGGCGGTCAGCACGAACCTGGTATTGACCAGCGTGCCCGTGCAGAACCCTTCGAACCTGTCGCCGACGATCCCCACGGACTGAAACGCCGTCGTCGGTTCGCCGTTGACGATGCGCGGCGTGGCGCGGCCGCTTGGCGCCGCGTCGTCTACTTCGCGGCCGTTCAGTATCCGCGGCCACGCGAGATCGGCGAGCAGTGTCCTATCTTCGAGAAACTCGACGGGACCGAGTCGGCACCGATTCGCCGCGCCGCGCCGGCGAGCAACCGGGGTACTGGCCGACAGACGGATCCGTTCGATACTCATATCTTCGTCCGCGCCTCCGATTCCGCTCAACCGTTGTATCGTAAAACCGGCGACCACTTCAAGCAGTTCTCGCAGCAGCGAGCTTCGCACGATCCGCAGTGCAGGAGTCCATGTGCTCGTCGTCGTAGAATTCGACAGGGTTGCGAGTCCAAGGCGACCCGTCGATGTTGGCAATCCGTTGGCTTCTCTCGCGATTTGCTCACGGCCCCGCGGGCCGATACACTGGCGTCGAATTTCGAAAGGAGCAGACTTGCACATTCAAGACGGTCTACTAGACGTGCGGACATGCGTCGCGGCGGGCGTGTTGGCGATGAGCGCGGTGGGCTACGCGGTGCATCGCGTACGACAGTCGTTCGCTGATCGGGCGGCGCCGCTGATGGGCGTTGCGGCGGCGTGTCTGTTCGCGGGTCAAATGCTGAACTTTCCCGTGCCGGGCGGCACATCGGGGCACTTGCTCGGCGGCGTGCTGGCCGCGGTGTTGCTCGGACCGTGGGCCGGGCTACTGGTGCTGACGGTTGTGCTCGCGGTGCAGTGCGTCCTTTTTCAGGATGGAGGCGTCACGGCGCTGGGGGCCAACGTGTTCAATGTCGGCGTGCTCGGATCACTGGTCGGCTATACGATGTTCGCATCACTACGGCGACTGGTCGGCGATCCGGCAGGTACGGTGTTCGGGTCGGTTCTAGCCGCCTGGTTTTCAGTCGTTCTGGCAGCCGTCGCGTGCTCGATGCAACTGGCGATTGGCGGCCGGTTTGTTCTCGGCCCGACGCTGGGTGCGATGCTGCTGGCGCACACGATGATCGGCGTCGGCGAGGCGCTGATTACAGGCATGGCCGTCTCATTCATTCTGCGCGCCCGCCCGGACTTGGTGTACGGCCGGAACGGACAGGCCGGCGCGGTGTCGCACGTCGCCCAGTGGGTCGTCGGCGGACTGGCGCTCGCGCTGGTGGCGGCCGTGCTGATCTCGCCGTTTGCATCATCTTCGCCCGACGGCCTGGAGTGGGCGATCGAACGGTTGGGCGTCGAGCCAGAACCAGTCGAGCCGGTGTTGGCGGCGCCGATGCCAGACTACACGCCGCGTGGACTCGAGAACCTTCGCCTCGCCGGTTCCATCGCCGGTGCGGTCGGCACCGTTGTGGTGTTTGTCGCGGCGTCTTTGTTGGCACGCGGGCTGGGCACTCGGTCATCCCTGGCGCACGCCTCTCATGCAAGTTGATTTCCTCGATCGCTACAGCCGCGGTACGAGTATCGTTCACCGCTGCGACGCACGCATCAAACTGCTCGTGGCGTTGGGGCTGGTGGCGATCATCGTCGCGACGCCGGCTTCGTGGTGGCAGCTGGTCACGGCCGAGTTTGCAATCGTGCTGGTCGCATACGCGGCCGCTCGGTTGCCGTGGTCTTATTTGGCGACGCGCCTGGCGTCGACGCTGCCGTTCCTGCTGCTCTTGGCCTGTGGCATTCCGCTCAGTCACGGCCTCGATCGCGGATGGGACCTCGCCGGCCAGTTGCTCGCGCGGTCGCTCTTGTCGCTGGCGGTGATGATCACGCTGGTCGCGACGACGCCGTTCGGGCAACTGCTCTCTGCACTCAGTCGCCTTGGGGTGCCACAAGTGTTCACCGCGATCCTGGCATTCATGTATCGCTACATGTTCGTGCTGGTGGACGAGTTGGAAAAGATGCGCCGCGCGAAACTGTCTCGCACATTCTATCCGAGCCTCTGGTGGGAGCTGCGGCTGATGGCGAACTTCGTCGGGATACTATTTGTACGGGCGTTCGAGCGTGCCGAGCGAGTGTACGCGGCGATGTGCGCCCGAGGCTGGACCGGGCGCATGCCGGAACAGGACGGTGACCGTTGACCACGCCGATCATCGAGGTGCGCGGACTAAGCTTTCACTATCCCGACGGTCGCACGGCGCTGCGCGATGTTTCGTTCCGCCTCGCTGCGGGCGAGTCGGTCGGGCTGGTCGGTCCGAACGGCGCGGGCAAGTCCACGCTGCTCCAGCACCTCAACGGTATTCTGCCCGGCCGCGCGCAATACGAGCACCATCATTACGTCGGCGACGGCCATGCGCACAAGCACTCGACCGAGGCGCGCGTCTGGGTAGACTCGCTTGCCGTGACAGGTCCCAACCTGCCGCAGATACGGCGTCGCGTCGGTCTGTTGTTTCAGGATCCCGACGATCAGCTATTCTGCCCGACTGTGCTCGAAGACGTGATGTTTGGCCCGCGCAATCTTGGGCACAAGTCGGTCGCCGCTCGCGAGATTGCCCAACGCAGTTTGGCGGCGGTCGGACTCGCCGGTTACGACGATCGGCTGCCACACCATTTGAGTTTCGGTGAGCGCAAACGCGTCTGTTTGGCGGGCGTGCTGGCCTGCGACCCGATGGTATTGGCGCTCGACGAACCGACGAGCAACCTGGATCCACGTGGTCGTCGCCAGTTCATGAACATCCTGCGCGAGCTTCCGGCAGCCAAGATCATTGCGACGCACGACTTGGAAATGGTCCTAGAACTCTGCACTCGCGTCCTACTCTTGGATGAAGGCCGTTTGAACGCCGACGGTCCGACCCGCGACGTGCTCGCCAACGCCTCCTTGATGGCCGCCCACGGCCTCGAAGTACCGCTTAGCCTCACCTTCTGATGTGAACCCGTGGCCAGCGATTCAGCGCCTGGGCCTCTTGTGCCTGCCGATCTCGCGGTTGCCGTCAGGCCCAAACTCGTCGCCAACTCTGGAACATGTCGCCGGCCGCCTGTACGCTATGGACCACGTGCTGCCTTGCGCTTGACCCAATGAGAGAAGGAGCCGACATGAGTACAGCAGTTTCGCGTCGCGAGTTCCTGGGCCACTCGATTGCGGGAACCTTGGTTGCATCGACGGCATGGGGCGCGGAACCGCTTGCGATTCCGAGCGCCGGCTCGTCTTCGCCGAACGACAAGATTCGCGTTGGTTTCATCGGCGTCGGCGGCATGGGGTCCAGCACGCTCAACGGGTTCCTTGGTCACGCCGATGTGGACGTCGCGGCGATCTGCGACGTGTACGAGCCCAATGCACGCCAGGCGCGCGAGCGGGTCGAAAAAGTACGGGGCGCCGTGCCGGACGTTTACAAGGACTTTCGTCATGTGCTCGACCGCAAGGACATCGACGCCGTCGTTGTATCTACGCCCGACCACTGGCACGCGCTGCCGTCGGTGCTCGCCTGCATGGCCGGCAAGGACGTCTACTGCGAGAAGCCCCTGGCCTACTCGATCGACGAGGGCAAGGCGATGGTTCGAGCGGCGCGCGAGAACAATCGCGTCACCCAAATGGGCACGCAGATTCACGCGGGCGAGAACTATCATCGGGTCGTCGAGATCATCCGATCGGGGGGGCTTGGCAAGATTCACCTCGCTCGAGTCTGGATTGCGATGACGCGCGAACGCGACCGGGCGATGGGCAAGCCCGCCGACACCGAACCACCGCAGGGTCTCGATTGGGACATGTGGCTCGGACCGGCGCCCGAGCGACCGTTCAACACGAACCGTTTCCTGTTCAATTTCCGCTGGTTCTGGGACTACGCGGGCGGAGTGCTCAGCGACATGGGCTGCCACATCCTCGACCTCGTGCACTGGTCGATGCAGGTCCGCGCGCCGCTCACCGCCGTGTCAAGCGGCCAGCGGTACGCGCTCGACGACAACGCCGAAGTGCCCGACACGCAGGACGTGATCTACGAGTACCCCGGCTTCAACGTCGTGTGGTCGCACCTCGCCGCCAATTCGCACGGCTTCGAGGGCAAGGGTCTCGGCATCGCGTTCTACGGCACTGAGGGCACGCTCGTCGCTGACTACGCCGGTTACCAGGTCCACGCCGAAAAGGGTCGGATGGACGGTTTCAAGGAGCCGGAGAAAACGTTGCCACGGTCGCCCGGCCATCATCGCGAGTTCCTGGATGCCATCAAGTCGCGAGAGCCGTGCAGTTGCGATTGGCAGTACGGTCACCGGCTCACTTCGGCCGTACTGCTGGGGAACGTGGCACTGAAGTCCGGCAAGAAGGTGCGTTGGGATGCCGACCGCGAGCTCTGTGTCGACGCCGGCGGCAAGCCAGACGCCGACGCCAACCGGTTCCTCGGCCGCGAGTACCGCGCCCCGTGGAAACTGCCGGTCAGCTAAATAGCCTTGCACGATTCTGGGACAGTAGCCCGACGCGCCAGCGAGGGAGCACATGGCGAACACAAGAAATCAGGCCCGGTCCCTCGCTGGCGCGTCGGGCTACTGTCCCTGCGGACTCCCAGAATCACGCAAAGCCATTTAGTCCTGCAAGGGCTGCCCTGTGAGGGGCGGAACCGATCGGAGTGAACGCCCGATCGAAGTGAAAGGGCGCACGACGCGGTTTGCGATTTGGCGTGCGCAAGTCGTTTAACGCCGAGCCGAAGGCGACGGCAGGCAGTTGTCCAGATAGGCGCCGTCGCCTTCGGCTCGGCGTTAAACGAAGCGCCTGCGCAAAGTGCGTCGCACACCCGAAGTGAACGCCGTGTCCAACGGGAGGGTTTGATCATGTCAGCAAGTGACCTTCTGGGCAGCCTGTTCGCCAGTCTGGTGATCTTAGTACCGCTCCACATTGAAAGGGGTCCGAATTCGTT
>Ga0185317_100099_pt1 | contig 34214 bp, 24 predicted proteins | sample DevilsHole_FD_128020 | JGI IMG/M metagenome (GOLD analysis project Ga0185317, IMG submission 128020) | Groundwater microbial communities from Devils Hole, Nevada to study Microbial Dark Matter (Phase II) - Devils Hole (SPADES assembly)... | ecosystem: Environmental > Aquatic > Deep subsurface >...
ACACAGTAACGACAGTGAGAACTAGACCTACCGCGAGCACGCTGAAGGGAATTGATCGCGCGCGGCGCGGACAGCTACACACACACACACACACACACACACACACACACACATAATCGTTGCCTTTTCAAAAACGCGGACAACAGGCTACCGTCCAAACACGACCTCGTTAACAGCCAACTCGGTGTGGGGTGTGCGAAGTGCGGACAGGCTGGGCGCAGCACCTAGCCTAGCCTAGCCGTTGGCGCCCATGTGCCGCTGCCTCGAATTTCGGCGCGCTCAGACCCCCTGGCGAGACGGCCCGTAGGTCGGCGCGGCGTGCGCTGCTGCGGCGAATCGTCGGACTCGGGCGGGGACGATCGCGTTGTGGCGACCATTGCTTTCACAGATGCTGCCGCGCACGCCGATGACATCGACGTCGAGACTATGCAGCAGCTCGATGTGATGCTCGCGCAACGAACCAGCCAAAGCCACTCCAAGACCGTGGGCGTGCCCGCAATCGACAAAGGCCCGCAGCTCAGTCTGGCTAAGCACGTCGAACAAGCCGCCGCGGTCTTTGAACGCGGTGTCCAGCATTACCATGGCACAGCGCGACTCGATCGCCGCCTCGACGACCTCCTTCGGACGAATGCCGGCGAACCTGGCGAAGTCGGCATAGCCCGACGCCACGACAACGCCCGCACGTCCGGCGGACCGCACCGCGGTGACGATCGCGGTCAATAGATTGATCGCCTCCGCTTGGTCGCGCACGCCGCGCAGGCCGGCTTTGAAGTAGGATACGTCGAAACAGGCCGCGCCGTAGGCGGCCAACGCGGCCGTGCCCGGTTGATACGCCAGGTCGCCGAGTGCGACGCTGACCGGCGCCATCTGCGACGCCGCGAGAATCTCGGCGATGACCCACGGCGGCTGTGCACCGAGCGACCCTTCGGCCGGATTCTTGATGTCGATGATGTCGGCCCCGGCATCGAGCGCGGCGCGGGCCTCGTACGCGGACGTGCAACTTGCGAGTAGCTTCATCGGCGCGTATCCTGACCGTCGAGTCGTCTCTCAACGAGCGACCATTGTGGCGATGGCCTTTGGTGATTCAACCCTGAACCGACGCGCACAGAAAAATGGCCCGGTGCTTCCGTTAGGACAACTCCGCCCACCCGCCTAACGGTTGGCACCGGGCCGGATTTCAGATCCCTGACCTCTGATCCCTGACCCCTGCGTTTCACAGCCCCAATTCGGCCAGTTCCGTATTCAGCGATTTCAGGTTCCACACACGGATAATCTTGTCGGCGCCGCAACTTGCCAAGTGCGAGCCGTCGGGACTGAACGTGACCGACCGGGCGCCGCCGGGATGGCCGGGCAGCCGGGCCGTGATCGCGCCGTGCGGCAGTTGCCGCAGGCTGACCGATCCGTCGCGGCTGGCCGTCGCGAGCATCCGCCCGTCGGCGCTGATGTCGAGGCTGGCGATCTCGTCCGCAGATTCGGTCCACTGACCAACCGACGCGCCACTCGCCAAATCGAAGACCGACACCCGTCCTTCTCGATCACCGGCAACGAGGATCGCGCCGTCGGGAGACACAGCGATGGCCAGGCATGTGGAACGCAACTCGATCGGCGGGCCGCGGCGATTTCCCGCGGCGTCGAACAGTTCGACTCGGTTCCGCCAAGTGCTCGCGGCGATCCACTGGCCGCCCGAACTGGCAGCGGCCGATAGGATCGGTTCGGCGGTGTGGGCCAGTGGCGCCGGTGCGTCAGGCTCGTCAAGCGACCATCGTTCGATAGTGCGGCCGACAAACCGGACGAGTGCGCGCTGGTCTGGAACAAACGCAGGAGTTCCGCCCCAGACGCGATCGGCGGTGATGCCGCGCAGGTGCTCGCGACGTGCGACATCCCAGACGCCGATCGAGTTCGACCGGTTGCGGACGGCGAGCAACTGGCCGTTGGAACTGAACGACAGTCCGGCGCACGCCTCCATCAGAAAGTCGTTGGTGCTGTTCGTCGTGGGCGCGACAAGCCGCCCGGCGACGCCGCCTGATGCCAGGTCCCACAAAAGCACGCTGCCGTCCTCGGCGCCGGAAGCAAGCAACTTGCTGTCGGGGCTGAATCGCACGCGCGTCACGATCGCCTGGTGCGCGGCCAGCGTATGCACCGACTTGGGCGACACGAGTTCCCAAACCTGCACCGACCGGTCCCATCCGCCCACGGCCAAGTAGCGACCGTCGCCGCTGAACGACGCGGCTCGTGCACCGGCTTGCGGCCGGCGTATCGACGCGATCTCGTGCCCCGCGGCGACGTCCCAGAGTTTGAGGTTGGGATCGTTCATGCCACTGGCGGCCAACAGGCGCCCCGCCGGATCGAACGCGATCGCACGCACCGATCCACGATGGCCGCCCAGCGAGTGCAACGCAGTTCCATCGGGCGCGAAAACGTCCACCGTGCCGTCGCGTCGGCCAACCGCCAGAAATCGGCCGGCCGCGTCCCACACCATGCGCATCGGCTGCGGGCCGCCGGCGCCCAGGTTGACGGGCAGCTCGCGCTGCTCGCCGCTGGATGTATTCCACAGGTCCACCCGGCCATCAGGCCTCATCAGCGTGATCGACTCGCCGCCCGGTCCGGCGATGACACGCTGCACACGGCCGACGTCCACAGCCGCCAGTGGCAGCGTGCCGTCGTCACGAACATCCCAACGCAGACACTCGCCGTCCTCGGCGACGGCGACCAGCCTAACGCCGGGCGACAGGAACGCGAGCAGGCGCAGGTCGGCGCCGCCGGTCGCGAGCGTTTCGACCACGTGGCCGGCCCGGATGTCCCACAAGCTGATCTGCGACTGCCGACTCGCCAGCGCGACAAACCGACCGCACGGGCTTGCCGCGACAATCTGGCTGTCGGCGTCGGCCGCGGCCAGCGCGCGAGGTTCACTTTTGGCGGCGTAGTTCCAGAGGTAGACTGCGCCGTTGCGCGAGCCAAAGATCAGTTGGTCGCCGTCCGCGCACATCGCCAACGTCTCGACGGAATTGGGCGCCGTCAGTTCGGCATGCAGCCGCGAATCGTCGACGCTGAGCGCGGCAATCGCCTCGTCGCGCAATACCTGATGCGGGCGGATCGCCTGGGCCCGGCCGATGAGATCGAGCATGCGCCAGCGTCGGCCCGGCTCGAACGACAGGCGTGTCGCTCGCGTCTGCTGGTACAGCGACTCCCAGAGGTTTTCGGTGGCTTCCGATTCGGCGCGGGTCGCGCGGTCGCGTTCTTCGCGAGCGACGTCGCGTTCGTTCAGCACGCGGCTGTGAAACCACGCCGAGACGACCACGATGGCGGCGACCGCGGCCGCGGTGACAGTCGCCAGCGCCGGTTGCCGTCGGCACCATCGCACCAATTGGCCCGCTGCGCCGATCGGACGAGCCTCGACCGGTTCGTGATGCAAGAGTCGTCGCAGGTCGTCAGCCAGTGCATCGCCGTCGGCGTAACGATCAGCGGGCCGCTTCGCGGTGGCCTTGCGCACGATCGCGTCGAGGTCGCGTCCGACGCGCGGGTTGATTGCGCGTGGCGGCTTGGCTTCGCCCGTGGCGATGCGCGTCAACACCGCCAACGTCGTCGAGGCGTCGAACATCGGCCGCAACGTCAGCAGCTCATACAGCGTGGCGCCGAGGCTGTAGATGTCGGTGCGATGATCTATCGGCTGAGCGCCCGGCGCGGCCTGCTCGGGACTCATGTAGAGCGGCGTACCGACAGGCTCGCCGCTTCCCGCAGTCGCCTCGTACGATCGCAGTGCGAGTCCGAAATCGGTAATCCAGACGACGCCGTCGGCATCGACCAGCAGATTCGAGGGCTTGATATCGCGGTGCACGACGCCGAGGCGATGGGCGTAGGCGAGCGCGTCGGCCGCCTGGGCGATCAGCCGGACCGCCTCGGTGATGTAGCCGTCGCTTTGCGGCCCGGATGCGAGCGGCGTGGCCGCCGGCGCCTCGATCGGCTGGCCGCTGCGCAACGAGCGGATGATGCAGCCAAGGCTGCCGCCTTCGATGTACTGCATCGCGTAGTAACAGATGCCGTCGAGCTGGCCGACCTCGAAGACCGGGACGATGTTGGTGTGGTGCAGGCCGGCCGCCGTCTTGGCCTCGCGCAAGAACCGTTCGCGTTGTGCGGCGTCTTCGAAGCTCTCGCCCGAGAGCACTTTGAGCGCGACGCGGCGTTCGAGGCCAATGTGAAACGCCTCGTAGACGACGCCCATGCCGCCTCGCGCCACCTCGCGGATGATGTGATAGTCGCCAAACTGCTGGCCGCATTCGAGGATGGCCGTCGCAGGGCCGTGACCGAGACTCTGTTCGATGAAGTCGAGGCTCTCGAGGCACGCCGCCAGGTCGTCGGCGATCTCGGGGTACTGAGCGACGAACTCGCTGTGCGACGGCCGCTCGCCAAGATCGGTGCGCGCGAGGTAGACCTCGATCGCGGCGGCCAGCCGCTCGTCACCCGGATCGACGTTCGTCTTCTTGCGTTCCATGCGTTACGTGGGTCCTCGCGATTGGTCGGCCGGCAGCACGCGGCGCAGGCTGCGCAGGCCTCTGGCCCAGATGCCGCGCGCCCCGTTGCGCCCCGTGCCGAACCGCTGACCGATCGCCTCGAAGCCTAGGCCCTCGACGTGGTGCAGCCAGACGACCTGCGCCTCGGTCGGGTCGATCTGGGTCAACGCCTCGGCCAACTTCACGGCCATTTCTCGCTTCGCGGCGGCCTGGCTCGGACTGGTCAGGTCGCCCGCGATCCGTTCCGACAGCAACTCGCCCCCCTCGGATGGCTCGTCAAGCGACCGCCGATCGGCAGGCGCACGCTTCAGCCGACCGGTGCGCCGCGCCATGTCAATGAGTTTGCGGCTCGCCAAGGCCCTGAGCCAGCGGAGCAGTTCCGCCTCGTTCGATCCGTGAAAGTTGGCAAACCGCGAGGCGGCCACCAACAGCGTTTCTTGCAGGATGTCCGAGGCGTCGAATTCACGACGCAGCGCAGGTCCCATCGCGCTGCCGATGACGAGGCGCAGGTACTTGTCGTAGCGCGTGAAGACCTGATCCATGGCGGTCCGGTCGCCCGCGCGTGCGCGGCCGATGAGCTCGCCCAGTCCGGCTGCCTCGCCGTCGCTCACGCACAACTCCCGGCGGCCCCGCCACAATTCTAATGGAAGAAAGCGCCTTACGACCCGGTTTCGCACCGGGTTTCTCTTGAACCCATTATTCCGCCCGCGGCCGCGATTTGGGAAGACAGGGCCGCCGCCGGTGATTATCTTGCAGCCAGCCAATCGACTCCATCGCTCAACCGAACGGAGGCAACTCGACCAATGGTCAACACGCTGTGGACCGCTCTGGAGCTTACGGCTGTCGTCGCGCTCGTCCTAGTCAACGGTTTTTTTGTCGCCGCCGAGTTCAGCATCGTGGCGGTGCGGCGCACGAAGCTGCAAGAGATGGTCGAGGCTGGTCTGACCGGTGCTCGTGCGGCCCAGCAGGTGACCGACCGGCTGAACGACGCACTGGCCGCCGCGCAGCTTGGCATCACGTTGGCCAGCCTGGCACTCGGCTGGGTGGGCGAACCCGTGCTGGCCCGCGTGCTGGCCGCGGGGTTTCAGTTCTTGCCGGGCAACTGGTCGACCCTCGCGGCCCACGCGATCTCCGCAACGTTCGCGCTGGCGATCATCACGTACCTCCACATGGTCGTCGGCGAGCAAGTACCCAAGGTGGCGGCGCTGCAGATTCCCGACTCCATGTCGCGGCTGTTGGCCGGGCCGTTGCTGGTGTTCATGCGGCTGACGCGGCCAGCACTGATCGTTATGAACGGCACCGGCAACTGGATGCTGCGCCGCTTGGGCATGGAACCCAAGGCCCTCGAACAGATGGTGCACTCGGTCGAGGAACTGGGTCTCTTGATCGAACAGACGAAGGAGGCCGGAGTGCTGAGCGCCGAGCAGGCGGAACTGGTCCAGAACGTTTTCGAACTGACGTCGAAGAAGGTGTCCGAGGTGATGGTGCCGCGCGAACGGGCCGATGCCTTGGAAGCGCACATGCGGCAAGACGAAATCCTCGAAGCGGTTCGCGAGGGCGCCCACACGCGAATGCCGGTCTACGACAAGAACATCGATAGTATTGTCGGCATCGTGAACACCAAGCACCTCTTTCATTTGCTAAGCCTGAACGCACTCGTGGTGCTGGACGACGCCATGTATCCTCCGCTGTTCGTCTCGCCGGACGAGCCGATCTCGAACGTGCTACGGCGCATGAGACGCCAGAAACGGCACATGGCAGTAGTGCGAGACGCCGCCGGCAAGACGCTGGGGCTGGTCACGCTCGAGGACATCCTCGAAGAGATCGTCGGCGAAATCGAAGACGAGCACGACGAGTGGCCGGAGTGACGCGGGCTACGGCTCTTTCGTCTCGTAGAACTGCGTGATGTCGAGTTCGCCCTTGATTTCGCTTTCGAGCAGCTTCAGGCGGACTTCGATCTGCTGCAGCCGGCGATCCAACTGGCCGAGTAGGTTGGCGGCCTGGTCGGGCGGCTTCGGGCGCGGCACGGCGGGGTAGCCCAGTTGTCGTTGCAAGGCCGCGAAGAGATACAGCGGATCCTTGCCGTGATTGGCCTTGGCGATCCGTCCCTCTTTTTCGCCAAACAAGACCGCGTGTTTCGCGACGTAATCGGGTCGTCGCCGTCGGCCTTCGTTGACGGCGTGCTCTGACCGAGCGTAGACCAAGTCCGCAAACTCGATCGTGCCCAACTGGCGTCGCAATTTGCGAATCCACGCGCGCCAGTCGTCGCTGTAGATTGGATCGTCGGCCACCTTGGGCAGACCGATCTCGTAACCCAACCGGTTGCGGCAAAGCGTTTCGAACTGGAAACAGAACAGTGCGGCGGGCGCGGGCGAGCGCGCCTTGTACTCGGCCTCACGCTCGAGCACTGCCAGGGCGACCTCGGTCGTGAACCGCGAGCCTTCGACCTCAGACTGGCTGACGACAAATGCCTGAAACGGTGTGAAGTAGTGAGCGAGTCGCTCCATTGCCGGGCCAAGCACGCCGGTGTGTTTCAGTTCGGCCGTGAGGAACTCGATGGCAATCGGCAGCCGAGTAGTGGCTAGGATTTCTTCGCGGATGCGAGCGAGCACCTCTTGAGTCGGCATGTTCTGCGCGAGGCGTTCACGCAACGTGCGAAAAAAGTACGTCTGCTCGACGTATTCCTCAGTGTCGAGTGCAGCGACGTGCGCCATCGTTTCTCCCGGGCGTTCATTGAACCCCACGGCAACAGCGTAACATGTCGGCCGGACTGAGCAAACCGCCGCCGATACCTGTGTACCGCGAAGTGGCCGAGTTCCGGACAGTTCCGTGTGGCCTCAAGAAAAAACCTGATCACATGCTTGACATCGAGGCGGCGAGTTGCAGTAATACTGCCCCAGATCGAGAAGGGGCTTGAACAACGCATCCGAGTAGCTTCTCTTAGGGGCATCCAGATGTTGATCAGATCACTTGCCAATTGGCAAAGGGTCCTGGCTGCGGCAGCCACCGTCGTCCTGCTCCCACTCGTTCCCGCTGGAGCCATCACGTTCAGAAACACCTGGGGCGGGATCCAAAACGGCATCACGTCGCCAGTTGGCAACACGGACGGCGCTACCGCAACCTCAATCAAGATCAACTGGTCCGACCTGAATCTCGAACCCGGTAACAAGACGAGCGTTGCCACACTGACTCGGGACTACGATCTGGAACTCGGCGAAAAGGATCCGAAGAAGCCTAACAAGAATACATTCATCCCTCCGGGCCTGTTCGCCGGCACAAGGGTGAAGATTAAGGTCGACAAGAGGAACGAACGGATTATTGTGACGGTTTCCCTGAAGGGCAACTTTCAGGCAGCTTCTCCGTCTCAGATGACGACGATCTTGTTCCAGTAAAGTCGGTGCAGCGGTTGACGTGCTAGGAGTACGGGCCTCGCCATGGCGGAGCAAATCGGGTGGGGCATTCTGGGTTGCGCACGAATCAGTCGGCGGGGGCTTATTCCGGGAATCCAGGGATCAAGGACCGCCCGCTTGGTCGCGTTGGCCAGCCGAGACGGCGACAAGGCACGGCGCTGGGCGGCGGAGTTCGGCATTGCCAAGACCTATCCGAACTATGACGAGCTGCTGACCGACCGCGAGATATCGGCCGTCTACATCCCTCTCCCTAACGAACTGCACCTCCCGTGGACACTGCGCGCCGCAGAGGCCGGCAAGCACGTGCTGTGTGACAAGCCGCTGGGCCTCGACGCGGCTCAAGCCGAACAGATGGCGGTTGAGTGCCGCCGCCGTGGCGTGCTTCTCATGGAAGGCTTCATGTGGCGGCACCATCCCAGGACCATTCGAGTCGTCGAACTCGTGCGATCAGGGCGAATTGGCGACATTCGCTTGATTCGATGTTCATTCTCGTTCGACATTGATCGCAACGACTGGCGGCTTGATCCCACACGCGGAGGCGGGGCGCTGTGGGATGTGGGCTGTTACGGCGTGAATACCTGTCGGCTGATTTGCGGCGCCGAACCGACCGACATAACAGCGACGGCCCATTGGGCGGGCGGCGTGGACATGACTCTCGCGGCTACGCTGCGGTTTCCCGGCGAGGTCATTGGCCAAGTGGACTGCAGTTTCGAGCTTCCGTATCGCTGCCACTTCGAGATCGTCGGAACCCGTGGCGCGATCGACGTGCCCGATGCCTATCTGCCAGGCGACTGCCCCGACGTATCCATACGGTGCGGCGAGTCGACAGAGCGGCTAACAATGCCGCCTGCAAACCAGTACTCGGCCATGGTGGACCACTTCACGCGTTGCGTGCACGCCGGCCGCATAGAATGGCCTGCAGAAGACGGCGTCGGCAACATGCAGACACTCGACGCCGTACGTTCCGCCGCGCGATGCCAACAAACCGCGTGAAGGGTCGCGTTGACTTCGCTCGCCCGCGGCCACTAAGATTGGCCCGCGGACGCCGGTTGGCACTCCACAGCGAGGTTAGGCATGAACGAGGCACCGCCAGAACACGGGCCAAGCTTGGCAACGATCGACGATTTCAAGAAGCTTGAGTTGCGCGTGGCCAAGGTTCTCGAAGCTCGACCGCACCCGAATGCCGACAAGCTATTGCTTCTCAAGATTGACGTGGGAGGTGTCGAGAAACAGATCGTGGCTGGACTGAGGAAATGGTACTCGCCCGAGTCCTTTGTAGGGCGACTGATTGTGGTAATCAACAACCTGCAACCCGCCATGCTGCGTGGCGAGGAATCCAACGGAATGCTACTCGCCGCCACGAGCGGCGACCAAGTCGTGTTCCTGACACCCGAACGCGAGTGTGTTCCGGGGGCGAAGATCAGCTAGTGAGGTGGGAGAGGTGGCTGAGCGGCCGAAAGCGGCGGTTTGCTAAACCGCTATACGGGATCAAACCTGTATCCGGGGTTCGAATCCCCGCCTCTCCGTTCAGATTTTTTGGGAGAATCAGGAGTTTTTTCTTGACTTCCCACGTTACGAGTGGCATTAATGTGGCCACGAGTTTCGTGAGGGGGCTTTGAGGTGGCCGTAGTTTAGGACACACGACACAGTCGCGATCACCTTGTTCCATCGGAAAGGACGTGGAAAATGCAACTGAGAGGCAAACGTTGGGCATGGAGTAGCTTCGCTGCCGCCACTCTGGTGGCGGTCCTGGTACCGTCCGTGGCCGCAGTCGGGGCTCTCATCCTCACCCCTAAGGCGCCAATCACCTTTGGTAGTGCTCCCCCAGTGGTAACGCTGCCACCGGCAGGAGGCGGTCTGCTGACGCTGCTGTTTCCAGCGTCTCCGGGAGGAATCTCAGGCGCGAACATCCGGTTTCGTTACACACTTACCGCACCATCTACCACTGTGAACGTGGTGCCTGCGCCGAGTGCCCTGCCTGGTGAAGTGTTCTCAGTCAAAGTCAAGAAAAGGAAGATTACCATCAAGGTGCGGAATCAGGGTCCGCATGCCGGGTCCCCATTCACTTTCCTAATCGCGGCTGTGTAGATATCGCTGAGTATGGCAACCCCCCGGGGGTAGTTTCCGCATGGCGGGAACTACCCCCGCTTCTTTTTCATGGGCTCCGCAACATTCGACAATGGCAACAGCTCTCTGGCTATGTCGTGGGTTGATCGAGGCGCTGGTGCTGCTGATCGTGGTCGTGTCGCCGTGGGCACTGGGAGCGGCTGAGCCCGAGTTCGAGTTCATCTTGATGGCGGCAGTCGCCGCGGTAGTTGTTGTTTGGGCCGCCCGCGTATTGCTTGAGTGGCGGGTTTCTTGGAAGCGATGTCCTGTCGTGTTGTGTCTGGCGGCTCTGTTCTTGCTGGGATGCATCCAGTTGCTGCCGGTGCCTAGCGGCACGTTGAGTCGCATCTCTCCGGCAACGGCTCAAGTCTACGCCGAGTTCCTGCCCCAATCGGCCGAGGTACTCCCGTTCGGCCGTGCAAGGGATCTGGTGACGCCTCCGCCAGGCACTACGATCAGTGTGTATCCTGGAGCGACTCGGCTCGAACTCATTCGAGTGCTGGCGGTATTTCTCCTTTTTGCCGCTGTACGCAACAACCTCGACGCGGCAACAGGGCTGCGACGACTGTGCCTTGCCGCTGCGATCAACGGCACCTGCTTGGCGTTCTTCGCGCTCGTCCAGTTCTTTACCTCGCCACATTCCAATGTGTACTGGACGTTGCAATCTCCCGGGAATGTGTTTGGGCCGTTCATCAATCGAAACCACTTCGCTTTCTACGAAAACGTGTGCATCGGCCTGGGCGTTGGCTTGCTCATGAGCGGTCTCGCACCCGGCGGCGGTCGGCACACTGCGCATCTGCGTTCCGAGACGCGCGGCTTGAGCGAAGTGTTGCAGAGTCCGTATGTCGTGTGGATTCTTGCCGCACTGGCTCTGATGGCTACCAGCGTCGTCTTCAGCTTGTCGCGAGGCGGGTGCGTCGCCATGCTCGCGGCCCTGGCGACGTGTGGAGTTCTGTACGCACCGCGTATCGGCAGGCATCGGTTGGTGATCGGTGGCGTAGTCACGCTGGCGATCGCACTGGCGCTCCTATCGTGGTTTGGCATCGAGCGAGTGGAAGGCCGCCTAGGTACGCTGGCGGACGCCGACCAAATTGAAAAGTCCCGCCTGAAACTGTGGTCGCGTGTTTGGCCCATGACGCGCGACTTTCTCTGGTGGGGCACCGGCTACGGCACGTTCGCCGTCATCGAGCCGCTTGGCCGAACCACCGGCGATGAGGCGAAGGTCGTCTACCAAAACGCGCACAACGAGTATCTCGAGGCGCTACTCGAAGGCGGCGTCGGTCGGCTTGCCTTGACCCTGCTTGCGATTGGTTTGATCCTGCGAATGGCGCAGCGGGCGACGCGGCGACACCAGGGACGAGCCGTAAGCGGCCTCGCAATGGGAGGATTGTTCTCGGTCGTCAGCATGGCCGTGCATAGCGTGACTGAGTTCGCTATCCATATTCCGGCTGTCGCGGTGTTGGCGACGGTGCTTTGCGCGTACCTGGCGGGCATTGGGAACGAAGGCTTGTCAACCGCCGCAAACGGACGGCCGTCAACGTCCGGACCCAGCGACGCCTACGTCGTGCGGCTCTGGGGAATCGCTCCGGTGGCCACGGCACTCACGATGGTCCTACTCAGTGTTGTGCTCGTCGCTCATGGATGGCGGTCGGCTCAGAGTCAACTGCTGCTGAGAATTGCCGAATACCTTGCGACCGAACAACGCGCCGACGAACGAGTCCAGTACCTCGAAGCCGCCGCCGCGTTGACGCCTGACTACGCGCGGTTGCGGATGACGTTGGCCCAAGCGCACTTCGACTTGTACGGAGACGGGCTGGACAAGATCGACACCGACACCATCACCGATGAACAGTATGCAGAGGCGGAGAAGGAACTGAACGCCAAGCACTTGGTACCGGGCCTTCGGCACACCCTGGCGGCTCGCGACTCAAGCCCGCTTCTTGGCGAAGCGCACGTCGACCTGGCCGCGAACGCGAGCGCGCTTGAATCGGGCGACAGTCCCGATGTCTACCTGCAGAGGGCCAAACGACTAGTGCCGTACGACGCCGAGGTCTGGTTCTTGTTTGGTCTGCAGGAACTTCTTGAGAACAAGCAGGACCAGGCGTGGTCCAGCTTTCGCCGTTCGCTCGAACTGTCTGACGTCTTTCTCAAGGAGATCGCGGGCGCCGGGCTAGACGCTTTGGGACCCGACGAGTTGATCGCCAAGGTGGTGCCTGATGATGCAGGTATGCTGGTGCGCGTTGCAAGCCTCGCGTTTCCTGCCGCCGAGGACGTCCCCAAGCGAGAACCGTTCCTGCGGAAGGCGTTGACGCTGCTGCGGAGCGATCGACACGCCGTCGGACCGCCCGAGGCAAAGGACGTACGATTGGAGGCTGTTGTGTTGCAGTCGCTCGGTCAGGCCGACGACGCGATCAAGGCCTACGAAAAAGCGATAGAGTTGGCGCCGGAGCAACTAGCGTGGCGTTACGAGTTCGCCGTACTGCTCTTCGAGCATGAGAAATACGAACAGGCCCATCGGCAACTCAGGACGATCTTGGGGCAGACTCCAACAAACGTGAACGCGCGCAGATTGCTCGACAAGGTGTCGTACAAGCTCGCCGAAAAGTTGTGACCGGTCAGGCCAGTACGGGTGCAATCACGTTGCCGTGCACATCGGTCAGCCGATGTTGCCGACCCTGGTACTTGAACGTGAGTCGCATGTGGTCGATGCCGAGACAGTAGAGCAGGGTGGCCTGTAGATCGTGCACGTGGACAGCGTCGGCGGCAAGGTTGTAGCAGAAGTCGTCGGTGGCCCCATACGAAAAGCCGGGTTTCACGCCGCCGCCCGCCATCCAGATCGTGAAGCACCGCGGATGATGATCGCGGCCGTAGTTGTCGGCGGTCAGGGTGCCTTGGCAATAGACAGTGCGGCCGAACTCGCCGCCCCACATGACCAAGGTATCGTCGAGCAGTCCGCGCTGTTTCAAATCGCGCACGAGCGCAGCCGACGGCTGATCCGTGTCCTGACATTGGCCGCGAATTTCCTTGGGTAGGTTCGTGTGCTGATCCCATCCGCGATGGAACAGTTGAATGAACCGCACGCCGCGTTCGGCCAACCGTCGCGCGAGCAGGCAGTTTGCCGCGAACGTACCGGGGCGGCGCGAGTCGGGTCCGTACTGCTCAAACACGTAGTCCGGCTCGCCCGACACGTCGGTCAATTCAGGCACCGACGTCTGCATCCGATACGCCATCTCATACTGCGCGATGCGCGTGGCGATCTCCGGGTCACCGAATTCGGCGTACTTGAGATCGTTCATGCGGGCCAGGTCGTCGAGCATCCGACGGCGCGTGCCTGCGTCGATTCCCGCGGGGTTGGACAAGTACAAGACTGGGTCGCCCGACGAGCGGAACCGAACGCCCTGATAACTCGTGGGCAAGAATCCGCTACCCCAGAGCCGATCGTACAGCGGCTGGTCCATCGGTCGGCCGGTGCCGATCGAGATCAAGGCAACGAACGCGGGCAGGTCATGATTGTCGCTGCCTAGTCCATAGGAAACCCAGGCGCCCATGCTTGGCCGGCCGGCGAGTTGAGCGCCGGTCTGGAAAAACGTGATCGCCGGATCGTGGTTGATCGCCTCGGTGTGCATCGACTTGATGAAGCACAGGTCGTCGGCGACGCCGGCTAGGTGCGGCATCAGCTCGCTGACCCACGCTCCGCAACGGCCGTGCTGCGCGAACCGAAACATGGTCGGCGCCACCGGCAGGCTCTGTTGGTTCGACGTCATACCGGTCAGCCGCTGCCCGCGTCGAATCGAATCGGGCAGTTCAGTGCCGCGCAGGTTGGCCAGCTTCGGCTTGTAATCGAACAGGTCCATCTGCGACGGGGCGCCGGATTGAAACAGATAGATCACCCGCTTCGCCCGCGGCACAAGATGAGGCAGACCCGCAAGTCCACCCGACCGCGCCGGCGCGTCGGCCTTAAGGCGGTCGCCGAGCAGTGTGGCCAGCGCCGCGGCGCCGATCCCGACCGCCGTTCGGCCGAAGAAGTACCGCCGCGTGCAAGCTGTCTGGTATTCGAGAATCGGATCCATCGTTGACTCCGGCTATTCGCGGGTCAGGGACTCATCGAGGTTCATGATCAGGCTTGCCATCGCCGTGTAAGCGGCCAGCTCGCGCGTCTCGATACGCTCATCGCGCGGGTGCTCACCGACGGTCGTCAGCTCGTGCGCCGCCATCGGGTCGCGACGGTAGCGCGACAGGTGCTCATCAAGTCCGGCGCGAAGCACCGCCAGTTCCGCTGCGCGCGGCGGCCGGCCGGTGACCAGGCGGAAGGCGAGCGTGAGCCGCGTGTCGGGCGTGCCGCCCGCATCGTGCCACACGCGTTCGGCGAGCACTCGCGCCGCTTCGACGTACGTCACGTCGTTCATCAGGTTCAGCGCTTGCAGAGGCGTGTTGGTTCGAGTCTGGCGCACCGTGCATGTCTCACGAGCAGAAGCGTCGAACGTCATCATGCCGGGCGGCGCGACGGTCCTCTTCCAGTACGTGTACAGGCTGCGGCGGTACAGGTTCTCGCCGTGGTCCTGCACGTAGTCGGTGTCGGTCGCAATATCCTTCCACAGGCCTTCGGGTTGATATGGTTTGACCGATGGGCCGCCAAGTTGCTCGACGACCAAACCGCTGGCCGCCAGCGCTTGGTCGCGGATCATCTCGGCGGGCAGCCGAAACCGCGGACCGCGGGCAAGCCAGCGGTTCTCTGGGTCGCGCGATTGCAGCGTTCGGCTCACTTTGGATGTCTGGCGATATGTGGCGCTCGTCACGATCAGTCGCGTGAGCGCCTTCATGTCCCAGCGTGTTCGGACGAACTCGGTGGCCAGCCAGTCGAGCAACTCCGGGTGGCTCGGTGCATCTCCCTGAGTGCCGAAGTCTTCGACGGTTCGCACCAGTCCGTCGCCAAAGTAGATTTGCCAGAATCGGTTCACCGCGACGCGAGCCGTCAGGGGGTTCGCATCGTCGACCAGCCAGCGAGCGAATCCAAGGCGGTTGTTGGGCGCGCCGGCCGGCAGAGTGTGCAGGCATTCGGGCACACCGGGCGATATCTTTTCGCCGTGCTTGTCGTACTCGCCGCGCAGCAGCAAGAACGTGTCGCGCGGGGTTGCCATCTCGTGCATGACCATCACGGTCGGCAGCGCCTCGCGAAAGCGGACTGCGGCACGGTGCGAGTCTCGCACGGCACGGCCACCCAGTCGGATGTCGGCCGGGGCGTGATGCTGCACGTAGTACGCCCGCAGTTTCCGTCGCTGCCGGTCAGTGCGGTCGTTCTCAGGCCGTGACAGAATCTCGCCGATGGACTCGGGCGTGGCCAGCAGCTCGATGTCGGCGGCGTCCAGGTTGTCGTTGTAGACGCGCACGTCATCGATGAGTCCGTGGAACCGGCTCGCCGGACCCCCGCCGGCTCCGATGCGCAGCGGGTTCTTGTTCGCGAACGTCTGGTTGATGAAATCAAGTTGGACGGCGACCTTCTCGAGGCGGCCGTCGATGTAGATGCGAATCCCCTTGGCCAGACGTGAGCCGTCGTAGGTCACGGCGACGTGATGCCATCGGTCCGGCTCAAGCGTTCTTTCCGTCTCGACGCGAATCGCATCGTCGAGCCACCGTTTCACCAGGTTCACCTGGAGCCGGCCGCGATGGAGCCGCACCTGGTAGCCTTCCGCCTGATCTTCGTCGTCCATGCGTGAAAGCACCGTCCCATCGCACTGGCCGTTGGCCCCGGCGCTGGGGCGTATCCAAGCGGCGAGCGAGAAGCGATCGAAGTATCCGAACGTGCCCAGGTCGCCCGCGTCGATGAACGTCCGGCCGTCGAACCGCGCCGCGCCGGCGAGCATGCCCACATCGTAGGTCGGCTCGCCGTCGACGAATCTGGCGGCGTCGCCGGCAACCGCCGCGTTGCCGCCGTCTTGGTTCAGCTCAAAATGAGCGACCAGTCCCTCGGCCGGAAACCACTGGGCCTCGCGGTTGCCGGCAGCCTGTTGCTCCCACTGGGACTGAAACCGCGCGATCTCGCCGTCTCGTTGCTCAAACTTCTGGCGCGAGTCGGAGGCCTGCTGTTCCAGCGCGGAAAGGCGACGGAGGTCGTGGTCCGTCGGCGCCTGAATGAACGGCGGCGAGTTGCCCTCTTTGATCGCGCGGCCGTGCTCGGACACGTTGTTGAAGTAGGCGAAGACGCGGTAGAAGTCGCGCTGGGTGAACGGGTCGTACTTGTGATCGTGGCAGCGTGTACAGCCCATCGTCAGCCCGAGCCAGACCGTGCTGGTCGTATCGACGCGGTCTACGACGTATTCGACGGCGTACTCTTCGGGGATGATGCCGCCCTCGGCGTTGCCGCGATGGTTGCGATTGAATCCGGTCGCGATGCGCTGGTCGAGCGTCGCGTCGAGCCGCAGGTCGCCGGCGATCTGGTCGATTGTGAACTCGTCGAACGGTTGATTGCGGTTGAATGCGTCGATGACCCAGTCGCGCCAGCGCCACATGTGGCGCGGGCCGTCGTTCTGGTAACCGCTCGTATCGGCGTAGCGCGCGGCGTTCAACCACGGCACGGTCATTCGCTCGCCGAAGCGCGGCGATGCGAGCAGCCGATCGACCAATCGCTCGTAGGCGTCGGGCGACGGGTCTCGCACGAACGCGTCGACTTCGTCGGGCGTGGGTGGCAGTCCGGTGAGGTCAAGGGTCACTCGGCGAATGAGCGTATAGCGATCGGCGGGCTCCGACGGATCGATTGCCTCATGCTCCAGCCGCGCGAGCACGAAGTGGTCGATGGCGTTCAGCGGCCATGCGGCGTTGCGGACATGAGGCAGATCGGGGCGCGCCGGAGCGACGAACGCCCAGTGCTTCGGCGACTGGCCCGAACCGCCTGCCCGCAGCAGCAGCGGCATCGCAGCGCACACGAGCAACGTCGATATCGATGCGACGCAGTGCCTTGCTGGCCGAACCCTCACGGTATGCCCTCGGTTGCGGTGGACCTCTCTGGGTCGCGGTGCGCGTGAGTATTCTACCGCAGTGCGGCGGTTCGAGGCCATTGCCGCTTGGCTTCACGGGTTGCAAAAAAAAGACGTCTCCATTAAAAGGGAACCAGTCCACGAACTTGCGTGCATTTCTTGCGAGACGAGGGAACGGATATGGCCGAAGAACTCACTTATGTACTTATCACGCCTTACAGCCTGCACAAGAGCCGGACCGGCGGCATCTTGAGTCGGCTGCTGAGCCTGACCCATTTGCAGTTGGTCGACGCTCGCATGTACGCATTCAGCGACGACTTGGCCGACCGGTTCGCGGCCACGATCGGCGACATGGACATCGAGCCGCATCTAAAGCAGACGTTCGTGCAGTATTGTGAGGAGAACCTGCGCCGCGACAACCCGCTCGGCATCTCGAACCGCTCGATGGTCCTGTTCTTCAAAGGGGCGAACGCCGTGCGGCACATGAAGGACGAGGTGATCGGATCGATCACTCGCACGCCGCAGGGCGATCGAGTGCGCCGCACCTACGGCGACTTCATCACCTATCCCGACGGCGAGGTGAAATACTTCGAGCCGGCCGTCATCTGCGCGGCCGACCCCGAGGCCAATCGTCGGCAACTCGCGCTGCTAGACGAATGCGCCGAGACCGACGGCGGCGTGATCGAGCACGCCGTGACGTTCCCCGACGAGGCCCGTTCACGCATTCAGACCACGCTCGTCATCCTCAAGCCCGAGAACTTCGCGCGGCCCAGCCGCCGGCCGGGCAACATTATCGACGTGTTCGCCGCCACCGGCTGCTACTTCGTCGGCGCGAAACTGTTCGGCATGACGGTGAATCAGGGGCTGGAGTTCTACGGACCGCTCGAACAGATGTTTGTCGAGCGTCTGAAGGGGCGAGTAACCGATGAGGTGCGCCGCGCCTTGTCGCCGGTGTTCAAGTTCCCAATCTCCGACGACACTTATTCGGCCATGTCTGAATTGCTCAAGCACCAGAACGCCACGTATGAGTTTTACCGGATCGTCGAGTACATGACCGGCATGGATCCGGCGAAGGTGCTCGATCCGGTAGCTCGCAATCGACCGGGTTCATCGAAGTGTCTGGCGCTGTTGTACCGCGGCCCGTCGGCGGTGCAGGTCATTCGCCACTGGCTAGGTTCCACCGATCCTGACGCGGCGGCCCCCGGAACCGTGCGCAGCGATTTCGGACGCGACCTGATGCGCAACGGCGCCCACGCCTCGGACAGCGCCGAATCCGCCGAACGCGAACGCAAGATCATCGGCCTCTGGGACCGACAAGACGCCAGTCATCTGCACAAGCTGGTCGCCGACTATATGGAACAGCCGGCGATGGCGACCGTGTGATCACGTCTGCCATCGGATTCGTTCGGACGGCAGCGGCTCAGAATTCCGTGTCGTCGAATGGGTCCTCATTCTTGATCGTCAGCGTCTTGTGCCACACCGCCGTATCGATGGTGTCCGCGACAAACCGTACGGAACCATCGACCAGGGCTACGTTCACCCCCTGAGAGTGGTAGCTGCGCGGCGCGGCCGCTTGTTGACTCGACCGAGCGATGGCTCGCTGCGCAAGCGGCGACTGCAGCGCCGGACCCTCGTCGGTTACTTGGTTGCAGGGCGTGTTGGCGGGGTCGGAGTTGTTGCAGAAGGGAATGTGGTCGGCCGCGCCGACGGCGGCGTTGGGTTTCTTGTTCGGCGTCAGATGATGTTCCTGATCCGAGTCGTCGCTGTGTGACGCGAAAAGCGACGCGCCCATCACGCCCAGGAACGATGCACCGCGAACGTCGTCGCCGTGTACCGTGGCCAGCACTTCGGAGAGTGCGATGGTGTTCGACGCGCCATCGCGTATGTCGACCGCCTTGACGGCGGAGTTCTGGGCGAACAGCCCCTGAAGCAGCGGCATTTTCTTGACGAAGTGGTGATAGTCGTGGTCGAACCCGTGGGCGCCCGCGTTGCCTGCCACGTTGCCCTTCTGGATCACTCCGCTGAGACTGAGCGGCGGGTCCGACGCCGTCGTGAACTGCGGCTTGCCCGAACTATCGCTGGGGCAAATGAAAACCTCGATCTTCTGAGTCGTCACGGTGGTATTCTCCGGCGCCCGCACCGGCCGGCTGAAGTTGTAAGCGTTGTAGTACACGTCGCCTTCGATGTGTTTGAGCAACAGCACCAGGAACGACGCGCCGTGGCGCGAATGCCGGCCCTTGTTCAAAGAGCACTCCGGCGTCAGGCACTGGTCCGGACTGGCCCAGTCGGCGTGCTCGATGCTGCCCGGCGGATAGATTCTGTTGGAGGATTCGTAGGCTGCCAGCGCAACAACGACCTGCTTCAGGTGGTTCATACACGTAGACCTTCGCGCGGCCTCGCGGGCGTACTGTACGGCCGGCAACAGTAACGCGGCCAGCACGGCCAGGATTCCGATTACCACAAGCAACTCAATCAGACTGAACCCTCGCTTAAGACGTGACATGATGTTCTCCCGGGGCGGTTTCAGCGTCGCTTGCAGCGGACTGGGTCGGTGTCTGGCTGCAGAAACGCCCCCCTCCAAAAGATTGACCCACGATGTGCCCCTATTACCGGCACTCAGTTTGGCCCGGTTCCCAGCCCGAAGTCAACGCGGAAACGCAATCACGATCGTTGTGTCGTTGTTTTTCTTCCGGTCGACTCTTGAAGTCAACGACAGCCGCGGCCAGAATCCTGCCGTTCGAGTCGACCGCGGCAGGGGGATCATTGCGTGCATTCGTTCATCTCGCGTGGCTGGCTCGTGCTGTTCGTCGGTCTGGCCTTCGTCGCCGCTGCGCGAGCCGATCAATCTGCTGATCCGACGGTCTACGTCCTGCTTTGGTTCGACACGGAAGACTACCTGCTGCCCGCCGATGACGACGCGACGCTACACATCAGCGAATTCCTGACGCGCGAGGGCGTTCATTGCACGCACAAGCTGGTCGGCGAAAAGGCGCGCGTGCTCGATCGCCGCGGTCGACGCGACGTTATCGCGGCCTTGCAGAAGCACGAGATCGGTTATCACACCGATTATCACAGCGTGCAGCCAACTCCCGCGTTGTTCCTGTCGCGGCTGGGCTGGGACGAGGGCGTCGTCGAGTTCGACCGGCGCGAACGCCAAGGCCTGCTCGACGTGGAGCGCATCACCGGTCAGCGGCCGACTTGCTACGGCCAGCCGGGCAGTTCCTGGGGCCCGCAACAGTTCGGGGCAATGCGGCGTTGGGGCATGCGAGTCTATCTCGACGCCGGTTCGCACGTCGCGCTGGACGGCAATCCGTTCTGGTACTGCGGCGTGCTGAACTTGTACGCGCTCAAAGCGACGCTGCGGACCAGTCTCGGTGGGCCGCAGGATTTGAAACAGGCGGTGGAACGATTCGACGCCGCGTACGACGAACTGCTCGCGGCGGGCGGCGGACCGGTGAGCATCTACTATCACCCGTGTGAGTTCGTCCACGCCAAGTTCTGGGACGGCGTGAATTTCGCCAAAGGCGCCAACCCGCCTCGGTCAGCCTGGCAAGTGCCGCCTCAGAAATCAGCCGCTGAGACGGCCGTCGCGTACAAGACCTTCGAGGACTACATCCGCCACATCAAGACCAAGCCGCGCGTCCGGTTCATAACGGCGACTGAGGCGCTCGCGCTCTACGAAGACCGCGCCATCAGCCGCAGTTTCACACCAGATGATATCAAGGACATCGCGCGGTCCGTCGTGTGGCCTAACGGCGTGAACAGCATCCCGCGACGTCGCAACGCCTCGTCGCTCGGCCGGGCCACGGAAAATGAAGTCGCTGACGATGAGGTCTCGTTCCAGGTCCGCGGCGACTACTCACTCTCGGCCGCCGAGACGCTCGCGCTGCTGAACGACTTCGCCGACGCCGTGCTGCGCGGCAAAGCGACCGCGGCGATCGGGCTGCGAAACTCGCCGCTCGGTCCGACCGCGGCCGCGCCGACGCACGAGGTGGTCGAGACCGACCGCAGCCAGATGGACCGCACGATCGCCGACGTGGCCGGCTACATGGACCGACACGACCGAGTGCCAAACGCCGTGTGGCTCGGCAGCACGCCGGTCAGCCCCGAGAGTTACCTGAAGACGCTTGCCCGCTACGTCACCAAGCTCGCTGCCGAGCCTGGGATCGTGAAGGGCGACGCGGGACCGCCCGTCCGACCAAGCGGCGCCGATGTGATTCGCTTCGCGCCGACTCGATTGAGGCCGGCGGATCATGTTGCCGCCGAGAATTCGAAGCTCTGGGGATGGGTCATCTTTCCGGCCGACTTCCGCGCGCCGGAAATGATGGAGCTTGCCAGGCGGCAGGCCTGGACGTTGAAGCCAGCGGTGCTCGAACGCGGACGTCGGTGATTCACTTTTCACTTTTCAGTTCCGCCCGAATTTCAGACGACACAGGAGTTCTCATGAGACAACCGGTTTTGCCGGAAACCGCGCGAGATAGTTTTCTTCAATTTGTTCGTGCCCAGACCCGTGCTCGCCACGCGGCCAGCCAGCCGCCCAAGACCGCCGACGAATGGAACGCGCGCCGTGTCGCGATCCGCGAACGGCTGCGTCAAGCCTACGGTGAGTTCCCAGCCCGGCGATGCGAACTCGACCCGCAGACGATCGGCGTCGTCGAACGCGACGGGTACCGCATCGAACGACTTGTCTTTCAGTCGCGGCCCGGCATCTCGGTCACTGCCAACGCCTACGTGCCCACGACGTCCAACGGCAAGCTCCCCGGCGTGCTCTCGGTTCATGGCCATTGGCCGTGGGCGCGCGTCGACCCGGTGCCCCACGCGCGAGCCGTCGGACTCGCGAAGCTCGGCTACTTCGTGCTCGCGGTCGATGCGTTCGGCGCGGGCGAGCGAGCGATCGAGCCGGCCCGCGGCACCTATCACGGCGCGATCCTGGGCGCGTCGACCTGGCCGGTCGGCACGCCGCTCTTGGGTCTACAGATCTACGACAACATGCGGGCCGTGGACTACATGATCAGTCGCACCGAGGTCGACGCCGACAAGCTCGCGATCACCGGCGCGTCGGGGGGCGGCAACCAGTCAATGAACGCCGGTGCGTGGGACGAGCGGTTCAAGGCGGTCGTGCCGGTCTGTTCGGTCGGCACCTACGACGCCTACATCGGCGCAGCGTGCTGCGTGTGCGAGGTGCTTCCGGGTGGGCTGAGCTTCGCCGAGGAGGGCGACATCCTGGCCCTCGTCGCCCCTCGGTCGTTGATGGTCATCAACGCTACGCGCGACGGCCACCAGTTCTCCGTCGGCGAGGCACAGAAATCGATCGCTCGCGCCCGACCGATGTTCGACTTGCTCGACGCGGGCGAGCGGATCAAGCACGTCGTCGTCGACTCGGCTCACGACTACAACAAGCCAATGCGCGAGGCGTTGTACGGCTGGCTCGCCCGCTGGCTCAAGGGCGAAGGCGACGGCAGCCCGATCGCCGAGCCGGAACTGAAGATCGAGGAGGTCGATACCCTGCGCTGCTTCCCGGATAACAAGCGGCCGAGCACGTTCACGCTCATGCCCGCTTTCGTTCACGAGCAGGCGAAGCAAAAGCTCGCGCGGTTCCCGCGACCCGACCACCGCGAGCGATGGGAAGCGCAGGCGCTGCTCATGAAGTCGCGGCTCGAAAACCGCACGTTTGGCGGCTTCCCTCGCCAGGTCGCGTGGAAGGTCGAGCCGGGGCCGGCCGCGTCGTGCAGCGCGGTCGAGGAGACATTCGTGCTGTACCCGGAGCCGAACATGCCCGTGCCCGGCGTGCTACAACGCGGCGCGGCGGGGGCCGACGGCCGCCGGCGTACGGCCCTGCTCGTCGACCCGGCCGGCAAGGACGCGGTGCTCGATAGCGACTTGGCCAAAGGGCTGAGCGCGGCGGGCTGGCAGCTTGTCGCGATCGACCTGCGGGCCACCGGTGAGACCGCGCGCGCGAACGAGACGGTGCGCGACGCCATCGACCATCATTCCGTCGAGTGGGCCGTGTGGATGGGCCGGCCGCTGTTGGGTCAGTGGTGTTGGGACGTGATCCGCACGATCGACTACCTCGAAACGCGCGGCGACATCGACATGCGCAATCTGACGTTGGTCGGCCGCGGCGCGGGCGCCCTGGCCGCGATCTGCACGGCCAGCCTCGACGAACGCGTTCGGTCCGTCGCGGCGTTCGGGCTGCTCTCGTCGTTCATCAGCCCTCAGCCGTTCGCCGGACACCGCATGGCCACGTTCGTTCCGTTCCTGATGGATATCGGCGATGTGCCGCAACTCGCGTCCCTGGTCGCTCCGCGGCGCCTGATCATCGCCAACCCGGTAGACGGCCAGAACAAACCGCTCGAACCCGAGACGGCCGCCGTCGCCTACGACTTCACCGAGGAGACGTATCACTGGTACCAGGCTAGCAGCCAACTCCTCATCGAACCCAAGTTCGACGAATCGTTCCTTGCCGAGTCGCTGCGAGGCCTGTGACGGTCAACGTGGCCGTGTGCGGCGTGCGGCGACAGACGCGGTGCGGCGGTGCCGGGGCCATACTCACGTAGGGTGCGTCAAGTGGCTCGCCGTGATGTCCAGGAACACCACGAAGTCCCATCTCTGATTTCTGGCCTCTGATCTGAGTCAATTCGTCCGATGGATCTCGACGAACGATATGCCGCTCTTCTCGTCGCCTCGGGCGATCCAGGCTTCGAGTTTTGCTGGACCGGCGGAGAGTTGGATCTGTGGGAAGACGCACTTGGTGTCGCCAGCCTTGACCGGTTCGTTCACCATGACGTTCTCGACATGGCAGTGGACGCGGCTGTCTTTGCCGGCCGGCGCGAAGTGCACGGTGACGTCGTACGTGCCCTTCTCGGCGATCGCGATCTCCCAGTGGCCGAAGTCCTTCGGCGTCCAACCGGCGCGCGGACCGCGCCAGTCCTGGCGCGTGAGCGTCGTCGGATCCTCATGCGGCGAGCCGATGATGATGCGTGGGGGTGCGTAACCGCGCGTGGCGCTGACGTCGCGGAACCACGCCTCGTAGCCGGCCCTCATCCGTTCCACGATGTCGGGGTTCTTGCGGGCGATGTCTTTCGTTTCCAGCGGGTCGGCTGCCATGTCGAAGAGCTTGAAGTTGGGCTTGGCCGCGAGCGGGCGACCATCGCTGCCGGCCGGCTGCACCAGCTTGAACGTCTGCGAGCGAGCGGCAAACGCGCGATACAGTTCGGGCGCGTCGCCGCGGTGCCATTGAAAGTACAGGGTGCGGTCGGGCCAATCGGCCGCGTCGCCCCTCAGCAGCGGCATCAGGCTTCGGCCGTCCATCGTGCCCCCGGCCGGCCTATCGACTCCGCACGCGTCGAGCAGCGTCGGCGTGATGTCGATGTGGGCGGCGATGCGGTCGATCTGCCGGCCGGCTTCGATCGTGTCGGGCCAGCGGATGAAGCAGGGCACGCGGATGCCCCCTTCGTGGACGCTGCCCTTGCGATCGAGCATGCCGCTCACGTAGCGAAGCTGCTGCGGGCCGTTGTCGGTCAGGAAGATGACGATCGTATCGTCGGCGATCTTGAGTTCGTCTAGCTTGGCGAGCAGCTTGCCGACGTTGTCGTCGATGTTGGTCACCATGCCATAGACCTTGGCCGTGACATCGGCGTCGAACTTGCCGCGCAGCGGATGGCCGCTCGATGGGAAGTCGGCCAGCGAGAGATTCATCTTCTTGTACGGCTCGTAGTACCGGTCGGGGACCTCGAGTGGTGCGTGAGGGCAATTGAACGGCAGGTAGACGAAGAACGGCTTGTCGCGTGCAGCGGCGATGAACTCGATCGCCGCGCGCATGATCACGTCGCTCACGTAGCCGGTGGTTTTCGTGAACTTACCGTTAGCGACCAGCATGGGATCGAAGTAGCTGCTGCCGTCGGGCGGGTCCGACGGCTGGCCCAGCCCGCCCCCCTTGAGCACGAGCGATTCCTGAAATCCCTGGTCCATCGGCCGCAATGGGTAGTTGTCGCCGAGATGCCACTTGCCGAAGATGCCCGTGCGGTAGCCCGCGGCGCCGAGCATTTCGGCGATGGTGACCTCGTCGGAGTACATCATCGCGCGGCCCAGGTAGGTGTCTACGACGCCGGTGCGATAGTTGTAACGGCCAGTCATGAGGCTGGCCCGCGTCGGAGCGCAGACCGGTGAGACATAGAAGTACCGAAGCTGGGCACTCTCGCGCGCGAGCCGGTCAAGGTTCGGCGTGCGGATCTTGGGGTTGCCGTGGAAGCCCAGATCGCCGTGCCCTTGATCGTCGGTGATGATCAAGACCACGTTCGGTCGCCGCTGCTGCCGCGATATTGTCGGCGAGCCGGGCGTAGGCGATGCCTCGGCCGCTGCCGCTGCCGCGCCGATGATCGAGCAGACCGCGCAAGACCACACTGAATCGAGCACTCGGAGGCTCCTGAAGCTAAATGGCTTTGCGTGATTCTGGGAGTCCGCAGGGACGCGTAGCCCGACGCGCCAGCGAGGGACCGGGCCTGATTTCTTGTGATTTCGCCATGTGCTCCCTCGCTGGCGCGTCGGGCTACTGTCCCAGAATCGTGCAAGGCTATTTAGACAGAACTCACTGGCCGCTTAGCCTACCACGATCCCGGATCCACTTGCCACAGGCCCAGCCCTGCGTCGAACCGCAGCACGGAACCGGCCAAGCTGACCAGGCTCCTACGTCGAGAGCTGGATTGGATCGTTTCCTCAGGCGATACCAGAAGCTTGGTGGTCCGGCCTGAATCGACTCGTCGCGCAAGTATCGCTCGATGTCGGTCGCCAAGTCTCGTGGCAGGCAATCTTCGGCTGCGGGCATGGACCGCAATCGTCGTCATCGCAGCGGCTTACGAGCAAAGCGAAAAAATTCGGAAATGTCGGATGCCCTTGATCCCTATTAGTGAGATAGAGCAGACCGACGAGGCGAGAGGGAAAACCGTCGAACCACGGGGGTGCATCATGATGCTGTCGCGTCTGCTCAGAGTTTTCGGCCCGTCCGACTCTCGTTCTGGAACCTTCCGGCGGCAGCCATCTCGTCAGAGGCGTCCAAGGTCGCCAAGGCGGTTGCGGTTCATTGCTGGATACGACACCATCGACCCTGGAAATCTGCGGCGACGGGGTCGACAACAATGGCGATGGGCTTGCCGATGAGGGTTGTTTACCTCCCCCGCCCCCGCCTTGTGATCTTGCGAATGATGCAACAGTTAGCGGAATCGGCGTCACGGGCCCGTCGCCTCTCTATGTCGGCGACACCGTGACCTTGGTTGCCCAACTGACCGCTGGCGACCCGCCTGTTTTCTACCTCTGGGAATCCAAGCCTTACATGTTCCCGGACAACTGGTATTCCACCTTTGGCGGAAGCAGCCAGACCGAGAGTTTCTCGTCTTCGCAGGCAAACACGTTCACGATCCGAGTCTCTGCGACAGGCCCATGTGGCACCGAGTCGTCGGCCACCACCGATGTCAAATTCAACCCCATCAAGATCGTGGGAATCAAGGTGGAGATTTGGCGCGATACGGATCCCGGCCCGCTTGCGGATTACGATTGGGTCGAAGACACCACCGCGTATGTTGGGGAAGACCTCCGCTATTCTCCAATCACCGATCCACCGAATCGCCAACTCGACAGCTATGAATGGAATGAAACGGTCGCCCCATGGTCTGGGTCTGCGGCGGTCACTCGCGGACCAGCCGCCACCGAGCAGTGGGTGGTCACCGAGGACGTGGCGGGCAGCGCGACGGTCACTTTGACGGGAGAGTCTGGGGGAGAGCCCGCTGGCTCAGCCTCTGCGTTCGTGAACATCAACGAGTACACCCTGGCTAGTGCCGACATCGACCCGGACCAGGTCTGCAAGGGAGCGGACGTTCACTTCACCGCTGACATTTCACCTGCGAGTCCTGCGGCGTCGGGCGGCAACGAAGTCACGTGGTATCGCGCTGCGCCGGGCACCGACCCCACGGACCTGAGCCTGTGGACCTCTTTCGCCAGTGGCAGGGATTTCTACCGGACAGAGAATACTGCGGGCAAGTGGTCAATCATTGCCGTGCTCAACTCGGGGGGCATGGTCAGCACGGCGTTCGCAGGCACGCTGACCGTCGTGGGCATCTCAGGTCTGACTGTAACCGACGCTACGCAGAACGGAGTGGTCGGCGCCGACAATTGGGCCGCTGTCAAGCGGCCGGGTTTCTGGGTGACGATTGACGCCCAGCTCGAGGGTGGATTGGACGACGTCGACGCTGCTGGCATAGTAACCTGGGATGGCGGACTGCCCGTTTCCAACTCCCAGAACAAAGTGTCCAGGGCCGCACCGATCAAAGAGCATGTCGGCATCATGTGCAATGGAGCCCTTATCGACTATGTCGACGTCTGGATCGTCTGGGCGACTATCGCCTTCCGAACGAGTGGTTCCAAGTCGGCAGAAAATGCCGCTAACTTCAACGCGGGCACGGGTGGTGACATACTCGGCCCGGTCGATCCGAGCGTTTCGGGTTCCTCGCTTTGGGGCGGCAAAATCGAAACGGTAGTTCAGCTCGAGCCTGCGGGAGTTTGGGAAGTAGTGACAGGTGGATGGGACATCCGGCGAAACGCGGACCGGTTTCGCATAATAGATGGAGGTCCGCCTGACATGAAGTCCGACCCAACTGGGGGGCCGAACGATGATATGCACAATTCTGACGAGGATCTCGTGCCAGACCCTGATGACAAGATTTACGGCTTGGACAATCCAGGCACATGGGATCACAATTTCACAACGACAATGCAGTACCACGCAAACTTCTATGAGTGGGTCGAATGGAATAGTGAGCTGGCCTCCACGAAAGGCCCGTACGAGAATAACTGGTACGTGCGCACGAAGGTTGACAAATCACTCAGTAACCCGACTGTGTACAATGTGGTCAGCACAGGTTACCTCGATCTCGACTCGCCTCCGTAGCCTGAGTGTACGAACCGAAACTGGACGGCGAAGAAATGGAATGAGCCATCTAGCCGCATTGGCGGAGGGTTACGATGGATTTTCTTAGCTCCCTCGTTACATGTGCGTATCTCGTCTGTGGCACCCTCGAGGCATGGGGGCCCTTTTCCGCATTGATCAACGACTCCGACTGCATTGCACAGTCTCAGGAGCTGATTCGTGGCGGGAAAGTCGTCCGCGTGCGGCTGGTGAAAATCTATTGGGAAAAAGACGGGTTCATTCATCCGGAGCCGATCGGAAAAAAAGGAACCTGGGATCTGTCGGAGTTTGACCGCCACACAGACGTACTTGTGACCAAATTCCACTTCTATGGACGAGGCAAGCACCTTTGGACAACCGTGCCTCAGAATGGTGTGATCCAGTACCCGGGAATTACATCCGAGCTTGATGAGCCGGGGTCGGAGATCAGTTGCTCGCCCATCGAGTTCCACGAAATCTTGACAGAGGCGGGCAAACTCAAACGCGATGGCAAAGAGATCAAGTCCAACCTGACACTAACTGTCTTCGGTCAGGTGCACAGGGCCAAATAGCTCGAACGGCGAGCTTCGCCGAAAAGTGGACCATCGCAGCCTCGCGGCTGAATCGCGAGATCAACCTCCCCGAAGACGCAGCAAGAACGCGGAGGTGATGCTCGCGATCAGTCAGCAGCCGTGTCGCTGCGGTGCGACATCTCGGAGGATACACGCAGTACACGCAGACATCGAGGAGCAATACATGGGGAAACATTGTAGTCTTCTGGGTTTGAGCCTGATGGTTTTCGTCGCTAGTTGGGGGATTCGTGCCGGATTGGCACAGACGGAGCAGCAGGTGCGCAAGTTCATCGTTCCGGGTATCGACAGGCTCGCGACAATGAGCGATGCGGAACTGGAGGTGATCCTTCGCGACTTCGACAAATCTCTATCCGAAACGGAATACGAGTCGATCCTGCAATTCGAGCGCGCCAAAGTCGCGAAAAATGACAAAGCAACCTACTCTTCCGCCTACATACTAGGCACGCTCCGAAGTTGGAGAGCGGCCGAGCGACTGGCGCGGTCGGTTGAGCTTGAGAACAAGTCGTCATCTCCTACGCACAGACTACCACGTTGGGACCGCTATCCGGTTGCCGAAGCGTTGATCCGCATTGGCGTGCCCGCAATTCCGCACATGATCCGAAACATCAAGAAAAGCCCGGATGCCAAAATCAGGCAGGCCTCTGCCCGCGTGATTCGATTCGCGGAAAACAAAGACGTCGCTGTCTTCCGACTGCAGCACGAGATCAAGGTCACCCAAGACCTTGAAGCGATCAAGCGCCTGGAAGAGGCCATACGCTACATCCAGGCGTTCCCCAATCGATCCGGCGACACGGATTGGGAAAGTTGAATACGCGCGACCTGCTACTAGCACTTGCGCGAGAGCGATCAGGCTGAGCCACCCGTATCGGTAAGCCCAAACTCAGTCAGGTGTTTCCAGACGCCTAGGTCTTGCAAGAAGGCGCGAACCTCGTCGGCGTCTCCATCTACTTGGGACGCCGCACTCCATAGCGCGGCAGCAAAGTGGCCGCGGGCTTCGTGCACGCGAATCGCCACGGCGTTGGCAGTCAACTGTCGTTCCAGCAGGCGTGAGAGCAACCCAGCCAGTTGCTCATAGGACTCGTCCTCCAGCAGCATGTGCAGCCGCAGTACCATGTAGTGCGGCTGGTCGGGACGCTCGTTCTGTAACCGCTCCAGTGCTTGCCAGGCCAAGTCCAGCAACGCGCCCAAGCCCGCGTTGCGATAGCCGTCCGTGCTGGGTTCTCGGTATCCGGCCGCCGGCTCTTCCGCCAGCAGGGCCAAGTCTTGCATCGCTCGCCAGTGCCGCTCGCGCTCGTGGAACTCGACCACCAGATGGCCCAGCGCGGTCTTGATGTACGCACCCAGCTCACCCTTGCCGCGCGCCACATGCCGGAAATCGCCGCGCATGAAGCGAACCGCGAAGTCCTGCACGAGTTCGTCGGCCTTGTCCGGATCGCGCATGGCCACCGCCAGGTACTTCCAGGCCGGACGGCAGTATGGCTCAAGCAACCTCCGCCGCGCGGCGTTGGCCACGGCGGGCTCATCCGAATTCGCCTGGCCGACAAGGTCCCAGTCCGTCGGCATTTCGTCAAGACGTGGCTCTGCACATGTCATGGCAGTTGACCATCATCGCGAGTACTCGCACTTTAGCCTACCACGACTTCCGAGCGCGTTGCCAGACGCGCGATCGGCGGGGAGAGATGCGTTTTCCGAACCGCGAGCGTTAGCGACTGGCTTTGTGTGGCGGCTATCCACCGGTCGCTAACTCGCGCGGTTCGGGAAGGCATCACTAACGATCGGCGCCGGCCACTTGAGCTCCTGGAGCGTGCGGGTCGACGCGGCGCCGGGCGTACCAGATGTCGAGTCGCGAGCGATCACTCACCCCGCCGCGGCCTGCCAGGCCGATACGAAGCATAGTGGCGACGATCTCCCGCGCGGAGTAACAACGCACCTTGCGGCCCGATGTGACGACATGTTCCCGCAGGACGACGAACCGCCCAAGGGTCCCGAGCGCGCGGCTGAACAGGATTTCCTCGCTGGCGAAGACACTCTCGTCCCAACCGCCGGCCGCGTCGAACGCCTCGCGCGTACAGAAGACGAAACAACCGGCGGCCCAGCGCAACGCGCGAAAGGCGAGCAGCGTGATGTTCAGCGCCACGTTCGCCCAGCGCGGCACCTCGCCGTCGAAACACACGGCCGCGCCGCCACCTACCGCTCCGCGCGACAAGGCCGCCAGTGCAGCGCGAAGGGTCGCCGCCGGCACGACCGTATCGGCGTCGACGAAAACCAGAGCGTCGTCGCAGCCCGTTCGAGTCGCCGCGCGGGCGCCGGCGTTTCGCGCCGCCGCGATCTGCCGGCGATCGATCCGCACCACTCGAGCACCCCGCTGGGCGGCGATACGGCCCGTCCGATCGGTCGACGAGTCGTCCGCCACCACGATCTCGTACTCTCGTTCGACGCCCCGCGCAGCGCCGTGCAGCGACTCGATCGTACGGCCGATGAGCGACTCCTCGTTGTGAGCAGGAACGATGAACGAGAGCATGCGACTGAAGTCCTACCAGGTACTCCGTAACGGAGCGCAGCCCGGGCTGAGCTATCATCTGTTTCGCTATTCTACCGCAGGCACGTGAAGGCGTGAACGGATGTCTCGATTGACAAGCAGCCGCCGCGTTTGATACGGTCCCCGCCCACGAGGAGACACGCAATGACGCAGCCGTCTGTGCTGGGGCGGGAATCGGAGTCCCAGGTCGCCCCAGGCCTGCCGCCCCTTCACAAACTCATCGCGCCGGAGCTTGTTCGCGTCGAGCAGATTCTGCGCGACGAACTGAGCAGCCGCTATCCGTTCGTGGGCAGGTTGGTCGAACACGTGGCGAGCTATCGCGGCAAGCGACTGCGGCCGACGCTGTTGTTGCTGAGCGCGAAGGCCGTCGGCGAGGTCGTCGAGGCGCACTTGGTCCTTGCCGCGGTGGTCGAAATGATCCACACGGCGACGCTCGTCCACGACGACGTGCTCGATGACGCCGTCGTGCGTCGGCACAAGGCCACCGTCAACGCTGAGTGGGGCGCCGAGTCGAGCGTGCTGCTGGGCGATTTCCTGTTCACCCATGCCTTTCACTTGGCGGCGAGTCTGCCGAGCACGCTGGCGTGTCGGCTGATCGGCCGAGCCACGAACATCGTATGCGAAGGCGAACTGCACCAGATTCACCATCGCGGAAACCTGGACCTGACCGAAGAGGAATACCTCGACATCATCGACGGCAAGACGGCTGAACTGTGCGCGGTGAGTTGCCAACTCGGCGCTCACTTCGCCGGCGCGTCGCCCGGCTGCGAAGACGCCCTGGCCCGTTACGGTCGCAACCTGGGCGTCGCGTTCCAGATTGCCGACGATCTGCTGGATTTGATCGGCGAAGAGAAGAGCACGGGCAAGTCGCTGGGCACCGATGTGGACCAGCAGAAGCTGACGCTACCGCTGATCTGGCTGCTTCGCACGGCGCCGCCGGCGACGGCCCGCGCGGTGGAACGCATCCTGGCAAGCGACGACGCCGACAGACGGATCGACCTGCAGCCGATACTCGAAGAGACAGGCGCCCTAAGTTATGCACGGCGTCGCGCCGAGCAGTTCGCGGCCGCCGCCCGCCGCGAAATCGACTCACTTCCAGACTCGCCGCCCAAACAGATGCTGGCGCTGCTCACTCAGTTCGTCACAAGGCGATCGAACTAGTCCCGGGCGCTCGTGGGCACCGACTCCATCCACCCGTTCATCATTTCGTCCCAGGTTTGTTCGCCCCAGCGGACCTCCCGGGTCGGATCGGGGTTGCGCGGGTTGTCGGCCGAGTTGTCCCAGGCGGCGGACCAGGTCAGTTGCGTGCCCTTGGGCATCAGCGGCGGATCGGCGAAACGGTACACGCTCTGCCAGTTGAAATCGTAGTCGGGCACGGCAAGCAGCGTCTCGTTACGACCGTCGGGATAGGTCGCGGTGTACCGCGCGTTCAAGCCGCGCAGGTGCATGTGCGGCATGAACGACAGCAGTCGCGAGTCCTCGCGGAAGGTGTACACATGCTGGCCGCGATGTTCGGCCGCGCCGGGCGGAATGCGAAACAGCATGTTGGCCAGAATGTTCGTCTCGACCGGGTGCGGCGGCGGCTCCTTGGCAAAGATGATTCCCACGCGCGACCGGTCCGTCTGCTCCGTTCCGTTCGGTGTGTAGTGCATTTCAAAGACGAACTTCGATCCGGCGGGAATTCGCTTGGCTGTGCCCGGCGTGTAGATCGCGGGCATGTCGCCCGGCGCCCAGCCGACGAGCGTCGACGCCGTACCGTCCAGGGCGTAGAGCGGTTTGCCAGCCTCCTTGATGTACACAATGATGTGATGTACGACCGCGCGGTTGCCTGGCCTGGCCTCGGCCGCTTGCACCCACCGGTCCTCGGTGAAGCCTGGGTCTACCACGAAGCGTTTGTACGGCACTGTGCCGGTCGCCGGAGCTGTGAACTCGGTCGGCATCTCGAAGACCGCGTCGGGCTGGCCGATCGTCCATCCTTCGGTGAAGGCGACCGGCGGCGGCTCGGGATCGCGGCCGCGTGGCGAACCTTGCTGCACCCAGGCAAGCAGCGTGTCGATCTCGCGTTGGGTCAGTCTGCGGTCGTTGGCGAACTTGCCGAATCGCGGGTCCGCATGCCACGGCGGCATGCGCCGTTCGAGGACGACCTCGCCGATCGTGTCGGCCCAGTCGCGAGCGTCTTCGTAGCTCAAGAGTGAGAACGGCCCGATCTGGCCCGGTCGATGGCATTCCTGGCATCGCTTCTGAATGATCGGCGCGACGTCGTTGCCGTAGGTCACTTGGCCCGCGACGCGCGGTCCTCGCACGCGCGAGATGATGCAGCCTTCCACGTCGGTTTCGGGCGTGGCGATCGGCCGGCCGGCGAGCAGGTCGGCGATGGCTTGCTTCAGGTCGGAACGTGTCGGGGCATCGCGGCGGTGAGTTACGCCGTACTGGTCATCGATCCGTCCGCGGTAGCGGATCGTGCGGCCGGCGTCGAGCAGGAACGCCTCGGGCGTGCGCCGGGCGCCAAAGGCATCGGCGGCGGCGTGGTCGAAGTCCTTCAGCACGGGGAACGGCAACTCGCGCTCCTGGGCGTGGGCCGACACCTGGACAAACGTGTCCTGGTCGTTCGAATTGATCGCGATGAACTGCACGCCCTGGCCGGCGAACTCATGGTGCAGGGCGGCGAGCGCGGGCAAGTACAAGTTCGCCAGCGGACACTCGACGCCGACGAACACGACGACGATCGCCTTCTTGTCCCTGAAGCTGCCGAGCGAGCGGCTGCGGCGGTGAATGTCCTTGAGCGAAATATCGCGCACGGTCGAACCGACGGCCGGCGGCGCAGCGTCCTCGTCGGCCCCCGCCGAGACGGCCAACCCCAGTGCCACGGTACAAGCCGCAACGAGTGTCTTCATGTCAACCTCGCCGATCGGTCAGGTGAGCCAGCCAGACGATGCCGCCGACGACCAACGCCGAAAACACGGGAATCAGCATGATAAACGCGGTGGTGAACCGTCCTCGCCATCGCAGCACCGCGAAGATAGCTGCTAAGTACCAGATTCTCTGAGACGGAATCGACCGGTCAGTCTCGAATTCTCTGAGACGGTTACCCCGCCGCATCGGCAGCCCCCGCCTTCTTGTGACCCCGCCCAAATTGTCGACGAATAGGACC
>Ga0185317_100100_pt1 | contig 33668 bp, 25 predicted proteins | sample DevilsHole_FD_128020 | JGI IMG/M metagenome (GOLD analysis project Ga0185317, IMG submission 128020) | Groundwater microbial communities from Devils Hole, Nevada to study Microbial Dark Matter (Phase II) - Devils Hole (SPADES assembly)... | ecosystem: Environmental > Aquatic > Deep subsurface >...
CGGCCGTCGCGAGGCAGAAGCAACTCGTCCGCGTGCCGGGCAAGCACGAGGTCAATCGAATCAGGGACCGACGGCCCGAGTTCTACGAGAGGATTGCCGCACCGAAGGCATCGAAGTGATGACCTAGTGCTCTAGAGCGAAAAATCCATGTTCCGCTCGATCTGCATCGCCTTGCCCTCGCGGCGGTCGCGTTTGATCTCTTCGATGAACTTGAAGCATCCGGCGCTGCTTGCGGCAAGCCAAGCCGCCACGGCCAGCCAGAGGTACTTGCGCATCATCCGATGTCTCCTCTGTTCCTTGGTTATCGTGGCACCCTCTAGCCGAAAACACCTTTTCGATCAAGCCGGATCAAGCCGGCCCAGTGCCTGGGGTGCGCGACGCACTTTGCGCAGGCGCCTCGTTAGCGTAGGTGCAGGCGGCCCGCCTGCAATGTCGTCAAAGGAAGCCGCAGGCGAGCCGCCTGCACTACGACTTCCTTGGGAGGGTGCAGAACGGCTTTTGCCAAACGCTGCCGCGTAGCCGAATTCAGGGGTCTTGCGCAACGCCCGAACTCTGACGTTCGCCTGCAGCCGTGTTGACTTTCTCGCGAGTCGAAACTAGGCTGCGCCACCGTGCCTTTCGTTGAGGAGGAGCGGTCGTGCTGCATCGTCGCGATGCGATGATTCGGTTGGGCCAAGTGGGACTTGGGGCGCTGACGCTGCCGACTCTGATGCGCGCCGAACGCGCCACGGGCGACGAGATACACGGTGGGACGCGGCGAGCGACAGGTCGAGCCAGGTCGTGCATACTCATCTACCTCTGGGGCGGGCCGCCTCAGATGGATATGTGGGACCCGAATCCAACCGCGCCCATGGGTATTCGCACCCTGTTCCGACCGATCGCCTCGGCCGTGCCGGGCGTGTTCGTTTCCGAGGAGATGCCGCTGTTCGCGCGGCACACCGACAAGACCGCCATCATTCGTTCGCTCACGCACGACAGCAACGTGCACGAGAACTCGGTGTACCGAACACTCACCGGCCAGACCGACAAGACGTTGGTGATGCCGCGCAACCGTCGGAAACGGACCGACGCCCCGACGGTCGGCTCGGTGGTCTCGTACTTCAGCCGGACCGGCGACATCCCGGCCACCGTGACGATTCCGCGTCCGATTGGGCACGACGGCGTGACCTACTCGGGCACACACGCTGGTTTTCTCGGTCCGCGGCATGATCCGATGGAGGTCGCGCCGGCGGGCGAGACGAGCGAGCTGCCGACACATCCGGTCGTGCTGCCGCCCGATATGGCCGAGGCGCGGCTGCTCGCGCGGCGCGGACTGCTGCGTGCGGTCGAGGACGCGGATCGGCGGCTTGAGCGAGACGCGCGCACCGGTAACCTGGATGCATACCGCGCTCAGGCGTTCAGCATGCTGGCGGCGCCCAAGGCGAAACAGGCGATCGACATCGAGCGCGAAGACCCCAGGACTCGCGATCGCTACGGCCGCAACGAGTGGGGAGAGGCCATCTTGATGGCGCGGCGGCTGGTCGAGGCCGGCGTGCGTCTCGTCACCATCTCGTGGATGTATATTCAGAAGAGCGGCAACGTCGCGAACGTCTGGGACAACCACGGCAACTTTGAGGGCAAGACCGGCTACGAGATGCTGAAGGCCGAGTACTGTCTGCCATCGCTCGATCGGGGCTTCGCCGCGCTGATGGAGGACCTGGGCTCGCGTGGGCTGCTGGATGAGACTCTGGTGGCGCTGTACGGCGAGTTTGGCCGGACCCCGAAGATCAACACGACGGGCGGTCGCGATCACTGGGGCGCATGCCAGTCTGCGGTGCTGGCGGGCGGCGGCGTGCGCGGCGGGGTCGTCTACGGGTCGAGCGATCGTGACGCGGCGTATCCGAAATCGAACCCGGTTTCACCCGAAGACTTGCTCGCGACGCTCTATTACGCGATGGGTATCGCCCCGGAAGCCGAGATGCTCGACCAACTCGGCCGACCGCGCCGCGTGGTCGACGGCTCACCGCTCACCTGCCTGTTCGGCTAGCCGCGCCGCCGCTGACCATGCCCCGATCGGTGCCGATCAAGTTTAACTCCCGTATCACCAGCGACTTGCTGTTTGCGGACCGGCCCACCAAATAATCGGGGCACCTCGCGCATCTTATTGACAAGCCGCCCCACCGGCCGACGACGACGGGGCAGGAGTTCGGATGACGCCGGCGGATGAAGGCAGGATCGATCGGTCGATCGTTGCGGCGTTGTATGCCGAGCACGCGACCGAGTTGCATGCGTTCCTGCTGGGTGTGTTGCGAGACTCCGAGTTGGCGGCCGATGCGTTGCAGGCGACGTTTGCTAAGGCGGTGGAGTTGGGCCACACGGCCCGCGAGGAGTCGCGCAAGCCGTGGCTGTTTCGAGTCGCACTGAACGAAGCCCTTGTAATTCGGCGACGGCAGGGAGTCGAGGACCGTGCGATCGAGCGGCTGGCATGGATCCAGCCGCGTGGCGGAGAAGGCCCGGGTGACGCCCTCGCCCGCCGCGAGACGGTCGAACGAGTCCGCGAGGCGCTGGCAGCCTTGCCTGTGGAGCAGCGGCGGGTCGTCGAGATGCGAATCTACGACGACAAGACCTTCGCGGTGATCGCCCGTGAGCTTGGTGTGCCGCTCGGAACGGTGCTCAGTCGCATGCAACTGGCACTGAAAAAGCTGAGAAGCACGTTGGAGTCGAAATGATGATAGACGGTCGGGAGAATCACGACGAACTCGATTTGCTGGCGTTCCGCTACGTGGCCGGCGAACTCGAGCGGGCTGAGTCGGATTTGTTTGAGCAACGTCTCGCCCGCGACCAGTCTGCCTGCGAGGCGGTCGCTCGTGCGGTGATGTTGACCTCGGCGATCGTTGCCGGTCGGTGCGACCCGCAGTCGGCCGTGGTGCGTTATGCGAGCAAGCGACGGTCGGTGCGTTGGATTGCTGCCGCGGCGGCGGTGCTGCTGGCCGCGATCACGGCTGTTGTCATGCGGTCGCCGTCTCGGCTGGGCGAATCGAACGACGAATTAACCGTGGCCGGCGTGTGGGCCGAATCGGCGCTGGCACACGGCGAATGGTCGTCGGAATTCGGCGACGACAGCGACGACGGAGACGATGCGGCAGACGTCGCACTGCCCGAATGGTTGATTGAGGCGGTGTCGGGACCAGACGAGGCGAATCCGGACGAGAACTGGGAGGACAGCTAAATCATGCGGAGTCTTGGCGGCATGGCGATCGGACTGCCGGCGGTGCTCGGGTTGCTGGCGGTCGCGCTTGCGCAAAAACCCGATTCGCCGGCAGGGTTGACGGCGGACCAGGAAGCTCAAGCGGTCGCGTTCATCAAGCAGCATCACGGCGAACTGGTTGATCTGGTCACGAAGCTCAAGAAGTCGAACCAGAAACAATACGAGAAGGCGATCAGCGACCTGGCGAGGACCAGCAAGACGCTCGCCGAAACCGAGCAGCGCGATCCGCGACGATACGAACTCGACCTGAAGGCTTGGCAGACTCAGTCGCGCGTTCAGGTGTTGGCTGCGCGCATGAGCATGGAAAAAACGCCGGAACTCGAGGCGGAACTCAAGGCCGCGCTGCGTGAGCAGGTGACCATTCGACTCGCACAACATGAGTTCGAGCGCGAGCGCCTGGCGTCGCGAATCGAGAAACTCGACGCCACGATCGCCCGGCTCAAGGAAGCAAAAGACGAAGAGGCCAATAAGGCATTCGATCGGATTGCGAGAGGACTCCCCGCCGGCCGCAAACAGGCCAAGCCCGCCGGTGGCCAGGCGGTCAAGGCGGATCGGAACAAAGAGGCGAAGGCTCAGTAGGACCACCCGCAACGAATCCAACGACCGTCAGCCTGGACACGGCTGACCTATATGCCGACGAAGAAAGGGAAACAATTCATGAAACGAATTCTGGCCGTGGCCTTCGGGGCCGTGCTGACCTCCGCGCCCTTGTGGGCCGCCGACGTGTTGCCGCCCGTTGACAAGCGGTTCGCCGACGCCGACGTTAAGGAGACGCCCAGCCTGCAGCGCCACGTGTTGCCGCTGATGGGCCGACTCGGCTGCAACGGACGGGCCTGCCACGGCTCGTTTCAAGGACAGGGTGGTTTGCGACTGTCCTTGTTCGGTTATGACTTCAAGGCCGACTTCGAGGCGCTGACCCAGGGCGACAACCCGCGCGTGGATACCGAGGCAGCCAACGACAGCCTCATTATTCAGAAGCCCACCCTGGGCACGCCGCACAAGGGCGGCAAGCGGCTCGAACTTGATTCTTGGCAGCACCGCATCTTCAAGAATTGGATCGAGGCCGGCGCCAAGCCGGTCGCCGACGACGATCCGAAGTTCGTCAAGCTTGAAGTAACACCCACCGAGATCGTCTTCAAGAAGCCGGGCGAATCGGCCCAGCTTAAGGTCGTCGCCCATTGGTCCGACGGAACGGTCGAAGACGTAACGCCGCTCTGCCGCTACCGCACCAACGACGAGTCGCTCGCCGAGATCGACGAAAACGGCAAAGTGAAGTCGTTGGGCAAGGGCGACACACACGTCGTTGCGTTCTACGACAACGGCGTCGCGCCGACCCAGGTGATCCTGCCGGTCTCGGACAAGGTCGGCAAGAAGTACCCCAAGGTTCCCACGCCGACCAGGGTCGACGAACTCGTGATCCAGAAGCTCCGCAAGCTCGGCATGGTCCCGTCGGAATTGGCCGGCGACGCCGAGTTCCTGCGCCGCGTGTCGCTCGATATTACCGGCACACTGCCGACGCCGACTGAGATCGAGGAGTTCCTCGCCGACAAGTCGCCCGACAAGCGAGCGAACAAGATCGACGAGCTGCTTGAGCGGCCTGCTTACGCCGCGTGGGTCACCACACTGCTCTGCGACCAGACGGGCAACAACAGCCGGCTACTCAACGGATTCATGCAGGGCAATGGATTCAACCGGCTGATTTCGAGCCAGTGGTACGAGTGGCTTCACCGCCGCGTGAAGGACAACACGCCGTATGACAAGATTGTCGAGGGAATCGTCGTCGCGACCAGCCGCCTACCCGGCCAAAGCTACGAAGACTACCTCAAGGACATGCGGTCGTACTTCTCGAGGTCAGACGCCGTCGAAAAGAAGGACGCGGCCCAGCGCGAAACGATGCCATATTTCTGGGCCAAGCAAAACGTTCGCAACGCCGACGACGCGGCGCTGGCGTTCAGCCACACCTTCCTTGGCGTCCGCCTGCAGTGCGCCCAGTGCCACAAACACCCGTTCGACCAATGGACCCAGCAGGACTTCAAGCAGTTCGCCGCGTTCTTCGGGCGCATGCAACTGGGCAACAGCCCCGACTCGCAACAGCTCAACCGTGAGTTAACCGAGAAGCTGGGGCTGAACGATCGCAACAGGAACAACCAAGAACGGCAGCGCATTTACAACGAAGCGATCGCCAAGGGAGAACTCATTCCGTGGCGTGAAGTCTTCGTGCGGCCGGCGTCGAACTCCGACGGTGGCCGCGGCCGTCAGCGGCAGCAGCAGAACCCGCGGGTCACGCCGCGAGTGCTCGGCGGCGATGAGATCGTCGAACAACTCGACGATCCGCGCACCGCAGTCATGGAATGGATGCGCGAAAAGGGCAACCCGTACTTCGCGCGGGCGTTCGTCAATCGCACCTGGGCCAGGTTCTTCGGCGTGGGCATCATCGAGCCGGCCGACGACCTGAACCTCGCCAACCCGCCCTCGAACGAGGCGCTGCTCGATTATCTCACCGACGCCTTCATCGAGCACAACTACGACATGAAGTGGCTGCAGCGCGAGATCGCCAACAGCCGCACGTACCAGCTCACGTGGCAGTCGAACGAGACCAACCAGTTCGACACTCGCAACTTCAGCCACGCCCAGGTTCGGCGACTGCCCGCCGAGGTCGCCTACGACGCGATCGTCTTCGCAACGGCCTCCGCCGACCGCACCAAGGCCCTGCAAGAAGATCCGAAGGGCCGAGCGATCGCCGACCAGAACACCGACCGGTCTCAACGCGGCAACAACAACATCAACTACGCCCTCCGCGTATTCGGCCAGCCGGAACGGGCCACCGCGTGTGACTGCGAGCGGTCCACCGAACCAAGCCTAAGTCAGTCCTTGTACTTGATGAACGACTCGGAACTGTTTACCCTCATGGGCCGACCGGACGGCCGACTCGCCGAGCTTGGCCGCCAGGCGAGCGAGGCGTCCAAACCGGCGGCAGATGAACAGACGAATGCGAAACGCGACCGAAGGACGCGACAAGAACTCGCTGACCGCATTCAGCGTGTCGAACGTCAGATCAAGCAACTGAAGGACGAAGGCAAGACGGAAGAGGCGGCGAACCTCGAACGCAAGCTGGTGGGCGTGCGCCGGGAACGACGAACGGCGGACGAGGCGGGCGACCGCGACCCAAAGCCCGCTCAGCCAGCGCCGGCCGCTTCGCTGAACACCGATGAACTCATTCGCGAAATGTACCTTCGCACCGTGAGTCGGCATCCCAACGACTCAGAGATGTCGCGAGCCCGCGACTATCTGACCGAGGCGGCCGACCCGGTGGCTGGGATTCGCGACGTACTTTGGGCCCTGCTCAATACTAAGGAGTTCATCGTCAATCACTAGCCTACCCCGACTCCTCTGGGCGAGAGGACGCATGGCCGTCGCCAGCGACCTCTCCCCGGAGGATTTTTTTCAAAAACCCTCGGCGACGCACGCCGAACCACAACCCAACGCACGAACCACTTTTTCAGGGAGAACGATAATGGCGATCACTCGGACATGCGACGGAGTTCTGCGACGCGACTTCATCAAGGTCGGCACGCTGGCCGGCCTGGGCCTGACGCTGCCCGAATACCTGCGCCGCGCCGCGGCCGGCGAGCTGAAGGATGCGGCCAAGGGCAAGTCGGCCATCTTCGTCTACCTCGGCGGCGGCCCGACACACATGGATACGTTCGACCTGAAACCGGAAGCTCCGGAGGATTACCGCGGCGAGTTCAAGCCGATCAAAACGAATGTCGACGGCATGGAGATCAGCGAGCACCTGCCAAAGCTCGCGGGATGTGCCGACAAGTTCGCGATCCTTCGCGGCGTGTCGCACACGCTCGCGGCCCACGAACTCGGCACCAAGTACATGATTACCGGCAACCGCCCGCTGCCGTCGATCGTCTTCCCCGGCTACGGCTCGGTCGTCGCCAAAGAGAAGCCCGGCGCGTCTGATCTACCGCCGTTCGTCGCAATCCCGAACACGCCACAGGTGCCCGGCTACCTTGGCGTTTCGTACGCCCCGTTCCAAGTAGGCGCGACGCCGCAACCCGGCCGACCGTTCAGCGTGCGCGGCATCTCGCTCGCCGGCGGCGTCACTGTCACCGACGTCGAGCGCCGCACGCAACTGGCTCGCGACCTCGACACCGTCTTCGGCGAACAGGAAAAACGCGTCGACCTGTTGAGCGGACTCGATCGGTTTTCTGAACAGGCCTTCGATATCCTGCGATCGCCCCGCGCTCGCGATGCGTTTGATCTCAGCAAGGAGTCGCAGTCCGTCGCCGCGCAGTTTGGCGATCAGGCGTTCGGCCAGAGCTGTCTCTTGGCCACGCGACTGGTAGAAGCCGGCGTGCGATTCGTCACTGTCAGCTTCGGCGGGTGGGACACCCACCAGGGCAACTTCGACCGGCTCAAGACGACACTGTTGCCGCAACTCGATGCCGGCCTGGCGGGCCTGTTCGGCACGCTCGCATCGAAGGGGCTGTTGGAATCGACCTCGGTGTTCGTCACCGGTGAGTTCGGCCGCACACCCAAGGTCAACCAGCGTGCCGGCCGCGACCACTGGGCCCGCGCGATGTTCTGCCTCATGGCCGGCGGCGGCATGAAGGGCGGCCAAGTGATCGGCGAATCGAACGACAAGGGCCAAGAGCCGGCCTCGCGCGCTATCACGCCCGACGAAGTCGCCGCGTCGTTCTATCACTCGCTCGGCATCGACCACCAGAAGGAATACCACACGACGATCGGACGTCCGGTGATGATCGTTCGCGACGGCAAGTTGATCCCCGAGCTGTTTGCTTAGTCAGTATTTGGCGGGGCCTTCGGCCCCAAAGAGAACGCTCACTACGAACCCCTCTCCTCAAAGAGGAGACGTGGAGCAGAGGCCCGTTCCGGTCTCCCCGATGGGGAGAGGGGTAGGAGTGGGTATAGTTTTTACACCGATGATCCTCATTAGCGTAGTGCAGGCGGCCCGCCTGCAATGTCGTCAAAGGAAACCGCAGGCGAGCCGCCTGCACTACGACTTCCTTGGGAGAAGGAGACAACTCGCATGCAACGTCTGCTGCAAACCATGTTCGTGACATCAGTCGCCTTGCTGGTCGGCGTCGCGCTGGCCGACGACGACAAAGATACCAAACAGAAGAAGGCCAAAAAGAGCGGCGAGAATCCGGCCGTGGCCAAAGTGTTCGCCGTGCCCGAAGGCATCACGCTAGACGATGAACAGAAAGCCAAGCTCGCCGAAATCAAGAAGGAGTTTGGCGCCAAGGTCGAGGAGGCGTTCAAGAAGCGTGACGCGGTCCTTACCGAGGACCAGATCAAGGCCCGCGCCGAAGCGAACAAGGCCGCCAAGGCGGCCGGCAAGAAGGGCAAAGAGGCCCAGGCCGACGTCGACGCCGCCATGAAGCTGACTGACGAACAGAAAAAGAAGATGGCCGATTCGCAAAAAGAGATTCGAGACCTCCAAACCAAGGTACGCGACAAGCTCACCTCCATACTCAACGACGAACAGAAGGCCAAGCTGCCCAAGAAGGCCGGCGACAAAAAGAAGAAAAAAAAGAACGAGAGCAAGTAACATCCGGCGAGCTTTGGCCACGTCTAACGGCGAGCCAACGGCGAGTCCTGCAGAAACGCGCGTCCGTCAACACTTTCCGAAGCCCGTCCTCGCGGACGGGCTTCTTTTTTTCTTGCGCCGGTTGCCGAACCTGCGTCGAGTCGCGATGATTGAGTCACGACAATGCTTGAGGATCCGTCGATGCACAACCGTTTCAAGACGCTGCGGCTCGCCGCATTCATTCTGACGGCCGGCCTGTGCGGTTCCGCCGCGCTGCCGGGCGGCACTGCCACGGCCGACGAAAACGACAAGCCGCGCAGCACCGAAGAACTGGCCCGAGCCATTCGCGATGCCGTCGTCGTGGTCGTCGCGTCCGACCGCGAAGGTGAATCTCGCGGGCTGGGCAGCGGGTTCGTGATCGGCTCCGACGGAGTGATCGCAACCAACTTCCACGTCATTGGCGAGGGCCGGCCGTTCAAGATTCAATCTGCCGCCGGAAAAACGTTCGAGCCGATCCGCATTCTGGCCACCGACAAGCCCAACGATCTCGCGGTTGTGCAAGTCGACGCCAAGGACTTGCCTAGTCTCGAACTTGCCGACTCCGAGTCGGCAAAGCCGGGTCAGCCGGTCCTGGCCGTCGGCAATCCGTTCGGGTTGCGGCATAGCGTGAGTGACGGCGTCGTCGCCGAGTTTCGCGAACTGGCTGGCCGGCGAATGATTCAGTTGGCGATGCCGATCGAGCCGGGCTCGAGCGGCAGCCCAGTGGTCGATCGAAACGGCCGGGTGCTCGGCGTCATCTCGATCAAATCGCTGGGCAACATCGCGTTCGCCGTGCCGAGCAACAACCTCAAGGCGTTGCTCGACAAGCCGCGGCCAATCGAGATGGCGCGGTGGCTGACGATCGGGGCGCTCGACTCGCGCGATTGGACGCCGCGCATGGGCGGCAGTTGGCGGCAGCGCGCCGGCCGGATCGTGGCCGAAGGTTCCGGCGCCGGTTTCGGCGGACGCACTCTGTGCCTCTCCGCACACCAGCCGCCTGACGGACCGTTCGAGCTTGCCGTCGACGTGCGGCTCAAGGACGAAAGCGGCGCCGCCGGCCTCGTCTTTCATTCGGACGGCGGCCACAAACACTACGGCTTCTATCCCACAGCCGGCTCGATGCGGCTGACACGGTTCGAGGGGCCCGACGTTACCAGTTGGACCATCATCGAGACCGTCAATAACGAACACTACCGACCGGGCGAATGGAACTCGATCAAGGTGCGGGTCGACGGCGCGAAGCTCCAGTGCTTCGTCAACGACGAACTGGCGATCACGGCCGAGGACGCGGGGTTGGGCGCCGGCAAGATCGGACTGGTGAAGTTCCGCGAACCTGGCGCCGAGTTTCGTCATTTCCGCGTGGCCGATCGAATCGCTTCCACACGCATTGCGGCCGAGCAGTTGCTACAGATACAGGACCTGGCCGCGAAACTGTCCGGCGATGAGCCGCCTGGACCCGCGGCCGCCGAACCGTTTTTTGCATTCGGCCCCGCCGGTATGCAGGTGTTGCGCGACCGCGCCCGGGCGCTCGATCGGCAGGCTCAGCGGATGCGGCAGCTCGCCGCCGACATTCACGCGCAGTCGGTCCAGAAACAATTGCTCGACTCGCTGGCCGGCAAGGAAGACGACGTGGACCTGGTCCGCGCCGCGCTGTTGCTCGCCAAGCTGGACAATGAAGAATTGGAGATCGAGCCGTACGAGCGGCTGATCGACCGCATGGCCGCCGAGCTGCGCGACAAGACCGCCGCGGACGCCGCGCCGGTCGACAAGTTCGACGCCTTACGCAAGTACATGTTCGACGAACTTGGTTTTCATGGCAGCGGCCTGGAGTACTACCACCGCTCGAACAGCTACCTGAACGAAGTGCTCGACGACCGCGAGGGTATCCCGATCACGTTGTCGATCGTGTTCATCGAGTTGGCTCGTCGCACTGGGATCCATGTGGTCGGCATCGGCATGCCCGGCCACTTCCTCACCGAGTTCCGCCCGACCGAAGGCGACCCGCGCCTGGTCGACGTCTTCGGCGATGGAAGGGTCATCACGCGCGACGAGGCGCAGGCGATCGCGGGCCGGCCGCTCCGTGACGCCGATCTCGCCCCGACCAACAAGCGAGCGATCATCCTGCGCATGCTGCACAACCTGCTGGGCGTCGCTCAGCGCGAGCAAGACCTGGCCGGCGCGCTGCGCTACCTGAATGCCATCATCGCCCTCGACGAACAGTCCGGCCCAGACCGCCTGATGCGAGCGGCCGTGTTGGGCCAGTCCGGCCGGCGTGCCGAGGCCGAGGCCGAGATCGAGTGGTTGCTGAAACACAACCTGGCCGGAGCCGATCCGGCGCTGGTGCGCCAGGTACAAGACATCATCCGACGCGGCGGACGATAAAATCGACGCCACTCAAGCGAGCGCCGTTTCAAGGAGTCTAGTCATGCGTTTCATGCCGATTCCAATCGTAGCAAGCCTCTGTCTGCTGGCCGCGTGGGCGTGCGCCGATGAGAAACAAGAACCGCCCACGAAACTGGAGGTCATCGAGGACGGCGTTGGCATCAAGCTCGTGCGAATCCCCGCCGGCTCGTTCGTGATGGGTTCCGAGAAAGGGTTCGACGACGAAGTGCCGGTGCATCGCGTCACGATCTCCAAGCCGTTCTACTTGGGCCAGACCGAAGTGACGCAGGCCCAATACGAGGCGGTGATGGAAGAGAACCCGAGCCAGAGCCAGGCCGACGATCTGCCGGTCGACACAGTGAGTTGGCAGAAGGCGACCGAGTTTTGCAAGAAACTGTCGGAGCGCGAAGGCAAGCGCTACCGGCTGCCGACTGAGGCCGAGTGGGAATACGCCTGCCGTGCGGGCGGTGACGGCGACTTCGGAAGGGGCGAGGGCGGAGTCGAGGTGACTGAATCGAGTATCGCGGACTATGCCTGGTTCCGGCTGAACAGCGAGGCGACCAGCCCGGTGGGCCGCAAGAAGCCGAACGCGTGGGGCCTGTACGACATGCACGGCAACGTCTTTGAGTGGGTGCAAGACAACTGGCTGGCGTATCCTAAGAAAGCAACCACCGACCCTCTGGCCGTCGCCACCGCGCAGCAAAAGCTGAACAAGGGCGAATGGTACGTGCTGCGCGGCGGGTCGTGGGAGTGGGGCGTAGACAACGGCAAGGCGTCGTCGCGTTGCCGCTGCAAGAAGACGTTGCGGTCTCGCACCGTCGGATTCCGCGTGGCACGCGAGGTGGAATGAAGTTGAATTGGACTGGCGCTGCGTCCACCTTCGATTTATGGGTGGCTGTGGCAGAGTCTTCGATGCCACGGCCGGAGCTTCGCGAACTCAGCCCCAGCCCCCCCGACCATTCAAACGAGGTTTGATGGTTAGCCGCGCTGGCGCTGCGGGCGCGGGTTCACTTCTATTTCCAATGAGTCGCTCATCCCGCGGCGCAGCTTCTCGACGGCCAGAGCCATCATCGCCGCGTTGTCGGTACACAGGCTGAGCGGTGGGATGACCAGAGCGATCTGCTCGGCGGCGGCCATGGCGATCAGGGCCTCGCGCAATCGCCGGTTCGCGGCGACGCCGCCCCCGACGCAGAGGCGATCGGCGCCGCGCTGGCGCACCGCCTGACGCGACTTCTCGACCAGCACATCGACCACCGCCTCCTGAAAACTTGCGGCCCAGTCGGCAAGGTCCTGGCCGGTCGGCCGCCGCAGATGGGCTACGTCGAGCGGAGTGCCCGGCCGTGGGCGATCGCCGCGCGTGGCGGTCGCGGCTGGCGCGAGGCCGTAGAGTACGGCGGTCTTGATCCCGCTGAAACTGAAATCGAGCCGCGGCTCGTGCAGGAACGAACGTGGCAGCGCGTGTGCGTGGCGATCGCCGCCCGCTGCGGCGCGCTCGATCGCCGGGCCGCCGGGGTAGCCGAGTCCGAGCAGTTGGGCGACCTTGTCGAACGCCTCCCCCGCGGCGTCGTCGGTCGTCGCGCCTAGCAACTCGAAATCGAGTGCCGACCGACACGCATACAAACTCGTGTGACCGCCGCTCACCACCAGACCGACGCACGGGAAAATCTCGCCATCGCTAGCCGGTCCGGGATACTCAAGACCATGCGACCGATCGGGCCACAGACTGGGACGACAGGCGTAGATGTGGGCTTCCAGGTGGTTCACCGCCAGAAAGGGCACGTCGAGCGCCAGGGCGAGGCTCTTGGCGGCGATCAGTCCGATGGCGAGCGAGCCGGGCAGTCCGGGCGACGTCGATACGGCGACGGCGCCGATGTCGTTCAGGTTCTTGTGGGCGACCGCGAGCGCCTCGTGGACGGCGGGCAGAATCTGGCGCACGTGCGCGCGGGCGGCGATTTCGGGCACGACGCCGCCGAACTGATCGTGCAACGCATGTTGCGAGGCGACGACGCTGGCGAGAACGCGCGGCTCATCCGTCGCAACGGCCACGGCGGTTTCGTCGCACGAGGTTTCGATCGTCAGCAGGTTCATGCTGGAAGTGGGACCGCGTCGGGGAAAGATCGCTTGGCCGACCGGCAGTGTCTGCCCCACAAAGAAAGGCGTAGGGCTGCGCCGCATCGCGTCGAGCCAGGGCCGCAAGAAGAAAACTCTACTTGCTGCTCACTGCCTTGTCCTTTTCCTTCAATTGGGCGCCGACGATTTCCAGCGCCTTCTTGAGCTGTGTGTCCTCGAAGTTGGCAGGCGCATCCGACTTGGGTTGGGCGGGTTCCTTCGGTTCGGCGGTCTTATTGCGCAGGATGTCTCGGTCGCGGCGCCACATCATATACTCGCCCATCTGTTTGGGCGTGAACTCGACCTTTTCGTCGGGGGTGACGCCCCATTCGTCGGTGTCCTTGGCTTTTTCACGGCGATGGATGTTGTGGCCGTTCGGTCGGTGGTACTCGGCAGTGGTGAGCTTTAGCGCGCTGTTGCCTCCATCGAGTTCGATCACGTTCTGGACACTGCCCTTGCCCCAAGTGCGCTCGCCGACAATCTTGGCCCGGTTGTTATCTTGCAGCGCGGCCGACACAATCTCGCTGGCGCTCGCGCTGTAGTGATTCACCAGGATGGTCATCGGAAAATCGCTGAACTTGCCGTTGCCCGTGGCTTTCCAAGGGCGTTCCTTGTGGTTGCGGCCTTCGGTGCTGACGATCTTGCCGGTCTTGAGGAACATGTCCGATACTTCGATTGCCGATTGCAGCAACCCGCCCGGATTGGTTCGCAGGTCGAGCACCAGTCCGCGCATGCCGTCTTCTTGCGCCTCGCGAAGCGCGCGGTCGAGATCGGCGGCCGTCGACGAGATGAACGAATTCACTCGGATGTAGGCTACCTTTGCTTCCTTGTCGATGATCCAATCCCACTGGTCGTTGGCCTTGCGCGTGTCGCCCAGTACGCTCTCGATCTTGATTTCCTCGCGGGTGAGCGTGAGCTTCAACGGTTCGGTGCGGCCTTCGCGGGCGATAGTGATCGTTACCTGCGTGCCCGGCACTCCGGTCAGTTTGCCCACCGCGTCGTCGAGCGTAACGTTCTCGGTGCTCTCACCCTCGATTTCGACGATGCGGTCGCCGGCCAGCACACCCGCGCGATACGCCGGCGTGCCGACCAGCGGACTGATGACGGTCAGTTGCCGTCCGCGGTCCATACTGATCTGGATGCCGATGCCGCCAAACTTGCCCTGCGTCGTGCGCTCGAAGTGTTTGAAGTTCTGTGGAGCGATGTAGGCCGAGTAGGGGTCGAGCTTGTTCAGCATTCCTTCGAGCGCCCCTTCGAGCAGCTCTTTGCGATCGACCTCGGTGACATAGCTCTTCTCGATATGGTCGAGCGCATCGACGAGCATGCGGTAGAAATCGTAGTTCGCTTCGTCTTCGCCGGCGCCCGGCGCACCTTGCATGCACACGAACGAAACGAGCACAACGCAGACAATCCACAAGAGATTTCGACGGGGCATGTAATTTATCCTCCTCGATCAGTCGCGACAGGGCAGTCCGTATGGCGGTCAGGTGATCAAACCGCTCAGTTCGCAAGCGATTATACTGGCGACGCTGAAAGGCGGCAACCGGCGATCATCGGCGTTCGCCGTTTCAGTTTCGGTGTGGCAAGGAGTCCTGGCGAGGCCGGCCGACGTATCCGCAAATGGTCCAGTCCTTCCGGGCGGGCAGACGCCCACCGCTCGCCAGAATCCCTTGCCACACCGTTCAGTTTCCGGCCGGCGCGGTGGGTTTCTTCGGCGAACTCTCGCGACGCAGGTGGGTCAGCCACTGCGCGGCGTTCTCGCTGCTGCGAATGCTCTGCAACTGCTCTTCGATCAGCGTGCGCGATTTGGCGAACGCATCGTATGTTGTCGGCTCGCGCTTGGCGACGCGGACCACGTAGTACGTGTCTTGCGGCTGGTTGGCCAAGACGACGACGTCGCCTTCCTTCGACTTGAACAGCGATGTGTGGAAGTCCTCGGCGGGGAACCGAACGCCCGGCAACTGAACCGGTTCGACGCGACCGAACCCCATGAATCGGTTCGGCGAAAGCGAGCCCGCGCTGGACCAGAGCGGCACTGGAGAAACGGCGATCGGATCGATGCCGGGGTAGGCTTCGCGCACTTTCGCCATGTCGCCGCCGGCTTCGCGCAGCGACTGAGCGATCCGGTCGGCGTGCCCGCGCGCCTTGTCGCGGGCCTTGATCGCCTTGTACGCCGCCAAGACGCGCGGGCGAACCTCGTCGAACGCCGGTTCATGGGCCGCCACATCGTCGGCCTTCCAGACCGTAAAGAACTCGTCTTTGTAGTTCTTGAATACGATCGGGTCATAGAGATCGGCCTCGTCCATCACGCTGCGCACGGTTCGGCCCGACATCATGTCGCCAGACAACTCGTTGGCCTCGCCCAGGCCGGGAATCTTGTCGACCTCGTCGTCGAGGCTGACCAGCCCGGTGTCGGCGAACTTGAAGCCCAGTTCCTCGACTTGTTTGGTCAGATCGGGGGCCTTCGGCGGCTGGAACTTGGCGTCGGCGGCGACCTTCTCTTCAGCCTTCGCCTCATCGAAAGCGTTCTTGGCCGGCAGGTAGTCGTCGTCGGCGAATTCGTTCACCCAGTCCTGCACTTTTTCCATGCGGCGCACCAATTCTTCGCGGGCCTTTTGTCGCAGCAACCGATCTCGGATGTCGTCGGAGACCTCTTCGATCGGCTTGTACTTGGGAGTGTCGTCTTTCTTCTCTGCCGCGTCTTTTTTGGGCTCGTCCGAACCGGACTCGGTCTTCGCGTCGGACGGTTCCTTCTTGGGTTCCTTGTCGTCGGCTTTCTTATCCTGCTTGGATTCCTCCTGAGCAGGCGCGACTGGTTCTTTCTTTTCGGACTGATCGGACACGTCGGACGAGTCGGGTTTCTCGTCTTTCCTTGCTTCGCCCGACTTCGCCGGCGCGGGCTTGTCAGTGTCGGTGGACTTCTTTTTCGCCTCGTCGGTCTTGGCCCCTTCCGGTTCCTGATCGTCTAGCTGGACGTCGTCGTCGGTTTCGTCTTGAACTTTCGATTCTGCCTTTGGCTGTTCCTTCGCCGGCGCGTCTTCCTTGGGCGCTTCGGGTTTCTCTTCCTTCTTGTCTGCTTTGCCCTTGGCCGGCTCGTCTGGTTTCGGTTCGTCCGGCTTGGCCTTCTCGTCCGGTTTGTCCGACTTGGACTCGTCGGACTTTGGCTCGGCGGGCTTGTCTGATTCAGGTTCGTCCGGCTTGGAGTCATCGGGCTTAGTCTCGGTCGCCTCGGTCTTTTTCTCGTCCGACGGCAAGATGCGATAGAGCTCCTTGTGGCTCTCGTAGTATTCCTTCACTTCTTCGTCGGTAACGTTCAGTTCCGGCTTCAGGGCGAGCACGAACGGATCGAGCGCGGCGGTGGCATACTGCAACTGCACTTTGCGCGGTTCCTTAAAACCGGCTTCGGACGACGCCGGATCGGGCAGACGGTGGATCGAACTCGCGTAGAGTGCGCGCAGTTCGCTGTCGCTTGGGTCGGCCACATCGGCGGTGAAGTTCGACACCGGCACTGCGATGACGTCCACGCCAACCTTCTCGTTGAGACGCCGATAGAACTGCCACGCCTCGTACGGCGTCACCTGAGCGGATCGCGCAAAGCGGCCGAGCGCGAGCTCCTCGACTTGTTGAATGGCAAGCTGTCGGCGAACCAACTCGAACAACGTCTGTGGGCTAAGTCGCAGACTGGCGGTGACCGCTTGGAACTGCTCGGTGCTGAGCTTGCCATCCGTCATGCGTGTGATCCACGCGCGGATCGCATCGTCGTTGATGCGAATGCCGTACTGGTCTGCCTTGTGCGACAGGCGGATCGCATCGAGGATCGCCTCGTTGCTTTCGATCGGGCCGAAGTAATTGAGGTTGGCGATAAACGGGGCCATCCGTGGTTCCGCGGCGAGCAGCATTTCTTGAACGAACCGGTTACAGGCCATCCGGTCCTGACGGGCCCGCATCAGATCGACGTTGGTGATCTTCTTGCCAAAGACCGTATCCACGACCTCGATCTGGCTCTCCGGGTCGCGGACGTCGGGGGTTCCCATGAAGCTGGTTACAGGGAATGCGAACGCGGCCATGGCCAAGATGACCAAAGCGGCCATCCATCGTTTTTGGTTCCTGCGAAATACATCAAACATCTTGGTTGCTTCCTAAATGGCGATTCGATAGGGCCGGTAGCCTTAACATCATGGAGGGCCAGCTACTTGCGGCACGACCGGCTTCGCCAGGGCGGTCGCTTGTGGTCCACTCCGGCCCGTCCGACCTTCGACACCGTCCCTTGACAGCTTGTTGATCGTTCTATATTTGAGGTGCCGCATCGGTGGTAGTCCAAAGGGCCACGAGTATACGCGCCGGCCCTCTAAACTCAAGCCTGCTTGGCGGTTATATGGCCAAGAGCAAGAAATCACTGGTGATTGTCGAGTCGCCCGCCAAGGCCAAGACGATCAACAAGTACCTTGGTTCTGGGTACGTTGTGAAGGCCAGCATGGGTCACGTACGCGACTTGCCGCGCAGCGGCATGGGCGTAGACCTGACCAAGTTTGAGCCGAGTTACGAGGTCATCCAGGGTCGCGGCAAGGTCGTCACCGAATTGAAGAAGCTGGCGCGCGAAGCCGATCAGGTCTTCCTCGCGACCGACTTGGACCGCGAGGGCGAGGCGATCGCCTGGCATCTGAAAGAGGTGCTGAAGATCCCCGACAAGAAGGCTGCTCGCGTGGTGTTCAATGAGATCACCAAGTCGGCGATTCAGCAGGCGTTCAAGAACCCGCATCAGATCGATGAAGACAAGGTGAACGCGCAACAGGCGCGACGCATTCTCGACCGTATCGTCGGCTACGAGATCAGTCCGCTGTTGTGGCGCAAGGTGGCCCGCGGCCTGAGCGCCGGTCGAGTGCAGAGCGTGGCGGTGCGATTGATCGTGGAACGCGAGCGCGAGATCGAGGCGTTCGTGCCCGATGAGTTCTGGAAACTCACCGCCATCTTCACGCCCGACCGCGACCGGCGCGGCGAACTGGCCAAGGCCTGGGCCGAGTTCAGTGCGCCCCTCGTCGATGCGGAACGCACCCAGGCCGAGCGCGGTCGTTGGCTCGTCGACCACGCCGCTTTCGAGGCCGAGCTGGTCGAACTGGCCGGTCGCAAATCAGAGATCGCGTCGGCCGACGAGGCCCAGCGCATCGCCGAGATGTTGGGGTTCGAGCTGATCGAGCGCACGGTCGAGGAAGACCCGAAGGGCAAGGGGCCGGCCAAGAACGTGGTCACGTTGCGCGGCCGCACCGCGGCGAAGACCGACTTTATCGTGAAGTCGATCGAGAAGAAGCGGACATCGAGCCGACCCGGAGCGCCGTTCATCACCAGCACGCTGCAACAGGCCGCCTCGACGCGTCTTGGCTTCGCCGCCAGCCGCACCATGCGCATCGCCCAAGGACTCTACGAGGCCGGCCACATCACGTACATGCGTACCGATTCCACCAGCCTGTCGCCCGAATCCATCCAGATGGTTCGCGGCTACATCGGCGAACAGTTCGGTGCGAACTACTTGCCCGATCAGCCGAATCGCTACGCGAGCCGCGAGTCGGCGCAGCAGGCTCACGAGGCAATCCGGCCGACTGACGTCACGCTGGATCCGGCCGCGGCGCGCGGCAAACTTCGCGATGATGAATTCAAGCTTTACAAGCTCATCTGGGATCGGTTCGTTTCGTGTCAGATGACGCCGGCCCAGTTCGACGCCACGGTCGTCATGATCGGCGCGAACGTCGCCGGCGGCGAGGCGGTGCTCAAGGCGTCCGGCCGCAAGCTGGTGTTCGACGGCTTCATGCGCGTGAGCGGCGTCGCCAGCGACGATCAATTGTTGCCCGACCTCAATGAGCGACAACACGTCTACCCGATCGAAATCGCGCCCGACCAATCGTTCACTCAGGCGCCGCCGCGCTACACCGAGGCCAGCCTGGTCAAGGCCCTCGAAGCCGACGGCATCGGCCGGCCCAGCACCTACGCGAACATCATCCAAACGATCCAAGATCGCGGATACGTCGAGCAGATCGACCGCCGCTTCTACGCCACGCTGTTGGGCCAGGTCGTCACCGACAAGCTGATCCAGGGATTCCCGCGAGTGATGGACGTGCAGTTCACGGCGAGCATGGAGAGCCAGCTCGACGCCATCGAAGAACAGCACCTGGACTGGATCAAGCTGCTGCGCGATTTTTACGGGCCGTTTCACAACGACGTCGAGCGGGCGCTCGAGGTGCTCGAACACGCCGGCGGCACGCCCAGCCCATATCGCTGCGATCAGTGCGGCAAGCCGATGGCCTACCGCATCAGCAAGAACGGTTTTTTCCTCGCCTGCACGGGTTACCCCGAATGTTCCACGACTAAGCCGGTGGATAGTCAGGGCCGACCGATGTTGCGCGAAGAGACCGAGCACAACTGTCCGGTCTGCAACAAGCCCATGTTGAAACGGCGCGGACGGTTCGGCGAGTTCCTGGGCTGTAGCGGCTATCCAGAGTGCAAGACAATCCTGAACCTGGACAAGCACGGCAACATCCAGCCGCCCAAGCCTAAGCCGCTGCTCACCGAGCTTACCTGCGAGAAATGTCAGAGGCCGCTGAACCTGCGTCGCGGCAAACGCGGCCCGTGGCTAGGTTGCAGCGGTTACCCAAGGTGCAAGGGTCGTGGCGCGTTCAACTCGTTGCCACCGCACGAACAAGAGGCGCTGCTCGAGGCCATGAGTCGGCACGAGGCGGCCAACCCCACGCCGACGGTCGCCGCGCCGGATTCGGGCGCCCCTAGGACGGCCTCGAAACCAGTCGCGACCGGCATGGACTGTACGATGTGCGGCAAGCCGATGGTTATCCGCCATGGTCGCCGCGGCCCATTCCTCGGTTGCAGCGGTTATCCCAAGTGCCGGAACACCGAAGAAGTACCGCCCGAGCTGCTGCGCCAACCCGAACCGTCGGTGGTCTGACGCGCCGGCCGACCGCTTCACTCGGCACGGATTATCCAATTTCCACACCATTCGGCTGACGCACGTTCAGCACCGTGCAATGCAGTGCCGAAGACGATACAAGGACCGTCGTCGGCACATCGGACTTGGTTCGGAGGGATCCGTCGTGTGGAATTCTTGTCTGCTAATCATGGCGACGTTCGCTGCGTCTGAATCCAGCGAAGAAGTTCAAACGCCTCGCAAGCAAGCACCCGCCAAGTCGGCGATCGAGCGACTCTACGGCTACACTCCAACCCGTTGGCGCCGGTGGCCAGCCGACAGAACCGACGCCGCAAAGAAGACGCCGAGCGCTGTCATGCAACCAGGACCGCGCATCGCCCCGATCGCACCGAAGCCGCCCGTCCCGGAAAAGTCAGCGGCCGATTCACCGTCGAGCTTGCCAGCCGATACGAGTGAATCTACCGCGGCCCCGACGCTCATCGCGCCCGCCGTCGCTGAGGCCGATGACGACGACCCACCAGCGGCGCAACTGCTCGAACCACTCCCGCTCAGCCCGGTGATTCCGAAGAAACGCACTTGGTTCGCCGAGTGGCTTCGTTCGATCCCAACCAAGAACTCTGCCTCGGCGAGTGGCCGAGATGCGGCTGAGTCAACGCTCGATTCCCGCAATCAGTAGCGCGGTGAATCTGGAAACCGCGACTTGCGATCAACGAGCGCCCCGTAGTTCGCGCTTCAACACCTTGCCCAAGCTGTTGCGCGGTAGTTCCGCGACGAACTCGAACTGTGTGGGACACTGATAGTCGGCCATCCGCTGGCGACAGTAAGTGCGCAGCCGTTTGACGTCGAGCGCCGATTCATCCGTGACGATGAACGCGGTCACTTGCTCGCCGCGATCAGCGTCCGGCATTCCGACGACCGCCGCGTCTCGCACGCCGGGATACTCGGCCAGCACGCGTTCGACCACGGCCGGGTATACGTTGAACCCGCCGACGATGATCAGGTCCTTGCTGCGTCCGGCAAGGGTCAGGAATCCGCGATCGTCGAACTGCCCCAAGTCGCCCGTATCAAACCAGCCGTCGTGGTCGACGGCCGCCGCAGTTTCCTGCGGACGCCGCCAGTACTCGCGAAACAGATTCGGTCCGCGTGCAAATACACGACCGACTTGGCTCGCGTTTCCGCCTATCGCTTCTCCCGAACCCCCGGCGGCCCCAGCCGAGTCCGATCGCAGACAGACCTCGACTCCGCGGAGCGGCGTACCGACCGAACCGTGCGGCCACGGGCCGTCGATCGGCAGGCTGGTGAGCACATGACACTCAGTCATTCCGTAGCGGTTGATGATGGGACGACCGAGAATCTCTTCGAGGTCCGGCAGCACTTCCGGGCGGATCGGCGCTGAGCCACAGGTCGCCAGCCGCAGACGCCGCCAACCGGTCGCGCGGCGCCGGAACTCGTCGCGCTTCATCAACGAGTAGTAGTACGGCGGCACGCCCATGAACACAGTCGCTCGGTCGATCAGGTCGAGCGTACGCACCGGGTGAAAACCGTCGCCGACCAACATCGTACTGCCAGAAAGCAGACTGACGTTGGTGGCGAACGACAGCCCGTGGATGTGGAACAGCGGCAGCACGTTGACCAGCACGTCGTCGGCCGTGAACCGCCAGGCGTCGGCGATCGCGCGGACGGCGTGGGCCAAGTTCGCCTGCGTGTGAACCACGCCTTTCGGCTCGCCGGTCGTGCCCGACGAATAGAGCATCAGCGCCGGTTCGTCGGGCTTCACGTCGGGTGGGCGATACGCCGTCGAAGCGCGGCCGGCCAGCACATCGTCCGCACCGACGATCGCACGCACCCAAGGCCAGCCCGCGCGCAGTTCGCCGACCAGCGCAGCCGTGGTCGCATCGCACACGATCGCACTCGCCTGGCTGTCGGCGATGAAGTAGTTCAGTTCCGGCCCCTTCAGCCCCGGGTTCAGCGGCAATGCGACCGCGCCGGCGCAGAGCGTACCCAGGTAACTGAGCAGGAACGGCTCCTTCGCATCGAGCAGCAGCGCCACGCGATCGCCAGGCTCGACGCCGCGTGAGCGAAGCTCAGCGGCAACGCGCCGCGCGGCCCCTTCCAGTTCACTGAACGTGTAGCTGCGCTGCGGAAAGTGCACGGCCATACGAGCGGCGTGCGATCCGAAACTGCCTTCGAGTTCAGCGACGAACATGGCGATCAAACGTGCAGTTCGAGCAGGTCCTTGTCGTGCAACACGTGTTCGCGGCCGACGCTCTGGCCGTCGTAGACGCCGGCGCCCCAGATGCGCGCGAACTTCAGGTTCGCCGCAATGTCGCGATGTACCAGGCCGGCCAGGTCGAGCACCGTGCTGCCGACAGGACAGGTGAACGGCCGTTTCCAGTCGGCCGGCTTACCGGGCGCCTTGGTGTAGATGCGGATCACATCGAGGAACTTGTACACGCGGTCGCGCAGTGTACTCACGTCCGGGCTGGTCGCCGAGACGGGCAGAATGTCGAACCGCCCGGCGAAGAATTCGCGGGCGAGTTCGAGGCGCTCGGCAGCTTCATCAGTGTCGATCTTGTTGGCGACGAACAGCGTCTTCTTGTCGGCGATCACGTCGTCCTCGGCGCCCGCCGCTGGTCGCGAGACGAGTCGCACCTTGGCCTCCTCGAGTTTCCGTATCAGCTCGTCGGCCTGCTCGACGCCCTCGTCGACGGAAAGGTCAAGGACGAGCAGGGCGGCGTCTGCCGAGCGGATCATGCCGGGCAGATAGCTCTCGAGATAATCGGCCGTGATCGGCGGTGTGTCGATGAGCTGAACCTGGACGTCTTCCCAGGGCATCATGCCCGGCTGAGGTGCGTGAGTGGTGAACGGATAGGGGGCGACTTCGGGGTGCGCGCTGGTAAGCGCGGCGAGCAGTTGACTCTTGCCGCTGTTGGGTGCGCCAAGAATCATGACCTGCCCGGCCCCGTCGCGCGGAATCTTGTGGCTGATCCCCTTCTTGGCCGACTTCTTCTCACCCTCGGCTTCTTCCTTGGCGCGGCTGAGCTTGCTCTTGAGTTCGGCCTGCAGCTTATCGGTGCCCTTGTGTTTGGGCAGCAGCGCCCACATCTTCCGCAGGCATTCCAGCCGCTCGTCGGGCGTCTGGGCCTGCTTGTATTCTTGTTCAGCCTTGATGTACTGCGGCGTCAGGTTGGCGGGCATGGGGCTTTGGACATTGAGACGTTGAGCGTCCGACACACGGAGACATCTTACCGCTCAACGCCTCAACGTCTCAACGCTCAACGTTTCGAGCGGTCCGACGGCCACGGTGGTGACTCGGTCGAGCGGATGGGCGGCGAGCACGCGCGCGACGTCGTCGCGGGTGACGGACATGAGCGACTGGAGATCGTCGTCGACTGTGCGGTACTCGCGGCGATAGAGCCAGTTGAACCCGAGGGGCATGAGTCGACCCATCGGCCGTTCGCTGCGGAGCACGATTCGGGCGGCCGCCTTGTTCTTCACCTGCTTCAGTTCTGAATCCGTGATGTTGTTTGTGTTCACTTCGCGATACAGCTTCAGGATTCGGTCTGCGTTCGCAACGGCGTCGTCCGGTTCGCAGCACAGGTAGGTCATGAACATGCCGGCCCCGTTGAACTCGTGGTACTCCATCTCAGCCGACTCAGCCAACCCAGGATCGACGAGTTCCCAGAACAGGCGCGAGCCGGCGCCGTCGCCCACCGCCGTGGTGAGCACGTCGGCGGCAAACCGATCGTGACTCTCGGCGGCAGGCGCCGAACTCATGAGCACGACGTGTTCCTGTTTGATCTTGTGGTTTGGGATGACTCGCACGTCGCCCGACCCGGGTGCGGCGGCGACGGCGCGGGCGGGTGGGCCTGCCGGCCACGCGCCGACTGGTGAGGAGATCAACTCGCAGAACCGCGCCCAATCGACGTTGCCCGCCACGGCCACCAGCATGTTGCCCGACACGTAGCGGCGGTCGAAGTATGACCGCATCTGATCGCAACTGAGGCCGCCGACTGATTCGTTCGATCCAAGCACGCTGTTGCCGAGCGGGTGAACGCCGAAGTGTGCGCGCATGCCGCCCTCGTACGCCGACCACATCGGCTGGTCCTGATACATGCTGATCTCTTCGAGGATGACCTTCTTCTCGACGTCGAAATCGTCGCCGCGCAGACTGGGCCGCAGCATGTCGGTCATGAGGTCCACCAGTCGCGGCAAGTACTCGGGCAGCACGGCGCCCCAGAAGACGGTGTTCTCTTCGCTCGTGAATGCGTTGTAGCGTGCGCCGATCTCGTCGAACTCGCGGTTTACGTCCAGCGCGGAGCGACGCGGCGTGCCCTTGAACACCATGTGCTCCAGAAAATGACTGACGCCGTTCACGTCGGGCGTCTCGTCGCGCGAGCCGGTGCGCACCAGGAACCCGACCGCAACGCTACGCGCGTCGGGGTTAACCTCGCCGATCACTTCGAGGCCGTTTGCGAGTTGCTTGTGTTCGAACTTCACAGGAATCTCCGGGTACGGCCCTACGGTTGAAGCCCAAGCCGTTCAATTGTTCGGCTGGCCGACCTCCAGCGCCTTCGGTCCCAACGTCACGATCGTAAAGTCGCTTGGCGGATGGCGGTCCAGGTGATCCATGATCGACTTCGGCGACAGGCTGTCGATCGCGGCCTGCATTTCACTGAGCGAGCGAACACGGCCGAGATGATACCAGTCTGCGGCGACCGCCGCCGAGCGGGCCGATGTCGACTCGCCCTGCATGATGAGCGACGCCTTCAGGCCTGCCTGAGCGCGAGCGACCTCGGCCGGCTCGACCGTCGTGGCCAACCGGCGGATCTCGCCCATCGTCACATCCAGCGTCTCCTGCGCCCGCTCGTTGGTCGTACCGGCGTAACAGATCACGGCCCCGGTATCGTACAGGCTGTGGTAGGTTGCGAAGACCGCGTAACATAATCCGCGCTTCTCACGCACTTCGCTGAACAATCGTGAGCTTGATCCGCCGCTGAGCACCGTCACGGCGCCCTGGGCGTTGAAGTACTCGCTGTGCCGGTAGGGCACGGTGTTGAACGCGATGCCGATCTGGGTTTGGGCGGCGTCCTGGGCGATATGGTCTACGCGCGACCCGCGTGCTCCCTTCTCGATGGGCATGCTCACGCCCGCCGCCCAGCCTCCAAACAGCCGGTCGACGCCGTCGAGCAGCTTGGGCCAGTCGATATCGCCCGCAACGCCCAAGATCGCGCCGGTCGGCCGAAACCCGCGCGCGTGCTGCTCGGCCAGTTCGGCGTGCGTGGCCGACTCGATGACCTCGCTGAGCCCCACCGTCGGGCGGCTGAACGGGTACGGGTAGTGTCGCTTGCGCAGTTCGATGAATATCTTCTGCCGCGGCTCATCGTCGATCGATTGTAATTCCTGCAATGCCAACGCCCGGACCGCATCGACCTCGTCGGCGGGCAGGTGTGGTCGCTGGACGATGTCGGCGTACAGTTCCAGCGCAGGGAGCAGGTTGTCGGCCAGGACGGCGGCGAACAGACTGGTGTGAACGGTCTCGACCCCCTCGCCACGCTGCAGTCCCAGGTTGTCGAGGTCGGTCATGATCTGGCGGCTGTCGCGATCGCCCGCGCCGCGAAAGATAAGATCGACCAACATCGTAGCCACCCCGCCGCGGCCCGGTGGATCCTGGGCGGCCCCTGCCGGAATCAGTAGCGTGAACGCCGCCGACCGCACACCGCCCATCTTTTCGGCGACCAGGGTCAGGCCATTGCCGAACGTGTGGTGGAAGAACTCGGTCATCGGGTCCTATTCCGAATGAGGCAATCGTCCGAGGTCCGTTTCGCACTCGCGGGCCGAGAGCATAGCAAGAATGAAGCAGCCGTAGGAGTTGAGTTGTACTTCCTGCAATTTGCGCAGTCTGCTAGCATCGCCGCTCGCTGCTGGTTTGTTGCGCGGTGGGTCGGCCTTCGAGGCGGACCGTTGACTCCCACTGACCAAGTCAGCCCCCGGCGGCTGGCGCACACGGAGGTTTCCATGCTTAAGTTCTGTCAAGCTCTCGCATTGTACGCTGGTTTCGCCGGTGCGGCGGCGGCCCAAGAGACACACATGCTCAAGTACAACTTCACCGCCGGCCAGGTGCTTCGCTACGACGGCAAGGACAACATCACGGGCGCAAGCACGATTTCGGGCACCACTCAGAAGTACTCATCCGAGACCAGTTCCGTGCGCGAGTGGCGAGTGACCGACGTAGACGACCAGGGCAGCGCACGGCTCGAGCTCAGGATCGTGCGCGTCGCGGCCGAGATGACCAGCCCCAACGGGGCACGCATCGCCTTCGATACCGACAAGGACGAAGAAAAGAACCCGCTGGCCGCCGTGGTGGGCAAGCCGATCGTCGAACTAACGCTTACCGCGTCGGGCCAGGTGAAGGACCTGAAGCCGAGCAAGTCGGCCGAGGCCGGGCCGTTTGTGGCGATGGTGCGCACCCGCCTGTTCCCGCTGCCCAAGGTGCCGGTTCAGGTCGGCACCGGCTGGCAATACGATTTTGACTTGCCGTTGCCGCCGCCGCTGGGTCGCACGAATGAGCAGGTTCGCATCCGACAGACGCTGCGTTTGGAAAAAGTGCACGATGGTGTGGCCACAATCAACTTGCGAACCTCACTGGCCGAAGAAACTAAGGACAAGTCGCTGATGTCGAGGGTCGCCCAGTTCTTGCCAGCCGGTCAGATCGAGTTGGACCTAAAACGCGGCGTCTTGCGAAGCGTCGAACTGAAGCTCGACCAGACCGTTCAGGGTTTCTCGGGCGCCGACAGCGAGGCAAGAATCACCGGCAGTTCGACCGAACGGCTGAACGACGACGTCGCCGGAGTAGACCGCGAGCGGAAATGAGGCAGGGCCCCGACGGGACCCCAAGGCAGCAGAGGAGGCCAAGGTTGGCAACAGGACGGCAGGATGCCCCCGCAACGCTCACGATTGAGCAGTCTCGTCCAGCGCGAACCGGTTCCCACGTTCATTTTCCGGCCGATACCGCCGCGTCTGAGTCGGTAGATGCCTCCGTTTTCCGCGATTGCCCGACCTCGGGTCGACGGCTACGATTGGACAGCCCCGGCCGGCACGACAATCGTTCGTTGGTCCGATCCGCTGAGGAGACCCCCGTACCGATGGCTTCGCGCGGCATTTCAGAACGGTTGGGCACCCTGCTGGCCACGGCCGGCCGCGTGCACAGAGAAACCGAGAGCGAGGCCGTCGTCTTTCTGAGCGAAGCGGACCTCGATTGGGAAGACGTGCGTGAACGACTTGGCCGCGCGAAACTGATCGTGGTCACCGCCGGCGACGAGTCGCCTCGGCCGGCCTCGGAAGAACCCGATCAATCGCAGACGCCGGACAATTCCAGCGACGCCGTTCATCACATCCACCTCGCAGACAGCGACGGAACCACGCAGGATCTGCTGAGCATGGCGCTGCTCGAGGCCGTGGCCGACGAACACCTGCGGCCGGGCGCCAGCGTCGTTGCACTCTATCGCTCGTTCGACGAGGAAGAAGTGGACAGCCTGAGCGTGATCCGGTTGGACGAACGGTTGGAACGCTTGACCGCGGCCGATCTGCGTAAGCTGAAAACCGACGTGCCGCTTGAGACCCTCAAGGCCGTCGTCGACCTGGCTGTCGATATCGGCCGCGAGGGGCGCGAGGGGCACCCCGTCGGCACGATGTTCGTCGTCGGCGACACGCGCAAGGTGATGAAGCTGTCTAGCCCGATGGGCTTCGATCCGCTGCGCGGCTACAGCGCCAAGGAGAAGAGCCTCCGCGACCGGCACGTGCGCGAAGCAATCAAGGAAATCGCACAACTCGACGGTGCCATGATCATCGACCTCAAGGGATCTGTCATTGCGGCCTGCCGGCGCATCGACTCGCCGGCCGCGGGCATCACGCTGTCCAAGGGTCTGGGCAGCCGCCACTGGGCTGCGGCCGCGGTCACCAAGGCCACCAACGCCATCGCCGTCGTAGTCAGCCAGTCGAGCGGGACCGTCCGCATCTTCGACAACGGTCAAGTCGTTCTCCGCATCGAGCCGCTCCGCCGCGCCATGAAATGGCAAGACCTCCCGCCCGACCAACCGCCCGAATGGCTCGGCTAGACAGTCCGTGCAGGCAAAACACGACGGCGTTTGATAGATTGTGACGCCGACGCCGCGTCCGTTCCTCCGACCATGTGAGACCTCCAGCCATGCCTGATCACTCCCGAAGCATCGCCGCCCACGACCGAGCACGCCTGCTCATTCCAGGGGGCGTGAACAGCCCGGCCCGCGCATTCGGCGGCGTAGGCGGCAAGCCCATCACCATCGCACGCGGCGAAGGGGCATATCTCTGGGACATCGACGGCAACCGATACATCGACTACTGCGGCTCGTGGGGACCGCTCATCCTCGGCCACTGCCATCCGCGCATGATCGAAGCGGTGGCCAAAGCCCTGCATCATGGTTCGAGCTTCGGCGCACCGACCGAAATGGAAAGCGAACTGGCCGAGACTGTCATCCGCGCCGTACCGTCGATCGAAAAGGTGCGGTTCGTCAGCTCGGGCACTGAGGCGGCGATGAGCGCGATCCGGCTCGCACGCGGGTTCACCGGCCGCGACAAGATCATCAAGTTCGCCGGCTGTTATCATGGACACAGCGACAGCATGCTGGTGCAGGCCGGCTCGAGCGCGACCACGCTGGGCGTGCCGTCCAGCCCCGGCGTCCCGGCTGGATGCACTTGCGACACGATCGTCGTCGAATTCAACGACCTTGCCGCCGTCGAGCACGCACTGACCGCGAACGCCGGCCAGGTGGCGGCCGTGATCCTCGAGCCCGTGGTCGGCAATATGGGACTCGTCTTGCCGCGAGACGGGTTTCTCGCCGGCCTGCGCACGTTGACCCAGTCGCACGGCAGCCTCGTCATCTTCGACGAAGTGATCACCGGCTTCCGCGTGTCGCTCGGCGGCGCACAAGAATACTTCGGCGTTACGCCCGACCTAACCGTGCTCGGCAAGATCATCGGCGGCGGTTTGCCGGTCGGTGCGTTCGGCGGCCGGGCCGACATCATGGACAAGATCATGCCGGTCGGTCCCGTGTTCCAAGCGGGCACGCTGTCGGGCAATCCGCTTGCGATGGCCAGCGGCGTCGCGACTCTGTCTGAGTTGCACGATCGCTCACCGTACGGTCGTCTGGAACGGCTCACGACGCGACTGGTGCGTGGGCTGCACGAGGCCGCTCACGACGCGGGCGTGGCCCACACGATCCCGCACCTCGCCAGCCTGTTCACGCTCTTTTTCAACCCCGCCCCGGTGAGCAACTACTCCGACGCCAAGCGTAGCGACGCGGCCGCGTTCGGTCGCTTCTTCTGGGCCATGATCGAACGAGGCGTGTATCTGCCGTGCAGCCAGTTCGAGGCGGCGTTCGTCTCGGCCGCGCATAGCGACGCTGACATCGAGTACACCATCGTCGCCGCACGCGATGCGTTGAAGAGCATCGCGAAGTAGACCGCACGCCGAGCGCGGCGGTTTCCGGTCCGATGCGCCGCCGCTTGCGGTGCTCGGCGAGCCGCGAATATCATTGAACCGCGATGCAACAGCACTCGAACCTGTGTACCGGCTACCGGCGATTCGCCAGCCGTCGCGATTTTCTGCGTCACGCGGGCGGCGGACTCGGCTTGGTCGCGTTGGCTGACCTGCTGCGCGCGGACCAGAAGCTCGCGAACGCCGGACCGCATCACCCCGCTCGCGCCAAACGAGTGCTGATGCTGTTCATGTCGGCCGGCGTCAGCCACGTCGATACGTTCGATTACAAACCGGCCCTGGCCAAGTACCACGGCCAGCCGATCACGGGCAAGGGCGACGTCACCGACGTGTTCTTTCGCAAGCCCGGCAACCTGATGCAAAGCCCGTTCAGGTTTCGCCAGCACGGCCAGTCGCGCAAGTGGGTCTCTGAGATATTTCCGCACATGGCCGCCAAGGTCGACGACGTTGCGTTCATTCACTCGATGGTCGCCGAGCAGAACAGCCACGGTCCGGCGATGTATCACATGAGCACGGGGTTCGGCCGCAACGGTTATCCGTCGCTCGGTTCGTGGGTCGTTTACGGGCTGGGCAGCGAGACGCGCAACCTGCCCGCATTTGTCTCGCTGATGGACCGCGGCATGCCGCCGTCTGGCACGGCGAACTGGGCCGCCGGTTTTCTGCCCGCCAAGTTTCAAGGCACGGCGCTGCGCAGCGAGGCCAGCCCGATCCTCGACCTCAACCCGCCGGCCGGTTACAGCGCGGCCAGGCAACGAGCGAGCTTCGAGTTTCTGGCACGACTGAACGAAGAACACGCCCGATCGCATCCGGGCGACGGCGAACTCGCGGCCCGAATCGAGGCGTATGAGCTGGCCGCCCGCATGCAAATGAGCGCGCCCGAGGCGACCGATCTGGCACGCGAATCGGCGGCCACGATCAAGCTCTACGGCGCCGATCGGCCCGACAAGCAGCAGGCCAGCTTCAGCCGGCTCTGCCTGCTCGCCCGGCGGCTGCTCGAACGGGGTGTTCGGTTCGTCACCGTCTTTTGCGGCGGATCGAACAACGTCCCCGAATTCAATTGGGATGCCCACGCCGACCTCGAATCGAACCACCGACTGAACGCGTTGATCAGCGATCAGCCAGTGGCCGCGCTCTTGACCGATCTGGAATCGCGCGGGCTGCTCGATGATACGCTGGTGGTCTGGACGGGCGAATTCGGCCGCACACCGACGAGCGAAGGCCAGAAGGGCCGCGACCACAACATCGGCGGGTTCACACTCTGGCTCGCCGGCGCCGGCGTGCAACCCGGCGTCTCGTACGGCGCGACCGACGAGATCGGCTTCCGCGCCGAAGCAAACCCCGTCCCGATCTGCGACCTGCACGCCACGATCCTTCATCTCGCCGGCCTCGACCACGAGCGTCTCACGTACTATCACAACGGCGCCCAGCAGCGACTAACAGGCGTGAAGGGCCGCGTCGTGTCCGAGATTCTCGCGTAGCTATCGCTCGAACTCGCGGTATCATTGCACGCGGCGGCATTGCCATTCACAGTTGTCGGTTACCTGCGGCTAAATGGCTTTGCGTGATTCTGGGAGTCCGCAGGGACAGTAGCCCGACGCGCCAGCGAGGGACCGGGCGACTTGGCCCATGCGAAAACCACCGCCGGCGAGCACAACCGACATGGCGGCGCCCCAGTGGTCGCGGCCGCCCGTGGCGTTTACGCGCGGCGTGCGACCGAACTCGCCCCAGACCACGACCAGCACGCGACGGTCGAGTCCACGGATCAACAGGTCCTCGACCAGGGCACAGACCATCTTGTCCAAGATCGGCCCGACCTCGGGCATTACTCGCGCGTTGCTGTCCGCGCCCGGCTTGGTCAAGCTGCCGTGCATGTCCCAGGTGAAGGAGTGCGGGTCGGTGTTCACGGTGACGAACGTGACGCCGTGCTCGACAAGTCGGCGGGCCAGCAACGCGCTCTGTCCCCAGCGGTTGCGGCCGTAGCGGTCGCGGAGTCGCGGATCCTCGCGCGATAGGTCGAACGCCTCGCGCGCGCGCGGCCCGGCGATCAAGTCGAGCGCCATCTGGTCGAACTGGTCCAGCACACGCATCGTGCCGGCGGCGTCCAAGTCGCGGCGAATGCGATCGAAGTGCCGCCGCAACTGTCGGCGGTCGTCGAACCGATCGAGCGTCACGCCATCCACCAGTTGCAGGTTGTCCACGCGAAACGCACCGTCACTGGGATCGGCCATGACGCGGAACGGATCGAAACCGCCGCCCAGATACGCGGCGTTGTGGTTGGCGTCGTAGACCGGATTGCCGCTCTTGAACCCAAGCTGAACGTACGCGGGCAGGCCCGGCCGCTGTGCGCCGCACAGCCGCGACGCGACCGAACCGATCGACGGGTGCGTCGGCGCGAAGTTGCCCGCGGCGCTTGCGTTGTGGGCCGTGGTACACCAGTGCATCCCCGCGTGGTGGTCGTCGGTCGTGTGATGGACGCTGCGGATGACCGCGAGCTGTTCGGCGATCGTCGCCTGCCGAGGCATCAGTTCGCAGAACCGCACGCCCGCCAGTCGGGTCGGTATCGAATCGAAAGGCCCACGGAACTCGGCGGGCGCGTCTGGCTTCGGATCGTAGGTCTCGAAGTGACTGGGACCGCCGCCGAGCCAAATCTGAATAATGGCTGTGTCCTTCGACTCGCCGCCTTGTTCCGCTGCCTGGGCTTTCAACCGCAACAGGCCGGTCAGTCCCAGTCCGGCCATCCCCGCCGACACGCCGATCCGCAGCAGACCGCGGCGACTCGGCTTTCCGCGCCATGCCTGTGGCCGAATCGGATGGAGCGAGGCCATAATTACCCCTCAGCAGGGTCGGACACGGAGGGCTTGGTACGCAGAGGGATTCTACACCTGCTCCAGCACGCCGCTCAACCTGGAAGTCATGCTCGCGCCCCACACCGATTATTCGAAAGGCAACACTGTTATGACACGACACGCTGCGTTCGCATTGCTCGTTGTTTCGGCGGCCGCACTGCCGATCTTGGCACCGGCGGCCGATGACAAGAAGTCGCCTGAAGAGGGATTCGTCTCGCTGTTCGACGGCAAGACTCTGTCGGGTTGGAACGGGGCAAAGGACGCCTACAAAGTGGAAGGCGGCGCGATCGTGTGCGTCCAGGGCACGGCCGGCAACCTGCTCACCGACCGCGAGTTCGCCGACTTCGTCCTGCGGTTCGAGTTCAAGCTCACCGCCGGAGCGAACAACGGACTGGGCATCCGCTGCCCGATGGCGGCCAAGGGCAACCTGCACCTCGACGGCATCGAACTGCAGATACTCGACAACACCGCCGAGAAGTACAAAACGCTCAAGCCGTATCAATTCCACGGCTCGGTTTACGGCATCGCGCCCGCGAAGCGTGAGTTCCTAAAGCCGGTCGGCGAATGAAACAGCCAGGAGGTCACGGCCGTCGGCCGCAAGATCAAGGTCGCGCTCAATGGCGAGACCATCACCGACTGCGACTTGGACGAGGCCACGAAGAACGGAACGATGGATGGTGCGGAACATCCCGGTCTCAAGCGGTCCGCCGGCCACATCGGCTTCCTCGGCCACGGCGACCGCGTCGAGTTCCGCCATGTTCGGATCAAGGACCTGGCCAAGAAGTGACCCTCAAACCCCTGAGACTGGAAACAGCCATGCGATCAGGAAGCAATTGCAACAAGTCCATACGTCGCTTCTTGCCGGATTCGATCGGTTGGCCGTGCATGCGAAGCATGATTTGTCGCGATCCAGTTCGCGCTGGCCGCGACTGTGCGTTCACATTCGGCGTCGTACTGAGCGTCGTCATCGGCGGGCCTTTGGCTCGAGCGCAGCCCGCGGTTACGCCGCAGCAGGAACGGGC
>Ga0185317_100101_pt1 | contig 33538 bp, 23 predicted proteins | sample DevilsHole_FD_128020 | JGI IMG/M metagenome (GOLD analysis project Ga0185317, IMG submission 128020) | Groundwater microbial communities from Devils Hole, Nevada to study Microbial Dark Matter (Phase II) - Devils Hole (SPADES assembly)... | ecosystem: Environmental > Aquatic > Deep subsurface >...
CTTTAGCCCAAAAAGGTTCGTAGTTGGGCTTTAGCCCAAAAAGGTTCGTAGTTGGGCTTTAGCCCAAAAAGGTTCGTAGTTGGGCTTTAGCCCAAAAAAGTTCGTAGTTGGGCTTCAGCCCAAAAAAGTTCGTAGTTGGGCTTTAGCCCTACCGATTGGCACCTGATTGTAAAATAGGAACAGGCGAGGGACAGACGTCCCGCCTGTCCTACGGGTTAGAGCGGATTATTTCTTCTTTTTGCCTTTATTTTTTGAGTAATTTTTCCCGTCACCTTTCGATTTGCTCACCGGCTGCTTTTTGGTCGAAGCATAGGTGTCGATAAATTTACCCGGCGAGTCGATAGCCGGCGGGGCGATGCCAAGCCGGACAAACTCCGCCCACACTTCATCACTCAACAGCGTTAAAGCCATCTCGCGATTGCTGCCGGCAATCGCGCCCACAACTTTTTGCCACCCATCCCGCAATAAGTCAACATTCGGAAATTCTGCTGAAAACTGACTCAGCAAAGAAAGTGCTGTGCCGAACCCCTCTGAATCGGGCGATATCTTTTTCGACCTCAGCCCCTGACGCACCACTTTCAGCCACACCGGCATAAGTTCCAGCCAGCTGTTTTTCTGTATTTGGTTGAGTGCGGTTTTCTCCATTCCCAGCGCACCCCAAATGCACAGAGGTACTTCCGCGAGTGCGGCATCCCGATTTTGCTGAGCCTTATTCCACGATTTTTGTGCGTAGGATTGGAACCGTCTGGCGAAAGATGTGTAAGCTTCCTCCACAGTTTCGGGAATCGTGACTTTATACACAGTCTCGCCGCGTGGCAATCTGTCCCCGCGATAGGAGAGCCAGTTCTGGGAACCGCACAAGTGGATTTTCCTGTCCACAACTATTTCTTTGGCGTGGGAATTTCCCAGCCAAACTACCTGCACAGCCGGCAAGCCTTCCTGCGTCTTAACTTCGCGCAGCTGTGCCTCAACTTCCGGTGGGATTGGGCGGTCTTCATCCTCCTGTTTGCGGGCAATTCCATGACCAATCAGAAACCACACTCCCCGGTTAGCCAGATTCTGGAGAAGTTGGATAAAATCCTTATCTACCACTTCCTGAGTCACCCAAGGGGAATAAATCAGGATGTCGTGACGCCCCGATTTGAGAGTCTCTAGAAAAGTTGGCCTAATATCACTGTCGCGCAGCAGGAGCGCTGTGCCTTTTTCCTCAGTTTCCTTAGGCGGAGTCTTGTCCCCTGCTGCCCTAATTTCTTTGGCGGTAGCGAGCGCCTGCAGCTGAACTTTATCCAGTCTCGCCTCAACGTATTGATTTCTCTTATTGAGCAGTGTTTCGCGCTCAGCGGCAATGGTTTCGTCAGTCAGATCCAGCAAACTGCGCAAGGATATTATCCCTTCAGCTTGCAGGATGTCCAGCAAGTCCGAGGCATACTGCAATATAGTCTTTCCCTGTCTCACTTGCACTATGACCGCATCTTCTAGAGCGTCGAAGCAGACGATAATTGATACCGGCTGCCAGATGATTTGAACCGACTCAGTTACCTTAGCTTCAGTGAGTATTTTACCATCCTCTGGGACATGAAGCCCTAAACCTGAAGCTATTACCAGCCGCTGGAGTTCCTCAAGCGGTAATGAGGCAACCTCCCCACATCGGTTTTCGATGATGATAAAAGATTTTAAGTCGGGCAGGTCTATCTGTGTTTCCAGCAAAGGGGAAGATAGATAAACGAGATTTCCCCGCAAGGGATCGGCAACCGCATAAATTTTTTTGGTTTGTGGGGGTTGCGGGACAGAGCCTTGCTCGTAAAATTGCCGGCCTTGAGGGGTGAGTTCAATTTTATCTGCGCCTGCCGGTGCCAAAGTTTGTAAAGCCCGCATATTTCTGGTAGTATTGCGCACAAATACAGGGTCAAATCCTAATAAATTTGCCAAGTCATCCGCTGTTGTGGGCGGGTCAAATTCACTGCCGGCGCGGAGGATAAATTCCTCAAGAACGTTGAACTTGCGGGGGGCGCTGATCGTGACTTCCACCGGCGTTTGATACACGCTATAGCGAAACTGACGCGCCGCCAACACTGACACACCAGTTGGACTTTGTTTTTCAATTTGCTCCACCAATTCCCGCAACTGGGGGTCAATCGGTTTAGGAGACGGAGATAGAAGCATTAATGATTCCTCCTCAAAATTAAATGAATTCACCCAGCTATCCCCTCGTTCCCAGGCTCCGCCTGGGAACGCAATCTGGAGGCTCTGCCTCCTAAGGTGCTTGCCTTGACTTAAAGTAAATTTGTTAGCCTTGAATCGCCAACTTTAACAGATGTTTGTTCCGAGGCAATTTAAAGCTTATTTAGGCCAGAACTATTTCCGTAGCTAAAGGCTGTTCAGGCTCGGCAATTCCGAATTTTTTTCCCTCTTCCTTGGCCATCACCACAATTTGCATCAAAGTGAGCGCCTGACGCAGCACATCAGTTTTTGTGCCCCCAATTTTCTGGGCCAATTCTTCCAAGGTCTCGTTCAGTTCAGGTGACACATCTAGATTCAGGCGAACCCTGTCTTTTTCGTCATTCATAGTTTCCCCTCTTGCAGTGGGCATTAGATAAGCTGGACTGACCTGCCGGCCTGTAGAGATGTTGCCGGCACGCCGGCTCACAGGGAGCATCCCTTTTTTGTAATCCCCCTCACCCCCAACCCCTCTCCCACAAGGGGAGAGGGGAGAATTCTTGATTTTTCCCCCCTCTCCGTTCATGGGAGAGGGGGGGAACGGGGGGTGAGGGTAACAGTCTTTGCTTTAACGGGATGCTCCCGTCTCACATCTATTTTAGCTCAAGATGCTAGAAACATCAATCAGTCCTTGATTGCGGCGAACAGCATCAGAAACTTTGGAGTACCTCCTGCCGGTTTCGCCGGCATGCTTGGTGAATAGGGAGTGGCACCCCACAATCACGAGCAATTCCTGAGCGCGAGAGAAGGCGACATTCACCCGTTCCGGCTTTTTGGCAAATCCGACGCTCTTGTTGCCGTTGTTCCGCACCATGCTGACAATGACAACGGGGCGCTCCATACCCTGAAATCGGTCAACGGTGCCGGTTCTAATCTGAAGGGAGGGGAAGCTTCTATCGCTGAGCATCTCCTCGATTCGCCTTAACTGTGCGCCGTAGAAGGTAATGATGCCGATTTCTTTCCTGGGTTTCCCCTCGGCAACCTTGGGACTCCAGACATCTTCCATTTCCTGGCACATAGCGTCAATGACTTCAATTTCCCTGGGATTAAAGAAAGAAGTTCCCTCGCGCTGCTCCTCAAACCCCTGCTCCACCGGCATCTTCACCCAGATGAGATGGTGATTTTCTTGGATAGTAGAACCGGCTAGGTTGTGGGCGCGTTTTTTGTCAGGCTCCGAGATGCCACATTCCAGGCGCTCCTCGTAAAATTGATTGATGGCACCCATAATGTAAGGGTGCATGCGATACTGGATAGTGAGCTGGCACTTGAGACTTTCATCTGCAGCTTCAAATTGGGTTTTGAACAGGGACTCCTCCAGGAAGGAAATGTCCTCTGGCGCACTCCCGATTTCTTCGGCAATCTCTTCTAGAGAGTGTTCGTGCAGCATGGGGGGTAGCTGCCGGTAGTCGCCAATCAGCACTAACTTTTTGCCTTTCAGTGCGGGGATGAGCAATTCTGGAGGCGTGCATTTGCTCACCTCGTCAATGATGATAACATCAAAGTTATTGAAGTCTGTGGCGAAGTCGCGACTGGCGGCTTGGCTGCAGGTAATGCCAATGACGTTGGCGCTGTCGATATAAATGCGCCTCAAATCGCTCTTGTCTTGCGCGGAGGGGTTGCGCAGTCGGGCAATCCAGTCTCGGATAAAGTCTTCATACTGGCTCAGGTAATCTTCTTCCTCATCGAGTTCCATTTGCCAATCGTCGAATTGAGCTTTAACAGTGCGCAAGAAGTCCAGATCGAACAAGCCGGTGGGGGGAACTGCCGGTTTGATGTGCGCCGGCATTGCATCAAAGGCGGACTCCCACCATTTTCGCTCAGCCATTAAAGCTTCTGGCAGCTCCGGCTGTTGCAATTGAGCCTCAATTTCGCGGAGTTTGGTTTGTGACTGTTCTAGCTGACCTTTTGCCGTCTCAGCTTCTTGTTGCAGGCGAGACATGAGATTATTTTTGCTTTCCCGCAAGACAGCCAAAGGATCGAGCAAACTCATCAGCTGATTTAGCTGGCTGATGCGACCCAATAGGATTCTATACACGTCACGGTAACTCTGTAGCTGCTTTTGCGCGTCAGCCATTTGCTTCCTAAGGTTTGCGTCAGGCACCCCCTGGTCAACACCTCGCTGATAGCTTCTTTGCAATTGAGCAACAGTTTTCGACTGTTCCTTGTGAGATGCTTCTATCTTCTCCAAATCATTACTCGCTTCAGATATCCGATTGGGCACATTATCCCGCAACCAAACAGCTAAACCGAACAGTTCTCGCTTGGGAGGCACTAGGCCAAGTTCACGAGCCAGCGCTTGCGCCGTTTTAACATTTGCTTGGAAGTCTCGCACGGAGCTCTCTAAAAGCATGTGCTTGCTGAGACTGTCCAACAACTTGATGACTGCTGGGTCTTCCCAATTCACTGCCGGCGCAGATGCCAGCAGGGAATCCAGCCCAGATATAACAGATTCTATCTGGCGCAGCTTGGCTTCAGCTTCCGCCCGTTTGTTTTCTTGCGCTCTATAGAGTTCCTGTAGGTTTGCCTTCTTCTTCTGCAATTCCTTCAGACTCCCTCGGAGCACTTCCTCCGCTCTCACATACGCGGCAAATCGAGCCGCCGGCTCTAGCAATTGCCAGAGCGATTCTACCTTCTCCCACCGTTTAGCCAAACGCTTTTCACAATCCTCAGCCGTATTTTGCAGCCAGGTGCCAATCACTTTCTCTTCCAGAAATGGCAACCCCTCCTCCTCCACACTCTCGGCGCGTCCTTTTCGCAAGGCGCGAATAACCGGACTGTGAATCAACCGGCTCAAGGCGTTGTCCACTGCTAAATTCGCTTGCGAGGCGATCAGGGTGCGTCCCCCCCGCAAGGCAACTTGATAGCAAATCTCGGCAATCACGGTGGTTTTCCCGGTTCCCGGCGGTCCTTGGATGAGAGCCAGATCCGGCGATGAAAGCACCGTTTCTACTGCTGCAATCTGCTTGTCATTAGCAGTGGGGAGCAACAAATCCTCTGGCTTCAGTTTAACACTTCCCCGCGCCGGTCGCGCCTTAGAAGCATCAAAGAAGAACTCCCCCAGATAGGGATTCTGGGTGCCGCCCTTCTGCAAGTCTTCCAAAGCTCTTTTCTTGCGCTTAATCTGGGTAATGTCCCCCACTGCCTCGAAAGACAAGAAGCCATTTTTGGGGAGCTGGTAGTGCCCACCGGCCATTTTCTCAACCAGGTCAGATTCCAGCCTCACCTTAATGAAACCCTTTTCCCGGTTAATTTCTTCAATAGACCCCAATAAAACGGCCAACATCTCGTTTTCTGCGCTGCGCTTCACCGGCTTGTTGCCGGTGCCATTCTTCTTTTCCTCACCCCTGTCTTCGCTTGGGGGTTGGAAAAGCTTCACGTCTTCATTTCTCGCATTGACGGCACGATTCCAGAAGTCCTCCAGTTTAAGAAATTCTTCAGATGACTTATCAGCCCTCGCCAATCGGGGATTAACTTCAAAAGTAATCCGCCTTGTCGCCGAACCATAGTTGTGCCCGGAAAACGGCACGAAAAACTGCCGTGTCCTGGCGATCTGCTCCTCAATATTCAAAAACGCCTTCCAAACTTGCAGCTGTTGTTCTGTGGGCACATGCTCGCCGCACACCGGCATTTTTTCCATGCGTGTAAGTGCTGAGCGCGGCACACCGAGTCCAGACTGGTGACTTGAGAGCAGGCAAATGCGGGACAGCACAGCAAAACCATCTGATTGTCCCTTGTCTTGCGGGACTAAACGAGCGGACAGCAACCGCAAACCGCGATATCCATCTGAGGACACAACTGCTATCAAGCTCAAAGTTTTTCCTCGCTCCTCAAGCAGTGCCGGCAAGTCCACATCTTCCAGATCGGTTGCGATTGTGAGTTCCCATTTCTCTTCGCCCGGATCTTGCCCTTGTCCCTTGCGGCGCACATAGAAGAGTGCTGGCTCCTCTTTTAATATCTCAGACATTATCTCTTCTGCCCGATTCCGGCGATCTGAGAATTCGGCATAGCGTTCAAGAGCAGCTTTGCCATCGAACTCGCGGATAAGATTATCTATCCCCTTGTCCCCGACGAACCGATAGCCCCAATCTTCACAGCCTAACCCCCCCAACCCGTCTTCCCCAGTAGTGAAGGCGGTAATATTACTCACCTCACCTCTTGTAGAGACGCGATTTATCGCGTCTTGTATAGCGTCTTGTATCCCGTCTGAAGTTGGCGGAGAGGTGTTTTTGATTTTTCCCGCAACCGCAATCTCTCGTATTCCGTCAGCTGCCCCCAAAAAGATGGCACCGGCCAAATTTGTCCCCGCCGGCACATCTCTGGAATTCAGCACAACCTCCAGATTCTGCAACCCCGGATACAGCTGAGAAGTCTTCACCTGCAACCAGGGCAAATCCCACAAAACCTCGCAGGGTGCGCCCACTTGCACCGGCCAAGAACGTTCCACCTGCCGGTTTGTCTCTATCTCCCCAAAATCAAGCACTGCCGGCATGTCCCAGCTCGCTCCTTCCCACTGGACATTCTCAGCCACCCCCCGCAATTTTACCTGATTCAGGATAGGGAAAGTGCCCCCACCGGCAGACAGCACCACAGCGCCGGTGTCCCCGCCCACAGTCCGCTCAATTGCCAAATTTTCCAGCCGCACCCCAGGCACTTTCACCACCAGCGCCGGCTCATCAACTGCCCAAATCAACGTATTTGTGCCGGTGCCGCGAACCGTAATAGATTTGTCGATTGTGAATGGCCCTTCGTAATTTCCCGGCGTCAAGGCAATCTCGTGCCCATCTCGAACAATTTCTAGCAAATCGGCAAAATTAGAGGGATCTGCGGGGAAGGTTGGCATGGGTGCTCCCTAAGAGGTGATGGGTTGATGGTGATTTTTTTAGAATAACACCGCCCAATTGCTCTTGTCAAGATAAATTCCAAATTTTTTCCGCACACCTGACTCGCCGCGCCGCAAGGAGTGCCGGAACAGCAGCTTTGTCCTCTCACCGGCAGTTGTGCCGATAATGATGCCGGCAAACTTTCTTTCGGGCTGGGCTCTCTCTTGCACCATTCTCAATAAGCCGCTTGTTCCAGCCAAGTTCCCTGCCGGTTTAGGCGTAGCCACAGGCGAGACGCCTGTGGCCCCCCTATGAGACGCAGTGCCAGAACCGCAGCCACAAGCGTCTCGCCCGCTCTTCGCCCCAAGCTTCCACCGCCCAGCACCGCCCAAGCATTTCTCATATCAGTGCGGTACATTTTGACGGGTACATTTTTACTGGTACGCCCTCTATGCGGTAGAGACGCAATAAATCGCATCTCTACAAGAGGAACATCTATGGAACCTGTCAGGAGAGGTTGTGTACTTGGAATATTACAGCCGCTTGCCCGCACATCTGATTTTGCTCATCTAAGACATTCCAGACAATAACGTCTTCCACAAAGAAGCGCTTCCCCGTACTGGAGATCCGCACGCCCCGATAGTTGCTAACAAAACCTTTGCTTGCAGTTTCAGCGAGGATGCGATATCGCTCCTCCTGCTCCACCGGCTCAGCTGTCTGACGGGACGGCATCCGCGTAAATTGCTCCCAATCAAGCTCCCACAATTCAAGCGCCCGACGGTTGCCGTAGTAAAAAATCGGGTCTGGCTCCATGCCGTGGGAAGCCAGGACAAAAGGAGCCTCAAACAAAGCCCGCGCTATTTCCACCGGCTCACCGGCAACATCCAGCAAAACTTTGCCCGTCCAGTGCTGGAAGCTGCGCAACAGACGCTGACTTTGAATAATTACAGCTGAATCCTGCCAGGGTAATTGGGTGCCGTCACTCATATAATTGAAAACTATAGACTTCACAAAAAGAACTTATACCATAAGCAGGTGAACAAAATCACAGCCAGAGAGATTCCAGAAACCGGGTTTCTTAAAGAAACCCGGTTTCTTAACCCAACTGGCACCTTCCTAACCCCCCCGAAAAGCCAGCACAAGCTTAGGTGCCACCACCCGCACACCTTGGATACTGGGGATGTCCCCTCAGCAGTCAGCCTTTTGGCCCTTTACCCTACCGCTAAAGGACAGGAACCGCTCGCCCGCACGGGCACTGTCCGAATTGGCGCTCCCACAGCACACGCTCCACTCTGCCACAGCCAGCCCAACGGTAGGGCGGAGCAAAAAATTTTTCTCCACCTGTCCGATCCATAGCTGCCATATCAAGGCACAATAGAATAAGAACAAAAGGGAAACAGTCCCCACGCCCACCAGTCCCCCCGACTTCTATCTCGCATCCCTTGCGCTGCATTCTATATTTTTTATTGAGAGTGCGGCTTCCAGGTCATTAGCGTTCAATAAGCCCGGGTGGTGAGTGAACGTGTTTCAATAAGCTAGAAAAAATCTATTTGTTTTTTCCTCTTATGACAGGGTTTAAAGCTATACCTTAAATCAGCGTTTTGTACAATTCGGCGATAAACTAATGAGCCATCTAACTTTGCCCGGTCAAATTGTCCTGCATTTGACTTGGCCGGGAGTCTGCAGTATCCTACAAGTGCTACAAACCGCCCTGGCATCCAGTGGTCGGTTGCGGGCGTTAATGGTAGTCGGAGAGAATTTACAGCTTTGTCAGAAGCTAGAGCAAATCTGGTACGAGACTTGCCAACACGCGCAGGACAGTCTTGGGAGCAGATCGCTTGTGGAAACCGCCACCGCTGGCGGTGCGGCGGAACCGACACGAACTCCCCCAGTAGCTCGCCAAGTAGAGAACCGCACGGCAGAGGTGCGGTTGAGCGCCTGGGCGCTGCAGCGGATTCCCTTGGCTGGAGTGGAAGCGAGTTTGCTAATCTTAAGTCCTTGCCTGAATGTCTGGATTCAGATAGCTCATGCCGTTGAAAAAAGCAATCTGGAAAGCCTAAATATCAGTGAGCAAAAACCGCCTTCATCCTGGATAGCTGAAACTTCAGAAACTTCAGAAACTTCAGATGAAACTTCAGAAACTTGCATAACCTGGCGAGTTGGCATAGTCTTCAATCCAGAAACAATTGCCCGGTTGCTAAGCGCCCCAGAAGTCGCCGCAGCTGCCCCTCATTGCTCCAACCTGGAGCCAGGAGAACTGGAGAGTCAAGGAAACGCGCTGCGAAGGTTGTGGCTGTTACTGCTGAGAGTTGTGGGAGGGGATACCCTGAAAGAGACAGACAATTGCCAACAGATAATAGAAGAACCCAGCAGAAGTATCCAATCGCCGATTCCACCTTACTCCGTCAAACCAGCACAGGCAAAAAACGGGATAGGGGGCAGCACCCCTTCAGGCAAAAATAATCACAAGCTGGTGCCGGCTGACAAGAATTCCTCATCCGCAAGTGGCAACCCACCAGTTGCCAGCCACCTCCATGACCCCCCAGCCGGCAGCGAACTGTTCTGGGAAGCCCCGATTGGCATTGTCTGCGAAAGTTTGGATGGCGGTATCCTCAACGCCAATCCAGCCTTTTGCCGCTTCACCGGCTACAGCGAAACCCAGCTGCGCCATTTAGATCGCCGTTCCATCACTCACCCAGAAGATTTCGCCGCCGAAATGCGGCTGATTCAGCACATGCTCCAGGAGGGAGACAGACGCCAAACCAGGCGCAAACGCTACCTGCGCCGCGACGGTTCCATTGTCTGGGCAGAAGCGGTGATCTCTTTGATAGGAGCTGAAGAAGACGAAAGTTACCTGCTCACCTTTGTCACAGACCTGAGCGAACGCCAGCGAGCCGAGCTGGAAATCCAGCAGCGGCGGGAGCGCGAAGCCCTGCTCAGTGAAATTTCCGCTAAAATCCGCGACACCTTCAATCTCGATGCGATTCTGCAAACAGCAGTCAGGCGACTCAGACAAGCGCTGGATACAGACCGAGTGATCGCCTACCAGCTGCTAGAAGATAGCAGTGGCACCTGCATTGCCGAAAACGTCAATTCAGCCTATCCCTCCATGCTCGGCCAGTCCTTCCCAGCAGAGTGCATTCCCCCGCCTTATCTGGAAGCCTATCGCTGCGGGCGTCTGTGGAGCGTGGACGACATCCACGCTGTCGGTCTGGCCGAGTGCCACGTGCAAATGCTAAACCATGTGCGCGTGCGCAGCATGATGGCGGTGGCGATTCAGCGCACCGACACCGCAGCGGAACACACCAGTGCTCGAACAGTCTCTCCCTCTCCTCTGTGGGGTCTGCTAGCCGTTCACCACTGCCACGCTCCCAGATGCTGGACTGCAGACGAACAGCAACTCCTGCAAGCCGTCGCCAATCAGATGGCCATTGCCATCGAGCAAGCGAATCTCGTCCACCAGCTGCAAGCATACGCTCGCCAACTCGAAGAGCGAGTCAGCCAGCGCACCCGCGCACTGGAGCAATCCCTGCGATTTGAACAGCTGATCCGCCAGCTGACTGAAACCTTGCGCCAAGCGCTCGATGAAGACCAAATGCTGGAAGCAGCTGTGGAAGGTCTGGGCAACACCCTCGGCGCTGATGGCTGTTACGCCAGTCTGTTCGACGACCGGCTCGAAGTCCTGGAAGTGCGATACCAGCACCTCAGCAGCACCCTCCCCCTGGCCAAAGCCCTTGTGGGAGAGCGCTTTTCTGTGCGCGATTGGCCCAGCTCAGTTCGGGAGCGGGTGTTTACCGGTGTTACCTGGCTTCAAAGCGTCCCCATTCAGCAACCCCTGAACCAGTGGCAGCCTCTAGAAGCCCCGCACGTCAGAGAGATCGCGCCCTCACCTTCTTCTGGCCTCCTGTGGCAGGCTCACTGTCCTATCTCCGACGACAGAGGGCTGATTGGTGTTCTAACGGTGTTTCACGCCTGCCCCCGCAGCTTCGAGCCGGCTGAACTCGAACTCCTCAAACAGGTCGCTTCCCAGTGCGCGATCGCCATCCGTCAAGCCCGCCTCTATCGCCAAGAACACCAGCAGCGCCTCAGCGCTGAATACTTCCGCTTATTCCTGGAACAGTCCGCCAACGTATTTGTCGAATACGACCGGCAGTTGCGCTACCTTTCCATCAACCCAACTGGGGCATCTCTGCTGGGCCGGCGGCAGGCTGAGATTATTGGCAAAACCAACCGGGAGTTAATCGGCTCCCCAGCCGATACCATTGAAGCGTCAATCCGTCAAGTTTTCGACACCGGCCAAAAAGTAGTCGCCAATCACGACTTTTCCACCGCCACCGGCATCCGAACCTTTGAAACCGTTTACGCACCGATCTCAGACGCCTCTGGCACCATTTGTCGCGCGCTCGGTATTGGCACTGACGTCACCGAAGTCAGACAGCAGTGGCAACTGCTGCAAGAACAAAATCAAAAACTGGCAGCCATCAACCATCTCAAAGAGGAATTCCTCGCCAACACCAGCCACGAACTGCGCACCCCCTTGACCGCCATTCTCGGCTTTTCCAGCGTCCTGCTCGAGGAATCCTTCGGCGAACTCAACCCCAAACAAAAACTTTACGTTGACCGCATCTGCAGCAGTGGACAGCACTTATTAGACCTGATCAACGACATTCTCGACCTGTCTCGCATCGAAGCCAATCGCCTGGAACTGGAATACCAGCTGATATTTATCCAAGATATCTGTGAGAGCGCCATTGGCTTGATCCAGGAGCGGCTGACCAACCAAGGCTTAAAACTAGAGGTGGAGGTCGATCCCGATTTAGATTACCTGATCTGCGATCCTCGCCGGCTCAAACAAATGCTGTTGAATTTGCTCTCCAACGCCATCAAGTTTACCCCACAGGGAACCGTTGGCTTGAAAATCTACCGCACGCGCACCAGCGCAGGCAATCACGGGGCGTGCCATGTCACCACACCCGAGATGATTCACTTTCAGGTTTGGGACACCGGCATCGGCATTGATGAAGCCGACCAACTCCGCCTTTTCTCTCCCTTCTCCCAGATCGACTCGTCTCTGTCGCGCCAGTACCAGGGAACAGGACTTGGCTTGGCGATCGTGAGAAAGTTGACCGAAATCCTCGGCGGCTCAATTACTTTGGAGTCCAGTATCGGTAAGGGCTCCCGCTTTACGATTTCTTTGCCCCTCTACCAATCGTCCGATATGTTACCTGCCGGAAACACTATTCCTCACCACAGTTTCCACCTGCTGCCAGAACGAGGGTGAAGGATATCCAATATCAGCGCTTTATAGCGATTATGAATGTGTGCTTTTTTTTACCGCCAAGACGCCAAGATCGCCAAGTAAAGAAAGGAGAGATGATGGATTTAATTATTTTAATTGCCAGACAATTTGGAGGTAGCTAAACGTCTCTCCCTTCTTTATTCAGACGTCTGACTTGCGAAACTCTCCAGGCAAACATATAAGATGATCGCCGTAAATGTCAATCAGCCCTTTGGAACGCAATTTGCCCATCAAGCGGGTGACGGTAACGCGCGTCGAACCAATGGCGCTGCCAATTTGCGCGTGGGTCAGCGACCAAGGCAGGCAGTAACCCTTTTCTGTGCGCTGACCGTATTCTTCTATTAGCAGGGTGAGAAATCCCAAGAGCCGGTCAATCGTGCGCCGCTGCCCCAGCGTGGCCAGCCACAGCAGTTTGCGCTGGTGCTGGTAGCGAAACGCATCCAATATCTCCCGCCGGAAGTGGGGCCAATTGTCTAAATCCTGCCAGTACATCCACAGCACCGTACTTTGGTCAACATGTGCGTAAGCCTGGATCGCCAGCGGTGATTGGCCGACAATTTCAAACGGCTGGCCGGCACCGACGAAGCCCAAAAAGGTTTCTTCCGATACCATCTCCCCTGAGTCAGACTTCGACGGGCTAGCGGCGGCCACAATCTGGCCTGTCCCCACCAGCCGCACAGCTCCCCGCTGCACCAAATACACCAGCTCGGGCCGTGCTGGAATCCGCTCGTCTTTGCTGAAAGTGCGACAGCGGTAGTGTTCCTGAGCCCAGTCTAGAATCCGTTGCCAAGTAAAAAAGGGCCTTGTGACTTCTGAATCTAAGGATGTGTGCATAACAAGGGGCGGAACGCAGATAAGGGCAGTGGGCAGTGGGCAGTGGGCAGTGGGCATCATCGCATTGGGCATCGGGCGTTGGCGCATCATCGCGTTGGCGCATCATCGCATCGGGCATCGGGCGTTCGGGCATCGGGCGTTCGGGCATTAGCAATTTCCCCCGCTTCCCGGCGAGCCTACCTAACCCCTAACCCTTTACCCCTAACCCCCAACCATCGCCCAATCCAGGCTCGTAATTGCTGCAGTTCAAGGAGATGATATGAAGGTGAGGGTAGGTGCCCTTGAAAATCCGAATCGCTCGGTTTTATTTCTGTTATATATGTTTTATTGACATCCCCTGCTGCAACATTCAAGGTATCAAATAATACTTCTGCCTTCTGGAAATTTTTCAGGATTTTTAACCTTAATCCGGTACTTCACCGGCGGCGCGGGCAGCACGCGCCGCCCCCCGCCGCCATCTTCCCCCGCTGTGTATCCGTGTTAACAATTGTTAAAAGATTAGAGCCTCACCTATTCACACACCCATTGACTCAGCTTTAGAAAAGCTCGCCACTCAATTATTTTTAACTAATTAAACGGATATTGCCAAAGGTGCGCAGGAGCGAACGTGAACATAGGTTTATCAGCCGCACAATCCCCAGCCATCAAGCTGCTAATGTTGGGTCAGCTACAGCAGGCTCTCAGTATATACGGCACAGCGCCTGCAACAGTGGAGTCTCTCAAGGCCATTCCCTTACACCGGCCTAAAGATTTAACTCCCATTCTCTATATTTCGGCGCTGCCACTCTCTATGGCCAAAAGCTGCCACCGGCCCGCCACGGACATCGCCACAGAACTCGCGGCGCATTTGCAAGGAAAGACACCTGCAAATGCCAGTGACGCCGGTCAGCTAGAAATTGCCGTCGCCGCTATCCCTCCCGGCTGGCTTCATTTCCAGCTCACCGAGCCCAGTTTGGCCAACTGGCTGCAATTCCTCACTCAGCTCCCAGTGCTGGGGGAGTTGCCCCCGCCACAGAGCCCGCCCCAGCTCTCGTTGGAACCAGCTAGCCTGTGGCCCGCACAGTACGCCAGCGCTCGCTGCTGTTCCCTGTTGCGTTTGGCTCACCGGGAGGGATTGCTGGCGCTGGCGCAGCCACACTGGCACGCTATCGCACCGGCACCCTTTCCCTGGCTGGATACTGGGGCCGGCACCGGCACCCTGCGACTGGCCCATCCCGCCGAGCGCCGCCTGATTTCCCAACTCGTGACGGCGCTCGACACCTGCGAGACACCGGCAGATTGCCTGAAGCAGGCCACTGCCCTCAGCCAAGCCTTTGAGAACTTCCACAGCGCCTGTCGCATTTGGGGAGAGGTGAAAACCGAATCCCCCAAACTCGCTCAGGCCAGATTGGGCCTGATTCTGGCCACTGTTTCCGTGCTGCGATTGCTGCTCTCCCGGCTTGGCCTCCCAGCGCCGGATGAAATATAAATTATTGATTATTAATTATTATTTAAAATTCTTCATTGATAATTAATAATTAACTTTCGGCGTCCTTCCGCCGCCGCCCCTTCGGGCTGCAATCCTTTTCCGGTATAGCTTCCAGCCTCTCCCCATCCTTACTTGTTGAGGACTGGCAAGCAGTTGAGGCATTGCTCTCGCGCAGGGGGAAAAAAAGTTATGAAAATTTAACGAAAACAGGTGACAAAATTTGCTCGCTTACTGTATAGTTTGACTTGTGTGAGGAGCGAACCAGTTAGGGCACCGAGACGAAACACGGCCAGTCGTCGGTGTCCTTTCTGATGAGCACTTATAGCAAAAATTCTTCAATCGCCGCCGCCGCCCCGTCTTTGTCCACACTGGGCGCTACCCAGCAGGCCACAGCTTGAACGCCGGCAGGGGCATTGCCCATCGCCACGCCGGTGCCGGCATAAGCGAGCATCTCCAGATCGTTAAAATTGTCCCCAATGGCCATCACATTGCGCCGCGACAGCCCCAGAACCTCCTCCGCCAGATACCGCACCGCCGTACCTTTATTCACCGCTGGGTGGGTGGCTTCAAAAAATGTGGCCACTGATGTGGTCATGTAAAGCTCAGCTGGGGTGTAGCGCCGGCGCAAGTTACCCAGCAGACTGTCAATCACAGCGGCATCGTCACCAAGCGCTAGAATTTTCGTCGGTTCGGCGGTCAGGAATTGGCGCAAGTCGCCCACCGGCACCGGCTCAACCCCGGTGCGCTCCCCATAAGCTTTCGAGGCGGGAGTGATTTCCCGCACATAGAGCCGGTCGTTGAGATAAACGTGGACAGAAAGCACAGAACGCAGTTCTGGCTCTTCAAAGTGTTCCAGCAGTTTCTTCGCCAGGTGGTGGGAAACTGGCAAGTGCCGGTGAACGCGCCCAGTGGCGGGATCTTGGATCAGCGCTCCCTGGTAGCAGGTTAGTGGCATACTTGAGTCAATTGCCTGATGGAAGCGCAGCGCCGAACGGTACATGCGACCGGTTGCCAGGGCGACTTGGATGCCTTTCGCCTGCGCCGCCTGAATCGCTCGCAACACCGGCTCGCTGATTTGATTGGACTCGCCGGCGATCGTGCCATCAATATCGAGGACTAAGAGTCGAATGTCTGCGGTGCCGGTGGTGCCGGCAGATTGGTTAGCGACTGCTGCTGTCTGCATCATCTTTTTTTGGTTCAGCCTGCGAGTTCTTCCCCACTAATTTAACCGTGGGTGTGTCCTACCGGCTTGGATTGGCCCTCACCCCTTGTGGGGGACTTACGCACGCGCATCACCTGCAAATTCACCTGCAAATTTACCCGCGAATTTACCTGCAGGCATCACCTACAGGTATCGCCTGCAGGCGTAGATCGCGCCAGAACCGCCGCTCGGATTTGCTTGTGGAGCTGGCGGATTTGATGGACGCAACTCGAAGAGTTCGCGCGAGTTCCCCGAACCGTCAGATGGTATTATTGAGCTAGTCACGGAAGCTTGACCGGCACCAGAGGAATTGGTGCCTGAGGAAAGTCTGCCGGTGGATGATTTAGAAGACGCAAAGCGCGGATTTGATTGCTGAACTCGAAGACTTTACGGAGAATGTCGATACTGCAGGCGATCGGGTTTCCACCGCCACAGAAGTCTCACCTGCAGCCTGGGCTAAAGCCCCACAATCGGATTATTCGCAAATCAAACTGCCGGATATTTAAAAATGTTCAATTCAGATTCGACTGACGAAACCTCGCAATCGCAGCCTGTATCAGAGGCAAACGTTGCGGATAAAACGTAATATTCGTTATAATAGTCATCTAACCACCTCGCCCGCAACGCCTGTACCGGCAGCCTCAGTTGTCGCCTCGACGGCGATCGATCGTCTGCCGGTTGACATGCCGATTGACATGCCGGTTTTTCTAGAAGCCGCACCGGCACTCGCTGTGCCTACTCTGCGGAAGTCGCACCGGCAGCCTCAGTTGGCGGTTGACATGCCGGTTTTTCTAGAAGCCGCACCAGCACTCGCTGTGCCTACTCTGCGGAAGTGCCACCGGCAGCCTCAGTTGTCGCTGTCGAGACTATTAATAACGTGCCGGTTGACATGTCGGTTTTTCTAGAAGCCGCACCAGCACTCGCTGTGCCTACTCTGCGGAAGTGCCACCGGCAGCCTCAGTTGTCGCTGTCGAGACTATTAATAACGTGCCGGTTGACATGCCGGAAGTTTTAGACGCTTCAGCTGAGCCGGCCTACTCTGCGGAAGTGCCACCGGCATCTGAGATGGCTGGTTCTGATGCGATTGTCAATCTGCAATCTGACATCCCGGCAGTTGTAGAGGCTTCACGGAAGTGCCACCGGCACCTGAGGTTGTCGCTGTCGAGACTCTTAATAACGTGCCGGTTGACATGCCGGTTTTTCTAGAAGCCGCACCAGCACTCGCTGTGCCTACTCTGCGGAAGTGCCACCGGCAGCCTCAGTTGTCGCTGTCGAGACTATTAACAACGTGCCGGTTGACATGCCGGAAGTTTTAGAGGCTTCAGCTGAGCCGGCCTACTCTGCGGAAGTGCCACCGGCATCTGAGATGGCTGGTTCGGATGCGATTGTCAATCTGCAATCGTCAGCGCCGGCAGTTGTAGAGGCTTCACGGAAGTGCCACCGGCACCTGAGGTTGTCGCTGTCGAGACTCTTAATAACGTGCCGGCTGACATGCCGAAAGTTGTAGAAACTTTAGCCGCAAGGGCGCAACTCGCCACTCCCCGCGCCACCGGCACCAGCGGTTCTCAGTTCGGATGCAATTGGCAATCTGCAATCGGGAACCCCAAAAGTTGCAGATTCCGCACCGGCTTTGGCGACTGACTCCACCCCACAAGTGCCACCGGCACCAAAGGTTGTGGCGGGTGCTGCGGTTGAGACGCCGGCACAAACGCCTCAGGTGCACGTTACCTCGGCGTCACCGGCGGCTAGTCTTGGGGCTGCCGGTGCTGCGCCTCAACCCCCAGCCACTCCCGCCAGCACTTTCAATACTGAGAGTCGGGAGCAGGTGACGGCGAGTGCAAGATCACAAAATGGCAAGACTGTCAAGGTAAATTTGGTTTCTCGTCTGGAAAACCTGACGGCAAGTTTGAGGAATCAGCAAACACAAGCAGTCGGTGCTCAGCCGGTGAGTGTGGCTTTGATTGACAGGCTGGAAAGTGTTACTGAAAGTTTGAAGAGTCAGGGCGAGTCGGTTCGGGTGAGTCCTGCTACGGTTGAGTTGGTTAGGCGCTGGGAAAATATTGCTGTGCGCTCTGCAGCACCGGCAATCCAGCCGGTTGTGCCGGTGGGGTAAGAGTTTGCTAAGGCTTCTCAGCCGTTGGGGGGCGTGATTGACACAGGCATTGCTGCGAATAATCCCGATATTGACTATTCGCGGATTATTTTGGGACAAGATCGCGTGGATGGGGATGCCAATCCGTTGCTTTCTGCCGGTGAGGGGAGTGATCGCGAGCGAACGCGCTTCATACATAAGTGCGTTCGCCCCTTCTCCCAGATCCTGCGATCGAACCCAATAAATCTTGACAAACTCTCTCAAAACCCTGCAACACCTCAACATTCATAAACACTTAGAAAAAATGAATCTAATTACTCAACACATCCTCTATTATGTGAGAAGCAATAATAGTAATTATTCCCTCAAACAACCCTTGCCATTATGACTGCCAGAGAGCAAATCCTCCAAGAAGTCGAAACCCTTCCCGAAGAACTCATCGATCAAGCCTTGGACTGCATCTGCTTCATCAAAAGTCGCCATCGCCCACGCGGAAGGTGCCGCCAGAACCGGGCGCGATCCGAGGCTCGGATTGGTGGGATAATCTCGACCGCTTCACCCCTGACTTTCTCAGCGATCGCTCGCAACCCAACCCAACCCGCCCAACCGAGAGGACATCTTCCCATGAGATTTCAGCTCGACAATCTGTATCTGCATAATCAAACAGAAAACCCTCTCCTTATAGGGAGGTTTTCAAGCAGTCACCCAGGCGGATATCGGCATTTCAATCATCACAGTTGCCGAACTCGAATCCGGTGCCGCTAAAAGTCACAACCCCACACGCAACCGCGAAACCCTAAAAGCATTCTACGCTCCCTTTGAGATGGTCGGCTTTACCCAAAAAGATGCGATAAATTTTGGCCATATTCGTGCCGGCTTAGAGCGACGGAGACAGCCAATTGGCAGTTATGACCTGCTGATTGCCGCAGAAGTCCTCAGCCGCAGTCTCACTCTTGTTACTAACAACAGCGGAGAATTCAGCAGCATAGACGGTCTGGATATTGAGAGCTGGGCAGAATAGAATTCAATGCCGGTGGTTATATTTAATTTAGTGATGGGTGGTTCATTTCATCCTGCGAATTGCTGGGAGAGATAATTTCAAACACGACTTGCGGTGCAATTCCCCCCTGATTCCACTGTAGATAGGAACGCCTGTCGCCCTTGGGGAAAGCCAAACACCACCATCACAGCCGGTGCGCTGACAATTGTGTTGCGCCCTTACACGGGATACCAAAACAAATCCCCCGCCACAAACACATTTGGGTCATCCGCACACATCCAGTTCAAATTGTGCTGAATCTCTACAATCCAGCCAAACTGCACAGTATTATTTGCTATCGGTTTACCGTCACTATCGGGGTAGATGATCTGTGGTTTAGTTGGCGATTGCACTTCTGTTACCATAAGCGCACCTAGGAACTGTAAACCCAGTTTTTTAAGCTTAGCACAAGCACCGCCGAGAGCGAGGAGAAATTGCTTTTCGCGCCCGCCGGCATGCGCTCGCCTAGAGCGGGCAGTCAGGCTGCAACTGCCGGCACATTCACCCGCAGGCGACACAAAAATTTACAAAAAAATCCCAACTTCACCCTTGACAAATTAAACCAAATACCCTTTAAAAACTTAAGCTGTTAAGCTTTTAATCTGCGCCTGTCCGCTTACAGGAGGCAGTCGCTTCTCAACTGCGCACACCGCCAGATAATGAAAATTGTCCCCGAGGCGGGGCGAGCTGGTTGGGCGTGCAGCCCAACTACAAACTGCTGTAGGGGCGGCCCCCCGTGGCCGCCCCTTGCGCCCCTCTCTTTTCTCACCCTCCCCGTTAACGGGGAAGCTTGGGCCCCCTCTGGAGATAAGGGGCATAGGTTGGGGGGTGGGGTTTCCAGCAGCACAGAGTTTTAATCATCCTTCTAGTGCGCCCGCATCCCGAACCTGCAGCCGGCTACTTCAACTTTTGCTTGATCACCGTCACGACCTGAGCCAGCTGCTTCTTGAGCGCATCAATCTCAGCCTGCATTTTCTTCATGTCAGCCCGCATTTGCGCAATTTCCTGGTTCGATGCCCCACCGGCAGCCTGTGTTTGACTCCCCGTAACCTGTGGCGGCTTGACGTCCGTAGTCCTTGGCTCCGGAGGTGCCGGTGCCTTGCCGGCCTGACCCATGGCGAACTTGATCGCGTCAATCAGCTGCTTCTTCTCAAACGGCTTTTCGATAAAAGCAAAATACTGGAACGGTTCCGGAATCTTCTCAGTCACTTCTTCTTTCCGCCCGGACATCAGCACCAGGGGAATTTTCCGCAGCTCTGGATTCTTTTGAATATGCTGGTACACCTCCCATCCGCTCACTTTTGGCAGCAAGAAATCCAGCATAATTAAGTTAGGGCGTGCCAGGCGGATCTGCTTCAGACCCTCTTCCCCGTCTGTTGCTTCCACGATCTCAAAGTTACCCGGCGGTAACATCTCCCGCAACCGCATCCGAATTACCTTGCTGTCATCGATAACCAAAATTTTGTGACTTGCCACGACTGACTCCTCTAGTGGTTGGGTGAAAAATCAAAATTTATGGTGACAGTTGGGCAACCTTGAGGCGGTTGAATCCCGATGGAACACCGAAACGCGCTCGGAAAATCCAGTTCGGTATCGGGCCGGCAAATGTATCTGAACCCCACCTGTCCGGGAACACTATCAATCCTCACTAGCGCCACCTCTGCCAAACACAATCACTCTCGCTGGAGTGCGATCCTTGCCCTGCTAGCAACTATACAATTTATCATTTAGCATCTCCAGCTCACTATATATTTAACGCTCCCCCTGAAAGCTAGCCTATCTCTTAATCCTAGCTTAAGGCACTTCTGGCGCAAAAGGCACAAAAGCCGCCCCACCAATTCCTAGCCGCCCCACCGGCCTGTTTGGGGAATGTTATAAGATTTGTATCACCCTCTTGCTTTCTGGGCGATTAGCCCATAGGTTTAAATTCTAACTTTTATGGCTGCCGAACCCAGTCCAACTCCCACAAGCCCATCCTCCGCTCAAGCGCGTCGGGCAGAAATCCAGGCCATGCCAGAGTGGCTGCGACGCCCCATCGGCAAAGCCAGCGAACTGTCTACAGTACAGCAAATTATCAAGCAGCGCCAGATCCACACCATTTGTGAGGAAGGCCGCTGCCCCAACCGGGGAGAGTGCTACGCCCAGAAAACAGCCACATTCTTGCTCATGGGGCCAACATGTACGCGATCCTGTGCCTTTTGTCAAGTGGATAAGGGTCACGCTCCGGTGCCCCTAGACCCAGAAGAACCCGAAAAAGTGGCTGAAGCCGTGCAGCTGCTGGGCTTGCGCTATGTCGTGCTGACATCGGTGGCGAGAGATGACTTGCCAGATGCCGGTGCCGGCTGGTTTGTGGCCACAATGGAGGCCGTGCGCCGGCTAAACCCCGACACACAGATAGAAGTGCTCACCGCCGATTTCTGGGGGGGTCACTCTTATGATATGACACCGGCACAGCAGCAGCGCCAGCGCATTGAGACAGTAGTCAGGGCCCTCCCCGCCTGTTACAACCACAATATAGAAACAGTCAGACGCCTGCAAGGTACAGTGCGGCGGGGAGCCAAGTACGAGCGCAGCCTGGATGTCCTCCGGTTCGTCAAAGAAATTGATTCCCGCATCCCGACCAAATCCGGATTGATGCTGGGACACGGTGAAACCGAAGCTGAGATTGTTGAGGCGATGGCAGATTTGCGGGCGGCGGGTTGCGACCGGCTCACCCTCGGGCAGTACATGCGCCCCGCACTGGAACACCTGCCGGTGCGAAAATACTGGACGCCCGAAGAATTTGACCGCCTCGGCGCAATCGCCCGAGAGATGGGCTTTTCTCACGTCCGGTCTGGCCCCCTCGTCCGCAGCTCCTACCATGCCGGTGAACAGCTTTAAGTTGCCATTTGAGTTGCCAAAAAAGAGTTTTGAATTTAAAATTCACAATTCAAAACTCAAAATCCTCCCCAAACCGGCATCAAACTGCCGTTTCCTCTGACTGACAATCTTTGAGGCAGCCATCCGAGGGAGCTACACGCGCCTTCCGGGGAAGTTGACCGCCTGGCCGGCACCGTGAACGGCCACCCCCATCGCCTTACCGGCTCAAAGGTCGCGGGACAACTTTTTCCCCAACCCCGCAGCGCAACTGCTGGCATTAGCTGTAACTTACCTGCCCAACTCCTCAGGTTAAGTTCTTGTATTGCGATGGCTTACCCGTATCATTTTGCTTATCTTTCCGCAAAAAAAACCCGAACAGTGATATTCTGATTTGTTTAGCTTTTTGTCTGACAGTTATTGTTCGCCTGCTCGAATTGCTGAAGCGTCAAGGCTCACACAAATTCAGGGCTAGAGAGCCATTGCTACAGGTAATATCCGCAGCAGCAGGGTGCTTTACGCGAAGCGATCCAGGCAACGAAACAGCAGATTTACCAAAGGTTGAAGCTCCCTTGATACAGCTAAAAATAGGTTGCCAAGCCCTTGACATACAGGCAGACAACAAGTCACGGAAAGATTTAAGCAGCACCGGCGACCGGGCAAGTATCGCATGCTTCCGGACAGGCAGTCAGGCAATTTATACTATTATAAACCAGAGAGGCGCATTTCCCCAACGACAAAAGTACAAGTCATCCCTAAAGAAGAACATGTCAGTACAAAAACACCCAAAGAAGAACGAACAGATGAACTTTACACAGGAGTCCGGCGGACGATCAAGAATGAGTCTCCCCTATGTGCGGTTAAGTAAATTAGTCTTATCAGTGTTGGCGGCCTCAGCGCTGGCCGGGTGTGGGGCAAAGCCAGATGCTGGCCCCAATAGTGCCGGAACCGGCGCAGCACCTTCTGGGAACACAGTCAAGATTATTTCCAGCCTGCCCATGACAGGCAGCGCCCTGGGCCAGAGCCAATCGATTGTCAACGGAATCCAGCAAGCCCTCGACGAAACAAAGTCAACCGTCTGCGATGGCCAGCTCAAGATCCAATATGAAAAATATGACGACGCCACTGCAGCTGCCGGTAAATGGGACCCGGCGCAGGTGACGCAAAACGCCAACAAAGCCGTTGCCGACAAATCAGTCGTTGCCGTGATTGGCCACTTCAACTCTGGCGCAGCCAAGCTATCGATTCCTATCCTCAACCGAGACAACTTGGTGATGGTCAGCCCCGCCAACACCTATCCAGGACTGACCAAACCGGGCAAAGGTGAGGGCAAAGAGCCTGACGTGTACTACCCCAATGGCAAGCGCAACTACACCCGCATCGTCCCTACAGATGACCTGCAAGGGTCAGCGGCGGCCAAATGGGCCAACTCCCAGGGTGTGAAACGGGTTTATATCCTCGACGATCAAGAGCTGTATGGCAAAGGGATTGCCGATATCTTCGAGGCCACTGCCAAAAAACTAGGGATAGAAGTCCTCGGGCACGAAGGAATTGACTCCAAATCCAGCGATTATAAAGCTTTGATGACCAAAATCAAAGCCCTCAACCCAGACCTGATCTACTTTGGCGGCACCACCCAGACCAATGCTGGGCAGCTGATCAAGGATATGCGAAATGTGGGGATGACGCCCGATAAAGTCAATTTTATGGGGCCTGACGGCATTTTCGAGCAAGCCCTGATAGATGCGGCGGGCAAAGATGCCGAAGGGGTTTACGCCACCTTCGGGGGAGTCCCCGGTAAAGAGCTAACCGGTGCCGGCAAAGCCTGGTATGAAAGCTACAAGGCCAAATATAACGCCGAACCGGAAGCCTACGCCGCTTATGGCTACGAAGCTGGCAAAGTGGTAGTTGATGCGATCAGCAAAGTCTGCAAAAATGACCGCGCCGCCATCCGCGACGCCGTATTGGCCACGAAAGACTTTCCCGGAGTGCTCGGCACTTGGAGCTTTGACGCCAATGGCGACACCACCCTCACCACCCTGTCCGGGAATCAGGTCAAGGATGGGAAATTTCAGTTTGTGAGTCTGCTCAAGGCAGATTGATGTAGGATTGACCCATTGCCAAATTCCAGGGGCGGGGTTCCTCTAGCCGAGACGGGCAGTGGACAGCCAGCAGTGGGCGCGGGATTTTCAGGCTTTCGCTGTGTTCAGTGGGGCATCGGCGCAGGGCTTGAAAATACAGTTCCCAGGTGCCGTCGCCACACCTGCCCGACTTGGAGTCAGGACTCTGCCCTGGGGCGGGGCAAGTCAATAAGCTGTTATGCTTTTAATCTGCTTGTTGTGGTAATGAGGCGGATACTAAAAAGTATCTTTATAGTGGGATCATGGGAATGAAAATCTAGCAACCTATAGTGCAAATCAAATGATTTACATTTCCTATCTGGTCTGCCACAGATATAGAAAGAAATCCCGCCCTGGCAAACCATTTTCAAACATTTTCACCGCTGGTGGCCAACATGCTGCCGGTGAGGACTGTCCGACACCGAGAAAACGCACTCTGCTGTTTAGAGGCAAATCCCTATGAAACAATGGCACAAGCCACTTGTGTACCTGGCTTTCATTTACCTGGTCTTGCTGTTAGGCCCGATTGCCGGGTTGGACTTGCCCCGCATTGCAGGGGAGATTGTCAGCAACCCGGAAGTCCTGATTCAACAAATCTTGGTTGGTCTGGTCAACGGTGCGGTGATTGCTATTATTGCTCTGGGCTATACTTTGGTTTATGGCATTATTGAGCTGATCAATTTCGCTCACGGGGATTTGTACATGTTGGGGGCGTTTGCTTCCCTGACAGCAATCGGTGCGTTTGGGGTCGGAGACGGTGCTCCCCTGAGCGCTAGCATTCCAGCTATGTTAATAGCTTTGGTGATATCTGCCGGTCTTTGCGCTGGATTAAATGTTGTCACAGAAAGATACGCCTACCGGCCTTTGCGCAACGCCCCCCGGTTGGCACCGCTGATCTCAGCCATTGGAGTTTCTTTTATTTTCCAGAATGCCGGTCTGTTTTGGGGAGGGCTGAAATCTTTTATTCCCATCATGGGAGGAAACGCAGCTGCGCCAAAGAGCTTTCCTGACTTATTGCCCCGGATTGAGATTCTCAAAGCGATGGGAATTGAGAGCAATATTTCGTTCACAACGAAAGATTTGATTGTGCTGGTTGTTGCCCTTGGTTTGATGGTGGGACTGCAGCTGTTTGTGCAGAACACCCGTCTGGGAAAGGCGATGCGAGCGACTGCTCAAAACCGGGACGCAGCTCTGATCATGGGCATTGATGTGGATTGGATTATTGCCCTGACTTTTTTTCTGGGCGGGGCGCTGGCGGGGGCTGCTGGGCTGCTGGTGGGGCTGTACAACAACACGATTGTGTTCACAATGGGCTTCACGGCGGGCTTGCGGGCGTTCACCGCAGCGGTGCTGGGAGGGATTGGCAACATTTTCGGCGCAATGCTGGGGGGTTTGTCGATTGGATTGCTGTCTGCTTTGAGTGACCAGTACCTGTCGAGCCGCTGGACGAATGCTTGGGTGTTCGCAGTTTTGGTGGTGATTTTAGCCTTCAAACCGGGCGGCTTGCTGGGCGAAAATGTTCAGGAAAAGGTTTGAGATTTTTTCAGCAGTCAGTTGCCGGCTGTTTGTGGCAGCTGACTGCTGACTGCTGACTGCTGAGCGGAGAACAAATATGGCAAATCAGGTAATCAAGGCTGTCACTGCAAATTGGATTTTAGGAGCGCTAGCCGCTTTAACGGCATTCCTGTTTGGGGGGTGGAGCGGTGCGGTTATTGGCTGGCTGCTGGGTACGGCGGCTGCCTTCATGCAGGCTCAACGTCAGAGAATTATCAGCCCAACAGTAGGGTTGGGAGCCGGTGCCGGTGCGGGATTGATTGTGGGGCTTTGGCTGCTGCTGGGAAGCGCAATTCAGCAGCAGCTCGCACCTCTTTTAGGACTGCCGGCTACAGGGACTGTCGAAATAGTAGCGGCGCTGGCAATTGCCACTCTAGCAGGTGGAGTGATGGGAGCCTTGCAGGGGATACCGGCTCCTGCAAAGCAACAGGCAACCCTGGTGACGCTGGCTTTCGTTCTGGTATTTTTTCCCTTTGCCGATCGAATCGGTCAGACGAACTGGATAGATACGGCGATCCAAATTTTAATCTTTGTGATGCTAGCCCTGGGACTGAATATTACTGTAGGCTTTGCCGGCTTGCTGGATTTGGGCTACGTCGCCTTTTTTGCCATTGGCGCTTATACCACTGGATTTTTAGCCTCTCCCCAACTTGACCTGGATTGGAACTTCTGGCTGGCGCTGCCGGTGGCTGCAGTGGTGGCGGCGATTGCCGGTTTGATTTTGGGAACACCCACTTTGCGGTTGCGCGGGGATTACCTGGCAATTGTCACCCTCGGTTTTGGGCAAATTGTTCCTGTGGTATTTCGGAATTTAACTGCCGTGCGGATTGATGAGCCCATCTCCAAGTTTCTCGCTTCCCTACAGGGGAATCCAGAAATGGCAATTTGTCTGGTAGGGTGCGACCGCGCCATTAATTTGACCGGCGGAGAAGCAGGAATTAACCCCATCAATCGCCCAACCCTCCCCTTAATTGGCACTTTTGAATCCTCCAACTATTTTCCCTGGTATTATTTAATCCTGTTCCTGGTGGTATTTGCCTACTTTGCGATCGTGCGCCTGCGCGATTCCCGCTTGGGGCGTTCTTGGACAGCTATCCGCGAAGATGAGCTAGCGGCAAGCGCGATGGGAATAAACCTGGTCAACAGCAAATTGCTAGCTTTTGCGATGGGCGCAACTTTCTCGGGATTTGCCGGCGCTTTCTACGCCGCTTATATCAGCGCTATATTTCCCAGTGTATTCGATTTTTCGATTTCTGTGATCATCTTGTGCATGGTGATTTTGGGCGGGCTGGGCAATTTGACTGGGGTGATACTGGGTGCTATTATTATTATGGCTGCAGACCGGCTGTATCTGCCTCAACTGGCGCAAGTCATCAAGAGTTGGCTAAATACATCTGTGTTGCCGGTGATTAGCGATCCAGGACTGCGAGACTTTGTGGCGACGAGTCTCGATCCGCTCCAGATGCGCCTGTTTCTTTTTGGCTTGACATTAGTCATAATGATGCTGGTGCGCCCGGAAGGTCTGGTGCCTGATACGCTGCACAAAGCCGAAATGCACGAGACTGAGGAGGAGAGTAAAGAGTTTTTAGCTGACGCGAGGAGCCGGTAATGCCACTGTTAGAAGCGCGAGAACTTACCATGCGATTCGGGGGGCTGACTGCAGTCAATCGGGTCGATTTTAGCCTGGGAAAAAATACGATCGCCAGCGTGATTGGCCCTAACGGAGCTGGCAAGACCACATTTTTCAATATGCTCACCGGCATTTATGCCCCCACTGCCGGTCAGTTGTTGCTGGAGGGCAGAGAGATTACCGGCTCGCCCCCTCACAAGCTGACAAGCTTGGGAATTGCTCGCACGTTTCAGAATATCCGCTTGTTCCATAACATGACTGTGCTGCAAAATGTTTTGGTGGGCAGGCACAGCCGGCTGAAGACAGGTTTATTTGGAGCTTTATTCCGTCCGCCCGCTGCCGTTCAGGAGGAGCGCACAGCCAAGGAAAAAGCGCTCAGTCTCCTCGATTTTGTGGGTTTGGGTTCTTCCAAAGCGGCGGAACTGGCAAAAAACCTCTCTTATGGAGACCAGCGCCGGCTGGAAATTGCGCGGGCGCTGGCGAGTGAGCCTAAAATCCTGTTGTTGGACGAGCCAACGGCGGGAATGAATCCTAACGAAACGGCTGACTTAACTCGATTTATTTACCGCCTGCGCGATGAACTCGATTTGAGCATAATGCTTATCGAACACGATATGCAGGTGGTGATGGGAATTTCCGACCGCGTGAGCGTGATGGAGTACGGAGCTAAAATTGCTGAGGGAACTCCCGCTGAGGTTCGCGCCGATCCCCGCGTGATTGAGGCATATCTGGGGAAAGAAGAGGAGAATGGGTAATGGGTAATGGGCATATTCTCGTTCCCAGGTTCTACCTGGGAATGCCATTTTGTCGGCTCTGCCGACTGTGCGGAGTCTTTTCGTTGTTCTCGTTCCCAGGTTCTACCTGGGAATGCCATTTTGTCGGCTCTGCCGACTGTGCGGAGTCTTTTTCCCCGGTTTCTAGTTTCTAGTTCCCCGGTTCTCGTTGTTCTCGTTCCCAGGTTCTACCTGGGAATGCCGTTTTGTCGGCTCTGCCGACTGTGCGGAGTCTTTTTAACACAAAGGAGGCGGTCGCCTCCTGATATGCGTTCCCAGGCTCCTGCCTGGGAACGAGTTATAATGAACCCATACCAGTGAAAATGAAGAGATATGCTTGAAGTCAAAGATATTCACACATATTACGGAAATATTCAGGCTCTAAAAGGAGTTTATCTGCGAATTGAAAAGGGAGAAATTGTTACCTTAATTGGCAGTAACGGCGCGGGTAAAACTACCACTCTCCGCACCATCCAGGGGCTGTTGCGACCTCGCCAGGGGACAATTCTGTTTGAGGGCACATCTCTGCAGTCGCTCTCTCCGAAACAAATCGTCAAAGCCGGTATCTCCCAAAGTCCTGAAGGTCGCCTGATATTTCCTAGAATGACGGTGCTTGAAAATCTGGAGATGGGCGCTTTTTCTCGTCGGGATTCTCTTGGCATTAAGTTAGATAAGGAGAAAGTTTTGCATCTTTTCCCCCGGTTGAGAGAGCGGATCAATCAAAAAGGGGGGACTCTCAGTGGTGGCGAACAGCAAATGCTGGCTATCGGTCGGGCTTTGATGGCCAGACCCCGCTTGCTCCTATTAGATGAGCCTAGTATGGGTTTAGCGCCCCTGCTGGTGAGCCAGATTTTTTCGATTATTCGGGACATTAACGCTCAGGGGACAACGATTCTCCTGGTGGAGCAGAATGCTCACATGGCTTTGAAGGTGGCTGATCGCGGCTATGTGCTGCAAACGGGTCAAGTTGTGGTGGAAGGGACTGCTAGTGAGCTGGAGTCGAACGAAACCGTTCGCAAGGCTTATTTGGGAGAAACGTAATTGACAGGGCATGGGACATTGGGCATGGGGCATTGGGCATGGGACATTGGGCATGGGGCATTGGCCTGAGTTGTGCCGGTGGGTGGTGGGATGCCGGTGGGGGAAGGGAGACAAAAGGAGCGTTGCCCCCGAACGCCGGATGAAGAACCCCACCCCCCAACCCCCTCCCCGAAGCGCGGGGAGGGGGAGTGAGAGGCAGCCCATTTCCGAGTTACTGTCCCAGATTCTCGGAAACGGCAGATGGCCTGGGAGTGCCGACAACTTTGGGCTGTCTTAAGAGGCATGCAGTTTAACGCGGTACAGACCTAAGCGCCCCAACCTTTGTCCAGCTTGGGATTTATCGCCTCTGGGGCTGGGGGGAAGTTTAACTTTGTGATTAGAAAAACTTTACCCAGTCTTAAGGTAATACAATTAGTATTTCTGATGTATCCCATTCTAAAATGCGCATTGCCTGAGATTTGTTTAAGTTATCCTGGCACTCAAAGTCAGAGGGAGACTGCAAATGTAAGAGTGAGGTACTGAGATTCCTGATAAAATCAGCGTTGTTGTCTGGGCGTTGTCAGAAAGACAAGCAGCTCAGCGATTCGGAATCTTAGCTAGGTGTGAGGAAACAAGGATGCTAAAGATTTTTAGGGCCGCTCTACAGCACAGTCCAGCCGTGCTGGGCGCGACCTTGGTCTTGGCCAACAGCGCTCTGGCCATAGAGGCTCCTGGAGTCAGCCCAGAGGCGGAGCAAATAGGGACAGCTGCTGGCCTAACCGGCAGCGCTGTAGAAATGGCTGACCAATCTCCGCTGTCAGCTACCGCTCAGGTGGCAGTTGCGGCATTGGCTCAGCCTGAGGAAGTGAAACCCACCCCGGAGAGTGCCGGTAGTGGGACAGTGGCTGAAATGCCAGCTGTGGCCACACTGGCATCTGGACTGACAGCGGCTGAACCCCCCCTGCAGGAAGCCCAAGGGGCTGCGGTCAGCGATCTCTCAACCTCTGTCCAACCGGCACCGCAAGCCAGCCCTCTGGCGCAAGCTGCCAACCTCCCTCAGTCTGAGGTGAGTGCCGGCAGTACCTTGAGTGCGCAATTGCCTGCCGGTGAGACAGTGACGGCGGAAACCGCTGTGCCGGTTGAACCTTCCGTTAGTTCACTGGAAACGGCTGAGGAATCTGCCGGGGAGGCTGACCCAATGGGCCAGGTGACTTCGGTGTCCCAGCTGTCGGACGTGCAGCCCACGGACTGGGCCTTCCAAGCCTTGCAGAATTTGGTCGAGCGCTACGGCTGTATTGCGGGGTATCCGGACGGTACATTCCGGGGGAACCGAGCCATGACGCGCTACGAGTTTGCTGCCGGTTTGAACGCCTGTTTGGAACGGATCGTTCAGCTGATTGGACCCGGTATCGATACTTCACAGCTGATCACCAAAGCGGATTTAGCCGCAGTGCAGCGGCTGCTAGAGGAGTTTCAGGCAGAGCTGGCCACCCTGCGCGGTCGCACGGACGTTTTGGAAGCGCGGACAGCTGAACTGGAAGCCAATCAGTTCTCCACGACTACGAAACTGAAAGGTGAGGTGATAGTTGCCGGCAGTGACATTATCGGAACCGGCGGAGGAAGTGTCGTACCCCATTTGACTTATCGGGCGCGGTTGAATTTCGATACCAGCTTTACGGGGAAAGACTTGCTGCGAACCCGCCTGCAAGCTGCCAACACTGCCAACTTGGGTTCCTCTGACCTGGGTGGGACTAACATGGATCGCTTGTCGTTTGACGCCAATACTAACAGCGAATTTCGGCTACACAAGCTGTTCTATCGTTTCCCCCTGAGCAGTAAGGCCACAGTTATCGTTGACGCCAATGAGGCTGAATACAATGATAATGTGTATGTTTTTAACCCTTTGTTTGAAAGTAGTGGTCTTGGATCTATTTCCCGCTTTGGGCGATTCAATCCCATCTACCGGCAGGGGGGAGGACAAGGTGTTACCCTCAACTACAACTTTAGCAAGGCATTGGGGATATCTTTAGGGTATCAAGCCCCTAACGGCAACAACCCCGCATCCTCTTTACCCACTGAAGGAGGGTTTTTCAGGGGTTCCTATGCTGCCCTCGGTCAGCTCACCTTCCGCCCTAGCGACCGATTTGCTCTGGGTTTTACCTACGTGAACTCATACTATCGTAATGGGCGGGGCGTATCGGCAAGCACAGGCAGTAGCTTTGCAGACAATCCTTTTGGTGGCACACCTACTTCAGCCAATCACTACGGTTTGCAAGCCACCTTGCGTGCTAGCTCTCGATTTACCCTTTCGGGTTGGGCCGGTTACACGCGGGCGCAAGAGGAAGTTTCTGGCAGTAATAACGACGCTACCATCTGGAACTGGGCTGTGACGGCTGGTTTCCAGGATTTGGGCAAAGAAGGTAATTTGCTCGGTTTGATGGTTGGCATGCCGCCTAAAGTTACCGATAATAACGTAACCACTCGTGAAAACAAGGATACTTCCTGGCATCTGGAGGCTTTCTATCGCTACCAGGTTACCGACAATATTGCGATCACTCCTGGCTTGTTTGTCATTCTCAATCCAGAACACAGCGAAAGCAACGAAACCGACTATGTGGGAACGATCCGCACCACCTTTACATTCTAGGTGCCTTTCCTGTGAGGTGTTGCAGAATTAAGCAGGAGACAAATCCAAGAAACCGGGTAACTCCTACGAAACCGGGTAACTCCTACGAAACCGGGTTTCTGAAATCACCTGGTTAGGCGTTGAGTTTGACCGGCCTGACTTGAAACCCGTGTTTGAGTGGGGCCGGTTTGAGCAATATTATTGTGAAGCTGAAGAGATTCCTCGTGAACCTGTCTCTCGTGAACCTGTCTCTAATGATATCTTCACCTTCAGGGCCGATGCGCTTTCTAAAAATTCTCTGTTTCCCAGGGACATTGCTTGTGATACCGCCTCCACCTTGAGGCTGTTTTAAGCTGTCGCGCATTGAATTTGCGCCGGCGTTCTAGGAGGCAGTCGCTTCCCTTGCTCCGCACACCGCCACCAATGAAAACTTGCTCTGGGGATGGGACGAGCCAGTAGGGCTAAAGCCCTACTACAAACCTTTTCAAGTCAGAGCCTATGGTGAGGGGTTCCCCACTGTGCGACGCCGCCTTCCCGGTGCCTGGAAGGGTATCTACCTTATTTTCAATTCCTTTCTTCTAGAGTTTTGTGAACGAGGGTGCTATGATTTTTCAAATTAGTACGATGCGAAAGGCTCTGCTTTTACCGCTGATTGCGTTTTCTGTAAGTGTGGCCGGTTGCGGTCCCCAAACCCAAACTCCCTCAAGCACTACAGGAACCGGCAGCTCTCCGACTCCAGTGGCGGCAGGTGCGAGTGTCACCCTCACTGGTGCCGGTGCGAGTTTTCCCGCTCCTTTGTATCAGCGCTGGTTCGCTGAGTACAGCAAGATCAATGCCAAGACGCAAATCAACTATCAGTCTGTTGGTAGTGGCGCTGGGGTGAAACAGTTCGTGAGTGGAACGGTTGACTTCGGAGCCAGCGACGTTGCCATGAAGGAGGATGAGATTAAACAGGTTGCCAAGGGGGTGGTGCTGCTGCCAATGACTGCCGGCAGTATTGTTATTGCCTACAATTTGCCTGAAGTTACAAGTGCAATTAAGCTGTCGCGGCAAATTTATGCTGAGATTTTATTAGGGAAAATCACTAAGTGGAATGACCCTAAAATTGCTGAAATCAATCCGGGCTTGACGTTGCCAGATAAACCGATTACTGTTGTGCACCGTTCTGATGGGAGCGGTACTACTGCTGTGTTCACGAAGCACTTGAGTGCGGTCAGCCCGGAATGGAAAGCCGGCCCGGGAGAGGGTAAAACTGTGGAATGGCCGCAGGGATTTGTTGGCGCTAAGGGCAATGAGGGCGTCACAGCGCAAATCTTGCAAACTGAAGGGGCGCTTGGTTACGTTGAGTATGGCTACGCCAAGCAGCAAAACCTGAAGATGGCGGCGTTGGAAAATAAAGCCGGTAAGTATGTTGAGCCGAGTGCTGAGGCTGCTGCTAAGACACTCGCTGCTGTTGAACTGCCGGAAAATTTGGTGAAATTCATTGACGATCCAGAGGGAGAGAGTTCCTACCCAATTGTCAGCTATACCTGGATAATGGCTTATAAGCAGTATGAAAGTGCTGACAAAGCCAAAGCTTTGAAAGATGTTCTCAAATGGGGGCTGACTGACGGTCAAAAGTTGAGCGATCAGCTGGGATATGTGCCTTTGCCACCGGAAGTGGTGACTAAGGTGACAGCGGCGGTGGAGACGATTAAGCCTTAGTAAGCTGTTACCCTTTTAATCTGCTGATTGGAGAAAGGAGGCAGTCTCTTCGGAACGGCGCACACCGCCACATAAGAAAACTTGGCCGGCAGCAGGCTTTTCCGGTAGGGCGTGCAGCCCAACTACAAACCTTTTTCAAGTCAGACCCAAAGCGAGCGGCGTTCCCAGGATCTACCTGGGAACGAGGCGAAGAACCCCGGTTTCTTTAAGAAACCGGGGTTCTGACTTCCCGGCGCTCTGACGCTGAATGCTGTCCGCTCAGCTAGCTTTTTATTTTCATACTCA
>Ga0185317_100103_pt1 | contig 33265 bp, 23 predicted proteins | sample DevilsHole_FD_128020 | JGI IMG/M metagenome (GOLD analysis project Ga0185317, IMG submission 128020) | Groundwater microbial communities from Devils Hole, Nevada to study Microbial Dark Matter (Phase II) - Devils Hole (SPADES assembly)... | ecosystem: Environmental > Aquatic > Deep subsurface >...
GACTAAATGGCTTTGCGTGATTCTGGGAGTCCGCAGGGACAGTAGCCCGACGCGCCAGCGAGGGACCGGGCCTGATTTCTTGTGATTTCGCCATGTGCTCCCTCGCTGGCGCGTCGGGCTACTGTCCCTGCGGACTCCCAGAATCACGCAAAGCCATTTAGTGGGAGTCCGCAGGGACAGTAGCCCGACGCGCCAGCGAGGGACCGGGCCTGATTTCTTGTGATTTCGCCATGTGCTCCCTCGCTGGCGCGTCGGGCTACTGTCCCAGAATCGTGCAAGGCTATTCAGCACCGCCGCCACTGGCGCCCCGACTTCAAGCGCTCAACCCGCGCGCCGGGCTTGTGTGCCGCGACCAGAGGGAGATTATTCCAGCCCCGCCTTAATGCGGGAATCCGTGGCAGGTCAGAAGTCGACCCGCGGCCGCGACTCGATGTAGCGGCGATGCGCGTCGAGGTAGCAGTCGCGCACGAGCGACTCGGTCTGGCCCGCCGTCATGAACCCGGCCGAGAAGCCGGGCGCCTGTGGGTCGATCGTGAAACGGGCGGTGTGGACGAAGTGCGCGACGAGGTCGCCGGCGTCTTCGTCTCCCACGGCGAACCGAATCGTCGTCGGCGCGATGCCGGCCCGTTCGAGGTCCGCGGGCGAAAGCTCCGAGTGGGTCGTCAACGCCGGACAGGCGACGATCGTGTTCGATTGGCCCAGACTGATCATGTGGCCGAACGTCGGCGACAGGTTGTCGAAGAACCGCTGGAAGGCGTCGCGCGGAAGCCGGGCGCGCTCGAAGTCGATCGTGAACAGAGGCGCGGGCAGCCCCAGGAACATGTGCCGTTCGCGCAGCGGCGCATTTGGGTCGTCGGCCAGGGCGTTCGAGTGCACCGTGATCATCGGGTGTGCGGCGAGGAAGCGGGCGAGAATCTGGGTGTTCACGCACTTGGCCAGCATGCGCACGTCGAGCGTGCGGATCCCTTGCAACACCTCAAACGCGGCGTCGGCGTTTAAGAACGCGCCCTTCACGTAGTAGACGTTCCAGAACAGCGTGTCGTTCCAGGCGACGCCGCCGGCCGACAGGCCCTTCGGGATGAACATGTCTTCGTTTCGCCCAATCACGACGCCGGCGATTACCGAGCCGGTGCCGGAGAGGTCCTTGGTGTAGCTGTGAATTACAAAGTCGGGCCGCTCGGCCGGGTCGTCGCGCACCAGCGGCCGACACAGAAACGGCGTGCCGACCGTCGCGTCCAAGATCACGCGCAGGCTGGCCGCGTGCGCCGCTCGACAGATCGCCGGCACGTCGAGCACGTAGCCGTGCGGGTTGCACGGCGACTCGATGTACAAGTACGCGCGACGGCCGTTGGCGAACCGGTCGGCGTACGCACGCTTCGTTCGCTCCCAGCATTGCAAGAAGTCGTCCGCCCCGAATCCGTCGAAGCTCTCAGTCGCGATCTCCAGGTTGGCCGGCTTACCGTACCAGTCGTGAATGAGTTGATGCGCCCCGCCATAGATGTTGCGACTGGTGATCAACACGTCGTCGCGCCCGAGCAGATGAGCGAGCACCGCGTCGATCGCCGCCATGCCGCTGTTGAAGTTCCATGCGAAGTAGTCGCCTGCGTACGGTCCCGCCTCCAAGTCGACGATGTGGTTGGCGAGCGAGATGGCCGTCGGGTTCAGCAGCCGCGAGTAAATCTCCAGCAGCAACTCCTTGCCCTCGAATGCGTCGGCGATCCACTCGGCGCAGGCATAGACGTACGTGGCCGTTCGCGCGATCACTGGGTTGGCCGCGAAGATCGCCGTCACATTGTCGAACACCGGGTACGGGCCTTTCGAGTACTGCGTGCTCGGCGTGTAGCCCAGTGATTGGTAGCTGCGTCGCGACGGGTTCTGCAGCATGTCGAGCAGCTTGGCGAACTGAAACGACAGAAACTTGGTCGCGTTGAAGTAGGCAATGCGGTCGGACCGGTCGAGGCCGGCGATGGATTCGACGGTCGCGCGCCAGAGTTGCTCGACGTCGGTCTGGCACTCGTACAATCGTTCGGCGATGCGAGCCAGGTTGACGCCGAACGCGGTCGCTCGGTCCACGCCGAAGTGGCGCAACTGTTCGGCCACGAGGCCGGCCACATCGGTCGCTTGCGTAGAATTCCGTCGCGGCGACAGTCGGGTCGGTACAGGCATCAACAAGCTCCTTCGTGAGGCGCGCTACTTCTGAAAAACGGTTCTGCCGCCCACGATGGTTCGGACTACGGACAGATGGGCGATGTCCTTGTCTGGACAGGTCAGATAATCGCGGTCGAGCACAACAAGATCACCGAGCTTGCCGGCTTCGAGCGTGCCCAGCTTCTGTTCGTCGAAGGCCAGGTACGCGGGCCACTCGGTCACAGTGCGCAGCGCGTCGAGTCGCGACAGGGCCTGGTGCGGGCCGTGTACGTGGCCGTCGCGGGTGCGGCGGGTGACGGCGATCGACAGCATGAGCAGTGGATTGAACGAATTCATGGCGTGATTCGGATCGAGACCGATCATGTGGTCGGAGTTGAGTGCGACCGGGACGCCGCCCCGCACCCAATCGCCCAGGCCGATGAAACGCGCCGACCAGTCAGGCCCGTACACTTCGGCCAGTGTGTCGGCGTCGCGATAGTAAAGGTAACCCTGCGTGTCGACGCAGACGCCGAGTTCGCGGCAGTGGCGCACGATCTCGGGCGACGGAAAGTACGAATGGATGAGCGTGAATCGCCGACGGCGAACGTCCGGCTGCTCGACGGCGACCTGACCGAGCGCCTCGAGCACGCGAAGCGTCCCCTCGTCGCCCGTGACGTGGCAGCTCATCTGCCAGCCGAGCCGCTCGGCGGTCGCAAAGATCGTGCGCATCTCGTCCACGCTGTAATACTGCTCGCCGCGATAGGCCGGGTCCGCGAGTCGATAGAACGCGGCCCGCCGCTCGCCATACGGCTCAGTTAGTCGCGTCGTGCCCCAGTGAATCCCGCCGTCGACGGTGATCTTCAGCGGGCCGGCCTTGATCCAATCGTCGCCCTCGCCCGGCTTCAGACCCAAACCCGCCGCGTACTTTTCGACGCCCTCGGCGGTCTTGGCCGAAAAGCGAAACGTGCCGGTGACTCGCGTGCTAAGCTGGCCGCGCTGACGCAGCTCGCGGAACAAGTCGACGCTCTGCGGGTCGGTCGCCCGCTCGAAAATGCTCGTGATGCCGACTTCGTTGTAGCGGCGCAGCACCCTAGCCAGCGAGTCGAGCACCTGCTCGCGCGAGTGTTCCGGCCGCGGCGGCGTGTGTTTGCGGATCGTCCCGGCGCCGCCGCGAATGAGCAGCGGCTTGCCGTCGGCGTCGCGCAGCACTTCGCCGTCGGCCAGCTTGCTCCCCGGATCGAGCAGCTTCAGATCCTCGAAGCCACGTGTGTTGAGCACCCATTTGTTCGACACCGAGTTGTACAGCACTGGGTGCGTCGTACATGCGGCGTCGAGCTCGGCCGGCGTGGGAAATCGTCGCTCCTTGAATCGCGTAATCTCATTCCGCGGCGCCTCGATCCACCGGCCCGGCGGTGTTTCGCGAGCCGCTTGTCGAACCCAATCCTGAAGCTCACCAATGCTGCTCAGTTCCGCGTAGGTCTGATCGAGCGCTCCACGAGCCACGCCGACGGCGTGACAGTGCGACTCAATGAAGCCCGGCAGCACGCACTTGCCGCCGAGCCGAATCACTTCTGTCTTCTGCGTCACCCACGGTGCGATGTCGGCGTCGGACCCGGCGGCAACGATCTTGCCGTCTCGCACCGCCAGCGCCGAGACGACGCGACGCTGCGGATCGAGCGTGACGATCTTTCCACCGAGCAACGCCAACTCCGCCGACTCGGTGCGCGCCGGCCCGCCGCCGAACGCTGCGGTGCCGCAAATCAGAGCCAGGCCGAAGATGTTCGGCAACATGGTCGACCATTGCCTTTCTGCATGCAAACTGCCGGCATGTCGTGACACCGCCGGAATGATATGCTCTCCGCGCCGCGTCGCGAAGGGGATTGTCCGGCTGTGAACCCCAGTGCCGTCGACCCAAGTGTATCCGCACGCGGTCTCGTGTATACTCGGCAATCCAACGCAGCCAACGGCAATAGGAGCGGGACCATGATTTACGCGCGAAGCATCTTGGTGATAGTTCTGTCGTTTTGTTGCCTCGCGGCGAGTGACGATCGCGACACGAGGCCCGCCGTGGTTCCCGACCACGAGATTCTTGAGGAACTCAAATCGGCGCCGAAAGAAAACCGAGACCGCGTGCAGCGCATTCGTGAACTCTACGTGCAGGCCGGGGCAGCCGAGGACGAGGTGCGGCTCCAAGAGGTGAAGCTCGGCAATCGCGACGAGACGCTGCAGCACAACGTCATCGCCACGAAGCGCGGCGAGACCGACTCGGTGATCGTGGTCGGCGGGCATCTCGACAAGGTGCCGCCGGGCGACGGCGTCATCGACGACTGGTCCGGGGCGTGCCTGGCCACCAATCTGTATCAGACGCTGCTGCCGGTGAAGACGCACCACACATTTGTGTTCATCGGCTTCGCTCACGAGGAGCACGGACTGGTCGGGTCGCGGGCCTACGTGGAGTCGCTGTCGGAAGACGAGCGGAAGCGCATCAAGGCGATGGTCAACCTCGAGGTGCTCGGCGTCGACGATCCATTCATCTGGTCGAACGGATCGACGGATAGCCTCGAAGTAGTCGCCCATCGAGTTGCGCGTGAGCACAAGTTGCCGCTGCGCGACCATGTGATCGTCGGCGTCGGGGCCGACTCGATGTCGTTCGGCAAGGTCGGAATACCGAACATCACGTTCGACGGCTTGCCGCTCGACAAGATTCGGCTGATCCACTCCGACCAGGACACTTACGCGAACATCAATCCTGAGGCGTATCTGAACGCCTACCGTTTCACGAGTCGATTCCTCGTGACGCTCGACCGCGACCTGGCCGCGCGGCCGGACCTGCTCACGGAGCCCGACCCGAAGGCGGCCGCGAAGCGCGTGGACGAATACGTCGAGGCCGAGATGAAGCGGCGGCACATCCCCGGCCTGTCGGTCGCGGTGGCGCGTAACGGCGAGCTGCTTGTGGCCAAGGGTTTTGGAATGGCCAACCTGGAGCTGTCGGTCGCCGCGACGGCCGATTCGGTCTATCAGATCGGATCCATCGTAACCGTCCGGCGGATTGCGTTCTTGCCAGGCATGTTAACCTGGGACTCGATATCCATTCTTACTCGAAGTCCAGGAGGTCAGCATGGCTCCGCCTGGTCTCCGCCGAGCACGGCGGGGGCCGACCAAGCGGCGAAGAATTCACAAGCCGTGTGGCGACGGCGAATCCGCAACCGGCCAGGCGCGGGGCGACGGCGAATCCGTACGCGACCAGCCGTGTGGCGACGGCGAATCCGCACGCGGCCACGGGCCGGGCCGGCGGGCGTTCGTACCCGTGCAACTCATGGCCGAGCCGCTCCCGGCGTCGTGCTTCGAATTTCGCCTCGGAGCCGGTCTGCTCCGCGTGCCCGACACGGTCGATGAGCAGGCCCTGCGGCGAGCCATTCGCGTGCTTCGCGAGGAGGTCGCGCGATGCTGAGCTTGCCCTCGGTCGTGAAGATTTATCTGCATGCCGCGCCCGTCAATCTGCATTACTCGTTCGATCGCCTGGCGGGGATCGTGCGCGACGAGATGGGGCGCGATCCCTTGAGCGGGCACTTGTTCGTGTTTCGCAATCGACGCGGCGACCGCGTGAAGCTCTTGTTCTGGGACGACGACGGCTGGACGATTGTGTACAAGCGGCTCGAGCGCGGCGTGTTCAAGTTCCCCGTCGTCTCGTCCGACGCTCGAGCCGTGCAAGTATCGGTCGCCGATCTGTCGTTGTTGCTCTGGGGGATCGATGCCGGCAGCGTGCGGCGGCACAAACGATTCTCGCTGGAGGCGCATCGCGCGGCGCACGCGGCGCGGCCGCCGCAAGCCGCCCGCGCACCTGGAAGAGCAGGAAATCGTGCACGACTTGCCGGCCGAACTGAAGCGGCAATTGGGCGAGCAGAATCTCGTGCCGCTGCCGGATGTCATTTCATTCGGGTGTAACCGGCTCTCCGCTGGTAATCGTGGCTAGTTGGGCTAGGCAGCTTGGGCGTAGCAGGGCCAGGCCGCCGCGCTCAGAGCCTTCTTGTTGGGGTACAAGCGTCTCGTCTCCTGCTCGATGCGAGAATCCTGGAAGCGATCCCAGTCGCCATTCGCGTGGATCGTGCGCAATTGCAGCATGGCTTGGGCACCGGGCACTTTCCAGCGCATGCCCGCGCGTTCCATGCGATCCTTGATGACGTGTCGGCAGGCGCCTTCGATCACGCCCGACGCGATCGGATAGCCGGCCGACAGATACGCATCGTACTTCATGCGATGCAGGTTTTTTTCCAGGTAGTCGCAGATGGCGCGCAGATTTTTCCGTGCCGTTCCCGCCAATCTGTGTTTCGTCGCCATCTGACGCAGCCCCCGCACCACGCCGGCCGCTTTCCCTTCGAGCACACGCAACAGACGTTCGCGCACGAACGCCTCGGCCTCGTCGCTCCCCTCCGCATGAAACACGTGGGCCGACTGCCAAAGCCGCGGGATGACGTGCATCAAATCCAAGATATCCACCGTGTGCTCATCGCGCGGCAAATACGCCTGGCGATCCGTCTCCTCCCACCGGCTTTTCTGCGACGGGACGGACCATCGGGATTCCCTTGTTGTCCTCCGTCGCCACCAGGAATTTCCCTTCCTTCTGGGGATCGGGTGCCGGCTGCGCTGCGCGAAACGCCGGCGCCGATTCGGCCATGTGCTGATTGGTCTGCTCCAGCGTCTCCACCGACTGCTTGAGCCGCAGAATCTGCTCGATCACTTCCCGCGTCCGCCCGAAAGCGTGTTCGATGTCCAGCAGTTGGTCCCATTCCTGAAGCAGATAGGACAGTTCGCTCTCCGGCAGTTGCAAGCGTTGGTCCGTGGGAATCAACTCGATCTTCTGTCCCTCGCGGCTGCCGTAGACATGGCGCGACAACTCGAACTCGCCGAACACGGTGAGCAAGCGTCGCGGATGCGGCTCGGGCAAGCGCTGCACGGTGCGGCCGTCGTCGAGTTCGGCGGATTCCCCCAAATCTCCCGGTCCGACGGCGGCCAAGAACGCTCCGAACAACTTGTGTCCCAACTCCAGGAGCTTGCGGAACAAGTCGCGTTCCACGACGTGCGCCGCCGTCCCATCGTTGGCAGCTTGTCGGAGTACGTTTTGCATTTTCAGAAGTTCCTCGGTGCCGACGCCGGCCAGCGGTTCAAGGGAATTCGTCTTGAGCGAAGCACATCCTTGTGCGAGCATGATTGGGGCCTCCTTGGCGGAAAAAGTGGCTGAAATCACAACCATTTCACCGCGAAGAGGCCCTTTTTGTCATCCGCAACTTACCCAAACGTTCTTCTCACACACGCGGGATGCCGGTTACACCCTTTTGAATTCACACCCGAGGGAGGAAAGGGCCCGGACGTCAAGGTTCTTCCAGGAGGGAAGCACCCGTCGGAATACCCAGGTTCAACATGGCCCAAAGGGGTCGATCAAGGGGATTTCAAACCAGATACGCAGGGTGGGAGGAAGACCTTCGATTCGGATCAAAGGCACAAATGGCCGGATCCAACAACGATGTTGCCGTACGATCCACCAACGGGAAAACTGAAATGAGAAAGCGGCAAATGCAATTCGATTTGTTCGAAATCGACGCCCCAGATGTATGGTTGGACACAACCAACTACGATAGGGATGAGGAACCAACAACCCTTGCCAAACAAGACGGCGTTGGCGCGCTTCAGTTCTCGATCGCGCGCTATTCTGGCGGCCGTGTTCCTAATCCTAGTTCGGAAGACCTCCTGGAAATGGCATTGCAATTTGGCAAGTCACACGGGTTCGGTGCGGCGTTCAACCTAACGAGCCAGACAGGCCCGTTGTCAGTTGCTGCCGCGAGTTATCGCGACTCAGGTGATTTCATACGGGTTTGGTATGTCTCGGACGGATTCAGTTTTGCCTTCGTTACGTACATCTGTTTGCCAGGATCTGAGTCTTCAGAACTAGCAGATTATGAGGCAATTGTCCGGAGCATTCAGTTTCGTCGCAAAGGCTAAGGGGGGCGGAGACATGCCGCGCGTCGTACTCAACTTTACGGGGAAGAAAAGGGGACATTCTACTTTTATGCTCCTTGCGCGGCCGACCGCGCAGACGCAGGCTGGATTCCAGACCGGGTACTGAGAGCAACCCAATGCCGCTCGCCCGACTCGAAGACGCCACATCCACATCGCGCTAGTCTTCAGTGATCCTGACGCGGGCGATCCTCAATCGGGTGCAGTTCGTTTCGCTCCGCCATATGTCAGGGGGTGGGGGAAGAAAAGGGGGTGCAAAAGGGTGCAAAGGGTGCAAAAGGGGACATTCTACTTTTAGGGGGGCAAAAGGGGGACATTCTACTTTACGTGAAAAGTAGAATGTCCCCCTTTCTCCCCCTCGACGGGTGAACCGACCTGACGTTGCTCGTAATCGAGCCGAGGCCCTTCGAGGTAAGGACAAGGTTCATGGGCACGACCTGGATGAGGCCCCGCCAGCAGTACTCCGGGAACCCGGAGATCGGGTTAGTGTGCGAGCCGTCCCGTCGGGCGACAATCGCAGTGCAGGCGCTCAGATTGGCGACCAGATTCGAGATGTTCCAGATGGTGGGGAAGTCGTCATCGAGATCATTAACAAGAAATGAGGAGTGTCATTTGGACGAGGCACTTCAGAAGCTTCTTTCAATCTCTAGTAGCGAGATTGTCGGCACTTCGGTCGACGCGGATCGCGCCCGAGTTTACCTCCAAAAATGGGGACCGATCGGAAATAACCTGACGGAGTTGCTGTGTCTGAAAAACGGGTTCTGGGCGTACGAGTCCTCGCTACTACTCAGACCCTTTCAGTCGGACTCACCTCCGCTTGGAATAGTCGAATGGAACCAGTGTGACCTTTGGAAAGACTCGTACTGTGGCAGTCTCGGTGATTACCTCTTTTTCGCCGAAGACGTTTTCGGCTGCCAGTTCTGTCTTGGGCAACAAGGAGTGTGCCTGTTCGATCCTGAGACATGCCAGTTCGAGCGATTGGGTGATACGTTGGGCGGCTGGGCCAAGGTGGTTCTGGATGACTACGAGTACAGGACCGGCTATCCGCTTTCTCATTCCTGGCAGTTGAAAAACGGGCCCTTGTTGTCAGGCTCCAGATTGCTTCCCAGAGTACCGTTTGTCTTAGGGGGAAAGTTCGAGCTGGAGAACTTGTACACATGCAATGATGTGGAAGGCATGAGATTTCGATCCTCCATTGCCAATCAGATCCGTGACGTACCCGACGGTGCCGACGTTATCCTGTAAGTAGTGAACAAAGGGGGGCAGAAGGGGGACAGTCCCGCTTAAGTCCGCCGGCCGCGGAAAAGATGTTCTCTCTGCTAGACCGAGCGGCACGGAGGCGCGATATGACCAGGATGGTGAGGCGTGGGAAGCCGGGCGCGGCGAGACGCGCGTACTCGGATGAGTTCAAGCTACGAGCGGGTCTACACGCGCGACGCCGACGGCAACGTGACCAAGGTCGAGCGGCGCGACGCCTGGCTGCCCACCTGGGCGCCGACCTACGAGACGCTGGCCGAGTTTGAATACGACCTGGTCGATCGCATGACCAAGTCCACGCGCTACGTCGATCCGCTCGATCGGAGCTCAAGCGGGTGCGGACATGGCGGAAAACGGCCTGACCGTCGGTAACGGCCTGCAGATGGGCGGCGCGGTGTTGGGCGGGGTCGCATCGGCACCGCGCGGGCCGAAGGGACCCAAGGGACCGCACACAAATGCGCCGGATGGGCCAAAGACTCCGAAGGGACCAGACCCACATCCGGGCAAGCCAACGGCACCAGAGCCTAAGTGCCAGGCGGGGGCACGAAACCCGGCACGTGTGCCTCATCGTGCGGAGAGGGCACCAAAACGTGCTTCGTCGCCGGAACGCCCGTGGTCATGCCGGATGAAGCGGAAGAGGTCGCGACGATGGCTGTGGTTGAAGAGAGCCAGGGATGGGATCCTGCGTGGATCAGCTTGGGCATCGTGACGCTCGTTGGTTCGTTGGTGGCGTGGTCTGTGCATAGAAGCAGGCCAAAGCGAAGCCGCGACAAGCAGGTTGAGGACGCGATCGATACGCTTCTTGATGACGACCACTTGGACCTGCTGTTTCCCAGCGCTTCGGATCGCGACCAAACCCCGAACCGGCAAAAAGGCGCAAAGGCCGAGCACAAACACTCATGTGCGGTGTAGCTCGAGACCCGATCCGGCGATAGGCTGTTCTGATAGGAGACAAGACATGTTTAGCATTTGGCGAATGATTCAACAGAGGACGCCTCACCATTGGGTTGGCCTCTTGCCGGTGGTGGGTTTGTTGTTCGCGGGATTCTGTTTTGCGAAGGCGATGCCCGAATCGCGGCCGCCAGCCGCGTCTTTGCGGCACCGGGCTGGGCCGGAGGCCACGTCAGGTCTTCAAACCAAGAACATCGAACAAATCCGCGTCGGTGAGCGAGTGGTCGCGGACAACCCGGACGTCGATTCGCCTGCTGAGACTCAGGTCGACCCGAAGACATGGCGAAAGCTCGTGCTACGTGCCGAAGAGCGTTGGGAAGACGGCACGATCGACGACATCAACGTCGAGACACTGCAACCACTCAAGTGGATTGATGCGGTGGGCGCTCGCGTCGGCGCGATGGTCCCGCTGCCGCTTGACCTCGTGGAGATGGGTCTGCCGGGAGATTTGCAGGCTGAAGTCATGTCTGTCGATCCATGCCCACACATCCGCGCAGGTGCGGGTCGAGTGGTCCTCACAACTGTCAACCACCTGAACAACTATGTTCTGGAGTTGACGATCCGGAGCGCACGCGGTCACGAGACCATCATTTGTCCAACGGGCTTCCACAAGTTCTATCGCCCGCGCGATGAAGCCTGGGTGTCGGCGCAGGAACTTGGCGTAGGCGATCAGCTACAGGGCGTCAAGGGACCGATCACGGTAGTTTCGACCATTCGCGTCCCGGGGATTCACCGCGTGTACAATTTCACGGTCGAGGGTGAACATGCATACAACGTTTCGGGGCTCGGAGTACTAGTTCACAACGCCGATTGTTTGCCTGACGACGCGCTGGTAGTGCGTGGCGGCCAGAACACAACCGAGGCCATTCGCAATGGTTCTGGTGTTACGGTCGACGCCAGTGGAAATGTCCACGGCGTCTCGGTGCAAAGCGCGCCCGGTGCAACTGTAGCCGAATTGGCTGACCGGCAGGTTGTACCGCACAATCAGATTGGTGTAACGACGGTGGGCGATGTTCGAGGTGCCGGTGGAAATGTCGTACCGGACCCACGACCGGGGAACCCAAACCATGCGAACCTAGGTGGCATTACACCCGACAAAGCAAGCGAGCTGCTCACTCCTACTGTACCCAATCCGAACCCGAGGCCGCGACGATGACGCACGGAGACTATGAGCCGGTTTACACAGTTTGGGACTACTTTGACCAGCCGCGGCGAGGAGTAGCAGCCTACTCTCGCATACCACACTATTACGAGCGCCTTTTTGATGAGGTTGCAGATGCGTTTAGCGACATCTATGTGTTGGCTCCACTGGATGAGCCCACTGCGAGACTGGCACTAGAAGCGTGGGAGTGCTGGATCGAGTTCAGGCAGAAACGACGGCACAACGTGTCCGCTCAGCCACCGAGCGGAGCATTTGCGAATTGGCTGGAGTCGCAGAATCTATTTAGGCAACAGTTGTGCGCGCGCATGTTTTCTGGAACAGAACAAGTAGTCTTCGCGATCCCAGACTTTCGAGTCGTGTCTGGAGGTACTACAACTTTAGGGCCGTTCTTCGCACATTGGCGTAAGGTCGCGATACCTTCGGGCCTATGTCTGCCCTAATTCGGGACCCGTAAAAGGGGACATTCTACTTTTCATCAAAAGTAGAATGTCCCCCTTCCGCTTCCCCCCCCTTCCGCTTCCCCAACGTATGGAGGTCGCAACACTCCGGCGCGGATTGACCAAGATGCGGCTGATCTCGAAGCAGCTCGCGCGAGAGACCGAGCTACTTTCGACAAGGCTATGGAAGGACGGCAATGAGAATCAGCGACTTTTTGGGGAAACATGTCTCAACCGTGCTTGAGACAGAGCCATTCAATGGATGGCCTGTCGAGAGATCTACTGAAGACGATCTCGAACAACCCATCATTCAATACGTGTTTAGTGGGCACGCGATGGCCCTGCGTTGCGACCGCGACGACAAGATTAGCGTCATCTTTCTTCGCGCAGACAAGCATGACAAACTGGACGAGAACATTTTCGAGATACCATTTGCTTGGACCCGTGAGCAGGTTCTTGATCACTTTGGCGCACCCTCGAAGAGTGGCGAAAGATTAAGGGATCCAATTCTCGGCGATTATGGCGCGTGGGACCGGTTTTCGCGACCGACTTACGCGGTCCACGTTGAGTATAGGGTTGATCGCGATGAGATTAAGAGGATTACATTGATGCGAAGCGATGCTGTCCCCTGATATGGGTGGCGGAAGGGGGACAGTCCCGGGACAGTCCCGCTTATCGCGCCCCTGGTCGCCGTCACCGACCCGCTCGGCCACTCGACCCGCTACGAATACGACGATCTCGATCAACTGACCAAGATCATCGACGCCCGCGCGGGCGAGACCCGGTTCGCCTACGACGCCGTGGGCAACCTTCTGAGCCTGACCGACCCGGTCGGCAACATGACGACGTACCTCTACGACGGCCTCGACCGCGTGACCCGCGAGACGAACCAGTTGGGACTGAGCCGCTGGTACGCCTACGACGCGGCGGGCAACCTGGGGTGGCTGACCGACCGCAATGGCCGCGTGCGCCAGTTCAGCTACGACCTGCTCGACCGCATGACCGCCGAGACCTGGCCAGGCCCGAACGGACCGGAAAGGGTCTTCACGTACAGCTTCGACGCTGCGAACCGGCTGACCGGCGCGAGCGACAACGACTCGCAGTACACCTATTCGTATCCGAATGAGCGGGCAGTGACGATCGACGTCGCGGGCACGTTGCCAGATTCCGGCAAGCCGGATATGCCACACGTGGTGCTGAACGAGGCGTATGACGCGCGTGGTCAGCGCACGTCGCTGGAGGCGACGGTCGATGGCGTGCGCGACCTGACGAACTCGTATCAGTACGACCTGCTGGGCCGTATGACCCAAGTGCAGCAATACGGCGTGGCGGGCGGCAACACGGTGTCCGAGAAGCGGGTCGATTTCAACTACAACGCCCTGAGCCAGTTCACGACCATCTGGCGGTTCAATGATCTTGCCGGCGCTCAGATGGCGGCCTACTCGCAGTACGGCTACGACGCCTACGGCAATCTGAGCCTGATCCGCCACTCTCAGCCGGCCGGCGCCGTGATCTCGGAGTACACCTACACGCACGACGATCTCGACCGCATCACCAACGTTACCGGCCCCGACGGCACGACCAACTACAGCTACGACGAAACCAGTCAGCTTCTCTCCGCCGACTACTCCCCACTCCCCACCAACCCCTCCCCACTTTCCGACGAGTCCTACTCCTACGATCTGAACGGCAACCGCACGAACACCGGCTACGTCACCGCTGCCGACAACCGCCTCGAGCAGGCCGAGATCGACGACAAACTGCACTCGTTCCAGTACGACAACGAGGGCAACCTCGTCCGCCGCACGAACCTGTTCAGCGGCGAGATCACCGACTACACCTGGGACCGCCGCAACCGCCTCGCGAGTGTCGCCCGTCGCTCCGCGACGGGAACCCTCCTTGTTCAAGTAGACTTCACCTACGACCCCTTCGACCGCCGCATCGCCAAGACGGTCTCCTATCCCTCAACGCCGAACTCTCAACCCTCAACGGAGATCTTCGTCTACGACGGCATCCACATCGCTCTGGTCTTCACCGACCCCGACGCAGGCGATCCTCAATCCTCGATCCTCGATTCTCGTTTCCTCTACGGTCCCGCGGTCGATCAAGTCCTGTCGGAAGAGCAAATCCAGCCGAACGGATCGGCCAGGAACTACTTGCTGTTTGCGGATCACTTGGGTTCCATTCGCGACATCCTCAGCCCGAACTGCGTCGGTGGCGGCCACATCGACTACACCGGCTTCGGCCGGGTCGCGGCGGTCTTCGACTACCTCGGCAACCCCTCAACGCTCAACGATCTCAACGCCACACGTTTTCTATTCACCGGTCGCGAGTACGACGCCGAGCTCGACCTCCAGTACAACCGCGCCCGCTACTACGACGCGGCAATCGCGCGGTTCTTGTCGGAGGATCCACTCAGTTTCGGTGGTGGCGACGCGAACCTTTACGGCTACGTCTGGAACGACCCACAGAATTACGCCGACCCATCGGGACTAGCGGGCGAACATCGTCCCGCACGAATGAACTCCACGAAGCCTGAAGAGGAGAAGAGACGCAAGGAGCAGTTTAATGAACTGACTGCGGCGTACGGGCCAGATAACCTCGCTGACGCACCGCCGTGGATAAGGGAAGCGATCGTCACTGGAATCATCCACTTCGGATGGCCGGAAAACTGGCCCCCGCCGAAGCCCTATTATCCGCCCTACTCAGGGCCAACGATCGGGCCTCCCCAAGCACCGATTCCCGAGCCCCGGCCAGTGCCCTACTGGCCGATGTGGTGTATCGAGTTAATGGCTGCGATCGGTAAGGGATTCATGTACGCAGGCGCGTGCGCGGTGGCACCTGTTCCCGGCGGGTCTGGAGTAAAGACCCTCGGCAGGCCCAAGCCGAGCAGACCCCACAGGCCCACGACGCGCCCGGGTAGGCCAGGAAATCCTGACCACGTCGCGGATGTGAACAGAAACAATACGCAGGAGTCTGGCGACTTGCGCCCAGGTAAGGTTGGGAACCGGGTTCCGGATGGCGTCGGGCGCCCGGGGCAGGTAGTTACTGTTCGAGGCGAGCGGATTGATCCAGGATCTGGGCGAGTCATCATTGTCGAGTCGGAGCGGTTCAACAAGAACGGCCAGATCACCTCTGCCGGCCGCGATCAAATCAGGGACATCCGAGAAGCCGACCCGTCAGCCACGATAGTCGTGACTGACCCGGCACGCCCGAAAGCCACGCCGGTTATCTTTCGACCGGGTGAGCAGCCACCGCCCCGCGGAAGGCTTGATCCGAATACGCCACCGAAGGTACCCTTTCCCGAGGATTGAGAGCCATGCCTGTTGTAGTAACTTTTTGGCAACTCCCAGAGGAAGAGAACACACTTCTAGAGTACCTCGAGCGCACCGGGGGTATCGTTGGGCTTCCCGATCATTGGGTCAAGTCTAGTGATGACCTAACGCCCCTTGCGATACGCCTCTTCATTCAAAAACATGATCCAGACCAGTTCTTGTTTGGATTGGAACAGCATCTGAGGGACGTTTCGATCGAGAGGAGCAAGTATGAGGGCGTATGGGGTTACAAGGGTCCCGGAGCCATGCAGGCGTGCCTAGTTACTTATACGCGCCCAAAGCTATATGAGGGAAGGAAGCTTGCACTTTCAAACCTCGCCGCATATTGGACGTGCCTGGATGAGGGCAACTCGATGGTCATCGACAAGGATCGGGAGTTCGTGAAATGGGGCAAGAGGGTAATGGCGTGGGTCAGAAAAGCCACCCCGGAACAAGTCGAGTGCAACGGATATCCCTACCGCGCGACTAGGCAGGTCAAGGAAGCGGTGGAGAGTGGTGAGATCGTACCAGTGTTACATTGAGGCGCGAAAAAGGGCGCGAGAAAAGGCGAAAAAAGGGGCCGCGAAAAAGTTTCATCAGGCGGGCAGAAGGGGGACAGTCCCGCTTAAGTCCGCCGGCCGCGGAAAAGATGTTCTCTCTGCTAGACTGAGCGGCACGGAGGCGCGATATGACCAGGATGGTGAGGCGTGGGAAGCCGGGCGCGGCGAGACGCGCGTACTCGGATGAGTTCAAGCTACGAGCGGGTCTACACGCGCGACGCCGACGGCAACGTGACCAAGGTCGAGCGGCGCGACGCCTGGCTGCCCACCTGGGCGCCGACCTACGAGACGCTGGCCGAGTACGAATACGACCTCGCCGATCGCATGACCCGTTCGACGCGGTATCATACGTCGACCCGCTCGACCAGGCGATCAAGTACGTGGACGAGTACGCCTACGACGGCGTGCACCGGATCACGATGCACCAGGACGCGACGGGGCGCGTCGAGTCGTGCCAGTACGACATCTGGGTGCCTGGCGCGGTGCCGTGGGACGACGCGGTGCGCACCGAGTGCCGGCTCGGCACGCGGCAGCCGTGGCGGCGGACGTACGATGGCGCGGGCAACCTGGTCAGCGTCACGGATCCGCTGGGCTACCAAACCCGTTACGAATACGACGATCTCAATCAACTGACCAAGATCATCGACGCCCGCGCGGGCGAGACACGGTTCGCGTACGACGCCGTGGGCAACCTTCTGAGCCTGACCGACCCGGTCGGCAACATGACGACGTACCTCTACGACGGCCTCGACCGCGTGACCCGCGAGACGAACCAGTTGGGACTAAGCCGCTGGTACGCCTACTACGCGGCGGGCAACCTGGGGTGGCTGACGAACCGCAACGGCCGTGTGCGCCAGTTCAGCTACGACCTGCTCGACCGCATGACCGCCGAGACCTGGCCAGGCCCGAACGGACCGGAGGAGCGAGCCTGATCCTTCACTCGGCCGCAGCTCATTTGAGACACAGCTCATTTGAGAAATCCATAGCGCAGCACGACCGCACTCAAGATCACGCCGCCGCCGCCGATCGTGGTGGGGCTCGGCTGTTCGCCCACGGCGAAGTAGGTGAGCACCGGATTCAGCACCGGCTCGACGAGTGCGATGATTCCCGCCTCCTGGGGCGTGATCACCGACAGGCCGCGCGAGAACAGGATATATGGAATCCCCATCTGAACTGCGCCGAAGATCGCCATTGCGGCCCAACTCGCTGCCGAGATCCCCACCGGCTGCCACTCGTCGCGCACGAAAAGCACCGGCAGCAGCACGGCGCCGCCGATCAGATGGTTCAGCACGGTGAGCCACACTGCATCTTCGTCGCGCAACACGCGCAGAAAAACCGCGACGCCGCCGTAGGTGACCCCCGCGACGAGGGCCAGCACGATGCCGAGCGACGCTTCGCGCCAGTCGCCCACCACGATCACCGCGATACCGATCATGCCGACACCGAGGCTCAGGAGGTTGCGTCGGTCGACCGGCTCGCCGAGCCACAGCACGCTGGCGAGGAACATCCAGGCCGGGGCGGTGTATTGAAGGAAGATCGCATTGGCGGCGGTCGTGAGCGTGATCGACGTGACGTAGCACGCGTTCATGGCGGCGAAGCACGCGACCAAGCCGATCATCGCCGGCCTAAAACGGACCGCCCGCGGTCGAACCAGCGGCAGCAGCACCAGCCCCGCGAACAGCGCGCGCAGGCAGGCCATGGTCGGGCCGGGCAGCTCCACTAGCTTGGCAAACGGTCCGCCCATGCTCCAGAGCACCGCCGCCGCCGCAACGAGCAGTCGACCGTGAGTAGGTGTGAGGCTGGATCGCAACATGCGGCGTACGATGCCCGCTCGTGTCGGCAGTGTCAACGCAGCAAACAGCGCCGCGGCGCCGGCGGACAGTGTCGTGTGTGCAGCTTGACCCGCACCCGCGGCCGCCTATGATGGTTTGGGCAGTCAATCCGCAGGGCCAGGACTCCAGGGCATGCCGAAGTTTCCTCGGCTGGTCATCGGTAGTGTTTCGCCACAGCAAGACGACCCGGTCGCGATGACGCTGGCGCTCATGGCCGCTTTGCGACGCGGCGGCTACGAGGTTCAGCACTTTCGATCGCCGGCGGCGTTCGCGCCGATCGACTATGTGACTCCGCTGGCGGGCATCGCCAGCCGGCACCTCGATCCGTGGATCATGTCTGAGTCGCTCTGCCGCGAGCTCTTCGCGCGCAGCGCCGCGGCTGTCGACGTATCGCTGATCGAGAGCAGCCCGACTGCGTCACGAACGGACGCCGTCGAAGGCGCGGGGCAAACGTGGGCGAGCGTCGCCGTAGTGCTCGGCGCACCGGTGCTCGGCGTGCTGCGCAGCCAGCCAAGCGAGTCGTTTCACCGACTGCCGTTGCCCGGCGGGCTCGATGGCCTGCTGCTCGACGGGTTCCCCTCTCGCGAGCATTTTGAGAAGGAAAAGACCTGGATCGAGGGGATGACGGGCCTCAGCGTCGTCGGTGGGCTGGCGGCGGGCCGGGCGGTGAGCGACTGCGTCGAGCGGTTGCGGTCGGGCAAGCGCGTGCTGGAGAGCGTGCTCGCTGATCTGACACGGCGCGTGCTCGACGTCACCGACCTCGGTCGGCTGATGCAGCTCGCGCGGTCACGCCCGTTCCCGAGCTACACGGCCGAGTTGTTCGCTGCGCCGCCGGCGTCGCGCGAGATGGTGCGCGTGGCCGTGGCTTACGACGAGTGCTTCCACTGCTACTTCCCGGACACGCTCGACGCACTGGAGTTCTTGGGGGCAGATCTGCGCGTGTTCTCGCCACTCGCCGACGAGCGCCTGCCCGACGACGTCGACATCGTGTACATGGGCTGCGGCCACCCTGAAGAACATCTCGTCGAGTTGGCCGAGAATGAATGTATGCGAGCCGCGCTGCGCGGGCACGTCAGCGCGGGCAAGCGGCTGTACGCCGAAGGGGGCGCGGCCGCGTACCTGTGCCAGCGGATTCACGCGCCCGACGGCCGAGCGGTCGCGTCCGTCGGCATTCTGGCGGCCGACGCTGAGTTCACGAACAGTGCGTCGATTCGCGCTGAGCCGGTGGAGCTGACTTGCCGCCGATCTGCGTGGATCGCCGAGCGTGGAGCGACGATTCGCGGTTACCGCAGCACGGCGTGGCGGTTCATGCCGACCAGCGAGCGGGCTGTGTGCTTCGCGTCAACCGTGGGGCAGGCTTCCAGCCTGCCGATGTCGAACAGCGAACTGGCGGGCAGGCTGGAAGCCCGCCCCACGGGGACCTTGGGACGCGGCGTGACTGCCGAGGGCGTCGTGCGGCACCATGGCGTCGGCAGCACAGCGCACCTGAACTTCGCCGCGCAACCGCGCGTGCTCGAGTCGTTCTTCGCCGCGCACGCGCCCTCGCTGATCATTTGACTCAGATAGCGCGGGCGGCTACTTCACTTCGTCTCCGGTCTTGCCGCCCAGCTCGATGTACCAGTAGCCGTCCGGTTCGGACCAGCCGAGCAGTCGGCCGTCGCGCGAGAACGCGGGCTTGGCGCCGCACTCCGACCGCTTCAGGGCGAGCACGACTTCGCCGGTGGTCGAGTCGAACAGTCTGAGCTGCTTGTCGCAGCTCGTCGCGGCGATCCGTTTTCCGTCGGGCGTGAACGCCATGCCCGCCACGTAGTCGGCGAACGGGCCGGCGTTGAACAGCGGCTGATCGGCGGTGACATCGAAGACGGCCAGGAACTTGTTGACGTTGCCGCGCGGGGCGCTGGCGATCCGTTTTCCGTCGGGACTGAACTCGAGTCCCATGGTGTACGAGGCGTGCCGCATCGACCGCACGTGCTCGCCGGTCTTGGCGTCGTGCAGCACGATGTCGAACATGCCGCCGGTCGCGAGCACGTCGCCCTGCGGGCTGAACGCGAGGCCCTCGCCGAAATTGTAGCGCGGACCGACGCCCGCGATCCGTTTCGGCTCGTCACCGGCGAGCGACCAGAGTTCGAGTTCCTTCTGGGTCTCGGCGACCAGGGCCGAGCCGTCGGCCGCGGCGGCCACTTCGCGCACCGGCCAGTTCGCTCCCAGTGAGATCGTGTGCCGCACTTTCCACGTCGTCGCGTCCCAGACGAGCACTTCGCCGTTCTGATGACCCGAGAAGAACGTCTTTCCGTCGCTGCTGAAGACGCCCGACCAGATCGCCGCGCCTGCCGGGTGCGCGACCGATTGGGCGGGCGAATCGGGCGCGGCCAGGTCGTGGACGCGTACGCTTCCGTCGCGGCAGATGAACGCGAACTGCCGATTCGTCCCGTTGAGCACGCCATATCGGACATCGACGTTGGGCTTGGCGATCTTGCGGACCAGGTCGCTCGGGCCGCCGGCTGCGTCACGAGCGCGAGCTTGAAGGTAGTCGAACTCAAAACTGCGATGTGTTTTTTCAGTTGCATCGAGCCGCTGCTTGGCGTCCGCCGGTCGGCCGGCGTCGAGGTCGGCTTGAGCCTGGCGGATTTCGCGGGCGTAGGCCTTGGCCGAACCGTCCGGCGTCGTAGCCTGCGCGAGCGCCGACGTCTCGCGCTTGCTCACCGCAAGATTCAGCACGACCGCCAAGAGCACAAGACTCGATCGCGTGCATGTCACTCGTTTCATGGCGAGACCCTCCAGGACAGATTGCATCGAACGAAGGTCACTTAGGAACAGCCGGGAGCGGATTGATCGTCGGATTCGAACGGACTTGGAAGTAGCCCCACAGCTCGACCGGCTGACCTCCTTCGGGTTCGACGTCGACCCGATAGCTCACGGGAGTCGGGCGATCGAACCGCCCGATCCGAAGGCTTGCCGGCGCCGGGCTGTTCGACACGCTGGCCGTTTCGATCCATGGCCCGAAGACGTCGGTCTGAACTCGCACTTGACAAGACCGGACGCGCGCGCCGCGTGGCCAGTCGAACTTGAGCACGACCTCCTCATCGGGTTTGGGCACGAGCGGATCGGGCAGCGCCCGAAACACGGAAAACAGATCGGCACCGCGATCGACGCGCTGCGACGGCGGCATCCAACCGAGTCGCTTCTTCTGGTCGTCGTCGATCCACGATTCACTGATCCAACCTTTGTACTGAGCCAGGCTCATGACCGAATCATTGGCCGGTTCCGGATGCGGCAAACCGATGGCGTGCCCGACGCCTTCGTGGTACACAACGCAGTCGGTTCCGCTGTAGGGCACGCGCCAGCCGTCGGCGCTGACCAGACCCCAGCCGACGCCGCGATCGGCCAAGTAGGTCGCTCGCGCTCCGCCCGACGCCGCGCCGGGAAAGTGGCGGTTGTTGATGAGCTGCCCCTCGAACTCCTGGCGGTCGCCGGTCGTCTTCAGTCGGAAGAAGTCTTCGAGCGGCCCCCAGTTGATATCGCTGAGCACGAGTAGAATTGGATACGCGGTCCGCTCGCCCTGGCCGACGCCGAGCGTGGCGTCGACCTCACGGAGCGTCGCGAAGAAGATGTGGTTCGCGTCGCCCGATCGAAGCTGCTCGGTCGTACGCGTCGAGCGGAACGGCTCGGGACGAACCTTCGTGGTGAGGGCCGACTGGCCTTGGAACTCGCGGGCGTGGAACTGCTCGATGCGCCGGGTGAAATACTCGACGCGATCTTTCCAGTCGGGAAGCGGCATCCGGTCGCTCGGTACGAAGTAGACGACCAGCACTTCGATGCGGTCGATGTTGTGTCGGCCATCCCAGGTCTTCAACTCGCCGCGCGCGGGCGTGAGCCAAACGAGTAGCAGCGGCAGCGCGAGAAGCCCCGTGCGGGCGAGGCGTCGGACCGGTCGGAGGGCGGTTCGGATGGATTGCATGCGGCTCATGTTACCGAGCGGCCGCGGGTCGGCAACTCGCGCGGCCGGATTTCAGACCCACTCCTTGATCATGCGGCCTTCGATCAGGCGAACCGGCCGCCCGTCGGGCGCGTGCGCGATCAGGTCGAGCGGCAGACCGAGCTTTTGGTAGATCGTCGCTGCAACATCGTCGGTGAAGTACTCGTCGCGCACCGGGCGCTCGCCTTGCGGATCGGTCGCGCCGAGCTCAGGCGGGTTGTAAACAACGTGCCTTGAATGGCATCAGGCGGGTGTCTGCTTGGGCAGCGGCCCGATTATAGCCAGCGCGGCAATCGGATCAAAGGTCAATTATGTATATAGCATCGGCCGGCCACAGGCGCATGTCCAAGAAAAAATCGGGCGGCTCACGCGCGGCGGCGCCGGCCTGTGCCGTTGGCTGCTGGCCTGATCTCAAGGTCGGTTACTAGCAGCAAGTCGATAATGTGGGTCGTGTCGTCGGGCTGGCACACGATGACTGTTCGGCCGCTTGGGACAGCCATGATGAACTCACGCGACAACACTTCGATGTTGCGGCCATCGGCGAGGTGGATGGTGAACGGTCGAAACGGTTGCGCTTGATATGCGGCACGAACTTGTTCTATCGTCATGTTCTTTTCTCGTTGGAGGCGGCCTAGCACGACCGCCCTATTCTATCTTGTCTAAGCCTTTCATTTCCAAGCCGAGATGGCGTCGATGGCGGGCTGTCGCCATAATGGTCGCAGCAATGCCCGCCTTGAATCAAGCCTGAAACCCCAGGCGCCCGCCATACGCACTCGTTTCGGAGGAGGGCCAGTGAACCGATTGCTGCGTTCGCATACCCGCGTGCTCGGGCAGGCACTGTTATCCTGTTGTACGGCGCTGGCCTTCCTTGCCACGGCCCAAGCCGGCGAATTCCAAGTAGCGCCGGCGCAGGTCGCCTTCGACCGCAACTTCGAGCAGGCTCAGCTCATCGTGACGGCGGCCGATGCGTCGGGCGCGGTGGGCGAGCGGTCGGAGGACCTGACCGGACGGGCGTCGTTTGTGTCGTCGAATCCGGCGGTGGTTTCGGTGTCGGCCAGCGGCCGGTTGTTGGCCGTCGGCGATGGCGAGGCGACGGTGACGGTCGCTGTGGACGGGGACGCCAAGCCGGTGACTGTCAAGGTGGCCGGCGTCGCGGCCGTGCCGCAGATCAGTTTCAGCGAGCAGGTCGAGCCGATCGTTTCCAAGGCCGGGTGCAACGCGGGCGCTTGCCACGCGAGCCAGCATGGCAAGGGCGGGTTTGTGCTGTCGGTATTCGGGTTCGACCCGGGCAAGGATCACGAGTACATGGTGCGCGATCAGTTGCAGCGCCGCGTGAACTTCGCGCGACCGGGCGAGAGTCTGCTGCTGAAGAAGCCGACGCTGGTCGTGCCTCACGGCGGCGGGCGACGACTGGAGCCAGGTTCGGTGGATCACCAGATTCTGGCCGCGTGGATTGCCGCCGGCGCACCGGGGCCGAAACCGGACGCGGCAAAGGTGCAGAAGATCGACGTCGCGCCCGCGCGCCGCGTCGGCGACCAGGGTCTGAAACAGCAGTTGCGAGTGACCGCGACCTACAGCGACGGCCGGGCGCGCGATATCACGGCCTGGGCCAAGTTCGACTCGATGGACGATTCGGCCGTTGCGATCACCAGCGACGGCATGGCGACCGCCGTCGGCCGCGGCCAGGCGCCCGTGATGGTCCGCTTCGAGGGCCAGGCGGCGATCTCGATGGTCGTTGTGCCGTTCGCCACGACTGTGGACCTCGCCGATTGGAAGGACAACAACTTCGTCGATCAACTTGCGGCGGCGAAGTTCCGCGAGCTGGGCATTGCCCCGTCGCCGCTCTGCGACGACGCTACGTTCCTGCGCCGTGCGTTCCTCGACGCGGTCGGCGCCACGCCCACGGTCGATGAGGCCGCCGCGTTTCTCGATTCCGCCGACCCCGACAAGCGACGGAAGCTCATCGACCGACTACTCGGCTTCACGGGCGATCCGGCTCAGGACGTGTACAACGACAAGTACGCCGCCTACTGGACGCTCAAGTGGTCGGACCTGGTGCGCAACGCCAGCGCGTCGGCTCAGGAGGCTGGCATGTGGGCGATGCACAACTGGATGCGCGAATCGTTTCGCGCGAACAAACCGTTCGATGCCATGGTCCGCGAGTTGGTGGCCGCGAAAGGTTCGACATTCTCAGTCGGTCCGGCCAATTTCTTCCGCGGCCTGATTTCTTGTGATTTCGCCATGTGCTCCCCTCGCTGGCGCGTCGGGCTACTGTCCCAGAATCGTGCAAGGCTATTTAGCCCTTACGTGTCGCTCGAGGGTGTCGATCACCTGATCGAGTGACATGCCGGACGAGTCGACGACGATGGCGTCGGGGGCGGGAACCATCGGGGCAATGGCTCGGGCGGCGTCGCGACGGTCGCGGTCGGTCTGGTCGGCAAGGACCTGTTCGAGCGTGATCGGCTGACCGCGCTCGGCGAGTTCGCGCTGACGGCGGGCGGCCCGGACGGCGGGGTCGGCGGTCAGGAAGAACTTGCAGGCGGCGTCGGGGAAGACCACTGTGCCCTGATCGCGACCTTCGGTGACGATGTTGCCCGCGCGACCAATCGCGCGCTGCAACGCGACCATCTGGGTGCGCACGGCCGGCGAGTCGGCGACATGGCGCGACGACTTCGTCACCTCGGGGCTGCGGATCGCCGCCGACACATCTTCGCCGTCGAGCAACACCGAACCGCCGCGCAGCGTGATCGTGACGGACTCGGCAACTTGGCCGAGCGCCGTTTCGTCGTCGAGCGGTACGCCGCGTCGCGTGGCGGCCAGCGCCACCGTACGATACATCGCGCCCGTGTCGAGGAAATCGAAGCCGAGTCGTTGAGCCAGCGCGCGCGCCGCCGTCGATTTGCCGGCCGCCGCAGGTCCGTCGATGGTGACAATCATGGCGTTGCGAGTGGCGAGTTGCGAGTTGAGGGCCGCAGAAACCGGAGGGGAAACCCCGAAGGACACGGATGGCAGCCCCGGCTCCGTCCGCCCTGTATTCGTGTGATTCGTGTCATTCGTGGTTCCCTCTCCGGTCGCTACGCGAACTCGACTTCGATCTGAGTGATCTCGCGCGGCGCCAGATCCAATGGGACTACGTCGCCTTCCGGGTACAGCCGCGCCAGCCGCTGGCCGTGGAAATCGGTTGTTTGGGCGTCGGCGACCGGTCGCAGGCAGCGCAGGTTGGCTCGCGTGTATCGACCGGCGGTCTCGAACAGTCGCAGTCGCAGGCCGCGCCGCTCGCCGTCCAGCGGGGCGAGGCTGGTCACGACCACGTTTCGCGCGTCCAGATGAAAGAACCAACCGGCCGGCCCGCTCGACGGCGGCCCGACGTCGCTCGCGATCATAGCAGCCGGCGTGACGAGGTCCAACGCGGACTGAAACGGATTGACCAGATCGATGCCCAGGCCCAGCTCGAAGCGCCGGCAGGTCTCGGTCGGCGTGACGAGCAGCACGTCGAGCATTCGGTTGCCCGATCGCTGGTGGAACGGCAGGCCGCCGGTGAGGATAGCGGTGCGAGTGCGGCGCCCGTGGACCTCGACGAAGTACGGCGACTCAGGACGCGGCGCGCGAGTCGATTCCGTCAGCGTGCCGACGGCGCGGACCAGCACCGCGTCGGCGTCGGGCCAGGCGAACCGGCTCGCGATGTACGATTGCCACGGGCCGGTCTGCGGGTCGAGCGCGCCGTCGGACAGGCCGGTCAGTTCGATCGTCAAGCGCACGATCGTCTCACCGCGGGCCAGTCGATAGGTCTGGCGGAAGCCGACCAGCGGCAGCGTCGTCGCGTCGTCCGAGCCGGAGCTTGCGACAAGGTCGCCCTCGACGACGAGTTCAGCCAGTTCGGGTCCTGAAGCGACAGTCGTGGTGGTGCGCGGCCGCATCGCGGTCTTGATCGGCCCAGCCGGTGCGCCAGCCGTGCTGTAGCCGTCGGGTCCATACGCGGGATCGTAGATTGGGTCGCGGCTCGTCGGAACCCCGACCGCGGCGAGCTGCTGGCCGAGTTGAGCGAAACGTGTTGTCGCATGGCGGAGCGATCGAATGCCGCCGGTCGCCTCGTCGAGTTCGACCTCCAGGATTCCGTTCCGAATAGTCGGACCTTCGATGACGACTTCGGGCGCGTCGGCGACCGCGTCGAGGTTCGGCGCGTCGCTCGAGACCCATTGAAACCCGAAGCCGGGGACGTTCGCCGAGACGTAACGCGGAGCGGGTGTCTCGGTCTCGGCGGCTGATCGGGCGGGGAGCGGCACAACGACGCGGCGATCGAAACTGAGCGGGTTGAGAACGAGAACTCCCCGGGCAGCCTCGCCGCCCCGCCCTGCCCCTTCCGCAGGAGCGACGGCGTTTTGAGTCGGGAGCAGGAGCCTAGCCAAGCGGCCGATCGCATCGTGCTGTGCGGCTTCCAATCGCGTGGCGACGTCGTCGCCGTCGGTCTCTAGTTGGGTCTCGATGTCGGCGATGTCGGGGTGCTCGGCGGACCAGCGGCGGCGGATGATGTTGTCGATTGTCGCCAAAGCACGGACGGCGTCGAGTTTCGCACGCAGCATGTGGTGCCGTGCGAAGTAGCTGATCGGATCGCGCTGGGCACGTTGGTGCGCGAAAGCGAGAAACGGGCTGACGTAGTCGTCGCTTGCCGCCGACGCCGAGAGAGACGATGGGTCGGTGGTCTGGAAGTAGTGCGAGAGCGTACTGAACCTGCCGAAGACAGGCGCGTGGCGAGTGATGCGGATGAGGTCGTCGTACCAGTGCGCGTCGGGGGCGGGCCAGTGGACCAGCCCGATCGTCGCCACAAAGTCGCGCGCGATGGTCTGACTGAGCCGCCAGGGAAACTTGAGGAACTCGAGCGCTCGATCGGCGGCGAACGGCGCTCGGCTGAGCGTTTCGACGGTGCCCGAGTCGGGCGCCTCCCAGCGGACCTTGGCGTCAGGCCGATCGGGCACACGACCGTCGTCGAAACAGAAGTGAGTCGCGTAGGCGAACTCGTGGCGACTGATCAGTTGCCAGACGTGGCGAGCCAGGCCGAACCGCCGGCGGCCGAAGATTGTGGGCGCGCGACCGAAGGCGTCGCGATAGGCCTGTTCGCCGCGGTGGAATTGCCAGAGATGCGACTCGATCGGCAGCAGCGTGCTGGCGATCTCGTCGAACTCGCCGCCGATGATTTCAACGTCGGCCGAGTCGACCTCGAGTCTCAGCGCGTCGGCAGTTGCGGGATCGCGGCGGCGCAGTTCGTCGGCGGTGCGGCCGCTGAGGATCAGGTTCACCGGCCCAGTGAGTTTGCGCTGCTGCGGCAGGCGATCGAGTCTGGCACGTGGATCGACCAGCACCAGGTCGAGCAAGTGGATTTCGGCGGCGTAGAGTTGCTCGCGCGCCTCACGCAGCAACTGGAATGCGGCCTCGCGATGGTTCCGGTGCGTAACGGCGTCGTCCACGACGGCAGCCGACGCGGCGGCCAGGACCTCCTTGTCGAAGCGATCGTCGAGCGTCGAGACGTGCTTCATGTACGCGGTCAGCATCTCGAGCCACAGCCGAGCGAGGGCGAGGGCGAAGAAATCGGCGACCACTTCGTCGGACGGCTGGCTGAAGAATCCGCTGGGCAGCTCGTCGCGCAGACGAGCGAGAAACCGCTCGAGCGTTTCGTCGCCCGCGATGACCCGCGCGCCGCCGGCGCGAGCCTGGTCTTCCCAAGCGTGCGGCAGGAACCGGCGGCTTGGTTCGGGCACGAGGATGAGCTGACCGGGCGTCGCGACGGGAGGATCGGAGGCCCGAACCCACGTCGGCAGGCGGTTCGAGCGGTTCAACAAGGCGGGGTGCCAGAGCGCTTGGAAGCTGTCCATGGTCGCGCGGGCCGCTCGTTCGGTGAGCTCGGACGGGTCGGGGTCCGGGCCAGAGAGGGGGACGATCGTGATCAGGTGCTGGAAAGGCATCGGGACAATCTAGCCGGACTGTCGGGCTTTGGGAATCCGTTCGCAAGCTCCATGACCGACGGGTCAGACGAGTCGGACGGTTTTCGGAATCAGGGCCTCCGCCAACTTTGGGAGATTGTGGCGTGGCCGTCCCGGCCGCCTCACATCTGGCGGATGAAACGGCAGGCGGGACGCCTGCGCCCCAAACTTGGCGAAGAGCCGGAATCAGTTGGCGTTAGCTTGCCCGCGACGGGCGCAACTTCCGGGAACCGCCAGCGGCGTGAGTGCGTCGAAAGGTTCGGTCGAGTTCGGCCGGTTGACAATTGGTGCCGACCTCTGATAGCGTGTTTGGGGGTCCACGGGACAGGCAAGTCACGCACTTATCGTAGTTTGTGGATCGAAGGTTGGAAGGCTGCGGGCCGTCGGCTCGTCGCTGCGGAGGCATTCTGCTCATGGCTACGAATCAGGCAGTCTGGGGGATCGAGATAGGTCAGTGCGCCCTTAAGGCGATACGGTTGGGAATGAGCCCCGACAGCAAGAAGATCGAAGCGCTGGCATTTGATTACATCGAGCATCCGAAGATCCTCAGCCAACCGGACGCCGACCCCGACGCACTGAGCCGCGAGGCGCTGCAGACGTTTCTATCGCGCAACCCGATCAAGGGCGATCGCGTGGTGATCGGTGTACCGGGCCAGTCGGGCCTGGCGCGGTTCATCAAACTGCCGCCGGTCGAGACGTCGCGCATTCCAGAGATCGTCAAGTACGAGGCGCGGCAGCAGATTCCTTTCGCGCTCGAGGAGGTGGTGTGGTCCTATCAGAAGGTCGGCAAGGCGGAGGAGACCGAGGGGTTCGCGCTCGAGACGGAAGTCGGCCTGTTCGCGATGAAGCGGGACTTGATCTATCGCTACATGCAGCCGTTTCGCGACGCGGGCATCGAGGTCGACGTGGTGCAGATGCGGCCGCTCGCCGTTTTCAATTTCGGAGCCTACGACCGGCTGACACAGCTTCACGCGGACCAATCGGCCGACAAAGAGGCCGACGAGAAGGCGCATGGCTACAAACGTGAGGAGTTGGTGGAAGGGGCCGAGTCGGCCGCCGCGGGCCGCGACGAGAGCGAGTTCGTGGTGCTGCTCGATATGGGCGCCGACAACTCAGACCTGGTGATCACGAATGGCACACGCATTTGGCTGCGCAACCTGCCGATCGGCGGCAATCATTTCACACGGGCGCTGACCAAAGAACTGAAGCTGACGTTTGCCAAGGCCGAGCACCTGAAGCGGAACGCGACCAAAGCTCAAGACCCGAAGGCGATCTTTCAGGCGATGCGACCGGTGTTCAATGACCTGGTCAGCGAGATCCAGCGGTCGATGGGCTATTTTTCCAGCGTGCATCGCCAGAGCAAGATCGTGCGGTTCCTGGGCACCGGCAATGCATTCAAGCTGCCCGGCCTGCAGAAGTTCCTTGCCCAGCACCTGCAGCACGAAGTCGACAAGGTTGAGGTGTTCAAGCAACTCAGGGGCGACCAGGTGCTGACCGCGCCGGCGTTCCAAGAGAATATCCTGAGCTTCTCGATCGTCTACGGACTGGCGTTGCAAGGGCTGGGCGTCTCGGGCGTGACGACGAGCCTGTTGCCTCCAGAGATCGAACAGGCGCGCATGATCCGTCGCAAGAAACCGTGGATTCTTACCGCGGCGGCGATCCTGCTTGCGGGGTTCACGTTCCCGTTTTTCGGCAACTGGTGGCAACTGAACGCCGTCAGCGCCAAAGAGTATGATCCCGCGCTCCAGAAGGCTGACAGCGAGTTGAACAACCAGACGACGAAGAAGTCCGCGTTTGAGCAGGCCAAGGGCGAATGGGCTCAGATCAAGAGCAACGGCCAGACGCTCACGGGTAACGTTGAGAAACGGCTCGAGTGGTTGGATGTGCTGCTGGCAATCAACGGAGCACTACCGAAGACTCCGGACAACGCGGATCGCGCGAAGTTGGCCGAGTTGGCCGAGGTTCAGATCGAAGAGGTAACGGCGACCTACTACCCTGACGTGAAGGCTTGGCACGACAAGGTGGTGCGCGAGCAGTGGCCCGCCCTCACGGTCTTGCCGCTGGACAAGAACGAGCCGCCGAGCGGCGAGGGCTGGGTGTTCACGTTACGCGGCTACCACTTCAACACTGGCGGCCAGATCTACACGATGGAGGCGCTGCTGGACACACCGCTAGGCTTCCATTTCTCGCCCGAAGTGCGCAATGCGGGCATCAAGGGGGCAGTGCTGTCGCTCAACTACACCCAAAACTGGGTGCCTGGGTCCGAGAGAAAAAAGGCCACCGGCGGCAACCGTGAGACCGGCGGCGGCGACTCGGGTGGTATGGCGGGTGGTGGTATGGCGGGTGGTGGTATGGCGGGTGGTGGCATGGCGGGTGGTGGCATGGCGGGTGGTGGCATGGGAAGCATGGGCGGCGCTCCTCCCGGTGGTGGGAGGGGCATGCTTGGTGGTATGGGCCTAGGGCGTGATGAGGGCGGCGGGGAAGATAGTGGCGGCGGGGAAGATAGTGGCGGCGGAGAGCCCGTCGAAGAGACACCGATCCAAGTCAGTGGATTCCCTCGAACAGAGTTCGAGCTTGAGTTCGTGTGGAAGGCGTTGGACAACTCACAGAAAAAAACTCCCTCAGAGTGGTTCGAGGCGATTCAGAAACACGGGCCTCGCACTGGGAAACCGACCGATGCCCTACTGAAGATGAAACCAGTTCGACCAGAAAAGGAAAAGGACGCCGAAAAGAAGGACGCAGAGAAGACCGAGGAAACCAACGCGCCCGCTGGTCAACCTGTCGGCGCCGGCAACGCAGCCGGCACAGGTACATCGAACGGCGCGGCCCCTGGGGCGGGGCCTGGCGGGGCTGTCCCGGGCGGTGCGGCGGGTAGTCCGATGCCGCCAGCCAAATGATCTTGGGAATAATCGCAACACAGATTGGTCGTAGAGGTGACTTGCAATGGAGCAACTGAAGAAAGCTTGGGTCTACCGATTCTGGATCGTTGTGGGCATCGTGGTGATCATGCCCATTGTGGGATTCTTCGTAGACACCAACTCGCTGGCGAAAAACGCCAAGCAGCAGGAAGACAAACTCAAGAGCAAGAAGCAACAGCTCGAGGGCGCCCTGGAAGGACCACACCCCAACGAGAAGTGGTCTGCCGGCGTTGAGGTGCTCAAGAAGTCGCTGAGCGAACAGGTCGATGTCGCTTGGGTCGATCTGTACGAGCGACAGGCCAAGATCATGACTTGGCCCGAGGCGGTCCGCGATGCGTACGTGCAAGCCGGACCTGACGGCGATGTGGGACCAGACGTCAAACTAGACTATCAAAAGCTGTATCGAGCACAGATCGACGAACTGTTCGTGCGTATGAAGGCGGGCACGGTGGTTGAGATTCCGAAGCCGGCGATTATTACCAAGTTTCGCCCCAGTTGGTTGACGGCCGGCGCCCCGCCGACCGTCGCGCAGGCTTGGTTGGCCCAAGAGGACGTCTGGCTCCTGCGAGCCATACTCGATGTCATTGTCCGCGCGAACAAAGGGTCGACCAAGGTCAACGATTCGCCCGTGAAGAGAATCTTGGACATTGAGATTGGTTCCAAGGCTGCAGACAGCCGCCTTAGTTCGAAAGGGTCCACGGAGCAACTGTCCGCACCGAAATCAAGCGGTGGCGCCGCGGAGTCGGCGCCAGGCGGAGCATCGAAGTCGGACCTGCGATACATCGAAGGGCAATTGTTCCAACAAGTGCCCATCTATCTGAAGCTCACGGTCGATCAGCGCGAACTACCCGCCATCCTTGCCGAGTTCAACAACTCGGACATCCCGATGCAGGTGAGACAGGTCTCCTTTGCCGCAGCCAGTGAACGAGCGCCCTTGCCGGGCACAAGCGTCGCCAAGAGCGCAAGCCAAGAGTCCGGCGAGCGTGGGTTCGCGCGGGCCAAGGACGACGAGTACTTCAACATGACCGAACTCGACGTTTGGGCTCACGCCTTTCTGTACAAGGCGCCGAGCGAAGCGACTATCAAGGCGGTTAAAGCGGCTGCCGTGGCTGCGGCGGCTCAGCCGACTACCCAGGAACAACCGGCGGGCGAAGCGAACCCGACCGACCAGGGCCAAAGAACGAACTAAGCGCCGGGGGTGGATACTCCCGTTTACTCTTTTGTTGAGGGGTGGATCATGAGCATCAAAGACCTGAAGAGTCTGGACTACGCCGGTATTGCGTTGCGGCACTGCGAAAAGGCAGCCATTGTCGTGGTTACGTGCCTGTTCGTGCTGTTTGTGCTCGGCGGCCTCAAGAAGGTCGGAGGCGCGGCAAAGATATCGCCCGAAGAACTCTCCGGGTTGGCCGACGACTTGGGCCGGCGCGTGACGTCGAGCGACTGGAACGACGGCGTAGCGAAGGAGAATGGTTTCGAGGACCTCAATTTCAGGGATCAGATACAAACGCTTGTCGGCGGTGCCAACGCTCGGTCGTTTCAGTGGAAACAGCGGTTCTTTCACTTCCTCGACTACGGCGGCGTGTTGCGAAAACAGCCCGAAATCCTCGTGCCCAGCGATCTACTGGCATATGCCGACCGTGCCGCCGTGTCCATGTACGTGTGGAATGACAAAAAGAACGCTCTGGACGAAGAGACGATAGAAGTCGTCGCCAGGAAGAACGAGGAAGGTGACGAAGAGGAGGATGACGCCAAAAAGAAGAAGACGAGTCGCAAGAAAGAAGCGGCGTCGAAGACTGGCCAGGTGCCGCCCGGTGGCATGGGCGGTCGTGGTGGACGAGGCGGGCGAAACATGGCCGAGGGCGGAATGGCCGGAGGCATGGGTGGCATGATGGGGGGCATGGGCATGGGCATGGGTGAAATGGGTGGCGACGAAGGCGGCATGCCCATGTCTGGTCGAGGCACTGGAAGAGGCATGGGAGGCCAAGGGTCAGGTGATGAAGGAGCCATGGGAGGCGCCGGAATGGGTGAGTCGGGCGACAGCATGCGAGGCGCGGCTGAGAAGAAAGGCGGGACAGTCCGGCGATCGTCCAACCGAGCTCGCACAGAGAAACGATTCGCCGCACAAAAGGGCAAGGACGGCGACGCGGACGACCTCGGCAAGGACGGCAAGACGCCCACCAAGCGCACAGTGCCAAAAGAACAGGTCCGCGGAATCCGATGGGCCATGGTCACCGCCATCTATCCGCACGGCGAGCAAGTGGCCAAGTTCTTTGAATCCCTACACACGCGCGAAGACCAACCACAGTACTTGCGACTGAAGGTGCAACGTCGCGAGCTTAACAGCGACGGGTCATTCACTGAATGGAAAGACTACGACTGGGCCAAGGCGGACAAAGAGGCTCTCAGGCTCCTGCCTGGCCAACTCGATTCAAAGCGCCAGTTGCCCGAAGACCCAGACATGGTGTCGGCTGGCGCAATCTACCAAGGTCTGGTCATGCCGATGCCCGAACTGGAAGCCGGTGAGTGGGCCTTTTTTGATCGCGAGGTAGCTTACAAAGCTGCGCTCGAGTCCTCCAACCGTGCCGCAGGCAGTGCGGCGGGCGAGGGCGATGGGGACTCGGGCATGAGCAATGAACAGGAGCAAGAGATGGGTGCCAACATAGCCTTTGGCAACCCGGGTGCGCAGGGGATGGCGGGCGCGGGTTGCCAAAGGCTATGTTGGCACCCATCTCTTGCTCCTGTTC